>Ga0307375_10000234_pt1 | contig 75176 bp, 75 predicted proteins | sample TR1MG_FD_202531 | JGI IMG/M metagenome (GOLD analysis project Ga0307375, IMG submission 202531) | Soil microbial communities from Risofladan, Vaasa, Finland - TR-1 | ecosystem: Environmental > Terrestrial > Soil > Coastal area > Acid sulfate soil | place: Finland: Risofladan, Vaasa | collected... | reverse complement strand
CGCTAGCGCCCGCCGTGGGCTTGCGCGGCGCTCGTGCTATGATTCTTTCTTGAAGGAGGGTCGGGCGTGGAGTACGAGGAACGTTACGAGGTAATCGTCGTAGGTGGGGGGCACGCCGGGACCGAGGCGGCGCTTGCCTGCGCGCGCATGGGACGCAAGACCTTACTCCTGACCCATAATATCGAGACACTGGGGCAGATGTCCTGCAACCCCGCGATTGGCGGCATTGGTAAAGGCCACTTGGTGCGCGAGATCGATGCTTTGGGGGGGGTCATGGCATATGCCGCCGATGTCGCGGCGATCCAATGCCGGACCTTGAATGCCCGTAAGGGCCCCGCGGTTCGTGCGACCCGCGTTCAGGCCGATCGAATCCTCTACAAGGCCGCTGTGAGACACGTCCTCGAACGCCAGCCCGGTCTTCATATTTTTCAGCAAGCGGTAGACGACCTGATCGTGAGCGACGGGGCCGTGGTAGGCGTTGTGACGCAGATGGGGCTGCTTATTTATGCCAACGCGGTGGTTCTTACGACCGGCACCTTTTTGGCGGGCCTCATCCACATAGGACAAAGTCACTATGCGGGCGGGCGCGCGGGTGAAGCCCCGGCCGCGGCGTTGGCCGAGCGACTGCGCGGCCTCCCTTTTCGGGTCGGTCGCTTAAAGACGGGTACGCCTCCTCGCATCGATGGGCGCACGATCGACTTCACGGCGGTTTTGGCCCAACCGGGCGATGATCCGGCGCCTTATTTCTCCTTTGCCGAGCCCGATCGTCCGCGCCAAGTCCCCTGCCATATTACCTACACCTCGGAGCAGACACACGAGATCGTGCGCCAGGCCCTGGATCGATCGCCGCTCTATACGGGGGCCATAGAAGGGGTTGGGCCACGCTATTGTCCTTCGCTTGAAGACAAGGTCGTGCGCTTCGCCGACAAGTCGACGCACCAGATCTTCTTGGAGCCCGAGGGCTTAGACACCCCCGAGATTTACCCCAATGGCATTTCGACCTCTTTGCCGTTCGATGCGCAGTGGCGGTTTGTGCGCTCCATTCCGGGGCTTGAACGCGCGGTCCTCACGCGCCCGGGGTATGCCATCGAATACGATTACTTCGATCCGCGCGACCTAAAGCCGACTTTAGAGACCCAGGCGTTAGAGGGCCTTTTTTTCGCAGGCCAGATCAATGGCACGACCGGTTATGAGGAGGCCGCGGCCCAGGGCTTACTCGTCGGCATCAACGCCGCATTGAAGGTGCGTGGCGACAAGGCTTGGTGGCCAAGGCGCGATGAGGCCTATATCGGCGTGCTCGTAGACGATCTTGTCACCCGCGGGCTTACCGAGCCTTACCGTATGTTTACCTCGCGAGCCGAACATCGCCTTTTGTTGCGCGAGGACAATGCCGACGAACGATTGAGTGCCGTGGCCCATCGCTTAGGGCTTATCGGTGATGCGCGCTATGCCCATATCGTGGCGCGGGCCGAGGCCGTTGAGCGCGAGCGCGGGCGCCTCCGGACTATGGTCGTGCATCCCGGCAACGAGCGCGTTATCGCGCTTTTGGGCCAGGACTTGGCGCGTGAGCACCATCTTCTCGATCTGCTAAAGCGTCCCCATGTGACCTATCGCGACGTTGTCGCCTTGAGCGACGAAGCCTCCGCGCTTTTGGATCCTAAGGCTCAGAATCAGCTCGAGGTGTCGGTGAAATACGAAGGCTATATTGTGCGCCAGAGCGACGAGATCGCGCGTCGCGCCCATCACGAGGAGATGGCGCTTCCTTCCGATCTCGACTATCAAACGATACGCGGCTTGTCGACGGAAGCGCGGGCACGGCTCTTGCGGGCCCGCCCCGCGACCCTCGGACAGGCCGCGCGCCTGCCGGGCATGACGCCTGCTGCCGTGTCTATATTGCTTGTTCATTTAAAACGCTTACGGGCCTGATATGCCAAAAGACGAGGCTGGTTTAACGCAAGAGTGGGGGCGCGCGAGCTTGACCCTAGAGGCGGGCGCGCGGGATCTCGGGCTCGATCTCTCGAAGGATACCGTCGAGCGGCTTTTGTCGTATCTCGATACCATGCGCCGATGGAACCGCATCTTTAATCTGACGGCGATTCGCGACCCCGAAGAAATGGTGACGCGCCATATTTTAGATAGTCTCGCGGTCTTGCCGCACCTGCCGCCCGGACCGATCTTGGATGTGGGCAGCGGCGCGGGGCTCCCCGGTGTCCCTTTGGCCTTGATCGATCCCACGCGCGAGATCACCTTGCTGGACCGTTCCCATAAACGCATGGATTTTCTTACCGAGGTAACCGCGCGGCTTTCCCTGTCTCGCGTCACACTGATCTGCGCCCGGGTGGAAGACCACAAACCCGAGAGCCCCTATCCCGTGGTGATTGCCCGCGCCTTTGCGAGCCTGCAGGATATTGCGCAAGCCAGCGCCCATCTCCTGGCCGCGAACGGGGTCATCGTGGCCATGAAAGGCACGCTGCCGACCGAAGAGCTGGCCGCGGTGGAGGCCCCTTTTAAGGTGCGCGCGGTCCATGCGCTCAAGGTTCCGGGCCTTATCGGGCAACGCCATCTTGTCATTTTAGAGCGCCCCTTATGACGCGCGTAGTCGCCGTGGCCAACCAGAAGGGCGGGGTCGGCAAGACGACGACAAGCGTCAATCTCGCGGCGGCAATCGGAGAGCTTTCGCGTCGCGTGCTCTTGATCGATCTCGATCCCCAGGCGAACGCCACCATGGGCAGCGGCGTGGCGCAGCCCGAACACAGCCTGTATGACGTCTTGTTGGGCGATTGCGAGGCTGCGAGCGCGATTATCGAATTGAGTTCCCGCTATGATCTGCTCGCAGCCCACCCCGACCTCTCTGGCGCCGAGCTCGAGCTTGCCGGAATCGCCCACCGCGAGCGGCGCCTAGCGGAGGTCGTGGCATCGGTTCGTGATCGTTACGATTATATTTACATCGATTGTCCGCCAGCCTTGAGCCTGCTGACCGTTAACGCCTTGGTGGCCGCGGACGCCGTACTGATTCCCATGCAGTGCGAGTACTACGCGCTCGAAGGCCTTACTGCGCTTCTCGCGACCGTGCGCCGTGTGCGTGCGCAACTGAATCCGTCGCTTACCATCGAAGGTTTGTTGCGCACCATGTTTGATCCGCGCAACGGGTTGGCAGTCGAGGTCTCAGAGCAGCTCGCGCGTCATTTTGGCAATCAATTATTCGACACCGTGATCCCCCGTAATGTTCGGTTGGCCGAGGCGCCCAGTCATGGCGTTTCCGTCATTCATTATGATCGGTCATCAAGGGGGGCGCAGGCCTATTTGGCCTTAGCGGCGGAAATCTTAAGGCGAGAGTCACCACAGTCGGTAGAAGAGGACGCACCATGAAAGAAAAAAAGCCTCGCCTCGGACGAGGTCTGGACGCGCTCTTTGGGGCTAGCGAGACCCCCTCCCCGCAACCGGGGCCGGAGACCTTGAGTATGATGCCGGTCGAGCGCCTCCAGCGTGGTCGCTATCAGCCGCGTACCCATATGGCCCCCGAGGCCTTGGAGGAGTTGGCCGAGTCGATTCGCGCCCAAGGCATCGTCCAGCCCATCCTTGTGCGCAAGGCCGGGCGTGATTTTGAGATCATCGCCGGTGAACGCCGATGGCGCGCCGCCCAGCTCGCCGGACTCACCGAGGTCCCCGTCATCATCCGCGATATCCCCGATCAGGCCGCGATGGCCGTGGCGCTCATCGAAAACATTCAGCGCGAGGACTTAAATCCGCTCGAAGAGGCGGCAGGCCTAAAGCGCCTGCAAGACGAGTTTCAACTCACGCACCAAGAGATCGCCTCTTATATAGGACGTTCGCGTGCGGCGGTGACCAATCTTTTGCGTCTTTTGGGTCTGGCGCCCGAGGTGCGGGAATTACTCGAACAGGGACGCTTGGAGATGGGCCACGGTCGCGCACTCCTGGCCCTGCCCGCAGACGCCCAAGTGGTACTCGCGCGCGAGGTCGTGGCGGCGCAACTTACGGTGCGCGAGACCGAGCGCCGCGTCCAGCTTCATGGCAGGCCCGCACCCCTTAAATCGGCCGCGGATCCTGACGTAGCCGCGCTCGAGCAGCGCCTTACCGACACCTTGGGGGCGCGTGTGCGTATTCAGTCACGCCCCAAAGGCGCCGGACGCATCACGATCGACTATCATAGTCATGACGAGCTCGAGGGTTTGCTCGGCCGCTTCTCCTAATTGGAGGCCATATGAAGCTTAAGTTTGTGATTGCTATTTTTGCCGCGGCGGGCCTTTATGGTACGCAAGTCCATGCCAATTTGACGGTCTTGCGCGCACAGGCGCAAAAAGGCGTGCCAGAGGCGCAACTCAAATTGGGCGAACTCTACCAATATGGCGTAGGCCAACAGGACCATCTCGTCTACGCCCTCTCCTGGTATGAGCGGGCGGCGCCGCATCTTGCTCGTGCGCGCGTCCTGGCCACCGAAACGGCGCGCGGCTTAACCCCCGAGGAGCGTCTCCGGGCCCAAGCGCTCGCGCAACCCTTGCTCGGTCCACCCTAAAGTCAAGGCGACTCTTTCGTTCCCTGCAGGCGTAATCTCGCACCTCTTGCGCGTTGACCCTGGCATAAGGAACATTTATACTGCGCCGCCGTGCGAACGCCCCTGGATTGGGACGCCCATGAGCTATGCAGCACAGATATTGCGCAAAGGTTTACGCCGTGTGCTTTTCGCACAGGCGGTCCTGACTCTTCTGGTCGCTGGGGGGACCGCTGTCTTGGGTACGCATCCGGATCTCTGGGCTCGGATAGGGGCGTCTTTAGCGGGCGGCCTTATCGCGGTATTGGGCACGCTCATACTGGCTTATACCGTCGGGCGCGCGGATGGTAGGGGTAGTGCCGCGCAAGCGCAGCTCTGGTTGTATGGCGGGGCGGCGGCGCGCTTCTTTTTGGCAATCGTCCTATTAGGTGTGGGACTCGGGGTTCTTCATCTTGCCCCATTGCCCTTTTTGATCGCTTTTGCTTTGGGCCAGGTCGCGTTCCTGGCCCCTGGGATATCTTCGGGACTATGAGCACGAACGCCGTTACATTCATGGGAGACCATCTCAAGAACCTTACTTGGGGTCATGGCTTCTGGAGCTTGCATCTCGATACCATCGTTCTCGGTTGGATCTTGGGCGGCGCGCTGGTTCTCACTGGCGCCATCCTGGGGCGCCGCCTGGAAAGTGATGTGCCGCATGGCCTTCAAAATGTCCTTGAGGCCCTGCTCGAGTTCGTCGACGATCAAGTCAAGGGCATATTTCCGAAGGAAGACAGGCTGTTAGGTCCGCTCGCCTTTACGGTATTTCTGTGGGTTTTTCTTATGAACGCCATGGACCTTTTGCCGGTCGAGTTATTGCCCACCATTGCCCATTTGTTTGGAATTCAGGATTTTCGTTCGACGCCTACCGCCGATCCTTACACCACCTTGGGCCTCGCTTTGAGCGTGTTTCTCTTGACGCTCTATTATCATATTCGCTCCAAGGGCGTATGGGGTTATCTCAAGACCTTCCTCGTCCACCCGTTTGGTCCCTACCTCTTTCCTATCAATATCTTGATGACGGCGGTTGAAGAGATCGCCAAACCTTTGAGTCTCGGCTTGCGACTCTTCGGAAACATGTTCGCAGGCGAACTCGTGTTTCTTTTGATCGCGCTCCTTCCTTGGTGGGTGGCTTGGGCGCCTGGCATCTTGTGGTCGATATTCCACCTGTTAATTATTTCGCTTCAGGCCTTTATTTTCATGATATTGACTATCATGTATGTCGCTATGGCGGCGGCTGAAGAAGGCGACGCCCACTAATAGTAGTGTTTGTTCTTTTCTTTCTTATCGAGGAGTGGTTTATGGTAGATCCGCAGCTTGCGTCGGTTATTGGCATGGTTTACTCCTACACGGCCGTCGCTGTCGGCATTATCTTTGCCGGAGGCGCCGTAGGGTCCGCTTTGGGCTGGGGCCTCATATGCTCGAAATACATCGAGGGTATCGCGCGCCAACCGGAGATGCTCCCCACCTTGCGCGTGCAAATGTTCATCACCGCGGGTTTGATGGAGTCATTCCCGTTTATAGCCGCGGCGTTTGCCATGTACTTTACCTTTGTAAACCCGTTTGAAGGCGCCGCTTTAGCCGCCATCAAACAGCTTGCACATTAAGCGCGAACGGGACGCCTAGCCCATGCCCATATCCGTGACCCTCATCGTCCAGATGGTCACCTTCGCGGTGCTCATCTTCTTTATCAATCGCTACCTCTGGGGGCCTCTTACCGCCATGATGGCCAAGCGCCAGAAGCGGATTGCAGATGGCTTGGCGGCGGCGGATCAAGGTCACAAGGCCTTGATTGACGCCGAGGAAAGGCAAGAGGAGATCTTGGCGCTTGCGCGCGAGCGCGCCGCCGAGATTCTAGACCACGCGGAGCGGCGGTCTCGCGAGATCATAGACGAGGCGCGCGAGCGCGCGCATGAGGAAGGCGCGCGCGCGTTGGCCCTTATTCGCGCTGAAGCTGACGTTGAAATCAATCAGTTGCGTAACGGTCTGCGCGCCGATGTGGCGCGTCTCGCCTTGGCGGGGGCTGAGCGCATAGTGGAGCGCGAGGTGGATCAACGGCTGCACGAGCGTCTCTTGCAGGAAGTGGCGGAAAGACTGTGACGTCAGACGAGATGACAGCGGTGGCGCGTCCTTATGCGCGCGCGCTTTTGGCGGCGTCTGGGTCGGAGCGCGACACAATCGCGGTGTGGTTGCAGGCCGTGGCCGGCGCATGGGAAGGGCGTTTGAGCGCGCTTGCCACAAACCCCGACGTGAAGCCCGAGATGCTCATAGCGGCGCTCGTGCCGGAGGGTCAATGCGCGCCTTTGGCGCACATCATCGGGCTTTTGATCGCCAATCACCGGTTGGCCGCGCTGCCCGAGATCGCCATCGCGTTTGCCGCTTTAAAAGATGAGGCGGACAACCTCGCGCGCGCCACTATTACGAGCGCGCAGCCCTTGACCGGCGTCGAGCTCGCATCTTTGCAGACGGCGCTCGCGCGCCGCACAGGGCACACGGTGGAGCTTGCCGTGGAAACCGACGCGCGCCTGCTGGCCGGCGTTATTGTTCAGCACGGCGATATGGTCCTTGACGGTTCGGTCCGCGGCAGAATCGCGGCCCTAGCCCATGTCTTAAGCCCTTTCTAGAGGAATCCCTATGGCCTTAAAACCCAGCGAGATCTCGGAGCTTATCCAACAGCGCATCGAGAAGCTTGCCCCTATTTCCCCGGCGCTGACCGGAAGCATCGTGAGCCTAAGTGACGGCATTGCGCGTATTTATGGCCTTTCGAACGTCATGCAAGGCGAGATGCTGGAGTTTCCCGGTAATACCTACGGGCTTGCGCTCAACCTTGAAAGGGACGCCGTGGGCGCAGTCCTTCTCGGCGATTATCAGCACTTAAGCGAAGGCGACGTTGTGCGTGGGACGGGCCGTATTTTAGAGGTCCCGGTCGGCCCCGAGCTGCTTGGTCGAGTGGTAGACGCCCTAGGTAAGCCCATCGACGGGCGCGGCGAAGTAGGCGCCAAGGCCACCTCTCCCGTGGAGAAGGTCGCGCCGGGCGTGGTTGCGCGTCGCTCGGTCACTCAACCCCTTCAGACCGGCATCAAGGCCATAGACGCCATGGTGCCGATCGGGCGCGGCCAGCGCGAGCTTATCATTGGTGATCGCCAGACCGGCAAAACCGCCTTGGCTATCGACGCTATCTTGGCCCAGCGCGGCACGGGCGTTATGTGCATTTACGTAGCCGTGGGCCAGAAGGCGTCGAGTGTCGCGGCCGTGGTCCATAATCTCACCAAGTTAGGTGCGATGGACCATACGATCGTGGTCGCCGCGACCGCCGCCGATTCCGCCGCCATGCAGTATCTCGCGCCTTATAGCGGCTGCGCCATGGGAGAATACTTCCGTGACCGCGGCCAGGATGCGCTCATCATTTACGATGACCTTACTAAACAGGCGTGGGCCTATCGGCAGATCTCCCTTCTTTTGCGTAGGCCACCGGGCCGCGAGGCCTATCCTGGAGACGTTTTTTATCTCCACTCACGCCTGCTCGAGCGCGCCGCGCGCGTCAACGAGGACTATGTGGAGAAGCAGTCGGGCGTCAAAGGGCGTACGGGCTCATTGACCGCCTTGCCCATTATCGAGACCCAGGCGGGCGACGTCTCGGCTTTCGTCCCGACCAACGTGATTTCGATCACGGATGGCCAGATCTTCTTGGAGACCGACCTTTTCAACTCCGGTATTCGTCCCGCCATCAACGCGGGCCTCTCGGTGTCGCGCGTGGGCGGCGCCGCGCAGACTAAGGTCATGAAGAAGCTAGGTGGCGGCGTGCGGCTTGCGCTCGCGCAATATCGGGAGCTCGCGGCCTTCGCGCAGTTTGCCTCCGATTTGGATGCGGTGACCCGTAAGCAGATCGACCGGGGGCGTCGTGTTACGGAGCTCATGAAACAAACCCAATATAATCCCTTATCGGTGGCGGATATGGCGCTCTCTCTACTCGCCGCCAATACCGGCGTTTTGGACGATCTGCCGATTGAGCGTGTCGGGGCCTTCGATACGGCCTTGCGTCAAATGGCCTATGCCGAGCAGGGCGACGCCATGAAGGCGATCAACGATACGGGCGATTATAACGAGGTCGTCATCGCTAAATTGACGCGCTCCATCGAGAACTTCAAGGCCCAGGGTGTTTATTAATGGCGCAGGGCAAGGAGATCCGCTCTAAGATTCGCAGCGTCCAAAGTACGCAGAAGATTACGCGGGCCATGCAAATGGTAGCAGCGGCCAAGATGCGTCGCGCGCAGGATCGTATGCAGGCGGCGCGGCCTTATGCCGAAAGCCTGTTGACCATCATGCGTCACGTGGGAGCCGCGCACCCCGAGTATCGTCATCCCTTGCTCGCGGTCCGACCGGTCAAGCGGGCCGCGATCTTGGTGGTGACCTCCGACCGGGGGCTTGCGGGCGCGCTCAATGCCAATGTGCTGCGCGAGGCGGTGGGCGTACTCCATGGCTGGCAAGATCAAGGCATTCATGGCGAGGTCGCGGTGTTGGGCACCAAAGGCGCCGCTTATTTTCGGCGGATACACGCCCCGGTCATGGCGCTGGTAGCCCCCTTAGGCGATCGCCCGCGGCTCGAGGACATTACGGGGTTGATCAAGGTCTTAGCCGACAGCTACCGCGAGGAGCGCATCGATCGCGTCGTGCTCGTGTATAGCCGATTCCAAAATACCATGAGCCAAGTCGCGGTCGCGGAAGATCTATTGCCGCTTCCAGCGTTAGGCGCGGCCAAGGCCACGGCGTCCGAGGAGCAGCATCGCTGGGATTATCTCTATGAGCCCGATGCCCGACTCGTGATCTCGGATCTTTTGGCTCGCTATGTGGAGACCCGGGTCTACGGGAGCGTGATCGAAAATCTGGCAAGTGAACAAGCCGCGCGCATGGTAGCTATGCGCGCCGCGACCGATAACGCGGGCCGGTTGATTACCGATTTGAAATTAGCATACAACAAGGCGCGCCAAGCCTCGATTACGCAGGAATTAGCGGAAATCGTAAGCGGCGCGTCGGCCGTATAGGGGGTAGCATGGCAACTGGTAAGGTCGTTCAAGTCATAGGTGCGGTCGTCGACGTAGAGTTCGATCGCGCGCACGTGCCCAAGATTTATGACGCACTCAAGGTCGTCGAGGGCGAGCTTGTGCTCGAGGTACAACAGCAGTTGGGCGATGGCGTGGTGCGTACGATCGCCATGGGCTCGAGCGAAGGCCTAAAGCGCGGGCTCTTGTGCACGAATTCGGGCCGTCCCATAGAGGTGCCGGTCGGTGCCGCGACGCTTGGTCGCATCATGGATGTGCTGGGGCGCCCGATCGACGAGCAGGGGCCTGTGCAAAGTGAAACCAAAAAGGCCATCCATCGCGCCCCGCCGCGCTTCGAGGACTTGGCGGCCAGCACGGAATTGCTCGAGACCGGCATCAAGGTGATCGATCTTATCTGCCCTTTCGCCAAGGGCGGAAAGGTGGGTCTTTTTGGGGGCGCGGGCGTGGGTAAGACCGTCAATATGATGGAGCTTATTCGCAACATCGCGATCGAGCATAGCGGCTACTCGGTGTTTGCGGGCGTAGGCGAGCGTACTCGCGAAGGCAACGACTTCTATCATGAAATGAAAGAAGGGGGCGTTCTCGACAAGGTGGCCTTGGTCTATGGCCAGATGAACGAGCCGCCCGGCAACCGTCTGCGCGTCGCGCTCACAGGCCTTACCATGGCCGAGCATTTTCGTGATGAAGGGCGAGATGTTCTGCTCTTTATCGATAACATCTACCGGTATACGCTTGCCGGCACCGAGGTCTCCGCATTGCTCGGGCGTATGCCTTCCGCGGTGGGCTACCAGCCGACACTGGCTGAGGAAATGGGGACCCTTCAGGAGCGCATTACGTCTACTAAGACCGGCTCCATCACGTCCATTCAGGCCGTCTATGTGCCGGCCGACGATTTGACCGACCCATCGCCCGCCACTACGTTCGCCCATCTGGATGCGACGGTCGTGTTGTCGCGTCAAGTGGCCGAGCTCGGCATCTATCCCGCCGTAGACCCCCTGGATTCCACGAGCCGGCAGCTCGATCCTCAGGTGATCGGCGAGGCCCATTACGAAACGGCCCGCAAAGTCCAGTCGATCCTGCAGCGTTACAAGGAGCTACAAGACATTATTGCGATTTTAGGCATGGATGAGCTGTCCGCCGACGATAAGCTTACCGTGACGCGCGCCCGCAAGATTCAGCGCTTCTTGTCGCAACCTTTCTTCGTAGCCGAGGTCTTTACCGGTACGCCCGGCACTTATGTCTCGTTAAAGGAGACGATTCGCGGGTTTAAGGGTATCGCGGACGGGGAGTATGATGAACTGCCGGAGCAGGCCTTTTATATGGTCGGCACCATAGACGAGGCCATAGCCAAGGCCGGGCGGCTCTAAATGACGGATCGTTTTCATGTCGACTTGGTGAGCGCGGAACGCGGACTTTTCTCGGGCGAGGCCACGATGGTCGTGGCGCCCTTGAGCGAAGGCGAGGCCGGGTTTCTGCCCGGTCACTCGCCGCTCTTGGGGAAACTCAAGGCCGGGGCCTTGCGCGTCACGGATATGGAAGGCGTCGAGCAGACCTTTTATGTGAGTGGCGGCTTCGTTGAAGTCCAGGCGACCCATATTACGGTGCTGGCCGACGCAAGCGAGCGAGCGGCCGATATCGACGAGGCCAAAGCCGCAAAGGCCGTCGATGACGCTAGGCGCGCCTTGGAAGAACACACGGATAAAGTCGATTATGCGCGCGCCCACAGCGAGCTGAGCCAAGCGATGGCCCGCCTCCACGTGGCGCGCACGGTGCGTCGTCGGCCGTACGGCATATCGCCGGACCGGCCACGTTAGGAGTCCTTCATGGTTAAAAAGGGTAGCGTTGTTTCATTGACCTATACCTTGCGTGATGCGCGCGGGGACATCTTCGAACACACGGACCTACCCATTACCTACGTTCATGGTTCGGGTAAAGAGCTTTTTAGCAAGATCGAGTCGGCGCTAGAAGGGCTCTCCGTTGGGGATACCGCCGAGATCCATCTCTCGCCTAGCGAGGGCTTTGGCGAGCACGACCCCGCGCTTACCTTTACCGACGACATTGAGAACGTACCTGTGGAGTTTCAACACCTGGGCGCGGAAGTCGAGGCCGAAAACGACAAGGGCGAGACGGTCCAATTCGTGGTCACGGTGATCGCGGACGGTAAGCTCACCATAGACGCCAATCACCCCCTGGCCGGCCAGACCGTGCACTTTTCCGTCACGATACAGGCGGTTCGCGAGGCGACGCCAGAAGAGTGCGCACAAGGGCGTCCTTCACAGACCCTCCATTAGTGCGTCCGTCCTTCGGGCATTGCCTTTCCAACGCAAGGCGTCTCTAATACGGCCATATGCAGGGCTCGCTTTCCTCACTTGAAATCGTCATTTTGGCGGCCGGCCAAGGTCGGCGTATGGCCTCCAATCGGCCTAAGGTTCTACAAACCTTGGCTGGGCGGCCGCTACTCCAACATGTCTTAGACGCGGCGCGTGCGCTCGAACCCCGAACCATCCATGTGGTCTATGGCCACGGGGGCGATGCCGTACCCAACGCCTTTCGTGAGTCCGATATCCATTGGGTGCTTCAGTTAGAGCAGCGCGGTACGGGCGATGCCGTACGCTGCGCCTTGGCGCATATCGCCTCCGACGCCCGCGTCCTTGTGCTTTTGGGCGACGTCCCCTTGATCGCACCCGACACTTTACGAACCCTGGTCGACCGCGCCGAACGGGGCCTTGCGCTCCTGACTTTCAGTACGCCAACATCGAATCAGTATGGTCGGATCGTGCGTAACGCAAAAGGTGCGGTGGAGCGTATCGTGGAATGGCGCGATGCGACCCCGGCTGAGCGCGCGATCGACGAGGTCAATAGCGGTATTATAGCGGCTCCCGCGACGCATCTTGCGCGCTGGATTCCGAGGCTCGACTCCGCCAACGCCCAAGGCGAGCTTTATTTGACCGATATCGTAGCGCTCGCTCGTGCCGATCAGGTCGATGTCTGCGCCATCGCCCCGCGCAGCCTCTACGAGGTGCAGGGCGTCAATAGCCGCGCGGACTTGGCCGAGCTTGAACGGATCTTTCAGGGGGAACAAGCGCATCATTTCATGGAGGCGGGCGTCCAACTCCTGGATCCGCGTAGGTTTGATGTTCGCGGCACATTGACCGCCGGCCGCGACGTTTGCATCGATGTAGGTTGTGTGTTCGAGGGGGTGGTGGAGCTAGCCGAGGGCGTGTCGATCGGCCCCCACTGCGTGATTCGCAATAGTCGCATCGCCTCTGGCGTGCGCATCGAGGCCCATAGCGTGATCGACGGCGCCGAGGTGGGACCCGATTGTGTTATCGGCCCATTTGCGCGCGTGCGTCCCGGCACAAGCTTAGGCGCAAAGGCCCGAATTGGGAATTTTGTCGAGGTCAAGGCCTCCGTCGTGGGCGCGCATTCTAAGATCAATCACTTAAGTTATGTGGGCGATGCCGTGATTGGGTCGGGTGTGAATATCGGCGCCGGTGTTATTACCTGCAATTACGATGGCGCACATAAACATCGGACCGTCATTGGCGATCATGCCTTCATAGGCTCGGATACCCAGCTCGTCGCGCCGGTCGAAATTGGCGCGGGCGCCACCATCGGTGCCGGATCCACCGTCACGAAGGACGCCCCGGCAGGCGAACTCACTTTAAGCCGGGCGGCACAAAAAACGATCAGTGGTTGGCGTCGCCCACAGAAGTAGGGCCGCTTGCCATCAAGGAGTGATTTATGTGTGGAATCGTAGGTGCAGTCGCGCAACGGAATGTCGTGCCTATTCTCATAGAAGGCCTGCGCCGTCTTGAGTATCGCGGCTATGACTCGGCCGGGGTTGCGGTCATCGATCGCGACCTCTGTCTCACCCGGACTCGTTCGGTCGGTAAGGTTCGCGACCTTGAAGCGCGGCTCGACGCCCATATGGAAGGGACTACCGGTATTGCGCATACGCGCTGGGCGACCCATGGCCGCCCAGCGACCGAGAACGCGCACCCCCATATCTGCCGCAACACCGTGGCGCTCGTCCACAATGGCATCATCGAAAATCATGAAACGTTGCGTCGCGCCCAGATGCAGTTGGGCTATGAGTTCACCTCCGAAACCGACACCGAGGTGATCGTTCATGAAATATACCGACGACTTGAAGAGACCGGCGACCTCTTGGCGGCGGTTCGTGCCGCCCTTCCATCCTTGCGTGGCGCTTATGCCCTAGGCGTTATCACCAATCGCGAACCGGATCGCTTAGTGGCGGCGCGTCGTGGCAGTCCTCTCGTCATAGGCGTGGGTATCGGCGAACATTTCATCGCCTCCGATGTCGCGGCGCTCCTGCCCGTCACGCAGAGGTTCATCTTTTTGGAGGAGGGCGATATCGCTGATGTAGGTCGCGATACCGTTCTTATTTATAATGCCGCAGGCGAGCGCGTCGAGCGCCCTATCAAACAGAGCGAGCTATCGGTCGATGCGGTTGTGCGCGGCGAGTATCGCCATTACATGCTCAAAGAGATCCATGAGCAACCTCGCGCCATCGCAGACACCTTAGAGAACCGGATCGGCTTACACTCCGTGTACGACGAAGCCTTTGGGCATCAAGCCGCTGCGCTTTTCGCGGACATACAGGCCGTCCAGATCGTCGCCTGCGGGACGAGCTATCATGCTGGATTAGTCGCGCGCTATTGGCTCGAGGGTCTGGCTGGTCTTCCTTGTACGGTCGAGGTCGCAAGCGAGTTCCGTTACCGTAAACCGCGCGTATCGCCGCATACTCTTTTTGTGACGCTTTCGCAGTCAGGCGAGACCGCCGATACCTTGGCCGCTCTTAGTTATGCGCGTGAGTTGGGGTTCGCGCACACCTTGAGCATTTGTAATGTCCCGGAAAGCTCGCTCGTGCGCGGCTCAGAGCTCGTGCTCATGACCCAGGCGGGGCCCGAGATCGGTGTTGCGTCGACTAAGGCGTTTACCACGCAACTGGTAGCTTTGCTCTTGCTCGTCGCGGTCCTTGGGCGCCGGCGCGGGCTTGGCACCGACGGCGAAGGCCGCATCGTCGGCTTGTTACGCAGCCTACCCGGCCTCATCGAGCAGGTCTTGGCGCTCGATGCCGCAGTGCAGGCCTGGGTGCCGTTCTTTGCCAATAAGCAGCATGCTTTGTTTCTGGGTCGTGGCACGCAGTATCCGGTGGCGATGGAAGGCGCCCTTAAGCTCAAGGAGATTTCCTACATCCATGCCGAGGCCTATCCGGCCGGGGAATTAAAGCATGGACCGCTCGCCCTTGTGGATTCGGATATGCCCGTCGTAGCGGTCGCTCCCAATAACGAGCTTCTGGAAAAACTTCAGTCCAATCTCCAAGAGGTGCGTGCGCGCGGAGGCGAGCTTTTCGTATTCGCCGATGCCAACAACAGTATCCACAAGGACGCGCAAACCCACGTTATCGAGGTCCCGCCGACAGACGACGTCCTAGCGCCCATCGTGTATACCGTCTTGTTGCAGTTGCTCGCTTATCATGTCGCGGTCTCCAAGGGGGCCGATATCGATCAGCCACGTAACCTCGCCAAATCGGTGACCGTCGAGTAAACCTCGCCGCCTTTGCCGTCATGGGCGGATGCGCTTTTTCGCTTAAGGTGACGGACGTTCTCCCCGAAGGTTTCGATCTCGCTTCTTAAGGCCATGCGAACGGTGGCCACCATCTCTCAATGCGATGGCGCGTGGCAGGCTTGTGCCCCATCGAAATAAGTGGCTCGATAGGCCCTGTACCACATACCGGTCCGCTCTCCGTGCCCAGTTCGCATGGGGGCCGCCCCCGATCTCTCGCGGCCTCCTCTTGCACCCCGCCTTTATCGTGCCATCACTGCCATCGCATGCGGAAGCTCTCTTGCCATCGCAGGGCACGTCAAAGGGGCGGCCCTGCCCTTCCACGAACCGCACAATGTTCCGTTTACCCCATTTTGGCCTTCGGGCATTATCGCATCCAGGGTGTTCTCAACCATTGCGGTCTCGGTACCTAAGGTCTCCGCCCACAGCATCCGCACCAGATCATGCAGGGCATATAGGTCCTCTGGGAGTTCTGGCGGATCTTTATCTTTCATGAGGCCAATACCAGAATCATCATGACGATATCAAGATACAGAAACCCCCATGCGGATTAGGGCGGCGTCGGCCTGACCTTTTTTAGAACCGGCACCGCGCTCTGGGGGCGGCCTTCCACTAAGGAGTGCCCGCCGCGCCAAAGAGGGCGAGACGGCTCCCGATTCCGCGCATGGCCAATGGAACCGGCCCTGATCGAGACGCCGATACAAAGGCTAGAATCCCAAACCGTCCCAGAGCAGGGGGCCTATCTGTGGATTGAAGACCTGCGAACGTGTCCGAACTGCGCCTACGCGCGAATTGTCACCGACTAGTTTGTTCTTGGCCATTTCGTGCTCCGATATGAGCGGAACCCAAGATTCATCTGGGGGTAAATGTTAAGTTAACGAACATAAGCTCCATTTATTGCCAATGATAGCCTATTTTTGTATCATTGCAACATAGTACCAACCAAGGAGCACGCCATGCCGCTCACTAAGGAAGATCTCGGACGACGCGTTCGTTCTGCGCGAGAGAGTTGCGGCCTGACTCAGGAGCAATTAGGCGAGGCGGTCGAGTTATCACGCATTGCCATTAGCCAGATCGAAGCCGGCAGCCGGTCGGTATCGAGCATCGAGCTGGACCGTATTGCCTATACTGTCGGGCGCGACATCAAGGCTTTCTTTGCCGATGCTTTCGTTGAGCAGGACGCATTGGCGGTTCTGTTTCGTACCGAAGCACAATTCGCCGAACAGGTAGAGCTACGGCACGCCCTGCAGGATAGCCTGGCGCTGGGCCGGGAGATGACCAACTTGGAACGGTTGCTGGAAATCGACCGCGCGCAGTTGCGCGCGGCATCTTATGAACGACCCGCACCCAAATCACGCTGGGATGCCATTCAACAAGGTCAACGTATCGCAACTGAGGAGCGCCAGCGGCTGGTACTCGGCGTGTCCCCCATGGGTGATCTAGTCGAACTATTCGAGTCGCAGGGCGTGCGCACCGGGCTGGTTACGCTACCCGATAACATTTCTGGTCTGACCTTGTGGGATGATAAGGTCGGCATTTTTGTGGCCATCAATAGCGATCACTCTGCGCTACGCCGCCGCTTTTCGCTGGCGCACGAATACGCGCATGTGTTGATTGATCGCGAGCGATCCGGTGTCATCAGCCGCGCCGAGAACCGAACTGAACTGCTCGAGGTCAGGGCCAACGCCTTTGCGGCAGAATTTATGATGCCTGCCGAGGGTGTCGTACAGTTTGCCCGAGCCCTGGGTAAGGGCGGCGCGAGCCGTGCACAAGTCGCCGTTTTCGATGAGGCCCATGTGGTCCAAGTGGAACAGCGCGCGACTCCAGGCAGTCAAGACATCCAGCTCTACGATGCCGCGCTGCTTGCCCATCACTTTGGCGTGAGCCGTATCGCGGCGTTGTATCGCCTGAAGAATTTACGCATGGTCGATGATCGCGAGTTTCAGCGGCTAAAGTCCGAAGAGGATACCGGAGCGGGCAGGGCGATAGCCAATTTCCTGGCCGCCGATGACCCGGTGGAGGAGCGGGGAACGCGAGATGAGTTCCGTCGCCGTTTTCTGGGGCTTGCACTGGAAGCCAATCGGCGCGAGGAGATCACCCAGAACAAACTGACCGAGTTGGCGGCCATGGTGGGTATGCGGCGACTCGATGTCGAGCGCGCACTCTCATCGGCCGGTCTCGGCCAGGCATGATAGACGGATCGTCCTATGTCCGCTTCGGCCGCGACAACTGTCGTTATCACCGACACCAATGTACTAATCAACTTTCTGCACATCGGCCAGTTGACGCTCCTCGGCGAATTGCCCGCGTACCGGTTTCAATTGCCGACCGAAGTGCTGCAGGAGCTGACCGATTCCGAACAGAGGACATCCGTCGATAACGCTATTGCCGCAGGCCAAATCGATCTGCTGATTACCGATAACCTGGATGCACTTGCCCTATTCGGCGATCTTCGCGATCTGATGGGGCGCGGTGAGGCGGCCTGTCTGGCGCTGGCCGCAACCGTTGGGTGCCATCTTGCCTCGGACGAGAAAAAGCGCTTTCGCCGCAAGGCTATCGAATTGATCGGTGAGGCGCGGATACTTGGAACAGAAAATCTACTCGTGCAAGCCATCCGCTGTGGCCATATCACTGTGGCGCAAGCGGATGAATACAAGCTTGTGCTTGCCGAAAACCGTTACACGATGCCGTTTGCGAGTTTCGCGGAGCGTTTCTGAGCACAGACCTCAGCATTTTTGGCAAAGGACACCATCCATCTTTAGTTGGTTCGTGCTGATACCGAACCTAAGGTACTCCTGGTTGGCACCCAGACTCCAAAAAGCAATAATCCAAATCTTGCTCGTATTGAACCGGAGGATGGGGATTGCCCCTATCGATCAGCCACGTAACCTCGCCAAATCGGTGACCGTCGAGTAAACCTCGCCGCCTTTGCCGTCATGGGCGGATGCGCTTTTTCGCTTAAGGTGACGGACGTTCTCTCTGAAGGTTTCGATCTCGCTTCTTAGGCCATGCGAGCGGTGGCCTTCCTCACTGAGCACCTCCAGGAGTGCTCGCTCTGGTGTCGAGACCCGAGGCGCGCTGTCGCGCTTTTCGAACGGCCCCGCATGAAGTGGATGGGCCGGCGGCTCGTCGATTAGGCGTTTGCGGTGGTACTCCGCCGGGAAGCGCTCAGTGAACCAGTCGGGGAGGCGGGCGTTTGTCCCGCCGTAGAGATGCAGCATGGAATGCTGCGACAGATACTGCCGCACACCGTACCAATCGAGGGCCGACTTGGCGCCGACATGCAGGCCTTCGATGGAGCGTTGCATTAGGATCAGATAGGGGCGGAGGTTCAGCGTATCGCTGGGGTGGCGGTACACCCCGCGCGCCAAGCCGGAAAGCCATCCGGCGCGCGCGTAGTGGACGGCCAGGTCCGCGGAGACGCCCAATGCCGCCAGGGCCTTCGACATCAAAAACCTTGAGGGTGGGGGTGGCGAATATTGCATGGACCGGACCGATCTTGGACGCAATAGCGGTGATTACCCATATGTCTGACCCTATCTGTGGGCTTTAAGGAAGAGCTTCCCTCACATGCCCCGCGGCGTTTGCGCGTGATTGAGGAAGCTGTCAACATAAGCGCTCTCTTATTTATTTATGGGGCAAGGGGGGCGGATGGGTTTCGCGATCGCTATGCTAGTACTGTTGACCTTAGCCACGCTGCTGGCCACTTTCCCCACTTTTTGGCTGCGAATTGTGCGGGCCTGGCTTGAGCGCATGGGGCGAACGGAGGCCGATTCGTAACGCGACGCCCATGATCTCCTTCTCCAGATGACGGATCTCCGCCTAGCGTGATGATTCCGGCGAACAGCGCTAGATAGAAGAGGCCCTGCCGATTGGGAGCGAAAAAGCAGATTTATGCTTTTGGCCATGTGGATGGTGCACATACTGCACAGGCCTAGGGGCAAGGCCGCGCCCCGGTCGCGCCATGACTCTATTATCCGCGAGGAGCACGAGCCTGGCGGCCAAGGATGGCGGCTTTGGCCACTACGGAAAGAAAGCCAGGACCGCTACGTTTCTGATTCGTCGGGGTGCGGTCGCTCGCAGGATCGCACTTTAAGTCTGACATCAGCGCCTGCGGCTCGGGAGGTTCCGCCACTGCCGCACGCCCATTGAATCGTTACGTGAGCGCCGAAAAGGGGGCGCCTAGGTCTGTCGGCGCGGGAAATCGCGGATATTTCAAGTCTATCTTAAGCCTGGGTCGCTATTTCTTTATCTGCGCCTTGAGCCGTTCGAGCTCCGCGTCCACCGCGCTCCCGGAGCGGAGTTTCGCCAGTTCTCTTTCGGCTTGCGATCGATCGTCGCCTTCGTCAAGGACCCCGCTTTCCGCAAGGCCGTCTATGGCCTGCGCGCGCGCCTGCATCTGCGCGGTTTTGTCCTTGGCGCGCCGTACGCTCTCGCCGACCCCACCTAGCTTGTTGTTGAGCCCAGATAACGATTCGTTCACCTTGACCTGCGCTTGGGCGCTCCCGTATTCGCTTTTAAGGACCTCTTTTTGGGTGCGGAAGGCGTCTATGCGACTCTGAAACTTGTGCTCGTAGTCGATGAGCTTTTGGACTTGCGTTGCGATGTTGTCGCGCGCCTCGGTGAGGGACGCCATTTTGACGGCAGCCGCCTGTTTTTGGCCAAGCGCCGATCGCGCGAGGTCTTCGCGATTGGATTCGAGCGCGAGTTTCGCGTCACTTTCGTAGCGCGCGATATCGGCTTTTGTGGTCTCCATTTGCTGCTCTAGGATCTTTTGTTCTGTCACGACATCCGCGAGATGGCGCCTCGTTTCTTGCAGGCCGGAGAGCATCTTTTCATAGGAGAGTTCCAGGCTTTCGTTTGGATCCTCCGCGGCGTTCATCAGTTTATTGAATTTGGCTTCGATAATTTCGGTCGCGCGCTTAAATAGGCTCATGATGCCCCCTAGTCGTTTACGGGTATGACAATCTGTGGAATTAATCGTTCGGGAATGATCGCCTTATCTTCGATAGGCTTGACCGCCGTCCCGATGGCGAAGAACTCTATGACATGCGGTTGCCAGTTATGGGAGCCCTCGTGGAGCGCCACGGCCACCACGCCCTCGGCCCCCGATTCCTGGGCCTCCGTTTGCATACGCTCCATAGCGAGCTCCCGGGCGTCGTACATGGCTTGCGTGAAAAGCGGCATTTCGACGTTTCGTCCTAGATTTCCAAGGGACTGGAACATGCCTTGATGGGCGACATGATAGACGCATGAGCCCATGACAAGCGCGAGCGGTCGGTAGCCCGACTGAAGCAGCATCCAAAAATCCTGGCCGGAGAGGTCTGAGGTAAAGGGTTTGCCATCAGGTCCTTTAAACCCAGGATGGCCCGCGCTATGCGCAATCGCCGTTCCTACCGCCAGGAATTCCAGGATATCTTTATCCCAATCCATGCGTTTGACCTCAAGGCGGACGCCGACTATGCCATCGGCGGACAGGGCTTGGGCCTCCTGCTCCATTCGGCTCATCGCCAGTTCGCGCGCCTCGTACATGGCTTGTGACAACACCGACATCTCTTGGTTCTTCGCCCAGCCGGCATACTGTATGCCCGTGTGATAGATACAAGAGCCGATGACAAGACCAAGGGGCTCGAAGCCCGCCTCTCCTACCATCAGGAATTCGTTGACCGAGAAGTCCGAGGTAAAAATTCCGCCTTGCCGGCTCGTGTCGCGCAAGCCCTTGAGCCGCTCGATGGCGTGTTGGGGCAGGGTCTCTGTAATGTCGCCCATCTTATAAGACCTCCAGTGTAGTGTCGGTGGTTGCAAGCCGAATGGCGTCGGATACGTTGATGACGGGTCGAATGCAAAGGCTGCGCCGACTGCGGCTGTCATGAATGATCGCGGTGCCGATGGCGATGTGGCGTGCCAGAAAGCGCAGATAAGGGTTGTTTTCGTCGGGCTCTATACGGTAGAGCTCGGAATGTTGCGTGTGGGCCAATATGCCAGACCCCAGTCGCGTGCCGTCATCGCGCAGTTCCCGCAGAGCTTGGCGGCGTACCTGTGTCAAAAAATTCGAGAGCGCCTCCCATTCCTGATTCCAATAACTCGCGACCATTCCTTGTGAAAACTGGTTGGCTACCAACCAGTCATAGTGCGCCCCGATGGCGATACCGACCGGGACGATACCGGCCTCAAGGAGGCGCGCAAACTCCAGCGCGGAGACGGTCGCGAGCGCCGGATTGGATGATTCGGGTAGGCCGTCTATGCGTACGGCCGTGCCGCGCACCGCGTAGTCCATATGGTCTTCATTACCGGTTCCTTCCATATGCTTGACTTGCATGGTGACGTCTACCACGGCATTGGCGCCGAGCAGCGCCGCCTCCAGGCGGAGGCGGTCTATAGCGGTATGCCAGCCTTCGTAATGGCCACGCGTCCATGAGTAACCAAAATGAAACCAGCAATTTCCGGATACGAGGCCCAGAGGGCGGATGCCGTGGCTGCGGCTCGCAAGTAGGCCAGACGGCATCGCGGTACTCACCCAGGGGCGCTTCCCGCTCAGCGTTTCGGCCAATCGTGTCTTCACGAAGGACGGCACGGTGCCGTGGGACAATGCCTCAGCCAAGGCTTGTTGGCGCGCCTCCGTGACCCCGTCTTCTGATGATTTTCCTTTTCCGAATAATGACATGAGCCGTAACCCTTTAAGATGTCAAAAAGTCGTGTAGGACGGTACGCGCCCCCTCTAAAGTATCGGAGAGCGCGCGGAGCTCTTCTTCTAGCGCCTTGAGCCAGAGATCCAAGGGCAGGACCTCGGTCTTGAGCACGACGCCGCGCACCTCATGCTGGCGGCTTGTGCGTATATCGGGGGTCTTGGCGTCGAGCGCGTAGCGATTCTTGTCGGTTCGGACGGTGAGGCCGACCACATGGCGACTTGCCTTGAGGAGGCCGTCGCGTTTGCGCTCCACCGATACGCGCCCAGGGAGCGCCTGCTCTAAGCGGACGGCGAGGGCTTCGAGAAAGGCGTGTAGATCGGTCTGGGCGCGGCGCACCCAAGCGGCATGGAGATCAAATCCACTGATTTCGTCCATAACGCACTCGTAAAGATACCCACTCGCTAGTTGACACCACCCGCAGTCTTAATGCAATGCGCGCGCCGGGGACGCCGTGGTTTCTGTGGTTTTCTCTGGGTGTGCCTGCGGGTACACTTCGGCCATGGAATCTCCCTTGGTTGTTGATTTAAACGAAGCCCAGCGCGCGGCCGTGACCGCGGCCCCGGGTCCGGTGCGCATTCTTGCCGGCGCGGGCAGCGGCAAGACCCGCGTCCTTACGCATCGCATCGCCTGGCTTGTCGATCAAGGGGTCTCACCCTTTGCTTTCGTGGCCGTGACCTTTACGAACAAGGCGGCAGCCGAGATGCGTAAACGGATAGAGCGGCTTTTGCGCCAGCCGGTCTCGGGGCTATGGATCGGGACCTTTCATGGCTTGTCGCACCGTTTTCTGCGTGCACATTTTCGGGAAGCAGGGCTCCCCGAGGCGTTCCAGATCATCGATAGCGATGATCAGCAGCGCTTGATCAAGCGTCTCTTGCGCGCGAGGGCCTTAGACGAGGCGCGCTTTCCGCCTCGTCTCGTGCAGTCGTTTATCAACGGCCACAAGGAGGCGGGCAGGCGTGCGGCTGTAGTGGCCGCCGGCCTCGATCCCACGCAGCGCACCTTAGTCGACCTCTATAGCGCTTACGAGGAGTTGTGCCGTAGCCAGGGGCTCGTGGATTTTGCGGAGCTCTTGTTGCGCACGCTTGAGCTCATGCGTGCGCAAACCGCGTTACGCACCCATTACCAGCAGCGGTTTCGCCATACCTTGGTCGATGAGTTTCAAGATACGAATGCGGTTCAATACGAGTGGCTTAAGATATTCGGGGGAGGTGGTCAGCTTTTTGTGGTGGGCGATGACGACCAATCCATTTATGGGTGGCGTGGCGCCGAGGTCGAAAACATTTTGCGCTTCGAGGTCGATTTTCCTGGTACCCATACTGTGCGGCTCGAGCAAAATTATCGGTCGACGGGCCGCATTTTAGAGGCCGCCAATGCGATTATCGCCCATAACGCCAAGCGCCTGGGCAAGGTTTTGTGGACTGCGGGGCTCGAGGGGCCGCCTGTGGCGCTCTATGCCGCTTATAGCGGTATAGACGAGGCTCAGTTCGTGGTTGAGCGTATTCGCGGACTCTTGACCGAGGACACCCGTCCTCGGGATGTGGCGATTCTGTATCGGTCCAACGCGCAATCGCGCCTCTTTGAAGAACTGCTGGTTCGCGCCGGTATTCCGTATCGCGTCTATGGCGGCCTGCGCTTTTTTGATCGTGCCGAGATCAAGGATGCCTTGGCTTATCTGCGTCTCATGATCAATCGCGACGACGATAGCGCCTTCGAGCGCGTGGTCAATGTGCCAACGCGCGGCATAGGGGCGAAGACCTTGGAGGGTTTGCGCGCCAAGGCGCGCGCCGCGGGCCTCTCTTTATGGCAGGCGGCCTTGGCGCAGGTGCAGGAAGGGACGATGAGCGGTCGAGCCGCGTCCGCGGTACGGGGTTTTGTCGCTTTGATCGAGCGCTTAGCCACCGAAACGGCCCAGGCGACGCTCGATATCGTCGTGGAGGCGATCACCAAAGAGAGTGGCTTGCTCGAGTATTATCGCGAGGAGGGGCGGGAGCGGGGCGAGGCGCGTAGTGAAAACTTAGAGGAATTGGCGACCGCCGCCCGTTATTTCATCACAGAGGAGCGTCATGGGCAGGACGCGATCGAATTTTTGGCCCATGCGGCGCTCGAGGCGGGTGAAGGCCAAGCCGGCGAGGGGCAGGACTCCGTTCAGCTCATGACGCTGCATGCCGCCAAGGGGCTGGAGTTCCCGATCGTGTTCCTCACCGGTCTCGAGGAAGGGCTTTTTCCCCATGAACGCTCGATCCATGATGAAGCGCGCCTCGAGGAGGAGCGCAGGTTGTGCTATGTCGGCATTACCCGCGCGATGCGCGAGCTGACTTTGAGCTACGCCGAGACGAGACGCATTCACGGCGAAGAGCGTTATGGCGCGCCATCGCGATTTTTGACGGAGATCCCGGACGATTTGCTAGAACATGTGCGTCCACGCCTTCATGCGCCCACGAGCCCCGCCGCGCCACGGGGGGATTTTTTGGGCCCACAAGTAGGCGGGCGCGTGGCCCATGCGACTTTCGGCGAGGGGGTCATCATCGATTGCGAGGGTCGTGGCGAACAGGCTCGCGTACAGGTTCGTTTCGCGACTTCTGGCGCCAAATGGCTCGTGCTCGCTTACGCGGGACTGAGAATTCTTTAGGGAAAGGGTTGGAAACGCAGACCGCGGACGCCTATAGTTTCAGGCACACTTTATGTCGCGAGATTGCCGTGAACCTTCTTTTACCGCTTACTAAGCGGGGGCGCCTACGGGTAGCCCCATTTTTGGTTACGATGGTGCTTTTGTCTCTCGTCTTGGGCGCGCTCACAGTCGGGCTTGCGCTGGCATGGTCGCGCGTATGGGTCTTGTTCGTCATTCTTCAGGCCCTCGTGATCACGTTGGTCGCGTACCTAGTGGCGCGCAGGCCCCTGGTACCGGCTTCCATTACGATCCCGTCATCGATGCCGGTATCGACCGGGCTCGTAGACGAACTTACGCGTACGCTTAATCGGCGTGGCATTACATCAAGCCTCATCGAGGCCATGGCGCAGTCCCAGCGCTACGGGACCCCGCTTGCGATAGCGAGCCTTAAGATAGATGGGGTGCCGGCCTTGATCGAGCGCCTAGGCGATGATGCGCTCGCGGCTATTCTGGAAGCGACCTCGGCCGTTTTGGGGGAGGCCTTGCGCCTTCCCGACAGGCTCGGTCGCTATCAAGACCACGAGTTTTTGGTTGTGCTCCCCCAAACTCGGGCGGAGCAGGCGGTCTTGGTGGCGGAGCGACTGCGCACCGCGCTTATGGCCACTCCCGTCAAGGTGAAAGGCGAGGAGGCTACGATCACCTTAAGCGGTGGTGTCGCCGAGTTCGGGCGCGGTCAGGACCTGGAGCGTTTTCTTGGCAATGCCCATGCCGCCTTGCAAGAGGCGGATCAAGAAGGTGGTAATGGTGTTCGTCTTTTTCACCCTCCTGGGGCGGATTAGCGCCCCTTTATGAGGTTTGTGTGTGCGAACTTACGTATGGGGCCCTATGAAGTCATAACTCACATAGATGGCGAGCGTAAGCGGGATCAAGGTGAGCTGGGCTATCAGGACAGGAAGCCACGCATAGGAGTAGGACGCCAAGATCAGGGGCAGCACGAAGGCCGCTCCGAAGCCCGTGAGGAGCAGGGGCGCTTTGCGCCACACGCCCACCGCATATTCCAGCGCGTCTAGGGGCTTAAGCCCGCTTAAGGTGATTGCGGCCAGGATATAGAGCGTCGTTAAGGAAAGAGCGATCTGAAGGCACCAGAACAACAAGAGCAAGACCCCCGAAAAAAGCGCCGGCCCCAGGCTTTTCATGGCGAAGAGTTGCGCAAGCGAGGAGCTATCTACGCCAAAGAGCAGAGCGAGCACGGTCAGAAAGACCCAGGCCCCGAGATCCACGGTCGCTATGATCATAACGGAAAGGGCGAGATTGTGATCACGCAACACGCCACTGACGACGTGGCGGAGTCGACGCATAAGGCCCTGTTCGGGTTGGGGTTTTTGGGCTTCTTTGAGTGCGCCTGCTATGACAAGCGGTGTAAGAAAAATAAGCAGCACATGGCCAATAAAGGGGATGCGTAAAGCCAAAGTCCCAAGCGCCACATAACAAGTCGAGGTTATGCCCCAAAACAAAAGATCGGATGCCGCCAAGGCATAGGCCTCCCGGATCCAGGGGCCCGCACTCACAGGGCTATCGTTCATATGCTTGCCTCCGTGCAAGAAGGCTCGACTAAGACGTGAGCGCCCGGGGCCAGAGGCCGCGTAAGGCGGGCGTCTCGCGCCGCCGCGCATCGAGAATGCGGCGAAAGACGAGCGGGTCCTTAGTGTGCGTTAGTTCACCCTGCCTTGGGAAGTGGAGATCGGTTAAGCGCGACAACCAAAAGCGGAGTGCCGCTGCGCGGAGCATGACCGGCCACGCCCCGCGTTCGATCGTGGTGAGGGGGCGGGCCTTTTGGTAGGCCGTCATGAGTCTTCCTGCGGCCTCGAAATCAAGTTCGCCTTCTTGGTCGCTGCACCAATCGTTTACGGTAATCGCCAAATCGTAGAGCCATGTGTCCGAGCAGGCATAGTAGAAGTCGATGACGCCTGTGAGGCGCTCCCCATCAAAAAGGGCGTTATCTCGGAACAGGTCGGCGTGGATAATGCCGCGCGGGAGATCGGAGAAGCGATAGAGGGCCTGGAAGCGCAACTCCTCTTGGAGTCGCGTCTCGTCTTCCAAGGCTAGGTGGCCTTTGAGCTTATCGGACGCCTGTCGCCACCAATGGGGTCCGCGCGGGTTGGGGCGCTCCTGCGCGAATTGCGTGCTGGCCTTATGCAGCCGCCCTAAGGCATCCCCTATGGCCGCGCACTGGCCTAAAGTGGGGGCGGTCACGGATCGTCCGTAGAGGCGCACAACGAGCGCCGCCTTTTTGTCTTGCCAGCTGCTTATATAGGCGCCGGCTCGGTTGGCGATGGGGTGGGCGCAGGGGACGCTATGCTCCGCCAAGAATCCCATAAGACCCAAAAAGAACGGGAGGTCGTTTGGGTCTACGGTCTCGAATATGGTGAGTACATATTCCTTGTCCACGGTCGATACGAAATAGTTCGTATTTTCGATACCGCTTTCGATCCCCGCAAAAGATTTGAGGGGACTTACGGGATATGTGGCGAGAAATGACGCGAGATCCCCTTGTTCTATGCGCGTGAAGACTGACATGTTGAGCCGAGCCCCCCTTACAGGTTGAGCTGGATTTCCTTTTCCTCTTCGGAGGGCTCAAAGCCGCTGAGTTCGTAGTAACGGAAGATCGCATCGATCACGTCTTCCGGTTTGTCTAGCATGATAAAAAGATCCAGGTCGCCCTCGCTGATGACCCCGTCTCTTATCAGCGCATCGCGAAACCAGTCGGCAAGGCCAGACCAAAAGGGCGTATGTACCAGAATGATCGGGATACGACGACTCTTGCCCGTCTGCACGAGCGTTAGAATCTCCATGAGTTCGTCGAGCGTGCCGAAGCCGCCGGGCATGACCACGTACGCTGTGGCATACTTCACAAACATGACCTTGCGGGCAAAAAAGTGTTGGAAGCTGAGCCGGATGTCTTGGTAGGCGTTACCGCTTTGTTCGTGCGGTAGGCGAATATTGAGGCCCACGCTTGCCGAGGCGCCCGCATAAGCGCCTTTATTGGCCGCCTCCATAATGCCGGGTCCCCCCCCACTGACCACGCTGAAGCCCGCGTCCGAGAGCTTGCGGGCGATATCTTCGGCCAACTTGAAATAGGGGTGATCCGGAGGGGTGCGCGCGGACCCGAAGATGCTCACCGAGGGCCGGATTTGGGCGAGGGCCTCAAAGCCCTCGACGAACTCCGCCATAATCTGGAAGATCTTCCAGGCCTCGCGCGACAGCGCGCCCTCTGGCATGGATCCTCCAGCTTGGGCTGCGGCGGGTTTTCTTTTGATCAAAGGTTTGTGAGGTTTTGAGGACGCCATGGCGCTAAACGAGAATCCTAAGCAATTGTTGCTATTAGTAGACGGCTCATCCTATCTGTACCGAGCCTTTCATGCCATGCCCGACCTTCGGAACACGCGCGGCGAACCCACGGGGGCGATCTACGGTGTCGTCAACATGCTGCGTAAGCTGCGTATCGATTACAAGCCGGATCGGATCGCCGTGGTCTTCGACGCCCCCGGCGGGACTTTTCGGGACCGCCTCTATGCGGATTATAAGGCGACTCGGACGGCCATGCCCGAGGATCTCGCACGCCAAATTCCTATGCTCCACGAGGTTATTTCCGCTCTGGGCATTCCCATGCTCATGGTCCCCGATGTCGAGGCCGATGACGTCATAGGGACGCTTGCCGCCCATGCGCGCGCGGCAAATATACGCGTCGTCATATCGACCGGCGATAAAGACATGGCGCAATTGGTCGGTCCCGATGTCACCTTGATCAACACCATGACGGGTGAGGCCTTGGATTCCGACGGCGTACTCAAGCGTTTTGGTGTCTCTCCGGCGCAAATCATAGACTACTTGGCCATCGTTGGCGATAAGGTCGACAACGTCCCGGGTTTGGCGGGCGTCGGACCGAAGACCGCGGCGCGCTGGCTCAAGGACTACGGGTCGATCGTAGCGCTCCTTGCGCATGAGCAGGACATCTCGGGTCGGGTCGGGGAGACCCTGCGTCATAGTCATGATGCCTTAGCGCTCGCGCGCGATCTCGTCACCATACGCTGCGATGTGCCCCTGGCCTCCTCGGTGGCAGACCTAGTCTCGGGCGCGATCGATCGCGAGGCCTTAAGGGCGCTGTATGGCCGTTTGGAGTTTAAGGCCTGGCTTTCGGAGCTTAAGTTTCAGGATGCGCCCACGGCGCCGGGCGCCGTCATTCTTTCTGATATCGCAGCGGTTAACGGGGCGGTTGAAGACTTGCGGCGCGCGAAGCGCATAGCCCTCCATCTTTTTTTTGAAGAGGGAGGTGTTGCGGCCCTGGTCTTTGGCGATCAGACCCGCTCTTACGTGGTGCCCGTCCACGGTGGTCTTTTTGCGACAATCGACATCAGTTCGGTCTGTCAGGCCCTGACGCCTCTCCTTCAAGACGCCTCCCTCGTTGTTTGTGATAGTAAGCGCTTTATGAGGTTCCTGATGGACCAAGGCCTGACCCGCTTTGGCGTGTGGGATGACGTTATGTTGGCGTCCTATGTGCAAGATAGCGGCGCCGCAGCCCATGACCTCGCCACTTTGGCGCTCAAATATCTCGGCCGCGCCTTAAGCGCCCAGGCGCTGCTCGGGGAGGGCCGTGCGCGGCGCGGCTTAAGCGACCTGTCTTCGGAAGACTTAGCGGCGCTCGCGGCCGATACGGTTCAGGCGATTCTGGCGCTAGATCTCGAATTATTACAAAGATTGGCGCAGGAGCCGGGCCTGCAGGCCATTTATCGGGATTTGGAGCGGCCTTTGGCCGGCGTCCTTGCGCGTATCGAGGCCGCGGGTGTTCCGGTCGATTGCGCGATGTTGCGCGCGCAAAGCGCCGATCTTGCGTTAAAGCAAGACGCCTTAGAAAAACAGGCCTATGACAGCGTGGGGCATGCGTTCAATTTGAATTCGCCGGCCCAAATACAGCAGATCCTTTTTGAGGAGCAAGGCCTTCCTGTGACGCGGCGTACCCCTAAAGGACAGCCGTCGACCGCCGAGGAGGTGCTGTCGGAGCTCGCGCTCGATTATCCCTTGCCCCAGCTCATTCTCGACTATCGAACGGTAGGTAAACTGAAGAATACCTACACCGACAAGCTCCCCCGGATGTGCGACCCGCGTACCGGGCGCATCCATACGGATTACCACCAAGCCGTGGCCGCCACGGGGCGCTTATCTTCGAGCGACCCCAATTTGCAGAACATCCCCGTTCGTACGGAGGAGGGGCGGAGGATTCGCCAAGCGTTTGTCGCGGGCCCGGGTTGGCGCCTTTTGTCGGCGGATTATTCGCAGATCGAGTTGCGGCTCATGGCGCACCTCTCCGGCGACCCGGGGCTAGTTCAGGCGTTTCGTGAGGGGCGTGATGTGCACCAGGCGACCGCCGCCGAGGTCTTCGGTGTCCCTTTGGAGGATGTGACCGACGAGCAGCGTAGGGCCGCGAAGGCCATCAATTTTGGTCTCATGTACGGTATGTCGGCATTTGGACTGGCGCGCCAGTTGCGCATAGACCAAGGTCGGGCACAGGACTACTGCGATCTTTATTTTCGCCGTTACCCAGGCGTTCACGCGTATATGGAGCGGATGCGCGCCCAGGCCCGTGCGCAGGGTTATGTGGAGACCTTGTTTGGCCGGCGGCTTTATGTCCCGGACATCAAGGCGAGCCACGCCGCCCGGCGTCAGTATGCGGAACGGACCGCCATCAACGCCCCCCTCCAGGGCACGGCCGCCGATCTCATCAAAATGGCGATGCTCTCTTTGGACGAGTATTTGGCAAAGGCCGGGCTTGCGGCGCGCATGATCATGCAAGTACACGACGAACTGGTGTTCGAAGCGCCGCTCGAGGAAGTAGAGACCCTGAAGGCGCAGGCGGTCTTACGCATGGAGCATGTGGTTGAGCTATCGGTACCGCTCATCGTGCATTGCGGCGTGGGTCACAATTGGGATGAAGCCCATTAGGAACTTTTTTTATGCGCCGCAGTCTATGAAGTATAGGACGCACAGTCCTTTACTCGCTTCTCCTCCCTGAGCGGGTAACCTGGGCCGCCAGGCCCAGGATCTCGTTTCGCCCCAGGCCGCACGAAAAGCCTGGGGTCTTTTTTTGCAAAAAGTATATATCCCCTGAGTTGAGACCGCAAAGGGTTAATTCGTTTAAATGGCGATTTGCCATTTGAGGTTGGACAGAGGTTTTCGGGGCGGTAAGAATTTTGCTCTGTTGCGTGCAAAATCTGGCTGGTTTGGTTTGCTCGGATAGCGTTCCCTTCTATGTAAAACTTGGGTTGGATTTGTAATCAATCCAGACTGAGCAATACCGGGGAAATGAGCCGCGTGGGTACTAGTCTCCGTCTGAACCAATCGAAACGGAAATGCTACCGTCTGCAATTCGACCAAAGCAGACACGGAAGTCTTGTACTAAAATGACCGTTATCGGTCAGAAGCGGACATCTTACTGAGTGCCAATTGGCGGGACCTAGTCGCCGCGCCTAAAACCATTCTGTGCTCGTTTCGCCAAGGAGTCAGTCACATCATACAAAAACGGATACCTTGGCCGTGCGGAACCGCCCAATACGGTCGCAGCAGATTATCTTGAAGTCCAGAGCGTATGTGACAGGTGATACATATGACAACGCATCATGGCCGTAGAACGCTCAGGCCCATATGCTTTTCAATCGGATCGAAGTCCCGATCAGTATGCAGCAAGCTATGGCGATTCTGGACACAAAAAGAACCGATCATTACGTCGATGGTCTTGCGCACTGTCACCCCAACCCGGCGCAGTTTCCGATAATTCTTGGCGCTAAGTAGTGCAATTTCCTGGCCCAGCATCGAACGGAATTCCAAAGTACCTAGAAGCGCCTGCGCTTTGCGAAAGTCAGTATCGCGGCGAAATCCTTGCAAAACTTCGGTGAGAATAATATCACCAATGATCAAACGCTCGCGCGACAAGAGTTGGTCGAGCAGATCCGTATGAGGACTGGCGACGCCGTTGAAATAGTCGATCCAGACGCTGGTATCGACAACGATCATGCATCGCGCCGCATGCGATCGAGGTCGCTGTCCCAGTGAAGCTTACCACGTGCCGTGCGGATCTTCTGCTGGCTTGCCATTTTTACGAGCATGTCTAGCCCCGCCTCCACAACCTCGCGCTTGGTTTTATAACCGGTGACCTTAAGCGCTTGCGACATAAGGTTGTCCCGGATGACAATGTTGGTGCGCATGGGTACCTCCAATGTGTATTGATTGCTTAATGATACACATTGGCGCAGAATCCTGAAACCCCGTGAGAGGCTCCCGGATAGCCCCGAGATGGGGGGTAGCCGGCAGGAGACGCTTGTCATCCTGATCGCGCATTGGGGAGGTCCATTTTGAAGGGGATTGGACTAGGGTAGGGAATGACCGTTCAGGGCCGGGTGCTGTCCTACGGTGCTGAAAAAAGCCGTCATCCATGCGCGGTACCGCGCCGAGGCCCGCTACCTGTCCAACACCAGCCATTCAACTGAATCAACGCCACCGGCAGCCTTGGCCGGACAACTGCCTTTCAGGTATGAGATTCAACCAACATGCGTTCCCGAAGAATGGGGCTGCATAGCCAATTTCCAACCATGGCGATTTAGGCTCGGCACAACCAGAAAGAGTTTGATTCCAACCTCAGAATGCATATAGCCGTTTAAATTAAGCCCTTGCGTAAAGGCGGGTTTCGTTTGTTGCGGCTTTATGGCTCTTGCGCCAGCGATGTGATTATAGCTAAGTCGCCTCAAACCCCGTCTCGCCTCGCGCTTTAGGTCCGCGTGCCGAGTTTTAAAAAATCGAGAATCATGGCGCGTGCCTCTGCGACCCCCTCTCCGTTATGCGAAGAGAAGGGTAGCAGGAAGGCGTTTTCGGGGGCCACTGCCGCGACTTCTTGCACGCGCTTGTGGCGTTCGCTGCGATTGATCTTGTCGGCTTTAGACAGCAGGATGAGGATAGGTAGGTCGGCCCGGTCTTGGAGGAGCGCGTGGTCTTCGGCCTTAAGGCCGTGCCGGATATCGGCGAGCAGAACGAGGCCGCGCAGGCTTTGTCTTTCCGCGAGATAGCGCGAGGTGAGCGTGAGAAAGGTTTGGCGTAGCCCTTGCGGGACGCGCGCATAACCATATCCGGGAAGATCGATCAGGCGGTGATCGGCATCCAAGGCAAACACATTCAATTGCTGGGTGCGCCCCGGCGTTTTACTCACGCGCGCAAGCCCCGCGCGTCCGGTGAGCGTATTGAGGGCGCTTGATTTGCCGGCATTCGATCGTCCGGCAAAGGCGACTTCTTGCCCCGTGTCCGGCGGTAGATCCTGTAGGCGGGCGGCTCCCGCGATAAACGCCGCTTGTGCGAGCGTGATCATGTAAGTTCCGCAAGCCGCGCCAAGAGGCGGGCTCCTTCGTCCCCTAGGATCTGTGCGCGCCAGCCTTGTGCAAGCGCGCCCGGGGGCGCCCCCTGCGTGATTTCTTTAAGCGCCCGTTTCGAGCAGATCACGCCCGCATGAATAGCCAGTTCTTTGGCGCGCGCATCCACGAGGGTCTGGAGGCCGGTATAGATCTCTTCTTCTTCGGGATTGAGCGTAGGTCGCGCCCAAGCATAGGTGGGGTGGTCGTCGGCACCTAGCAGCGTCTCCAGGATCGCGTCTTTCAGGGAATCCATGCGGGGCGCTTCGAACCCCCGGCGGCCGCTCAACTCCGTTGTCGTCTTGGGCGGGTGAGCGGCGAGATCGAACAGGAGCGCGTCGCTCACGACCCATCCGCGTGGGAGATTCGCGGCTATTGCGGCGTTTTCGCGCCACATCAAAAGGGCCTGGAATTGGGCCTGACCGCGCGCCGAGAGGTTGGCCCCCTGGCGATAGCGTCTGGCGAGTTGTTCTATTGAAAATCGATAAAGCGACGGGTTTGCCAGCGCCCCACAGTCCTCGGCAAGCCAGTCGAGCCGACCTAGATGCGCAAGCTCGGCTGTGAGCCCCTCGTAGAGGCCATAAAGATGGCGTACGTCGTCTTCGGCGTACGCCAGTTGGCGCGCGCTCAAAGGGCGCAGCGCCCAGTTGGTGCGAGTGGCGTCTTTGTTGAGATCGATATGCAGTCGAAGCGCTACGAGATTGCCGTAGCCGATTTGCTCGTCCTGGCCGACCAGCGCCGCGGCCATCTGCGTATCAAAGACCGGTGCCGGGAGTTCGCCCGTATCCTGGAGGAGGAGTTCCAGGTCTTGGCGTCCCGCATGGAAGATCTTGACCCCGGGGCCCTGGAGGGCGCGCGCGAGCGGGCGCATGTCGGCCCCTAAGGGGTCCACTAAAAAAAGCGCACCCGGAAGCGCCACTTGAATGAGGCAGAGTTCCGCAAAATACGTGCGTTCGCGCACGAATTCGGTATCTAAGCCCACCCAAGGGGCTGCGCTTATGGCGTCGCAAAGGGCCGTGAATGCAAGGCGATCTGTAAGAAGTTCAGTCATGGGCGTGGCAGTGTAGAGGCATGTGCGGTTTTCTTCCAGCGGAGAAGCGGTTTATTATGCCTGTATGTCTCCCCACTCGTCTTCGCTCATGTGTCGCGCGTATTCGTGAAGATGCGCGCTTTGCTCGGGCTTTTTCTGGATATCGCGTTCTTATCGGGTCGCCCGCAGGACTTGCCGGCTTCGCGTGCCTTGCCTTTTGTGGCGGCCACGTTGGCGTTTGTGACCAATTATGCGGTTGATACCGGTTTTGCGCACAATGGCCAGCGTTTGGATTTCGCGTTAGCCCAGACCTCCTTTTTGGGTCTTTGGGTGGGCGCCTTGCTCGCCGTGCGTCGCTTCTGGATACGTATGGGCCAGACGATGACGGCAGTCTACGGGAGTAACGTGCTTATCAATCTCGTCACCTGGCCCCTATCCCTTGGTCACGGCTTTGGCGCCCTTGGGTCTGAAGTATTGGCTATCGTTTTGGCGGTATGGTTTGCTGCTATCCTCACCAAGATCCTGTGGCACGCCCTAGAGCTGCCGCTTGTCTTGAGCGCACTTATGACGTTTACGTGTATTTTCGTAAGCGGCTGGATATTAATCACTATTTTTCCTCTACCTCAGAGCTGATGCGTATCCATATTCTCGGAATTGCCGGTACTTTTATGGGCGGCTTGGCGCTTTTGGCCAGGTCCTTGGGCCACGATGTCACGGGGGCCGACCGCGGGATCTACCCGCCCATGAGCGATCAGCTCGAAGCGGCGGGCATTGCCGTGACCGAAGGTTACGAGACCCTCCCGGACCCCGTTCCCGATTTCATCGTGATCGGCAATGCCTTGTCGCGCGGCAATCCGGTTGTGGAGCAGGTCTTGAATCGCGGCCTCCCCTTTATATCGGGCCCCCAATGGCTTGCCGAGCATGTCTTGCGGGATCGTTTTGTCATAGCCGTGGCCGGGACTCATGGTAAGACCACGGTCTCTAGTCTTATCGCCTGGATTCTAGAAGAGGCGGGTCTTCATCCCGGCTTTTTGATAGGCGGCGTGCCCTGTAATTTCGGCGTCTCGGCGCGTTTGTGCGATAGCTCGTTCTTCGTGGTGGAGGCAGACGAGTACGACACGGCCTTTTTCGATAAGCGCGCCAAGTTTGTTCATTATCGGCCGCGCGTGGCGGTCCTTAACAATCTGGAGTTCGATCATGCCGACATTTACCCCGATCTCGCGGCCATTGAACGCCAATTTCAACATCTTTTGCGTATTGTTCCAGGCGAGGGCCAAGTATTAGTGAACGGCGCCGATGAGGCGCTCGGTCGCGTCTTGGCCGCCGGCGTCTGGAGTCCGGTCGAATATTTCTCGCGCCCCGATGGCTGGCAGGCGCGCCTGCTTGCGCCCGACGGGAGCGCTTTCGAGGTATCCTTCGCGGGGCATGTCTACGGTACCGTGGCGTGGTCTTTAGTGGGGCAGCACAACGTGGCCAATGCGCTCGCCGCCCTCGGAGCCGCCCGTTTTGCGGGCGTCCCTCCACTGACCGCGATGCGCGCGTTAGAGACGTTTCAGGGGGTAAAGCGCAGGCTCGAGCTGCGCGGGACGGTTGCGGGGATCACGGTTTACGACGATTTTGCGCACCACCCGACCGCGATTCGCGCGACCATAGGCGCGCTCAAGGCGCGGGTAGGAGGCCATCGTGTCCTCGCGGTCCTAGAGCCCCGGTCCAATACCATGCGCCAGGGCGTGCATCGTACGACCTTAGGTCCTTCTCTCGAGGAGGCGGACGCGGTCTTTATTTACGCTCCCGCGGATATCGGCTGGGATGTGGAGGCCGCGTTAGGGCAGGCGCATGCGCACGTCTATCGGACGCACGAGGCCTTACTATCGGGCCTCGTGGCCTACGCGCGTGCTGGGGATCATATTCTCATCATGAGCAATGGCGGTTTCGCCAATCTCCACGCGCGCCTGCTGGCCGCCTTCTCTACATCTTGATGCCGCCGCCATGGATGTATTGGGAGAAACGGGCTACGTCATTGCTTACGCGCCGAAAGAGGTGATCGAGGCTGATCACGGCATGCTCTAGCAGGTTCACCGCGATATAGGGATGCTCCACCCGTAGGCGTTTATATTTGGCGCGCGTAAGTAGGAGTACGCGCGTATCGTCGGTCTTGGCGCGCATACGCGCCGAGCGGGGCTTGCGATCAAAAAAGGACATCTCGCCCATGAGTTCGCCTTCGGTCATGCGCCCGACTTCGTGCTCTTGACCCCCGTCGTCATAATAAAGCGCGACCTCGCCCTTGACGACGAAGTACAGCCCTTCGCCGACCTCGCCGATGTCGGCGATGATCGCGTTTTTGCGAAATTGAACGAGCTCCGTGTAGTCAAGGAGCGTCTCCACTTCCTTGATCGTGAGCGATTCGCATAAATACTGATGGGTCAGAAACTCGGCTAACTCGACTTTGGATTTTGTTGCCATACTCATTACCCCACAGCCTCGCGGTTTTTACTAGGATAGCCTGGGTCCGCAGGGAACACAAAAGCGGCTACAATGAACGTCAGTCTTAATGTGAAATGAAAAGGAGATTGCGCAATGAGGAAGCAGCTAGTCTTGGCCTTGGGCCTTTTCTTGGCGTGGATGGTGCCCATCGCCCATGCCGACGTCATGGAGAGTATGGAGTATGTCCGGATCACTCCGGCACAGCCCGTGCCTCCCGGTTCAAAAATCCCGGTGCAAGAGGTATTTTGGTACGGCTGCCCGCATTGTTTTCATCTTCAGCCCATCTTGAACCACTGGCTTGCGCATATGCCCAAAGGAATAGCCTTTACCCGGCAGGCGGCCGCGATCAGTCCCTACTGGCTGCCCCAGGCGCGGGCCTTTTTTGCGTTTGAGGACCTAGGTCTCTTACCCGCGCTGCACGACAAGTTCTTTAATGCCATCCATATCCATCATGAAGTTCTAGACGATGCGGATACGATTTCGGCTTGGGTCGCCGCCAACAGCCACGTGAGCGCGAAGCGCTTTCGTCTTGTCTATCACTCTTTCGCGGTAGGGCTTGCGGTACGTAAGGCGCGCGCGCAACAGACGCAAGAGGCCATCCATTCCGTGCCTACCTTTGTCGTAGACGGTCGTTATCGTACGAACCCAGGTCTCGCCGGCGGTCGCCGCCAGCTGATGAAGGTGGTCGATTATTTAGTTCACAAGGCGCAGCGCCGTAGGAAGCCACACGCGTGAATGCAGCAGAGCTCTTCGTCCGTTGCTTGGAGAACGAGGGTGTTGAGTACATTTTTGGGATTCCGGGCGAGGAAAACCTGGGTCTCATGGACGCGCTACTCGAATCCTCGATTCGCTTCGTGACCACCCGTCACGAGCAAGGTGCTGCCTTCATGGCGGACGTCTACGGTCGCCTCACGCAGCGCGCAGGGGTGTGCTTGGCGACCTTAGGCCCGGGCGCCACGAATCTCGTTACAGGGGTTGCTGATGCCAATATGGATCGCGCGCCGCTCGTGGCCATTGCCGGCCAAGCATCGACCTTGCGACTCCATAAGGAGTCGCATCAAGTCTTGAATCTCGTGAATCTGTTTACACCGATCACGAAGTACGCGGTGCAGGTGCTGGAGCCCGATATCGTCACGGAGGTGGTCCGCAAGGCGTTCAAGCTCGCGCAAATCGAGAAGCCGGGGGCTTGTTTTATCGATTTCCCAGAAAATATCGCGGCGCGCGAGGCGGCGGGCTTACCCCTCAAGGTTCAGGTCGCGGCAGGTCCTTATCCGGCAGCCCCGCAAGTGGCGGAGGCCGCGGCCGTCATTGCCGCCGCACGCTTTCCTATCATTATGGCCGGAAACGGCGTGATTCGCGGCCATGGCTGTGACGCGCTCGTGCAGTTCGCCGAGCAGCTTCATATCCCGGTCGCTACGACCTTCATGGCCAAGGGCGCCATTTCCGCCTTGCACCCTTTGAGTTTGGGGACCGTGGGGCTGCAAGCCCATGACTACATCTCCTGCGGCTTCGATCGCGCGGATGTCATTATTTGCATAGGTTACGACATCGTCGAGTATCCTCCGGCCCTGTGGCACAAGACCGCCGATCGCCAGATCGTCCATATCGACTTGCGCGCCGCCGAGGTCGATGCCCACTACATCGTGACCTCGGGCGTCATAGGCGCTTATGACGCGACTCTGTCTGCGATCGCGGCTTTGGTGGGCAAACCGGCCCCCGATCATTCGACCAATTTGCGCGAACTCATTCGTCGCGAGTTGAACGGCTTTCAGCAAGACGCAGCCTTCCCTGTAAAGCCGCAGCGCATCGTAGCCGACCTCAGGGCGGCCCTAGACCCCGAGGACGTGGTGGTCTGCGACGTGGGCGCCCATAAGCTTTGGATGGCGAGACTCTACGACGCCTTGCGCCCCAATACATGCATCATCTCAAACGGGTTCGCGAGCATGGGCATCGCGGTTCCAGGCGCCCTTGCCGCGACCCTTGCCGTTCCCGGCAGGCGGGTCGTCGCGGTGACGGGGGATGCGGGCTTTCTTATGAACTCCCAGGAGATAGAGACCGCTATGCGTCTCAAGGCCGCCTTCGTCATCCTTATCTGGAACGACGGCTGTTACGGTCTCATAGAGTGGAAACAGCAGCTCCATTATCAGCGTACGGGCCATGTACGTTTCAACAACCCCGACTTTGTGAAATACGCCGAGGCGTTTGGGGCCGAAGGCTACAGAGTGGAGCGGGCCGAGGATCTTTTGCCGGCGCTCCGTAGCGCCTTGCAGCGCCCGGTGGTGACGATCATCGATTGCCCGGTGGATTACAGCGAAAACATCAGACTGACCGAAGAGTTGGGGCAGATGATCTGTCCGGTGTGATCGTAGCCTCTTTAAGCGGCCGTTTTAGGTCCGCATCCATGCTTGCGCCACGTCTTGGCGTAAGCCTGCGAGGAGCCGGTCTGTCTGGATGGCTCGTGGATGCGGCAGGCCTACCCGTTTCGTGTCGATCCATTGTGGCCGTTCTCGGCCAATAAGAGTACGCCTCCCACCACGATCGCGATCGCGCCCGCCCATAGCGGTATGTCTACGTGGTGTTTCTGTTTTACCGAAAGAGACAGCGGTCCGAGTTGCGCCTCTTTGGTCTTGTGTGTGTAATTAAATCCGCCGTAGGACGCCGCCGCGATGCCAAAGACCAGCAAAAGGATCGCGATTATTTTGATGCTGTTCATGGTTTTTTGCCTCGTGGTCAAGGGATGATGCCTTTACGCTACCATGTCCGTGCTCGACCGAGCCCCTCCTTAGGTCCGAGGGGACGCTTTAGCGGTCGCGCATAGGCGGGGTTAAGGCACGCCGCAGGCCCTGGGTGTGCGTTAATCGCCGCAGCCTAAGCCTAAGCCAAGGGGGCCACCTATGCGCCTTTCGCCGTGGCATCAACGCGCGCTGTGCGGACAGCCTCTGTGCTTGGCGGGTCATGATGCCGCGGCGCATGAGCGCGTGTGCCTGACCTAAGTGTATGGATGCAATCGCCCCGCCCCCACAGCAGGTAAAACCGTGATAGACCCAATGTCGTCGCCAGATCGCGTGGAGTCCGACCAGCCACGCCCGGCGATCCCAGGCTTTGTCGGCGGGACCAAAGCCGCTTGCCGAGATCGTGGGGAAGCTCACCAAGGCATGGGCGTGGGGGTTGCGTGGCTTGTCGTAGTGGATGGCGCATTCCACGCCATGCCCGCGCACCACGAACTCTTCTTCCAGAAAGCCCTGAACGAGCGCGATGTGACGACAAAGCGGCTGGCCGGGCGGGAGAATCAGGATCACTTCGCGGGCCAGGCGTGCGTTTGCGCGCGTGAGGTGCTTTTCAAGGGCATTCCAAAAGACCCCGGTATCGCGTAGCCGCTCTGGGCTATGCGTGGGGAGTCGCAGCGATGAATACACGAGCCCGGGCCGTCGACTGAAGTCGAAGCTTTTCTTTTGTCTTTCGTCATAAAGTCGTCTTCGGCCGCAATAGGCCGAGGCCCGCACTGCGCTTTGGCCCGCGCCGCGACTGATGTTGCGTATACGGAGGGTGGGTTTCACCTGAGTTTCTCGCCATTGAGGGTGGGCCTTCGAGCCTACAGGCTGCTAGCCTTTCTTTTTATCGGGAGGAATCCTATGCCGCACCCTTTTGTCAGGCCCGACACCAAGGCGCGTAGCCGCACCGACCGCCGGCGCATCCGCGCCCTTTTGGATGTGGGCGAGAAGATCGAGGCCTTAGGCGTCATGCATCGTCTTCCCGAGATCATAGCCGCGCTCTCGGATACGCGGGCGGCCGCACAAGGCGCGTCTCCACCCCAGGCCCCGCTCGATCCCATATGGAGGGCATGGGATAAGCCCGCAGCCCTTGCCCGCCCGGTCGCGTGTCCGTCTCGTCTCAGGCGACTCGGGTCCTGGCTGCTGATCGCCTGCGTCCCCTTGATGGCCTTTGGGGCTTTCGCGCGCAGCTTCGTGCGGCGCCCCCGGACGCCAGATGCCGCGATTTGGCTTGGCATGAGCACTCGTCTTCTACATAGGCATGGATCCACGCGCAATCCCGGTCGTCGCCCGGCGCTTCTGACGCTGGCCGATCTCAATCAAAACCTCCTGGTCTTGGGAGGGATAGGTTCCGGCAAAACCACATCAGTCATTCAGCCCGTCCTTCTTCAATGTTTCGCTCAGGGCATGGCAGGTCTTATATTCGACATCAAGGGGGATTTTGGCGAGACCGTGGCGGCCTTAGCCAAAAAGACCGGCCGAACACTGATCGTGATCGGTCCCCGCCGTCATGCGATGAACCTCTTGCGTGGCCTGACCCCTGAGGCCGCGGCCGGGTTTTTGAAGTCGGCACTCTTGTTGGCCGGCCCATCAAGCGACCCGTTCTGGATGGATACCGCAGTCGAGTTGTGTCGCAACGCGTTAGGCGTTCTCTCCTTCATTCCAGAGCATTACAGTCTCGCCGGTCTCTACGAGTACCTCTTTCATGACGAGGCGCGCGAGCGCCGGGACCGCGAGCTTCGCGCGATAGAGGCGGGCCTAGCCCCCCAGGCGCTGCGGCTTCTGCGTAGCTATCAGTCCTACCACGAGGGTGTATTCACGCGCTTCGATGCCAAGGTGGTGGCCGGCGTCTTGGCAAGTGCCGCGCAGGTCTTGACTCCCTTTACACATCCCGATCTCGTAGACGCCTTTTGTCCGCCGGTCGATGCCCTATCGATCGACACCCTGAGTGCGGGCGAGATATTCCTCGTAGACCTCCCGCTCCCGGTTTGGGGTATAGGGGCCAAGGTCATCTACACCTTTTTGAAGCTGCGGTTTTTTCAGTATATGCAGCGCCGCCCTTTAAGTGAGCGCGCGCGCCCCGTTTTGTTCGTGTGCGACGAATATCAGGAGATCGTAAGCGCCAATAAGGATGGGCTATCCGATCTCAATTTCTGGGACAAGGGCCGCGCATTCGGGGCGATAGGCCTTATTTCGGCGCAGGCCGTGGCAAGCTTTTATGCGGCCTTGGGCGACCGCGATCTAGCCGATACCCTTTTACAAAACTTTCGCCAAAAGTTGTGTTTGCGCACCGAGGATTTGCACACCATCTCGTTCTTCGAGCGGCTTCTCGGGCGTACGTCGCAGCGGACATCGAAGGGTCATGCGCATGTGTCCGCACAGCTCGTGCGTAGACTCTATCCGCGCCAAGCGTTGGCGGTCTTGTCTTGCGCGGGACATGCCGTAGAGGACGTAGTCGATCTTCCCGCGGTCTTCGTGGATTAGGCCGAAGAGGGGATACGGATCGCGCGCGCGGTTCGCTAGCATGGGCGCAAGGAGGGCTCATGGCTAAAAACTCCCTACCCCGATGGACCTTAGCCCTGATCAAGATATTGTTGGTCGTGACGGCCGCCATCGGTGGCGCCGTGGCGCTGACGCCCGCTTTGATCAAACATGTAGTGGAGCGTGAAGGCACGGCCAAGCTCCATAGGCGCGTCCTCATCCACGGACCCGTGGTTGTGGATTGGTTGCAGGGCCCGAAGATCATTTTAAATCGACTCACCGTATCCAATCCGGACTGGGCCAAGGGGCGCATGGTGGTCATAAAACAAGTCCGTCTGCGGCTTAAGCCCTGGCCGCTTATGAAAGGCCAGCTTGTGATTGCCTCCCTCGTACTGCGCTCCCCGCATATTCGTCTCGATAAGCCCGTTAAGGCACGTCCCAACTGGGTCTTTAGTCCCCATAAAGAGCTAGGCGCGAAGTCGCTCTTCTTACCTATTGAGCGGCTTATCATAAGCCATGGCCTCATTCGTGTGCGTGATGTGCCGGCGCACACGCATCTTGCGATCACCGTTGGCAGTACGCGACATGCAACGCGTCTCGTCTTGACGGGCCACGGCCGCTACAAGGGCGCGCCCTTTACTCTCATGGGAATGCTAGGCTCCCCACACGGGATAACCCAGTCGCAGGCCCCTTATCCCGTCCTCGTTACGGTGCGCATAGGTCGTTTTCTGGCGCGCGCGCAGGGCGCGCTTGCCGCGCCTTTTGCGCTTAAGAACGCTTGTTTCCGTGTCTTGCTGAAAGGTGGGGGCCTGGGTCGCGTCGACAAGGCGGTGGATCTGCCCTTGCCCGAAACAGGCCCCTTTCAGATCGCAGGACAATTGAGGAAGACCGGCAACACATGGATTCTCTCCAAAATCCAAGGCCTCGTCGGAAAGAGCGACTTGGCCGGCACCATCAGCGTGCGTCCCGGCAGCCCTTTGTTTCTGCGCGCCCACTTGGTATCGCAGACCTTGGACTTTAAAGACCTGGCCGGCTTTCTCAAGGCCAAACCCCAAAAGGTCGCGGGCCACGTTAAGGTGTTATCGCGCGCCCAAAATTCGCAAGAGGCGTTTCCGACGACGCCTTATAAGCGTAGCCGCCTCTTAAAGCTCGATGCCGACGTCATCTATCAGGCAAAACACGTCTACGCGTCGCATATGCGCATTCAGGAACTCTCCACTCACCTTGTCATAAGTCATGGCATCGTGACCTTCCATCCGCTCGATTTCAGGGTCGCCGATGGTGTGGTGGCCGCGGATTTAACCATGAACGTGAGGCACAGAACGTATCAGACGGACTTGCGTGCCCTGGCGCGCGGGCTCAAGTTGCGCTTGCTGCTCCCGCAAATCCCATTCAAGACGGCAGGTTCCGGGCAAATCGGCGGGCATTTGCGCGTGACCGCACCCGGCAACTCGATCGCCGCCATGGCCCGTCATGCCTCGGGTCATTTGGGGCTTGCCTTGGCGCACGGATCTATTGCCAATCTTTATGTAGCGCTAGCCCAACTTCATGTCGGAAACGCCGCCTTGGATTGGTTTTCGGGCCAAAAGCGGGAATCAATCCCGTGCGCTGTTGTGCGCTTAAGAATGAAAAACGGCCTAGTGAAGACCCGAACCTTTGTGATCGATACGCCGTCCGCCAATATCTTCGGCCGCGGGACTGTCAACATGCGCACTCAGGCCCTACATTTTGTCGTCCTGACCAAGCCCCGGCATGTCACCATCATTAGCGTGCGCGGGCCTTTGCGGGTGTCTGGAACCCTAAAGAAGCCGGTCTTTCGCGTTGATCGGACCGCAGTGGCTTGGCGCGTAGGCGCGGCGGTCGCCTTGGGCGCGCTCTTGACGCCTGCCGCGGCGTTGTTGCCGCTCATAGATACCGCGCCGGGTCACAAGATCGACTGCCCGGCGCTTTTGAATAAGGCAGCCCCCCAGGCCCGCGCCGAGGCCTTAAAGCGTATTCATAAACGAAGCCGCTAGGCGCCGAGACGCGCATGCCATTAAGGTGTTTGCGATACCCGTTCATCGTTCTTCGGGGTGCGTTTCGGGGCTCGCGTCGTTAAGGCTTGATGCCCTCGACAATGAGGAAGTCGGAGCGTTCGACCGCGCGGATATCGCTCATACGACTGACGCCGAAGACATGGCGCTCCACCTTTTCAAATCCACACCCGGTCATGAGATCGGTGAGCTGCAGTTCGTCATATTGCCATTTGTGGAAATGACTAAAGGATGTGAGGCGCGGAGGTCTCGTGCATATGTCGTTGTAATACATTTGGACGTGGGCGCGTACGCGCGCGATATCTCGTTCTGGCGAGGGGCGCGCCTGCTCTTCGTGAACCATGGCGAGATATCTTTGCCAAAACTCGACCCCGTCCGGTACGCATAGGCGCAGGATCCCTCCTGTCATGAGTACGCGGAAGCATTCCTTCGTAAGTCGCCTCGCGTCTTCGTATTCGAGGTGTTCCCAGACTTCGCCCGCATAGATCGCGGCGATTGAGCGATCCGTCCAAGGTAGGGGTTTTTTTAGGTTATGGTAGGTAAGACCGGGCTTGAAGGCGGTCTTTGGGATCAGGCCTAGCCGAACTAGCGCCTGGTCTAAGGGCCACGCATGGGATACGAGCCATGCCCGCAGGCTCCCGTCGACGTTGATCCAGCGATCGGCCATGACAGGCCCGCATCCGAGGTTGATGTGGGTGCCGACCGGGCCTCGCTCGGCGACCGATCCCGGATACGCCGAGGCGTCTTCTGCGGTTGTGGACATGTGGCCTCCTTCGACGAAACAGGATTCCTTTGGCCTTTAAGTTATATGTCTGGCGTACGCTCCAATATCCCCGTAAAGATCGGTTCGGTCCATGCGACTTAAGGGGGATCGTCGTGTCCATGAGGCTTGGGGTCAGTCCCCGTGTTTTGGGCGAGGTCTCGCCAGAGGCTTGTGGCGGCAAGCGCTCGGCGCGCGCCTTAAAATCCCCAGGCCTTGGAGACGAAGGCCTACCGATTCTTGAGGAGCCTTTGCCGACATATCCGCCGCCACGCCTTGCGTTTCGGTAGTTACTCGCTTTTATGCCTCCAATCCATAGGCGGCTTTTATGGGCCCGCAGCCCCGATTGGTTTATTAAATCCGGTCTTAACCGTGTTATTCAGTAAGTGCTTACCTGCTTTAGCGGGTTGAGAGCGTCACTGGCAGATATGGGCGTGAGGCGATTTCGATGGCCTTTTGCGCAAGCGGCGTGATGGGGGCCGATTTCTTGTCCTTTAAGTTGTGACACGGGGCAAGCCTCTCGGTATGCTTCGTTTGTGTGGAGCAAGACGGGGCTCGGGCCGTGACTCTTAAAGCAGGTACGAGATCCGGGGAATGATAAATATTCGTGATGTTCGAGTGGCGTTTTGAAGTTACGAAGGAGTAGGCGGTATGAATGCCAGGGTGTTTGTCGTAGATGGTGTTCGCACCCCTTTTTTGGGTAGGCGTCCTGAATCGGGCTCCTTTAGTCCCGCAGATCTTGCAGTTTGGGCTGGCCGCGCGCTTTTGAGTCGCTCCCCCGTTCGTCCGGAACGTGTGGATGAAATGATCTTGGGGTGTATGACGCCCCCCTTGGGCGATGGCCATATCGCACGCACCGTCGCTTTGCGCTTAGGCCTCGGTATGGATGCGCAGGCGTTTAGCGTGCAACGGCAGGGCGCTTCAGGCCTACAGGCCTTGTCTTGTGCCTACGATCGTTTAAGCGCGCAGCGCACGCATCTCGTGGTGGCCGGCGGCACGGATGTCGCGCACATCGCCTCCATGCGCCGGACGCTTGGCTTAAGAGGGGTTGCTCGACTTTATGCGGCCAAGTTCGGACCGCGTCGCTTAGCGCCTCTCTATGATTTCTTGTCGAGCAAGTTGCGGTCCGCGCCTTCCCCCCCGTTCGATGTAGGCCACTTTGTCGGGCAGGGCATCGGGGGGAGGGGCGCGGAGATCATCGCCCAGCGTTTTGGCATAAATCGGCTCGCCCAGGATCGTTATGCCGCGCAAAGTCATGAACGTGCGGCGTCGGCATGGAAGGCCGGACGATTTGATGGAGAGGTGGAGGCCATTTATGGTTCGAATGGCGCGTTTTATGTAGCGGATGATGCGGTGCGCGCAGGGGTGACATTCGAGCAATTAGCCGAGTTGCCCGCCCTGTTCGACCCTCCTTATGGGACCGTGACCGCCGGCAATAGCGCAGTCATGGTAGATGGGGCCGCCTTGCTGCTGTTGGCAAGCGAGGCGGCAGTCAAGCGCTTTGGTTTAACAGTCATGGCGGAGATCGTGGGATACGCTTGGGCTGGGGTGGACCCCGCGCGCCGGAGGCTGGGCATGGTTCATGCGATCGCGAAGCTTCTTCGTGCCCATAATCTCAAACTGGGAGATCTTGCCCATATCGAGTTAAACGAGGAGTCGAGCGCGCATGTGCTCGCTTGCCAATCGGCATGTGCGGCTGATGACTATGCCCATGACGAGCTCCATAGGGAGGCCCCCTTGGGGGTGATTGATCCGGCGCGCTTAAATCCCCATGGTGGGGCGCTCGCTATGGGCCATTCGTTCGGGGCAAGTGGGGCGCGTTTAGCGCTTCATGTCGCGCGCTCCCTGCAAGAACAGCAGGGTGCGCTGGGGGTCGTCGCCCTCTGTGCCGGGGGTGGCGACGCCGGCGCGATGTTGATCCGCGGGGGATTTGTCTCATGACCTCTTCTAGCTGGTCTTTGCACGAAAGGGACGGTATCGGAGAGCTCCTGCTGGATATTCCCGGGCGGACCCATAACACCTTAGGCCGTGAGGTTTTAAGTGAGTTAGATCAGATGTTGGGAATCTTGGAGGGGCGCCCCTTGCAAGGCCTCATCGTGCGGTCCGGTAAGGCCCAAAGCTTCCTCGTGGGGGTCGACGTGCGTGCGTTTCGCCGTGTCTTCGAGGCGGCGCGAGCCGCTGAGCTCATGCGCGCAGGGCAGTTGGTGCTAGATCGCTTGAGTCGCCTCCCTTATCCATCCGTGGCCGTCATACACGGACCTTGTTTGGGTGGGGGCTTGGAACTTGCCTTGGCTTGCAGTTATCGTATCGTCTGCGACGAGGAGCGCACGGTCTTGGGTTTCCCGGAGGTAAAGTTTGGCATTCATCCGGGGTTTGGTGGCACCGTGCGCCTTCCGGCTCTGATCGGGGCCATCCCGGCCTTATCGCTGCTCTTGAAGGGGCGAACCATTTCCGCGCACAAGGCTCATGCCTTGGGTCTCTGCGATGCGAAGGTCGCGGAACATCACCTTCTATCCGTGGCCCGTGAGTTCTTGAATACGGTGCCCCCCAAGGGCCGCCCTCCTTGGTATCAGACGTGGACGGAACTCCCTTTTTTGCGACCTTATGTGGCGGCGTTTCTGCGCCGTATATGGGCAGCCCAGGTCGGTTCGCGACACTACCTCGCGCCCGCGCGGATCTTGTCGTTGTGGGCGCGTCAGGCCTCGGCCGAGACCGAGGCCTTATCTTGTGGCGAGTTGCTCGTAAGCCCCGTGAGCCGCCACCTTATGCGTCTCTTCGATGTCTCTCAGGAATTGAAGGCGGTGTCTTGCGCCTCCTGCTCCAAGACGCGATGGGTTCATGTCATAGGGGCCGGAATCATGGGGGCGGATATCGCCGCTTGGGCGGCCCTGCGGGGCTTCTCTGTGAGCTTACAAGATCGGGAGCCCCCGATTCTCGCGCGCGCCGTGGAGCGCGCGCATGCGATTTTTTCAGAGAAGTTAAACGAGCGAGAGGCCTTGCGCGCGCGCGATCGCTTCATGCCGGATCTCAAGGGCGCCGCGCTTTCCCGCGCAGACCTTGTCATAGAGACCATTTCCGAGGACTTTGAAGCGAAACGCGCCTTGTTTGCTGATATGGAGCATCGCGTGGCAGACCACGTCATACTCGCCACCAATACGGTAAGTATGCCGCTCGATGCGTTGGCGAGCAGCCTTAAGGTGCCGGGTCGGTTCGTGGGGCTTCATTTCTTTAATCCAGTTGCCTCGACCCGCATAGTCGAGGTCGTGGCGGGTCCCCGGAGCGCGCCTGAGGCGCTGACCGTCGTGCGCGATTTTGTGGCAGCGCTCGACAAGCTTCCGTTAGATGTGAGCGGCGTGCCTGGGTTTCTTGTAAACCGTACCCTCATACCCTATCTGTTGGAGGCGATCACGTTGGCGCAAGAGGGGGTAGCTATTACCGATATCGATAATGCCGCGCTCGAATTTGGTATGACGATGGGCCCCATGGCCATGGCCGATAGTTTAGGCCTCGATGTCTGTTTGCAGGTGGCGCGGAGCTTGAGCGGCGCCCAGGACTTAGCGGTGCCCGCCCTTTTGGTAAGCAAGGTTGAGGCCGGGCTGCTGGGCATGAAAACGGGTCACGGGTTTTATGTCTATCCGCGCCGCCGTATCTTATGGCCTACGAAGGCGGCATCTCTCGATCCTATGGTCACGGAACGGCTTGTGATGCGCTTTATTAATGAGGCGGCGCGTAGCTTGCGCGAAGGCATCGTGTCTGACGCCGATGTGGTCGACATAGGCCTTGTGTATGGTGCGGGTTTTGCGCCTTTTCGGGGCGGTCCTTTGGCCTACGCGGAGGCCTTGGGCTTAACTGAGGTTCAGGGCCGGCTTAATGATTTGGCGCAACGATTTGGTGAGCGGTTTATGCCCGATCGCGCCTGGCAATCCCCGGCCTTGTTTGTACGCAGACCTTTAAGTTCATGACGCATTCTTCAAGGGCCGCCCAAGCCCAGACTCTAGGCGAACTTTTTGCGTCCCGAGTCGCCGCGACGCCTTCGGCGCGGGCTTATACGGGATACACGCAGGGAGGTTGGCGTAGTTACACTTGGGCCGAGGCCCGGCTTTGGGTGGAGCGCATTCGTGCCGGGCTTCTTTTAAGCGGTTTAAAACCCGGGGACCGCGTGGGGATTTGCGCGTACAACGCGCCGGAATGGGTGTTCTGCGATCTTGCCGCTTTGTCGCTTGGGCTGATCGTTGTGCCCTTGTTTTTTAACGACCGTACCGAGAATACCAGTTATTGTCTTAAGGACGCGGGTGTGCGCCTGCTCTTTGTCGATCGCGCGCCGCCCCTTGAGGTTGCGGCCCAGGTCCCTCTGGGCGTCATCAGTTTAAAGGAGGTCCGCGGGGTCGTATCGTTTGAGCATTGGCTCCCGGCTCGGGGCGAGCCTTTATCCAAAGGGCTCGGATTGCGCTCGGATCTCGCTACGATCGTCTATACCTCAGGCACGACCGGTCGCCCCAAAGGCGTCATGTTAAGTCACGGCAATATTCTGAGTAATATTGAGGATTTATTGGAGGCCTTGCCCGAGGTCGCCGCGGGGCGTCATAGGTTTCTATCGTTTCTGCCTCTGTCGCACATGTTGGAGCGCACGGTCGGGCAATTCGTGGCGATCGCCATCGGCGCCGAGACGGTCTTTTCGCGCGGCATTACCGAATTGAGCGCGGATCTCCGTATCGCAAAACCCACCATTCTCGTAAGCGTGCCCAGAATCTTCGAGCGGAGTTATGCGCGCATGCAAGACGATCTACAAAAGAGCCCCCGTCTGGCCCGATGGGTCGCGTGCGCCGCACGATACGGATTTCGCGTCCATCAAAAAGAGGCCGGGTGGGGCGCGCGCGTAGGCGCGCGGCTCCTTGATGTCTTCATTGGGCGCACCGTCCGCCGCCGGATGGGGGGGCGGCTTCGTTATGTGTTCCTAGGGGGCGCGCGCGCCACCCCTGACTTGCTTGCCTTTTTTTCTGGCATGGGCCTGCATTTTTTGCAGGGCTATGGATTAACCGAGACCGCGCCCGTCATTAGCTGCAATGCCCTCTCGGATCGTGATCTCGCTTCGGTGGGTCATCCCTTGGCGAGCCTTAAGCTGCGATTCGTGAACGGCGAGATTTGCGTCAAAGGCCCAAGCGTCATGCAAGGCTACTGGCGTCAACCCGAGGCCACGGCCGAGACCTTGGACGAGGAGGGGTTTTTCCATACAGGCGATCTAGGGCGACTGGAGGCCGGGCTTTTGTACTTGACGGGCCGCGCTAAAGACATCATTGTTTTGTCCAATGGGGAAAAGGTATCTCCGGCCGATGTGGAGCAGGCGATCTTACAAGACTCCCTTTTCGAGCAAGTTTTGGTGGTAGGCGAAGGGCGGTCCGGTCTCGGCTTGTTGGTGGTAAGCGACATGGCCGACGAGGACGTTCTCCGTGAGCGCGCCAATGCCGAGCTGCGTGCCTTCCCCGGTTATACGCGTATCCAGCGCGTTTTGCGTGTGGCTGGGCCTTGGACTACAGAAAACGGTTATCTTACTCCGACCTTAAAAGTACGCAGGCAATGGATAGAGGCGCAGTACGCCGCGGCCATCGACGCCCTGTATCGTGGCGATTCCGGCGCCGCCACTTAAAAGAGGTTCGGTGACAAGAAGTCAGCTTCGGTCTTGGTTTGTCAGTGTTCGCAGAGGTGCTTGTGTTCCGATCAAGGATCTTCGTGTTCGCGTTAGGCCTCATGGTCGCGTCTTGCGCTTTGGGACATCTTCGCATCGTGCCGGGCATGTGGCGCATGACGGCGCGGGCGCCAACGGGTCCGCTCCATTACAGTGCCTGTCTGCGTTCCCGCCACTTCGCGGCTCAAGTCTTAAGCCACGAGGGCCAGCATTGTCGTTTAAGTGGCCCGATTCAGATAGACGGTGCCCACGTTACGATACGTGAGGCCTGTCGTGTCGTGGTCGTATCGGGACAGCGGGCGGTCCGCATGAACCTTACCGCGCATATTCAGGTGGGCGCCGATGGTCGGCAGTTTACGGGTCGCGCCCATGTGTTCCTCGTTACACCCTTGGGTACCGTGACCGAGCATCAGACCTTAAGCGGTGTCCGAACAGGTGTCTGTCCTGCGCGGTGAGACGCCTAAAGGCCGCCTTCGTACGCGCGACACGGGCCCCTAGGCGTTGCGATCCCCGCTCGAGTTTTAGGCGGCGCCGCTCTGTCCGGCCTTCTTTAATTAGGGCCGAAAAGGCTTGAGGTCGCTCCGATGCCAGTAACCGACACACTCGTCGGCCTCTGAGGCCAACCATAGAAACGCCAGGTTCGGAAAGCGCCGCTCAAGCGCTTCGCGACTCGCGCCCACTTCGAGCGCAAGCCGCCCTTGTGGCAGGAGGTGTTTGCGTGCCTGATAGAGGATGGGGAGTATGAGATCCAGACCGTCGGGACCCGCTTCTAGGGCCAGTTTCGGTTCGCGCCGGTACTCCAAAGGTAAATCGGCCATGTCTTCCAGGGAGACGTAGGGCGGATTGCTCAAAATCAGGTCGTAGCGACGATTAGGGATGGCGCTAAAAAGGTTGGACGGGATCAGCCGGACCCTGTGGTCTAGGCGGTGTCGCCGAATATTACGAAAGGCTACCTTAAGGGCGTCTTCGGAGATATCGATGGCGTCCACCTCGGCGCGTGGGAAGGCCTTGGCGGCACTGATGGCGATCGCGCCGCTGCCTGTGCACAGATCCAGTATGGAGCGGATTCCAGGGTCCGCAAGCGGCGAAGGGCCGTCCGGGAGCAAGAACTCCCCAATCAGGGACCGTGGGACGATGGCGCGCGGATCGACGTAAAAAGGGCGACCGGCAAACCAAGCCTCACGCAGAAGATAGGCGAGCGGCATGCGCGTGCGTATGCGTTTGGCCAAGAGCGCGCGGATGCGCGCGATCACCGCGGGTTTGGGTTTTTCGGAAAGTTTCCCCATAAGCGCCCCGGGCGCGATCTTCATGGCGCCGGCTACGAGCCAAGCCGCCTCATCCCGCGCATTGTCGGTTCCGTGCCCAAATTCCACTTGGGCGGCGTGGAGTCTGCGTTCGACGTATAAGACGCAGTCGCCGATATCCTGGAAGGCGCGGTAGCTCATATCGGGGCGGCTTGGGCGTTCGAGGGGAGCGCCCCCTTTGCGGCTAGGCATCGTTCGGTCTTTTTTGGGGGCTTGCTACGCACAGGCGACTCCGTTGTTATGACACCGATTTTTTCCGTGATCTTAAAGTGATCCGGTCCGGCAGGTATTCCTTCAGGTATTCCTTTCGCGATCGAGCAGACATCCCTTGTTAACGCACTCTTTGTGTGCCGGGTGGTCTATGGCCAAATCCTGCCTTACGCTAAAGTACGCAGGGCCTTATCGACTCCTCGGACCGTTTGGGAAGGTCTTAGGGGTGCTTGGCCATCATCCGGGATTTGGCGGCGATGCTGGGTAATGGGCGGGGTAAGGCGCTTGCGCGACCCCGGTCGCGATCGCGGCGCGCGCTACGGCCGGTGGCACCCAGAGCAGCAATCGGGGATCGAGGGGCTTTGGAATAAAGTACTCTTTGCCATATTCCAGGTGATCGAGGCGGTAGGCGCGCAAGACATCTTCCGGTACCGGGAGCTTTGCGAGCGCCTTCAAGGCATGCACGGCGGCAAGCTGCATGGCTTGGTTGATCTGTTTTGCCCGGACGTCTAGCGCCCCCCGAAAAATGAAGGGGAAGCCCAACACATTGTTCACTTGATTGGGGTAATCCGACCGTCCCGTCGCCATGACCAAATCGGTGCGTGCGCCGTGGGCAATTTCGGGGAGGATTTCCGGAACCGGGTTTGCAAGCGCAAAGGCGATGGGCCGCGCCGCCATGCTCTTGATCATGGCGGCGTCGACTAAATCCGCAGCCGATACGCCGATGAAGACGTCCGCCCCAGCCATGGCCTCTCGCAAGCTTCGTAGGGCCGTTACATGGGCAAAGGGTCGTTTATAGTCGTTTAAGTCCGTGCGCTCGCTATGAACGACCCCGCGGCTATCCACCAACACCATGTTTTCGAGCGTGGCGCCCAAGGTCAATAAGAGGCGCAAAGAGGTGAGACCCGCGGCGCCAGCACCTAGGCAGACAATGCGTGCGTCTTTAAGGGGCTTGCCTTGAATTTCGAGCGCATTGAGCAGGCCTGCGCATACAATGACGGCCGTGCCATGCTGGTCGTCATGAAAGACCGGTATGGAGAGCCGCTCGCTCAACGCCTTTTCGATCATAAAGCACGCCGGGGCCGCGACGTCTTCGATATTGATACCGCCGAACGTCGGCTCGAGCGCCGCTACAATCTCGATGAATTGTTCCGGGGTGTCGGCCTTGATTTCGAGGTCGAAGACGTCGATCCCCGCGAAGCGCTTAAACAAGACCGCTTTGCCTTCCAGTACAGGTTTACTGGCAAGCGGGCCGGTATTGCCAAGGCCCAAGACCGCGGTTCCATCGGAAACCACGGCGACTAAGTTGCCCTTGGCGGTGTAACGATAAGCGTCTTCAGGGTTTGCAACGATGGCACGAACCGGTTCGGCGACCCCAGGCGTGTACGCGAGCGCTAAATCCGCTTGCGTATCGCAAGGCTTGGTCGCAACGACGCTAATCTTGCCGGGGGGCTTTAAGGCATGATATGAGAGCGCCGCTTCACGTGCGTCTTCAGTCATCAAAGCCCCCTAAAGCTTACTTACGCAGGCCGTATTTTTGCCGGAATTTCTCAACACGCCCGGTGCTATCGACGATCTTTTGCTTGCCGGTATAGAACGGGTGGCAGGCCGAGCAGACTTCGACTGCGAGGTCATGTCCAAGTGTCGAGCCTGTCTTGAAGGTGTTTCCGCAGGCGCAATTGACGGTAATCGTATGATATTCGGGGTGGATTTCGGGCTTCATGGGCCGCCTCACTCTGGGCGTTATGCTGATACAAAGAGGCCGCACTATAAGGAAAACGCCGAGACCATGCAAGCCCTGCCTCGATTAGATGGAAATTATAGTAAAACGGGTGCCTCATTTGAGTAGGTCACCCCCGTCCTCGCTGCCGTAAAGCCTTCGCGCGCCAGCTCCTTTCGGACCGCGCCGCGTTTTAAGGGGGATCCGCGCGATTTCCTAGCAGGGCGTTTAGGAATGTCAGGTCGGATTGGGCCCAGGGCCTTCTGGCCGGCCCCTTGCCGGGCGGTAATCCACGGGGTAAACCGGCTTATCGGGGCCTTTCTCCACGCCTATGCGCCCGGAGCGGGCGCTTTTCTAGGAAGCGCTCTTGTCTGGTCTCGTTTCCCAAACCGTCAAGGCGGCCTCCAGGGCGCCTATGTCTATGCGGCGGCTCTTATAAGCCTCCTGCGGAGCGCGAAATCGCCTTTGGCCAAATCTCTTAAGAACTTGTTTTAAAAGGGGTCATTAAGGAGCGGGGCACAGTGTGGTAGGCGTGCGGGAGGCCCTCGATTGGTTCCTAAACCAGGCCTGCGATACGCTGGAACACGACCTTTAAGGCGTTTGCGTCTCCCACATTGCCCGGAAAGATGATGACCGGCATATTGGGGTGGCGTGGATGGTCTTCCGGGCAGCGGATCATCGAGCAGCCGGGCAAGATTTGTCCTAAGACCTCGCAGGTCTTCAAGTTGAGGCCCGTACTCAAGGTGTCATTCGAGGTAATGCCGCCCTTGCTTATCAGAAAACCCACATCGGCGGGGAGGTCGCGAATGATATCCATGAGGAATGCCGACACCGCGGCCCCGAAGGCGAGCCTTTGCGCGCTATCGGCGAACTGACGTTCCGTGCGGCTCGTATAGATCACCGCCGTCTTGCCGTCCCTACGCGCAGCCGCAATCTCTTGCTGCAGTGTTTGGCGCTGTGCCGGTCCGTGATTGCCCTGGCAGAGATCGACATTGACCTCGATGCCGCGCACGTTCGGTTCCGCTAAAAGCGCGGCGAGTTGCAAGGTGGTCTTACGCACATGGGAGCCTACGATAATAATGCCCGTAGCCGCCAAGGCATAGCTGGACATGGCCCAGGCAGGCACCGGCTGAGGCGGGAGGTGGGCGAGCGATGTCAGCAGGCTCGCGGCGCTCCGAAAAAGGAAGCGCTTACCCTCGTCGACCGCGTGGAGCACGGTCTCGCTGAAGCGGTCAAGGTCACTTTGTTGTACGGCGTCGACGACACAACAGGCGTTACCGGAAAGGCCCCTGAGGCGCGCCTCCGTTCCGGCGCCGAGATCCGCGAGCGTGAATCGTATGACATCGTCTGCGCGGATTCGCCCCTTGGTTTTCTCTTCGACATAGTCCGGTAAATAACTGTGGCGATAGCCAAAGACCGCATCCCGGGCGAATTCCGTCTCATGGGCCGGCACCGGCGCGCCTTCTACCATCACATAATGATGACTGTCGCGGGTTATACGCCCTCCTTCGAAGAAGGCGGGCACCAAGAAGTGGGCGTCGAAGGGCCCGAGCTCCGCGGCCATGATATCCGTTTCAATCGGGTAATGTCCGCGTAACGTCGAGTCCGAGCGACTGACAAAGAGGGCCCGGATCGAGATACCTTCGGCGCGGAGTTGGTCTAAGGCCGTACGAATGTTACGGCATACGTCCAAGACAAGCGCCGCGGCTTGATCGGGGCCCATACCGCGCGTGTTCGTCAAGATAAAGAAGAGCGGCGCGCGATCAAGGAGCGCCGACCGTATCGTTTCGACATTCCATTGCATGAGCAAAAGACACGAATGTACGGTCTGACATCCTGTCGGATCGTCGTCTAAGACGATGATCTTGGTATTAGGCGGCATTGCCTCCAGTGTCACGTCATGAGCCCATTTCGAGGACGCGCGCGCAGATCGCGTCGGCGTCTAGACCGTTGAATTCCAAGAGACCTTGCGGTGACGCGGTCGTGTCTCCACGCCTCCATGCGAGCACGCCTCGTGTCTTGGCCCTTGTTCGTAACAAGACCGGTTCAAGCGGTCCCGAAGGGCCACCGCTCACGGCCAGAAGGCGGTCGCCATCGAAGAGGCGTGCGAAGTCCTGATCGTTCATGAAGTCCAAATCAGGCAGGGACACGGTCGCGGCCGCCACGTCCCCGGGGCGATAGAGCTGACGGGGGTTTGTGATCGCAACAATACGCACCAAAAAGCCTTCCGCTTCCAATCGGTCGCGCGCCGCAAAGACTGCGAGGAAGATCATGTCGCCGGTCGCGGCCAACACCACCGTCCCCTTCGTGCCGCTCGTGCTTTCATACAAAAGAGCGGCCCCTTTGCGCATCGCCGTACGCGCCGCCTCCATGGTCAGATAGACCGGCAGCGGGCTCTTCGAGGCAATAATGGCCATGCCTTTATTGGTGCTCGTGGCGGCATATTCATAGGCGGCTTGGGCGCTATTGGCATCCGGCGGGAACAGGAGGTAGACATTCCCGTTGCGCATTTGCGCGGCGATATAGTTTTCTATTTCGGGGCGCTGATGTGTCCAACCATTACGGCCTTGTTCCAAGGCGCCTGCGGTAAAGAGGCAGACCAGGGAAGGGGTCTTTCGGCGCAGCTCGGCCATGGCCTGGGTCACGGTCTGATAGATGGGCCAACCGTTGATTGCGAATGACTCGTAGGAGAGCCAGAGGCTGCGACTTCCAAAGAGCGCAAGGCCTGCGGCAAGTCCCGCGCAGGCGTCTTCGTTCAACGGCTCATAGACCTGGCCGCTCGGCCCTTGGTGGTAAAGGGCATCGGTCGTGGGATGCCGAATCCTCAGCGCCTCGTTGATGTTTTTGAGTCCGGAGGCCTCATTGCCATCGGCGTTTGTGACGACAAAGCGCGCGTCCTGGGTGCCAAGCCAGGCCACGAGCGCGCCTACCGCCGTGGACGAAACCGGCTTTTCGGTTAGTGCGTAGTCGTGTAGCGGGAAAGCGCCTAGGGGCTTTATGTCAAAGGGGCGCTCGGTGACCGCGACCGCGGCGGCAGGGCCCCCGCCGGCGCGCTTTGCGTTTTCGCGCACGAGCGCCCAGGCCTCGGGGGTCAGCGCCCGACCTTTGAGCGCGGCCTCGATGTGCGGCTTATCGAGCGTGTCGCCCGCATAAAGGTTGTGCGACTTTGCGCCATGGGCATGGACACCCGCACCTTTTAGCTGCTTTATGATAAGGGCCGTTAGTTTCCCGGAGAGCGCTTGACGCGCCGCCTTGTCTGCCGCCTCCAAAACCGATTGCCCGAAGGCGAGGCGCTGCTTGAAGGAAAAGCGCGTGGAGTCGACATAAGGACCGCTTTGTTGCGCGTCGTCAAAGGTCTTGGCGTCGATTAAGATAACGCTCTCGAAACCATGAACCTTAAGGTAGTCACACATCTCCTCATTGGTTAGGCAGGACACCATGGAGTGGTGCTCTTGGCTAAAGCCGTTCCAGATGAGCGTAGGAAGGAAGTTCGTGACGGCGGGATAGCTCGTATGAAAGTGCTTTATCGCGCTTAGAATATAGGGTTCGCCTAGCCCTCCGTCCCCAATCGTCACCGGGAATAAGGTCCCGGGGTGCAAAAGCGCGCCCGCCATCGCAAAATGTTGACCTTGGCCTAAGGGACCGGCCGGGGCCAGGAGCCCGGGTATCGCCCCCGAGAGATGTCCGAGTAGCCCATGCTGCTCGCGAAAGCGCGCCATGAGGTCGTTCATGGTGCGTATCCCTAAGTGCTCGAGCGAACCATCAAGGAACATGGCGCTGTAGAATCCCGGGGCATGATGGCCGACCTCGGTTACGATATTTTTGTGTCCTAGCATCACAAAGGCGGCATAGACATCCGCGCTCGAGGCAAATCCGCCCGGATGGCCGGACGCTTTTGCCGCGCACATCTGTAAGGTCACGTACCGCAGGGCGTCTGCCATCAGAAGCGTCTGGTATACGGCGGCCGTATCCCGGGGGTTCGCTATCCCCGTCTCTTGGTCTGCGATTGCGGGGCGGGCCCCGTAAGTGGCGAATTCAGGCCAAGGCATGCCAAAGCAAGGCATACCGGCACAAAAATCGGGCGTACCGCCGGTGGACGACGAGGGCGTGTGCTTTAGCGTCATGGGACGGTCTCGGACTTGTAGGAACCCCCTACTTTAAGGAGTGGGCGTCAAGGAGGCAAGGCGTGCGGGAATCTTTATGTTTTGAGAAGACAAAAGGTCGCGCAGCAGGACGCTGCGCGACCCTCCTTATTTACTAGGGACGGGTAAGCCCGTCTTTGATCAGAATGCGCGTGAACGTCTTGGACTCCATGGTCTTAATGAAGTCGCGGCGCGCGGCACGCTGTCTCGCTGTGAAAGCCCCCTTTATCTTCACGAGATAAGTCGCGTCTTGTTCATTCCCGGGAAGCGGACGTGGGTCGGCGACCGTTCCGCCCAACGGGACGAGCGTAAAGATGTGCGGGAAGGAGGCCTCTGTGTACTTGCCGAGCTGATACATGATGACCGCCACATCCGCGCGACCATAGGCGACAGACCAGGGTTCGTCGCGGTGGTGGATGCGAGCGCCAATGAGCCATTTGTCCTTGATGTGGCTATTGAAGATCGCGTTGAAGAGCCGATTGGCCGTCCACCCTTTGGGCGGGTGCTTGTCGTGTTTGGCAATCTCGTAAATCGAGGTCGCATAGTTCAAGAACGCGCCTAGCTCGTTGTACGGATTGGGCGTTACGAGATGGACGTCGGGACGCCCAAGATCCCATATGCTATTTATATGCTTGGGGTTGCCGTACTTCACGAGCAACACGTTGCCCCGGCTACGCATGATCGCGATAGGCTTGCCTTCAGTAAAGCCGTGCGCTTCGAGTTTATGGATGAGTCGCGGCGCAGCAATGGCCACGCTCGGGCGACAGTGAAGGTAGAAGTTGCCAAAGCTCAAATTATTATGGGCAAGTTGCGGAAGTGCAACCGGTGGGCTGGTCGTATAATACCAGCTGCGAATCGTCTTGCCGTAACGCGGCAGCAAGACATGGCGCCACAAGGTGTTGAGTGCCATGTGGTAATTACCCTCGGTCGACACGACAAGATCGACGTTTCGGCAAGCGCGTCCTTGAATGTTGCCGTGAAGATCGAAAAGAAGGTCGGCGGTGGGATCTGTTAAATCCGCGGCTGCCGGCTTCGCGTTACGTGGCCACAGTAGCATTTTGGGCGTGTTGACGACAGGATGGCCGTGGATTGCAGGCGCGCCGGGGATCTGGGGAATCCCTTGGGCATAGGCCGCGGTCATTGCTGCGGATAGGACAACTCCTCCCAGGAGCGATTTCCATGTGTGGTATGTCATTTTTGATATCCTTCTTTTTTTGATTTTTTTTAAGGGGCCATCAAGTGCATGTTGGAAAGCCCCTCACGCTTCGCGTCTTGCTTGAGATCGCGATTTATGCCGGTAGCGTAAACCGTACCCCACTGCGCATCAAGACTTTCATCAACGTTCTTATATTGAGCAATATGTCCACGGACGAATTCCTGGCCATGTGAGAAACGTTTGCGCAATGGCATCATCGCCTTTTCTCCTTCCGGACTCAAGAGCGCCTGGACGATGGCGGCACGGACTGCAGGCGGAAGTGCCGCGCTTACCGTAAATGCCTGGTTTGGGTAGTGGATGCTTCTCTTTAGGATCGTAATTTTGTTGTAATGAGGGCTTAAATAATGCACCGTTAGCCGCGGGCCCACGCCTACCTCGCATTTATCCTCGAGCACATTCTTGAATATCCTCTTCCAGCCGTGCGTGTCGCGGATGTAGGGCTGCCTCGACGGGTTTGTAAAGAGCGACGCGATCCAAAGTGTGGCAAAGTTGGGCGATGGTGGTGCACAGAGTATCGCGCCTGCGCTCGCTTCCTTCAGACTATGTATCGTCGAGTCTTTGCGCGTGTAGAGCCGCCAGTCCTGGTTTTGGGGAATGCGCGGCCCTAGCGTCTGCCCTAAATGATGGAGCCGCCACGCGACAAACTGTGGCCCATCGAAGTAGATGTCGGCATGATCCTGCCATAGCCAGGTTTCGTAGGTAAGCCAACCATTGGGGTGTTCGTAGACGACCGGATGGTGGAGCGCCTGCGTTAAGAAGGCCGCGATCGGCCCATAGTCGCGCTCGCCACGCGCGGCGCTTTCGCGCGGGGCTGCGATGAAGATATAAGGCGCGGTTGTCGATTGAGCGACCGCCGGAGCGGGCAATAGCATGTTTGCTGCGAGCGACAAGGCCGCAGTAAAGGTCAAGGCAAGTGTACGCACAGGGTTTCTCCTGACAGGTTTGGGTTTCGGGTTTCGCAAAGAGGCTCCCATCTTAACCTTAGCAGGTCTTTTGTTATCGGCTACCTCTTAACACCGCTTCTGCGCGGCCTGCTGTTTGCTGTACTCGTCCCATTCCCGCAGGAGCCCTCGGCAACCGCGGGTGCTGGTATCGCCATTTTTGACCGAAGAAGAAAAGGAGTAGTGGCTGGCAACGCGGATGCGATATTGTTGTTTTCGTCTTAAATCCAGAGGTTTCCCACCGTGTAAACGGGTTTGCGCGGCGGTCGCGCTCCTGGGCGCCGCGCGCGTGTCCGCGCAGGAACCGTCTTTTACCGTGGGCATCGTTCCGCAGCGCTCGCGCTGACATGGACGCCTTTGTTGCACCAAGTTGGTGTTATGGCGAAATGTCATTTGCGGTTCGAGACGGCGAAAAATATCCCGAATTTTCAAAGGCGAGTGGCGCATCAATAAAGGCGTTATGACCTATCTATTGCACGCAATAGTTGCGCCCTTTTCGCAGAATTCAGCAGCACGTCCTCGGCATGAAGAAAGGCCGAATAGAAGCAAAACGGTTTGCTAGCCTTATCCCCATCGCAGCGTGCAAGGCTGGGGTAGGGCGGCATGCCGAAGACACCATGAATCAAGGACGCAGAGACCGAAGCCCTTATGGAGTCCGGCACGCAGTCGGTGGAATGGGTGCGTGAGGAGTTCGCCCAGGCCGATCTCGCCGACAAACGCCTCAATCACCGACTGGTGAAGACCGCCTTGCACTTGGCGAGATCCCCGCTCTCTCCCATCAACGAGGCCTGTGGGGATTGGGCGAGCACCCAGGCCGCCTATCGGCTGTTCGACAATGCGCGGGCGAGCCCGCAAGCGATCCTCGCACCGCACGTACGGGAGACCGCGCATGCGCATGACCGGCTGTGGCGGGCCGGTGCTGGTGATGCAAGATACGGTCTTCTTTTCCTACGGACAGCATCCGGCGACCCGGCATCTTGGGCCGATTGGCAAGAGCAACAAGGCGCATGACCGCGGGCTTATCATGCACAACGCGTAGGCCTTCACGACCCAGGTGTGCCGCTCGGAATCCGGAGCCAGATGATCCGGGTGCGTCAAGCGGTCCCGGAGGGGGAGAGCCACCAGGAGAAGATCGACCGCCTCTACGGGCGTTGCGGTTGTCACGGTGACGGACCGGAAGTCGGACTTCTTCGAGTTCCCGACGCAGGTGGAGGAGCTGCGGGCGCACTATCTGATCTGCACACACCGAGTATTGAGCGCCATGTGGTAATTACCCTCGGTCGACACGACGAGATCGACGTTCCGGCAAGTGCGTCTTTGAATGTTGCCGTGAAGATCGAAAAGAAGGTCGGCGGCGGGATCCGTTAAATCCGCGGCTGCCGGCTTCGCGTTACGTGGCCACAGTAGCATTTTTAAGCGTATTGACGACAGGATGGCCGTGGATTGCAGGCGCGCCGGGGATCTGGGGAATCCCTTGGGCATAGGCCGCGGTCATTGCTGCCGATAGAACGACTCCTCCCAGGAGCGATTTCCGTGCGTGGTATGTCACCTTTAATATCTTTTTGATTTTATTTAAGGTTTTATTAGGTGTACGTTCGTAAGATTTTCGCGCTTTGCGTCTTGTTTGAGGTCGCGATTTATGCCGGTGGCGTAAACCGTACCCCATTGCGCGTCAAGACTTTTCTCGATGCCCGCATACTGAGTAATGCCTCCGAGGACGAGTTCGCGTCCGTGCGCAAAACGTTTGCGTAGTCGCATCATCGCTTGTTCGCCTTCTGGACTTAAGAGCGCTTGGACGATGGCCGTACGGACCGCAAGCGGAAGTGCCGCGCTTATCGAAAACCCTTGATTGGGGTAGTGCACGCTTCTTTTAAAAACCTTGATCTCGTTGTTCGTGGAGCTCAAATAATGCAACGTAAGCCGCGGACCAATCCCTACCTGACATTTATTATCCATCACATCTTTAAATATTTTTTTCCAGCCGTGTGTGTTGCGGATATAGGGTTGCCTCGACGGGTTTGTAAAGAGCGACATGACCCAAAGTGTGCCGAAATTAGGCAATGGTGGTGCACAGAGGATAGCGCCGGTACTCACCTGCTGAAGATTATGTATCGTCGAGCCCTTGCGCGTATAAAGTCTCCAATCTTGGGGTTGGGGAATGCGCGGCCCTAGTGTCTGGTCTAGATGATTGATGCGCCATGCCACGAATTGCGGTCCATCGAAATAGATATCGGCGTGGTCCGTCCATATCCAGGTTTCGTAGGTGAGCCAACCATTGGGGTGTTCGTAGACGACCGGATGGTGAAGGACATGCGATAAGAAGCTCGCGATCGGCCCATAGTCGCGCTCGCCGCGGGCTGCGTTCTCTCGGGGCGCGGCGACAAAGATATAAGGGGCGGTCGTGGATTGCGCCATGGCTGAGGTTGGCAATAGCAGATTCGTGGCGAGCGACAAGGCGGCAGCAACGGTTAACACAAATGTACGCACAGATCTCTCCTGGCCAATTGGGGATTGTGGGCTTCGCATAGAGGCCCGACGCTAACCTTAGCAGGTCTTTTGTTATCCGCTACCCCTTAAGGCCGCTTCTGCGCGGCCTGCTGTTTGCTATACTCGCCGCATTCCCGCCGGAGCCCTCGGCAATCGCGGGTGCTGGTATCGCCATTTTTGACCGAAGAAGAAAAGGAGTAGTGGCTGGCAACGCGGATGCGACATCGTTGTTTTCGTCTTAAATCCAGAGGTTTCCCGTGGCGTAACCTAGTTTGCGCGGCGGCCGCGCTGCTGGGCGCCGCGCGCGCGTCCGCGCAGGAACCGTCCTTTACCGTGGGCATCGTTCCGCAGCGCTCGGCGCTCGAACTCGCGCTGACATGGACGCCCCTGTTGCATAAGGTCGGTGTCATGGCGAAATGTCATTTGCGGTTCGAGACGGCAAAAAATATCCCGACTTTTCAAAGGCGCGTGGCGCATCGCGCCTACGATCTTGTTTATTTAAATCCAGACCAGTACATAGTGGCGCATCAAGAAAGGGGTTACGATGCCTTCCTCGCCGATCGCGAACCGTTGCGTTCGATCATTGTGGTGCGCAAGGGCAGCCCTATTCGATCGCTTGCGGCCTTGGCGTATCGATCCGTGGCTTTTCCGGCACCGGGGGCGCTGGCGGCAAGTATGCTGCCCCAGGCTTATTTACGTGCCCACCATATCCCCATCAGCGTCACCTATGTCGCGTCGCATGCCTCTGTTTATCGCGCGGTCGCGGCCGGTTTTTATGCCGCAGGCGGCGGAATCATGAAGACCTTTAGGGACTTTCCTAAAGCCGTGCGCGACCGTCTCCGGATTTTGTGGGTGGGTCCGCCTCTTCCGCCGCATCCGCTCGCGATTCGGCCCGGGATCGCGAAGGCGGTGCTCGTCCGGATCCGGCAGGCCTTTCTTCATTTATCCTTAACCCAAGCCGGGAGGGCGTTGCTTGCGCAAATCGGCGCGCGTCGGTTCGTCAAGACGAGCGATGCCCAATATAACGTCATACGCGCGTTGCACCTCGATAGTGCGTTAGCGGGTCCTTGAGTCGTGCTATTTCGCACGAAAATCATCTTGGGCCTCGCCCTTATCGAAACATTATTCCTCGCTATCATCACCGTGGTGACTTCTCAGCAGCTTACGCAAGACGCACGCCTTCGCCTTGAGGGGCGCACCCGTACGGATGTCGCGCTGCTCGCTTCGGCCGCCGAGACCGGAATTCTCACAAACGACTTGGGCGGGTTGCGATCCCTTGTGCGAGGGCTCGCGACCAACCACGAGATCGGTTTGGCGCGCGTACTTGATCGGGATGGCCGAGTTTTGGCCGAGGCGGGTGCCAGACAGGCGCTCGCGACCACCTTTCATGATGGCTATTTGCGTCCTCCGGGGATGGCCGCGCTGTTTGCGGCGACGCAGGTCGTATCGGTCGCCCATGTTCGTTATGGCAGCGTTCAACTCGCCCTTTCGGCAGGACCGTTTATGGAGCGTCTCGCCATAGTCCATGCCCGCATGGTGGCCGTCGCGATCGGGGAGACGGTTTTGGCGATATTTTTCGCGTTTTATTTCGGAAGCTATCTTGGGCGCAAACTGCGCGTCTTGGAGGATGCGGCCACGCTCCTAGGTGAGGGGCGTTTAGGGTATCAGGCCCCGGTGACCGGACACGACGAAATAAGCCGCGCGCTGGTCGCGTTTAACCACATGTCCAAGAGACTCCAGGAAGAAATGGATCAACGCCTGCACCAGGATGCGGTCCTAAAGGAACTTACCGTCAATCTCGAGACGCGCGTGGCGCAGCGCACCCAAGAGTTGGCGGAGGCGAATACCGCGCTCCAATATCTGGCCTTGCATGATACGGTCACCGGCCTTCCTAATCGGCTGCTGTTCGTTCGCGAACTGGACCGGCTGCTTTTGGCGCGCCCGGGCGCCCCGGAAACTTTTGCGGTCATGATTTTGGATCTCGATGGATTTAAAGGGATCAACGATCATTTTGGCCATGATGCCGGAGATCAAGTCTTGCGCGCCGTGGGTAGCATTCTCCGCGGCGTCATTCGCGCCTCGGATATCGTTGCGCGGTTCGGGGGCGACGAGTTTGCGCTGCTCCTTCCCTGTTTGCGCGGCGGCCGCGAGACCTTGGTCGCTATCGCAGACAAGGTGCAACGCGCCTTCTTACAGCCCCTAGTGGTGGGTGTCGACACCTGTGTCGTGGGGGCCAGCATGGGGGCGGCGCTCTGCCCCGATGACGGATTAGATGCGGCTCTTCTCATCCACCGTGCCGACATGGCGATGTACTGGGCCAAGCGTCATAAAGCGCGATTTTGCGTCTACGAGATCGAGCTTGAGGAGCAGCAAGGCGGAGTCCATGACGCCTCGGTCCACGAGCGCCGCTTCGTCTTGGCGCTTGCCCGCCAAGAGTTCGTTTTGCACTACCAGCCTATTTTGTCTTTGGCCGACGATGTCGTAGAGTCCGTTGAGGCATTGGTTCGCTGGCAGCATCCCGAGCGCGGGCTCCTGCCACCAGCAGAATTTATCCCCAAGATCGAGCAGGCGGCGCTCATGGGCCCGTTTACCCTCTATGTCCTCGATCATGTTTTGGCCGACTATGCGGCGGGGGGCTTTGGGCCCGCGCCGCTCGTCATTGCGATTAACATCTCCGCCTTGAATTTGATTGAGGATGATTTCCCCGATCATGTGGCCAAACGTTTGGCCGGCACGCCTGGCGTGCGCTTAACCCTCGAACTGACCGAAAGCGCTTTAATAGGAGACGCGGGTCGAGCCGCGCAGATCATTACCCGTCTTCGCGCCTTAGGAGTCTCGATTGCCGTGGACGATTATGGTACGGGCTATGCCTCCATAGCGTATTTGCGGACCTTACCCCTAGATGTCGTCAAGATTGACCGATCGCTCGTCGCGGCCATGGAGGGCAACGAGAATGAGCGGGAAATTGTGCGCACCATTATAGAGCTGTGTCATAGACTCGGTTACCGCGTGATCGCGGAGGGAGTGGAGGAGGGCGCGCAAATCCTGGTTTTGAGGGACCTGCATTGCGATTGCGTGCAGGGCTACGCGATTGCTCGCCCCATGCCGCTTGCCGCCCTTAAGGTTTGGCTTCAGGAGCATTCGGAACAGGCTTATGATCCATAGCCTTGAATGGGACGGTCGATAGTAAAGAACGGCAACTCCTCTTGAAGACCCTGTTGTTTTGGCCTGTCGCTCCAGAGACCTCCTGCGCGTATGCCCAGGAGTCGGAGTTTCCGGTCTAACGGGACCCGTTTCAAGCATTCCCGTGCGGCCGCCTTGATGGCGAGCGCGTCGTTTGTTGGTTGGGCCAGCGTGATTTCCCGGGTGAGCGTGCGGAAATCGGCATAGCGCAGCTTGATGCCTATGGTGCGCGCGCCATAGGGCGCGGTTTGTAGGTCGCGCGCCAAGCGCTCGCAGAGCGAGTTGAGAAGCGATGATAAAAGAGGCCTGTCTAGCCGCGCGTCCAAGTCGCGCTCGAACGTCGTTTCCCGACTCAAGGATTTGGGCCGGCCACGGCTCGCGACCGGCCGATCGTCTCGGCCATGGGCACATTCGTGTAGCCAATGCCCTAGACGCCTGCCGAAGGCCGCCGCAAGCGTAGCCTCGTCAGTCGCCGCGAGCGCCCCTATGGAGAAGATCCCCAGGGCCGCCAGTCGTTCCACGGCCTTGGGCCCCACACCGTTGATCTTTCCGACCGCAAGCGGCCAGACTTTTTCTGGAATGTCCTCCGCGCCCAGCCACGTGAGGCCGTCGGGCTTTTCCAGATCGGAGGCGATTTTCGCGAGAAGTTTGTTTGTGCTGATCCCGATAGAGCAGGAAAGGCCGGTCGCCGCGCGTACCGCAGCCTTGATTTCTTGGCCTAAAGTTCTAGGGTCGGCCTTAAAGGGCGTGAGGTCGAGATAAATTTCGTCTATACCGCGATCCTCGATAAAAGGAAGGATCTCGGCTGCCGCGTTTTTGAATCGTGCCGAATAGTGTCGGTAGGCCTCGAAGTTTGGCGCTAAGAGTAACGCGTCCGGCGCATGCAGCGCGGCCTTCATAAGCCCCATCCCCGAAAACACGCCTAGGGCACGGGCCTCATACGTAGAGGTAGTCACGACCCCTCGCCCTCGATAGTCGCGTAGCCGCATCGTCACCGGTTCATCCGCCACGCGCCGCCGCCCGCCGACTACCAGAGGACTGCCGCGTAGTTCCGGATAATGTAAAAGCTCAATGGACGCATAAAACGCGTCCATATCCAGGTGGGCGATCACGCGGGATTCGATTGTCACGGTCGCTATAATAGCCCATATGGGATGGCATCTCGACTTCGTGATCGGCTCCAATCCGGGCTTTACGCCCAGACCCGCATCCGCCGTGGTCGTCGAGTGGTGCGCCGTAAGGCGCCGTTCTCGCTTTACCGTAAGGGGGCCCTACCGCTATACTGCTTTGGTTATTCTTGCATTCATAACCACCGCGCGAATGCGCTCCACGGCTTTGTGCTTCAAGACATCGTGAGGTCACGGAAGGGGATGGGACGATGTCGACGACGGGCGCGGTAAAGCGCATTCTTGTGATTTATTATTCGCAGACCGGCCAGTTAGCTCGGGTTGTCGAATCGTTTCTGGCGCCCCTTGGAGGACGCACGGACGTAGAGATCGTCAAGGTGTGTGTGACGCCTAAGGCCCCTTATCGATTTCCTTGGCGGTTTTTGGATTTTCTGGATTGCTTTCCCGAGTCCATCTTTATGGACCCGCCTGAGATGGCGCCCTTCGATTTTGATCCAGATGCGCATTTCGATTTAGTGGTGTTGGCCTATCAAGTCTGGTTTTTGTCGCCATCGCTCCCGATCACAGGTTTTCTTCGCTCCGAAGCGGCGCGCGTGTTGACGGGTAAGCCGGTCATTACCCTGATTGCTTGCCGGAACATGTGGCTTACCGCGCAGGCCAAGGTCGTCGCCACTTTAAGGGAGCGGGGCGCGTATCTTATCGATAACGTGGTGCTTGTAGATGGCGGTCCCGCTTGGTCTACTTTCATCACAACGCCGCGTTGGTTGTTGACGGGTCGTAAGGGGCCTTTTTGGAAGATCTTTCCGGGTGCCGGGGTGAGTGACGCGGATATCCATAAGGCCGCTCGATTTGGACGAGCCTTGCGTGATGCCCTGCCCATGCTTTCCGTGCGGACGCGCGAAAGTCTTTTGCGAGGCTTGGTCGCGGTCCGCGTGGATCCTCGTTATATCGCGAGTGAGCGCATAGGGCACCGGAGTTTTTTGCTCTGGGGGCGCCTTTGCCGCGCGCTTGGAGGTCCGGGTGCGCCGCTCCGCCGATCGGTGCTCATTCTTTATGCCTTTGTGCTCGCTGTTATGATCCTGACCATCGTCCCCCTCACTTTTCTGCTCGCCATGTTGTTGCGACCCTTTGTGCATAAGAGGCTCTTGGCCGCTGCTTTACGTCTTGAGGCGCCTTCAGGAAGCGCTGCGGAACGGTACGTAGACTACATATGAATCATTCCTCCGCGCGCCCCGTGTACATCACAGATCTAGGGGTGTTTTTTCCTAATGCTCCCGTGGAAAACGATGTCATAGAGGCGGTACTTGGCATGGTCGGTGGCAAGCCCTCCCGGGCGCGTCGGATCGTCTTGGCCAGAAACGGCATAAAGCAGCGTCACTATGCGATAGACATCGAAAGCAAACGGCCCACCCATAGCAATGCCGACATGACGGCCGCAGCCATTTTGGCGGCACTTACGCGTGCGCGGCTTGTCTTGGATCGAGTCGATTGCATGGCCTGCGGTACAAGCAGCCCGGATCAGTTCAAGCCTGGACATGCCCATATGGTGCAAGGCGTCCTGGGCGCGCCGCCTATGGAGGTGAGTTCGATCGCGGGGGTGTGCACGGCGGGCATGACGGCCATGAAGTATGCCTGGATGTCGGTCGCCTCGGGTGGCGCGCAGATCGCGATCAGCGCAGGCTCCGAGCTTGCCTCGAGCTTTATGCGCGCCGAGCAGTTTGGTCCCGAGCCTGCCGTCGACGCGCTCGAACAGCAGGCGGTATTGGCGTTCGAACAAGATTTTTTGCGATGGATGTTGTCAGACGGGGCGGGTGCCGCTGTTTTGCGTCCAACGCCGTCTCCCGATGGACGATCTTTACGTATCGATTGGATCGATTGTGTCTCTTATGCAGGCGAGCTACCCACCTGCATGTATAGCGGGGCGCATAAGGAGGCCGATGGAAGGTTGCGGGGTTGGCGGGACGTGACCTTGCCGGTGGCGGTGCGGGATGGTTATTTTTCCGTAAAGCAAGATACGCGCCTCCTGGATGCGCACATTATAGAGACGTGCGCGACGCGCGCCCTTTCTGCTATCACCAAAAGACGCGGCCTGGATGCCCGCGATGTGGATTGGTTCCTGCCCCACTACTCTTCAGACTATTTTCGCCCGCGGCTTTTTCGGGCCTTGGCCGACATGGGTCAAGGCATACCTTACGAGCGCTGGTTTACTAATCTGGCGACCCGCGGCAATGTGGGTTCCGCCATGATCTACGCCATATTGGAGGAGCTGTTCTATTCGGAGCGCCTTAAACCGGGCGACCGCATTCTTTGCGTCGTTCCGGAGAGCGCGCGTTTTTCGGTATGTTACGCGCACCTAACAGTCGTTTGAGTGGCAAGAGGGGACCGTGAAGATCAACGAGGTGCCGCAAGACGAGTCGATCCTAGAAGGTCTCCGTCGGGCTTGCTACGCGCAGGACGATCGGGGTGAATATAAAGTCGTGGCCAGTCGCGGCTGGGAGGTCGAGCGCATCGTCAATACCCAGGCGACCAGCGCCTTGGCTCGCGCCCTTAAGGAGGTCCTTAAGGAGGTGCGGGCCGGCCGACTGAGCCCGCTCGCTTACCATATGGCAAGTCGTCAAATGGACGTGCCTTTGCTGGCCGCCAATGCGAAATTATGTCGTTGGCGCGTGCGTCGCCATTTGAAGCCCGCGGTGTTCGCGCGCCTGTCGGACGCCCTTAAGGCCCGTTACGCGCACGCGCTCGCGTTGAGCGTGGCAGACCTTTCGCGTACGCCGGGACATACATCTTGAGTGATGACGCGCAAAAGCGCCCCTTCCCCCATCGGCATTCCGGACATTGCGAAAGCGGGGCGATAGGCGCGCTTTTGCGCGATCGATGCCTAGACCTAAGTGAGCCCTTATGGTTCGGCATCGGCGGCGGATTGTTTTTCCTTCATACGCGCTTGATCAAGGTAGGGGGCTTGGCGCTTACCACTTATCGTGTCGCGCCTCTGGCTATCGTCCGCAACGCCACACGCCGTCTCGGCATTTCCATGCGTTACGAGCGTTTCCGCGATCCCGAGGTGGCGGGCGAACGTTTAGAGACCTTGCTTGCGCAAGGCATGTCCGTAGGACTTCAGACATGCGTGTATTGGCTGCCTTATTTTCCGGCGGCCATGCGCTTTCAATTCAATGCCCACAATCTGGTCGCTTTTGCGAAAGATGAATCGGGGTTCTGGCTGAGTGATCCCGTCTTTGAGGACGTGGTCTGCTGTCCACCCGAGGCCTTACAACGTGCGCGTTTCGCGCGCGGGGCGTTTGCGCCGCGGGGTTTGTTGTACTATCCAGAAAAGATTCCAGCGGCACTAGATGTGGCGAGCGCGATTCGTGCGGGCATTCGCAGCACCTGTCGCCACATGTTGGCGATTCCGGTTTTGCCGGTAGGCGTCCGCGGCATTCGCGTGCTTGCGCGCGGTATAGGGCGGTGGCCTACGCGATTTGGCGAGGCGCAAGCCCGCGCGGAGATCGGGCAGGTCGTTCGTATGCAAGAAGAAATTGGCACGGGCGGTGCCGGCTTTCGTTTCCTTTTTGCGGCCTTTCTGCAAGAGGCGGCATCTCATCTGGGAACGCCGGTCCTATCCGAGCTGTCGGCCGAGATGACCGCCATTGGGGACAGATGGCGGGAGTTTGCGCTCATAGGCGCTCATATTTGTAAGGGCTCGCGGGCGGACCTTGATGCGTATCAGGAATTGGCGGAGATCCTCTGGCAATTGGCCCGTCGGGAAGAAGTCCTCTTTCGGGCTTTGAAGGACGCGGTGCCCGCATGAAGGCGATCGCCGAGGCGGCGCCTGTCGTGGCCCTTCAGGGCGCGGGGCCCCCGTCCGTCGCTCATTCCCTAGTTTTGTGTTTCGCCTCCGGCTATCCTTTGCGTGCATGGTAGCTACTCTTAGTTCTTCTTCGCCGTCATCCGCGACAAGCCCCGCGGGGCTTGCTGTCGATATGGAAGACGTGGTGGGGCGCTATCGGGGCGCGAATTTTGTATCCGTCGATCATGTTAGCCTCAAGGTGCAACGGGGTGCGTTTCTGGGCCTGCTTGGACCTAATGGGGCGGGCAAAACGACTCTTTTATCCATGCTTTGCGCGTTGATGCGCCCCGCCTCCGGAACCGTTAGCGTTCACGGCCTGTCTTTTGACGAGAATCCCGACTCCTATAAAGATCTTCTAGGTTTCGTTCCTCAAGGTTTGGCGCTTTACCCGCGCTTGACGGGACGAGAGAATCTCGCGGTTTTTGGGCGCATGAGCGGGCTGCGAGGCGATCTGCTCTGGGAGCGTATCGAGTTTGCTTTGGCCTTTGCCGGACTGAGCGAATTTGCCGGGCGGCGTGTCGGGACCTATTCGGGTGGACAGCAACGAAGATTGAATCTTGTCACGGCACTACTGCCGGATCCGCCCGTCCTGATTTTGGATGAGCCCACGGTCGGGGTCGATCCCCAGTCGCGTCATGCCATACATGAAAACTTGCGCGCCTTGAGTCGGGCTGGCAAAACCATTATTTATACGTCGCACTATCTCGATGAAATCGAACACCTATGTGACGAGATTGCGATCCTCGATGCGGGACGACTCATAGCGCGCGGCCCTTTAGATGACTTGCTGGCGCGATCGAGCGGGCAAAATATCGAGCTACGGTTTGATCGCGATCATGTGACCCGGGCGCTTGCTGTTCTTCAGGACCTTGCGGGCGTACAGGAAGCCATGGTGGCCTCATCTCTCGTCACGCTTCTTGTTGACGATGCCTATCTACGCCTGCCTGGGGTGCTTGAGGCCTTGCGGGCGATTGCCGTGCGCCCGGTCGCCCTGTCGATTGGCGCGCGCGATTTGGAACAGGTCTTTTTGAGCTTGACCGGCACACGCCTGCGGGATGGGGTATGAGGCGTCTTTCGCAGTTACAAGCGGTCCTTCAAAAGGAGACCTTGGGTCTTATGCGTGACGCGGAGGCGCTCCTGATTCTGATCGTCATGCCGGCGGTCTTTGTGCTCATTATGTCGCTTGCGCTTCGGGATACGTTCCACCATGGCCTGCCAAAGCCCATGCGGCTAGTGGTGTTGGAGCAGACGCAGACCAAGACGGCGGCGCGTCTGATCGAGGCCCTTCGGCATGATCAGGCTCTGGCGCTCGTTTTTTTGCCATTCTCAGGCGATCGCGCATCCCGTAAGCATGTGCGCGAGGAGGTACGTACCGGGCGCGCCTCTTTGGCTATTGTTTTGAAAGCCGGTCGTGGGCCGCATTCCGACTCCGTGCTGGCCGTGACCCTTTATACCAACCCCGCGCTCCCTGCCCAAATGCGCGCGCTGGGCGTCTCGCTTGTGCGTCAAGCGCTCGTTCGCGTCAAGGCGCAGAGGCTAGCGTCCGCTATGCGGCACCTCATGCCTCCGGGCGCCGGACCGGTCCAAGCGTTTGCGGACGCAGAGCGCCATGCGCGCTTGTCGCTTATGATCGTGAAGCAAGGTCTAGACGGCGCGCCTACGCCCACCTCGGCGCAACAAAACGCCCCGGCTTGGGCCTTGCTGGCGATGTTTTTTTTGGCGGTCCCCTTGTCCGTATCGTTCATCAAGGAGCGTCAACAGGGCGTGCTCACGCGCCTACGTACCTTGCCCGTGCCTTCCTGGGTGCTTCTCACGGGGAAGCTCCTGCCTTATTTTGTGATTAACATGATTCAGCTTGCGGTCGTTCTGCTCGAGGGGATGTATCTCCTGCCTTTATTGGGCGGAGGGACGCTTACCATAGGGCACGCGCCTTTTGCGTTGCTTGTCGTCGCCGCGAGCGCGAATGGCGCGGCCATCGCCTACGGACTGCTGGTCGCGACGTTTGTTCGAAGCCAGGAGCAGGCAACGAGCTTTGGCGCGGTCTCGGTATTGATCATGGCCGCGATCGGTGGCATCTTGGTGCCGACAATGGTGATGCCGCCTTCTATGCAGCGGCTGGCTCATGTGTCGCCGATGTTCTGGGGCTTGGACGGGTTTCAGGCGATCTTCGTGCGCGGGGACGGATTGGCCGGGATTCTTCCTGATACCTTGCGGCTCACGGCCTTTGCCGGGGTTTGTTTGGTCATAGCCGCGCTGCGTTTTCACCGCGAATTAAAACCTCAATAGACAAGGCAAACGAACATGGCAGAGGCCGCAGCCGAAGATCAGGGCGTGTTGCTAGGCGACCTTAAACGGTTGATTATAAAAGCCTGCAACAGGCCGGAGAGCCCCGATACCTTGGATGATGATGCCGAACTCATAGGTCCAGGGAGCCCGCTTGGCCTCGATTCCCTCGATGTGCTCCAGGTGAGCCTCGCCTTAACCCAGCAATATCAGATTCGCCTCGAAGACAGCAAGGAGGCCAGACGCGCGTTGCGTTCGGTTCGAGCGCTCGCGCTCTTCTTGCGGGCCCAAGGCGTGGTGTGACCCCCGGTGTACGGCTGGCGACGGCCTCCTTGCATACGCCTTTTGGTCGCAGGATTGATCAGACGGTCGCGGCGCTGCGCGCCGGTCAGCTCGTGCCTAGGCGCGGGCTCCCTGCGTTTCCGTCCTTAAAGAGAGAAGGTCTTGTCGGGGCCTTGCACCCCGACACGTTTACGCCAAGCCCAAGCGGGCTTCGAGCCGCGCTTTTGCATGTCGCGAGCGAGGCGCTCGATGGTCTCGAAGGCAAGGATCCTTGGCTTGTCATCGGGACCTCGGGTGTGCTTTTCTTGGGTGAATACGCGCACGAAGCTCAGGAATGGCTCGGGAGTTGCGGAGACGTCGCAGATGAGCTTGCGGGAGCGCTGGGACTGTGTGCGCCGCCCCTTACCGTATCGACCGCCTGTTCGTCTTCGGCGAATGCCCTGTTGCTTGCAGGTCAGGCCCTGGAACGCGAGGAGCGAACTGCGGTTTTGGTCGTCGGTGTCGAGGCTTTGAGCCCCGCAGTCATGGAGGGCTTCGCCTCTTTGATGTTGTGGGATCCTGAGGGCTGTCGCCCTTTCGATCGACGACGTTCGGGGCTCCATCTAGCCGAGGCACTGGGTGCGCAGGGCCTCACGCGCTTAGCGTCGGTCGCGCACGCGCACGGCGCTATCCTCTTGGGGGGTGCGCATGTCTGCGCGGCCATGGGTCCTGGGGGTCTTGCCTCGGACGCCGAGGCTATGTTCGCCGTTATGGATCAGGCCCTTAAGACGGCCTGTCGTGAGCCCCGGGACGTCGTGGCCATAAAGGCTCATGGAATTGGAACGGTCGATGCCGACCGCGCGGAGGCGCAAGCCATACAAAGGCTTTATGGGCATGTGCCACCGATTACGAGCCTAAAGGGCGTGTTGGGCCATACGCTCGGCGCGAGCGGCGTAGTCGAGACCGCGGCGTTCGCAGCCTGCTTGGATGCGGGTTTTATCCCGGCGACCGTAGGCTTTGTCGAGGAAGATCCGGAGTTTTTGCTTCGTCCATTAAAGGCCCCCATAGCGGCGCAGGACGGCTGTTATCAGCTCAATTATTTTGGTTTTGGCGCAAGTTACGTGTCGCTTGTTTTGGGTTGGCGTCGTTGATCCGCCCCATTTACCTGTGCGCGCCCGTGGCCTTGGTTCAGTCTTATGACTTTTTGCCGAGCGGGGAAAGCGAGTCATCCCCTGTTTTCGAGGAAGCCCTTGCCAAAGATTGTCGGCAACTCTGTGGTCAGTCGTTACGCCAAGCATCCCGGTTTGCCAGTCTCGCGGCGGTTGGCGCGTTGAGTTGCGCGAAGCGCGCGCAACTTCCTTGTACAAGCGGTCTTTACCTCGCAACGGGTCTAGGAGACCTCAACAGTGCCGCTCGGCTCTTCGCGCAGACCCGGTTGGGTGTCGGGCTTTCTCCGTATGATTTTATCAACGTCAACAATAACACCGCCGCCTATTACATCGCGCGCATAGGCGGCTTTACCGGTCCTAACCTCACCATAAGCCAGGGCGCCTTCTCCTTCGAGTGGGCCTTATATCTTGCGCAGGCCGCAATGGTGCAAGGGCTTACGCACGCCTTGGTAGGTGGCGTCGACGAGCGCGCGCCTTCTCGTGTGGAACTCGTTCGTCGCGTTCGCGCGCACGCACAAAAAAGGCCGGGCGAAGGAAGCGGCTGGCTCGCTCTGACGACCGAGCGCCGCCATGCCGAGGGTGTGTTGCTTGGCCTCTATTGGCTGGGCCCCGGGTTGCCTGAGGCCTGCCCTCGCCTCAAACAGTTGCTCAATGACGCCGCGGCAAGCCAATCTCTCCATGTCATGCTGGGTGCGGGAGCACCAAAAGACGGTCTCGGCGCCATCCTGGATACTTCCCAGGTGGCGCGCATTTGGTCTTATCACGACGTATGCGGCGACTATCCGACCGCACAGGCCGCGGGTCTCGCCTTGGGCGTGGCCTGGGCCTCTTCCGCCCCCGGCGTATGGGTGCATATCAGCGGTAATGGCTGCGGTGCGTTCGCCGTCATCGTCTGGGAGTCTTGCGCGCCCGTTGGTTGAACACTTGTCCGCGCATTCCCCTTGCTAGGTGAGTTCCGAACCAGCCTTGCACCAGCAGGGGGTCTAGCGGACGGTTTGGTTGTAGATTTTTTGTTGGAGATGCACAATAGCATTGTCGCAGGCGTGGAAGACTTGGCAAAAACCAAGAGCGGCATGGAATTAATTGGTAGGGACGGAAGGTT
>Ga0307375_10000233_pt1 | contig 75555 bp, 78 predicted proteins | sample TR1MG_FD_202531 | JGI IMG/M metagenome (GOLD analysis project Ga0307375, IMG submission 202531) | Soil microbial communities from Risofladan, Vaasa, Finland - TR-1 | ecosystem: Environmental > Terrestrial > Soil > Coastal area > Acid sulfate soil | place: Finland: Risofladan, Vaasa | collected... | reverse complement strand
TTTATCCCATCGTCGGCGACGATCTGTTAGCCATCGTGGAACACCTGCCGGGACGGACCCGCGCCGATGCGCCACTGGAGTGTCATCGCCGTTACATCGACATTCAGCTGGTGCTGGAAGGGATGGAAGAAATGGGCTGGAAAGGGCTGACGGATTGCCATCAGCCTGTGTCGGATTACAGTATGGAGAAGGATATCCGTTTTTTCAGCGACACCGCCGCAACCTGGGTCGCCGTGCCTCCGGAGCATTTCTGCATCTTCTTCCCGGAGGATGCGCACGCACCGCTGGTCAGCGACGGTGCCATCCGCAAGGTGATATTTAAAATCGCAGTCGACGCGGGCAAGATCGCGGTGGATGCCGGGAAATAGGGTTCCCGCCTAGAACGAAATCCTTACGCCCAGATTGACGCCCTCATCCAGGATTTCGTTGGGCCGGTTATTGATGCCAAATTCGATTCTCCGGTAGCCTACATAGGCAACAGCCTGCGGTATGACCTCGTATTCCACCCTGACGTTGCTTTCAACATAGCGGTTGGCATCGCCGAAGGTGACGATGTTCGGGGATAAATACACTTCCCCGACCACGCCCAGGCGCTGGGTAGCGGGGGGGGAATAACGCACCAGTCCGCCCAGTGCCAGGGCTGTAGTGCTGCTGACGATGGTGCTGTTGCCGGTTACCTTGGCAACCACTCCCTTTATGCCGACACCGACAGAGAATCCGGGTGCGTTGTCGCCCAATTCATCCTGCACCAGCAGGCCAAAGTCGCCGAGCATATTGTTGCGATTGACATAAAGGACGCCCGCATGAAATTTGGTTTTTCCGAGCGGGTCTCGACCCAGTGAGGATATGTATTGAAATTGGGCGCTGTTATCGCGCAGGTTGATATCGACGGTATCCGCCAGGGCCGTGGTGCTGACGGTTGCCATGATACCGAAGGCTAATAGATATACTGGAACTATACGGCGCAATGACATAACTTCACTCCTTATGGATAATCGATGCAGGGTTAACTAAACTTTATATCTTGATTAAGATTTGGAACGAAAACAGCGCGCTGCGGCTTTTAATCCGAATCTGACACGTCCAAGCATATCACAGGCATTTCACATCACGAACTGGCCGGCAGTCAGCTATCCGGGCGGGATACGCGCGGGCATGTGGCATGCGTTTGTCAGGATTTATTTCAACAGGTTCCATCAAAAGTCTGTTTTTGCATTCAAAGGTCGGGATCGAACGCGGTATCGCCTTCCGCCACTTTTTCGCCCGGCTGAATATTCCTGAAATCGAACAGCTTGCTGTCCAGCAGGTGCGAGGGTGCGACATTCTGCATCGCGGTGAAGATGGTCTGGCTGCGCCCCGGATACTCGCGCTCCCATGCGGCGAGCATTTCCTTGATGTTCTGGCGCTGCAGGTTCTCCTGCGCGCCACACAGGTTGCACGGAATGATAGGGAATTCCATGCCGCGCGCATAGCGGGCAATGTCCTTTTCGGCGCAATAGGCGAGCGGGCGGATCACGATGTGGTCGCCCTTGTCGGTGACCAGCTTGGGCGGCATGGCCTTGAGCTTGCCGCCGAAGAACATGTTCAGGAACAGCGTTTCTATCATGTCGTCGCGATGGTGTCCCAGCGCGATCTTGTTCGCGCCGAGTTCGCCCGCCACGCGGTAGATGATGCCGCGCCGCAGGCGCGAACACAGCGAGCAGGTGGTCTTTCCTTCGGGGATCTTTTCCTTGACGATGGAATAGGTGTCCTGGGTTTCGATGTGGTATTCCACGCCGAGCTGCTTCAGGTAATTAGGCAACACCTCGGCGGGGAAGCCGGGCTGCTTCTGGTCGAGATTCATCGCAACGATGCGAAAGTCGATCGGCGCGCGCTTGCGCAGCGTGAGCAGAATATCCAGCAGGGTGTAGGAGTCCTTGCCGCCGGACAGGCACACCATCACGCTGTCGCCTTCCTCGATCATGTTGAAATCGGCGATCGCCTGCCCGACCATGTGTTCCAGCCGCCCCTTGAGGCGGTTGAAGTTGCTGGAGTGGCGTTCGAAGTGTATCTGTTGTGCGATGTCGTTCATATTTTTGCGGTGTTCAAATTTTCGTTCGTCCTGAGGTATCGAAGGGTGAACGGATTCTGGTACGCTCGTTGTGGTTCGATACCTCACCACGAACGGACAAATGGATTCCTTGTTAAATATTAACGCTGCGGCCGCCATCCACCGCGATGATCTGCCCGGTGATATAGGGTGCGTCCTGGATCAGGAATGCGACCGTTTTGGCGATATCATCCGGGTCACCCTCGCGTTTGAGCAGGGTATGCGCGACGATCTTGCGGCGCTGCTCCTCGTCCATCCAGTCTGCGCTTTCCGGCCACACGATGACACCGGGGGCGACGGCGTTGACGCGTACATGCGGCGCCATCTCCTGCGCCAGTCCGCGGGTCAGCGCCACCAGCCCGGACTTGGCGACGCTGTACAGCAGGTGTCCGTGCATCGGGCGTTCGGCATGGATGTCGGTGATGTTCACGATGCAACCGTGACGCCGGCGCAATTCCGCTGCTGCCGCCTGTGCCAGGAACAGCGGGGCTTTGAGATTGGTGCCGAGCAGATCATGCCATTGCGATTCATTGATATCCGCCAGCGGGGTGGCATAAAAACTGGATGCATTGTTGACCAGCACATCCAGCTGCCCGAAATGTTTGACGACCTTGTGCACCAGTTGCGGCAATGCGTGCAGGTCGAGCAGGTCAGCCTGGAACACCGCTGCGCTTTTCGGACGCAGATCATCCAGATCACGCTGCAAAGCCAGCGCCTCCTGGTCGGAGCTGCGGTAGTGAATGGCAATCTGCGCTCCGGCCGCGTGCAGGCGGCGGCAGATCGCCGCGCCTACGCGTTTTGCACCGCCCGTCACCAGTACCACTTTGCCTTGCATCGCACTCTCCACTACACTTCACGTCCTTGTAAGTTATCCTGAAAACCGCAACATATGCCACAGAGATCACAGAGGACACTGAGATGATGCAGACCCTGATGGTTTTTTCTCTGTGAACTCTGTGTTCTCTGATGTAACTACTAGCCATTCGACTAAGCTGGCAAACTACGCCAGCCGAGTCGCTGGTTATGTGGCTAACTGATTTTGCAGAATTATACCCGACCATGCCCAGCCACCCCACCGCCACTTTGCCCGCACCCAGCCCGGAAGCCGCCGAACACAGCGCGCGCCTGGTTGAAGCCATCCGGCGCGACATCGCTGCCCTTTGTGATGCCGAAATGAAGCGCGGCTGGATTTCGTTTGCGCGCTTCATGGAGCTGTCACTGTATTCACCGGGGCTGGGCTATTACTCGGCTGGCGCGCACAAGTTTGGCGAGGCGGGCGACTTCGTTACCGCACCCGAACTCTCGCCGTTGTTCGGGCGCACCGTGGCGCGGCAAGTGGCTGAGATCATGGCGCAAAGTGCAGCGAACATACTCGAGCTGGGCGCGGGCAGCGGCAAGCTGGCGGCGGACATGCTGGCCGGGCTGGAGCAACTCGGCAGCTTGCCGGAAAGTTACGCGATCCTCGAGGTGAGTGCCGACTTGCGCGCGCGCCAGCAAGTGTTGATGCGCGAGCGTTTGCCGCATCTGCTGGGTCGCGTGCACTGGCTGGATGAATTGCCGGAAAAGTTCAGCGGTGCGATCGTCGCCAACGAGGTGCTCGATGCATTGCCCGTGCATCTGGTGCATTGGCGCGACAGCGCGATCACCGAGCGCGGCGTTGCGTGGGGCGAAAACGGTTTCATCTGGCAGGAGCGTGCCATCAGCGATGCGGACCTGTTGCATGCCGCGCAGCAAATCAGGGTGCCGGATGATTATGTCAGCGAAATTTGTCTGGCCGCGCGAGGCCTGGTCAACAGTCTTGCACAGCGGCTGGAGCAGGGCGCGATGCTGTTCATCGACTACGGTTTCGGCGCGCGCGAGTTCTACCATCCGCAGCGCATCAGCGGCACGCTGATGTGCCACTACCGCCACCGTGCGCACGACGATCCGTTCTTCCTGCCCGGCCTGCAGGACATCACCGCGCATGTGAATTTCACCGACATCGCGGAATGCGGCATCGATGCAGGCCTGGAACTGGCCGGCTACACTTCGCAGGCGTTCTTTTTGATCAACTGCGGCATCACCGAATTGATCAAGGATACCTCGCCGGAAAACCTGCGCGCCTATCTGCCGCTGTCGGCGCAGTTGCAGAAACTCACCAGCCCGGCGGAGATGGGCGAATTGTTCAAGGTGATCGCATTGGGAAAAAAACTGGCGAACCCGTTATCCGGATTCGCCAGCGGTGATCAGACGCGCTCTTTGTGAATTAAATACTGGCGAATTTGTTTCTGAGTCACCGCAATTTCTTTTTAGGCTGACCACACGTTTTCCCGTATAGGCCACACGTCAGCCATCACCGTCTGCTGGTAATCTCAACTGCACAATCAGAGATTTTTTATTATCGTAACCAGACGCTCGTGACCTTCCGCTAACGACACGTTGCAGACAGTCGGGATTCCAAAAAGCAGACCGTCAAAATAAAATTAAGGGGCGCTGATAGGCGTCCCTCTTGAATGTAGGGTTAGACCGATTGAACACCTAGAACTCCTTAACCTTCTGTTTAGTCAAAACGCCTTTCTTGAAGTACTGAAGACGTAGTTGGCGCTGTGCAGCATCAATCTCGACAAAAATACCGACTGCATAGCCACAAACATGCTCTGGATGGCTGCCGTTCCACGGCCAAACGCCATCGTAAGGTATTCTTGTCATTGCCTGAAGACGTGCCCTATCAGCGTTCTTCTCTTGCTCCGGTCGGTATGATTTTTTTGCTTCAACAGCAATCAGGTTGTCATCTGGTGGAGGTCTCTCACCACGAGTATGAACAATTAGATCTGAGGTGATTTGAACGACCTCAAGGTTATCATTGATTATCGTCTTTACTTGACCTTCTTGTTTGCGGTTGTATTCAATGTCTGCGTAGTAACCGACTATTTTCTCCGCCTGCATCTGTCGCTCTAGATAGATTGAGAGTCTTCCGCAAGTATTGCGCTCACTAACATCCGTTAGCAACGTATCGCCTTCGGCGGCCACGAATGCATCCAGTGCATCTTCAAACACTAAGTCAGGGCGTCACATAGTTGATTAATCGTCATTTTTCTCTGAGAGATTTTTGCTTCGCTTCCAGTCGCGATTTAACCCGATTCCTGAACTCTACTGCAGCAGGATGATTTGAATATTGTTCGGTTTCCTTGAGCAGTATTTCAGTCTCTTCTCTAACAGCATCCAGTTCTAATTTTTTATTAATTAAATACTCATGTGCATAGTGGGCTTCATAAAATGCAGCAGCTGTAGCTATTTCAAGAATATCACGAGGTTTTTTGGCTGTCTCGAAAGTATGTTTGACTATCTTCTTATGTGATTCAGTCATGCAGTTTTTTAATTCTTGTGCCATGACATCATTGAGCTCTGCAGCAGCTTGATGAGCAAATTGGTTCCGAATTGAATTCAACTTTTGAAATAGTGGTCGGGAGTTTTTGTTCATGGATTGTAGGGCAACTGCCAAATCAAACTTCAGGAGAAAAGATAGACGCTCTACCTCAAGAAGATGTGGATTCGGGAGGGCTTGAAGAATCACATCACTGAGCGCTGAATCAATGGCGATGTGTCCCCGAATACTCAATACTACAATATCATCGGCTAATGCAATTTTTATGAACTGCTCGCTTGTTGGTTGTAGCATCGAATAACCCATCTATCCTGATATGTAAAGCACATTTGTGAATGACTGCTACTGGCACTCAGCTGCCTTTCGATCCTTGTAGTGGCTTATCCGAAAGCTGTCGTTTGCCAACTGGAGCTAACGGCCCCAAAGAGCTATTGAGGGTATGAAACTAAAGACTGCCTTTTTACCGCGCATCTGAAAATTCGACCTTTCATCGCTGCATGGATTGACTATATTGGAGCCGCTAAATAATCTATACCTCATTGGCAAACATACCGAAAGGTAGGGGCGCAAAATTACCGGCCTAAGGGAGACTATGGCAGCGGAATTGCGGTACGGGTATTCATCCGTGTTCTTATACTGCTTATCTCTGCGATAAATAAAATATCGAAAGGAGAGCATATGTCCCGCCTCATTTCTGGTTCCAATCTTGTACAAGAGGTCATGCAAGCGGGCTTATGGTTTGTATTTGTCAGTTTGTCGGTTGCGGCAAATACCGCACAGTCCGAGGAAGGTTCATTTGCACTCAAGAAGGAAATATTATCAATTAAGTCTGCAAGCTCCGACACTCACTGGCCACCTTCTTACCGGCTCAATATGAATGTTGGGCTTGACCGCTCGAAGGATGCCGCATCCACCGGAGCAGGATTCAGTAGCACACCACGGTTTCTCCTCGTCGCCGAACCGAAAAAGGAGGACGACTGGTCAATAAATATTCAAAAGCAAATTCCTTCCAGCAATGACTGCTCTACCTTGTCGTCTCACCCATGTTTCGATTCGAAAAACGAAGGACCCGATAACAAACCTCGACTTGACTCATTTTGGTTGGTATTGCGCAAAACATTCCATTTTTGAAAGCACTGCGTTGCCCACGTAACAAAGCAGCAGGACTTGTGCAACGGCCTCTTTTGGCACAAAGCTACGCTCCATGGATCAAGTTCGATACCTAAAAACGGTCGTTCATAGTGCCCGACATGCCTACTCCTGCATTAACCGCAGAATCAGCTTTTGCACTTCAGGATGATCAAAATCACGCCCGCCGATAGCACGAAAACGTATATTTCCTTCTTTGTCGATCAGATAGGTAGTTGGCAAGCCCAGCACGCTATAAGCACGGGACACGTTACTGTCTTTGTCGAATAAAATAGGGAATGCCGGGGTAACTTGAAGCTCGCCTGTGTAAGTAAAAACCTGGTCAACATCTTCCATCTGGTTAAGCGCAAGCACGACAAAATTCTTGCCCTTGAATTTTTCGTACAAACGCTCCATTGAAGGCATTTCTCTTCGGCAAGGCGGACACCACGTTGCCCAGAAATTGAGTAATACCACTTTGCCGCGATAGTCCTTCAGACTGAATTTTTTTCCATCCATGTCTTCAAGCGTGAAGTCCGGTGCCGGAACGGATTTTGATATGGCTGTTAACGTGTGGCCCAGTTTGGGTTGTTCACGTTCAGCGGCCTGCGCCGAGAACATCAGCAGGCAGCATAAAAATACCGATAAAAGTTTAAAGGGCATAACTTTATGTAAGGTCATAACAGGTCCTGTCACTTCGTGATCGAGCTTGTTGAAAGGTTGGCGGGTGCGCAGCTCATGTTCTCAATTTTCCCCTGGTGTTTTTTTCCGTCAAGAGTCCAGGTGTAAACAAGGTCAAATTTTTCATTTCTGTCAATTTGTATGGTGGTAAAACCCTGCTGCCAGTCACCGATTCCAAAGTCACCGTTTCCGGGCAGTAATGTCCAGGCAAAGACGATACCCGCTTTGCGCCATTCTTCGAGCCACTGGGCTTTGGTTTTGACGGGATAAGCTTTACCGTTTTTATCGATATAGCGCCAGTCCGAAACCCGGTAACTCAATTGCTGCTGTGAGGTGTTCTGGATAATAGTGCCAAAATCACAGTAAGCGGCGATACGCTCGACCTCATCGGCTGGCAAGCCGTGCTTGTCGTATACGGCACGAACAAAGTCCGGAAGCAGTTGGATGAGCTGTATGCTAAAGCCGTTGTCCTTTGATGTCCATGTCAGAAGACCGCTTGCGTTGCTTTTTTGGACGGTGACTTCTGCGGCCTGAACCTGTGTGTGAAGCAGGCACAGGCAGAAAATTGCTAATAGCTGAGAGTTGATTATTTTTGTCGGCATGGGTTATTAGTGTCCATTAAAGTACTGACAGTCCTCAATTTCGGCTGTCCGCGTATGCATGATAGTACCGTCAGAAGCGAATGGCTGCTTGCGGTCGACTGGCAGTCTACTCGCCAACGACCGTTAGCAGACCTTCAATGTCAGATAAGTAAATTACCGCTTCCGGCACAAATCAGCACTGCTCCCCATGCAGCATCCATCCTGGAAGCGGCCCTCTGCAACCTGGTTGCCGACTTTGAGAATTGCCCGTCAGCATCCAAAGAATGCAATCAGGAAAAGGTCGCGACAAAATGCACTGGCCGGGTGTTCAGTTAAACGTTATTTTTTAACTAACGCTTCAATCGCATTGATGCGCGCCTGTTGCACCGCGGCAGCAATGCTGTTGTTGTCCGGACATTTCTTTGCTATCTCGCCTGCGTCGACCGCGTGCGCGACGGCTAACAGATTCAGCAAATAATCCGCCTGCGGATAGGCGTCATTCTCGTGCCCGGTGCGTCCGCGCGCGTCCGAGGCGCAGGCCTGCAACAGATGCGAGAATCGTTCTGGCCTGCGCCATGCATCCGCCGACTGAAACAGTTTGATGATGGTTTCGGCGCGCAATTCCCCGGCGCGATGGATGTCGCCGTGATAACGCGCAGCCAGCAACGCCAGATCGCGGCATTCGCTCGAGGCACGCAGACGTTCCGAGAGTTGCTTGACCAGTTCCACACTGCGCAACTCGTGTCCGATGTGGCGCGGCAAAATGTCTTTTGGTGTGGTGGCTTTGCCCAGATCGTGGGTCAGCGCGGCGTAGCGCGTTTCCAGTGTGTAGTCGTGATGTGCCGCATCGTCCACCACCAGCATGGTATGTATGCCGCAATCGATTTCGGGATGGAATTTTTCCGGCTGCGGAACGCCGAACAGCGCATCCACTTCGGGGATGATCCTGGCCAGCGCGCCGCAACTGCGCAGTGTCTCGAAAAAGCGCGACGGTTTTTTCTCCATCAGGCCGCGCGCCAGTTCCTGCCACACGCGCTCTGCCACCAGTGCATCCACTTCGCCGTTGTTCACCATGCCGCGCATCAGCGCCAATGTATCCGGGGCGATGGTGAAACCGAAACGTGCCGCAAAACGCGCCGCGCGCAAAATGCGCACCGGGTCCTCGCCGAACGCGGGACTGACATGGCGCAGGATGCCCGCGCGCAGATCGGCGACGCCGTTATAGGGATCGATCAGCTTGCCTTCGCCATGCTTGTCATCAAACTCCTGGGCGATCGCGTTGATGGTGAAATCGCGGCGCAGCAGATCCTGTTCCAGTGTGACATCCGGCGCGGCATACACGGCGAAACCCTGATAGCCGCGCGCGGTCTTGCGCTCGGTGCGTGCCAGCGCATATTCCTCATGCGTCTTTGGATGGAGGAACACCGGGAAATCCTTGCCAACAGCCTGAAAGCCCTGCGCCACCATCTCTTCCGGTGTGCTGCCCACCACTACCCAATCGTGATCCTGAACGGCCAGTCCAAGCAAGCGGTCGCGCACCGCGCCGCCCACGCAATAGATTTTTGCATCACTTTTCATTGGGGTCCGCCGGCTGGTTATCCGCAGTTCTGGCCGGGATGATACCCAGGCGCTGCTTGAGCGAGCGCGGCGGGTCGCCGAATTGAGCGGCATAATAAACCGTGTTGCTCATCACCTTTTCCACGTAGTCGCGCGTTTCCTGATAGGGAATGGTTTCGGCATAAATCGCGCCTTCGAGCGGTTTGTCGCCGCGCCATTGCAGCGCCCGAAACGGTCCGGCATTGTATGCTGCCGAAGCCAGCACCGGGTTATTTTCAGAACGGGAAAGCACCGATTTCATGTAATAGGTGCCGATGCGCAAGTTGGTGTCGAGCTGATGGATCAGCGCCTTGCGATAACTCTTCAATCTCAGTTTATTTGCCACCCAGCGCGCCGTGCTTGGCATGATCTGCATCAGTCCCGCTGCGCCGGAATCCGATTTTGCGCTGGTCGCAAAACGGCTTTCCTGGCGCATCAGGCCGTACACCCATGCCTCATCGAGGCCGTGTTCGCGAAGATGCACCTGCAGGTCGGCCCGGTACGGCGCGAGGTAGCGCATGCTGAAATCGTGTTCGGAGACGGTCTTGTCCGCCGCGCCGATAGCACGGTCGTACATCTTGTTGCGCCGCGCGATCTCTGCCGCAGTCAGCAATTGCTTGTCGTTCAGATTGTTCACCACCCAGCGCCATTCCTCCAGCGCTTCGCTGCGCATGCCGATGCGATACAAGGCCAGCGTGCGTTGCACGCCCGGCATCGCAGATACCGCTGCGATGGCCTGGCTGTCGGGTTTGTAGGTTGGTATGGTTTCGCTTAACACCGCGGAGCCGGTCAATTCATCGCCGGCAAGTTGACCGTAAAAGCTGTACTCGCCGCTCAATGGTGCGAAAATTTCCCTGGCCTCGGCCGATTTACCCAATGCCTTGAGCGCGCGTGCTTTCCAGTACAGCCACGCGGATTCATGCTGTTGCTGCGCGCTCATCGCGTTCACGCTTGCCAGCACCTCCGGCCAATCCAGTGCGCGCAATGCAGCGCGCACCCGCCATGCGGATTGCTGTTCGTTGAGTGGCGTGTCCGACGCGTCCCTGAACCATTGCAGCGCCCGTCCATCCAGATTGCGCGCCGCCTGATAAGCCAGCCGGCCATAACAATAATGCTGCTCGCTTGCCGGAAAATATCCGGCGATCTTCGCCCAGTGTGCGGCGGCCAGATCGGTGGATTGTTTTGCCAACCGTTCCACGGCAAACAGCGCGGCAACACGCTGCCCATTGTTTGCCAATCCGGGATTCCAACCTATGGCCGGAACTGAATTGTCGCCGTAGATATCGCTACAGGGACCATCGCATCCTGCGCCATCTTCACCGGAAGATGGCGTCAATTCACCATTTTCCACAAGGGATGTGCCGGCCTTGCCGAAACCAAGCCGCGACCAAAGAATTCCCCATTCAAACCATCCGGCGGACGGGGTGGTTGCATAGGCTGGGGGCTGGGAATCCACGGAGGAAGCAGCTGATTCGATGCCCGAAGTGTGTGTTTCAATCGCCGGGCTGGTGTGCGCCTGCGAAACCGGCATGTCCGGGGTATTCATTGCACGGGCATCGCCCGCCGTCAGCTTTCTCAGATAACGATCAGGATCCGCAGCGGCGCTTTTCAGCATGGCGGGCAAACCCGCATACTGGTCATCAAGCTGTTCGGACAGATTGATGGCAAGCGACACATTGTTCGCCTCCAGAGCCAGACGCAGTCGCCGGCTGACATCCTGTTTGCTGATGATCCCGGCGGTTAGTGCCGCATCAAACAGTGTGCCGCAACTACCCGGTTGTTCCTTGCCTATGAACCACAATTTGCGCGCTTCGCGCAGCGCAGCTGATTCCTGGCTGCGGCGGCGCGATTGCAGTGCATAACAAGCCAGCTCGATATTCCCGTTGCGCAAGTGCGGATATTCGGCGTCGAACATATCCCATTGCTGTTTTTTGCCGAGCACCTTGAGCCACTCGCCGCGCAACAGGTCTATCATCGGCGTGTCTTCCGGGCGTGACAGGAAACGATTTACCGCGTTCTCGAGCGGACCCGGAACAGGCTTCTGGCCGGTGTTCTCCAGGGCCAAACTGAGCTGGTAATAGCTGACGTATACCTCCAGCGGCGAGTTTTTTAACCGCCGGGCATAGCGTCCCAGTTTGACCGTATCTCCGGCGAGAAAGGCATCGTGCGCGGCTAGAAAATCCGCATCGCCTGCAAGGGGAGCGCCCGGGGCCGCTTCACCGTGCTGCGGCGACCCTCCGTTAGTCTGGCCCGCCAATGCGGGAGGTGCGATCAACAACAGAAAATAAAGTATGAATCTCATCGAAAACCATCAAGGGAAAATCGCGCGGGGGCACGCACTACACAAAGTCTACTCTATGAGTGCTTCTACCGTCGCCAGTTCCGGCTGCTCTGGCGTTGGGCATTCTTATTCCGCATTTCCGGAGCAGGGTTCATATTGACAGGCTGGATCAGCCTCAGCAGCCCATCCTGCGGCAATAGCAGTAAACGAACTGCTGCACCGTGCCGGACGGAGTGTGATGAGCTTCTTTTTCGTGGTGCAACAGCGAGAAAGCCTCGCCAAACTCGGCATGCAATTCATCGGGGCGGTAACGCCTGACCGGCAGACCGCTGCATTGGTTCGGGCCGTCCTCGGCGAAGGTGGCGGCGATGACGTGGCCACCGGGCTTGACCGAACGAAACACCGTCCGCACATAAGCCGCGCGATCTTCAGGTGTGGTCAGGAAATGGAACACTGCACGATCATGCCAAACGTCAAATTTGTTGGCCGACAGATCCGCTTTGGTGATATCCGCTTCGATCCACCGTACAGCGGACGCCTTGCTACCCAGGCGGTTGCGGGCCGCAGCCAGCGCGGAAGCGGAAAGATCAAGTACGGTCAGATCGGTATAGCCGTTCGCCAGCAGATCATCGACCAGCGTCGATGCCCCGCCGCCCACGTCTATGATGGAAGCGTCAAGACCGACACCGGTGGCCTTGATGAGGCCAACAGAGAAATCGGCATGCGGTTGAAACCAACTGACCGCATCGCTTGCCTTGGTCGAGTAGACCGTTTCCCAATGATCTTTGGATTGCATATTGCCTCCTGGTCAAGAGCGTATTGTTTCGGCTGGCCGGATGATCAAACCCAATCCTTAGGCACCAGAAACTCTTCATACAGTTTGGCTTCCGCAGTGCCCTTTTCCGGATGCCAGTCGTAGCGCCATTTCACCAGCGGCGGCATGGACAGCAGGATGGACTCGGTGCGGCCGTTCGACTGCAGGCCGAAGATGGTGCCGCGATCGATCACCAGGTTGAACTCGACGTAGCGGCCGCGGCGGTACAGCTGGAAATCGCGCTCCCGTTCGCCGTAGGGGGTGTCCTTGCGGCGTTCCAGGACAGGCACATAGGCGGACAGAAAGTGGTCGCCCACGCTTTGCTGGACGGCAAATGCGCTGTCGAAATCCGGTACGCTCAGGTCGTCGAAGAAGATGCCGCCGATGCCGCGTTGCTCGTTGCGATGCTTGATGTAAAAATACTCGTCGCACCATTTTTTATACCTGGGATGCAGGTCCGCACCGAACGGCGCAAGCGAATTCTTGCAGGCCTGGTGGAAATGCACCGCGTCTTCGGCGAAACCGTAATACGGCGTCAGGTCCATGCCGCCGCCGAACCAGAATACCGGGGCGGTGCCGTCTTTCATCGCGACGAACATGCGCACGTTCATGTGCACCGTGGGCGCATAGGGATTGCGCGGATGAAACACCAGCGACACGCCCATCGCTTCCCAGCGGCGGCCTGCCAGCTCGGGGCGGTGCGCGGTCGCGGATGGCGGCATCTTGTCGCCCATGACGTGGGAAAACGCCACGCCGCCTCGTTCCAGCACGTTGCCTTCCTCGAGTATGCAGCTTCTGCCGCCGCCGCCTTCCGGACGGTCCCAGCTGTCGCGCAGGAATTTTTTGCCGTCGACCTGTTCCATGCGGTCGACGATCAGCTCTTGCAGCTCGATCAGGTATTCTCTTACTGCGGCGGAATTGAAACCACTCATGATTTTTCCAGTGTTGATTAGCTGCGCATGATTTTACCACCAGCCCACATGGCGATGGTCGAGGGTTTCTTGTGTTTGCCCACACGTCCCGGTAACACCCATACCTTGCGTCCGAACAAACGTTGGCATTGCGCATAAGTCCTGGCGGGGCGCTGTCCGCTGCGATTGGCACTGGTGGAGACCAGTGCGCTGCCCACGCCACGGCAGAGTTGCGCGGCCTGTTTGTGTGCAGTCAAACGTATCGCCAGGGTGTCATGTCCGCCGCGCAGCCAGCGCGGCGCGGAATGCAGGGCAGGCATCAGGTAGGTGACGGCCTGCGCTCCCGCAATTTTGAGTTGCTGCTGTTGTGCCGGTGTGACCGGGTGCAGATAGCGCGCGACTTGCCGGTAATTGGCCGCAATCAGGATCAGCCCCTTGTGCTGAGGACGCTGCTTGAGTCTGAGCAGACGTTGCACCGCGCTGCGATTGTCAGGGTCGCAGCCCAGGCCGTAGCAGGATTCGGTGGGATAGGCGATCAGGCCGCCGCGTCCGAGGTGTGCGGCGATGCGGCGATACGATGCGCTGTGTCTTAACAATTATTTCCTGTGGGCCGCAATCGCGCGCCAGCCGATGTCTCGCCGCATCTGGCAACCGTCGAAGCGGATGCCGTCGGCGATTTCATAGGCGCGCTTCTGCGCCATCTTGACCATCGTGCCCAGTGCGGTCACGCACAGCACCCGCCCGCCGCTGGTGAGCACTTTCCCGTCCTGCATCGCGGTTCCGGCATGGAACACATGCGCGTCCTCGAGTTTCCCTGCGTGTTTATTATCGGGCAAGCCGGTGATGACATCGCCCTTGCGCGGTGTGTCGGGGTAATTGGCGGCGGCCAGCACCACGCCCAGCGCGGTGCGCCTGTCCCATTCCACCTCCACCTGGTTCAGCGTGCCGTTGATTGCATGCTCGACGATTTCAGAGAAATTGCTTTTCAGGCGCAGCATGATGGGCTGGGTTTCCGGGTCGCCCATGCGGCAGTTGAATTCCAGCACCTTGATGCCGCCGTCCGGTGAGATCATCAGTCCCGCGTACAGGAATCCTGTGTAATTGATGCCTTCTTTTTCCATGCCGCGCACCACCGGCTGGATGACTTCGCGCAATACTTTTGCGTGGATGGTCGGCGTGACGACCGGTGCAGGTGAATACGCGCCCATGCCGCCGGTATTGGGGCCGTTGTCGCCATCCAGCAAGCGTTTGTGGTCCTGGCTGGTCGCCATTGGCAATATATTCTTGCCATCCACCATCACAATAAAGCTGGCTTCCTCGCCTGTTAAAAACTCTTCAACCACCACACGAGCGCCCGCGTCACCCAGTTTGTTGTCCGAGAGCATCATGTCGATCGCGGCGTACGCTTCCTCCCTGTTCATTGCCACCACGACCCCCTTGCCTGCCGCAAGTCCGTCGGCTTTGATCACGATGGGCGCGCCGTGCTTTTCGACATAGGCTTTCGCCGGTTTGATCTCGCTGAAAGTTTCGAAGAAGGCGGTAGGGATGTTGTGGCGTACCATGAAACGCTTGGCGAAATCCTTGGAAGATTCGAGCTGCGCGGCGGCCTTGGTAGGACCAAAAATTTTCAGTCCGGCGGCGCGGAATGCATCCACGATACCCGCCGCCAGCGGTGTTTCCGGGCCGACCACGGTCATGTGGATGTCCTCGCGCTGCGCGAATGCGATCAACTCGGGAATGGCAGTGATGGCGATATTCGCCACGCCGTCTTCCAGTGCCGTGCCCGCATTGCCCGGAGCAACATAAACTTTTTGCACCTTTGGTCCCTGTGCCAGACGCCAAGCCATCGCGTGCTCGCGTCCGCCGGAACCGATAACTAAAATCTTCATTACAACCCCTTTGCCACATAACCAGCGACTTGGCTGGCGCTTTTTGCCAGCTTAGTCGAGTGGCTAGTCGTTATATCAGAGAACATAGAGATCACAGAGAAAACCAGACGACTTCTCTGTGTGCTCTGTGATCTCTGTGGCTAAAGTTTTTTAATGCCTGAAGTGGCGGAAGCCGGTGAACACCATCGCAATCCCGTGTTCGTCTGCTGCCGCGATCACTTCTTCATCACGCATCGAGCCACCCGGCTGGATCACGGCTTTCGCGCCCGCTGCCGCCAGCACGTCGATGCCGTCGCGGAACGGGAAGAAGGCGTCGGATGACACCACCGAACCCGCCAGGCTCAGGCCTGCGTTCTGCGCCTTGATGCTGGCGATGCGCGTGCTGTCCACGCGGCTCATCTGTCCGGCACCCACGCCCAGCGTCTGGCCGTTCTTGCAGAACACGATGGCATTGGACTTTACATATTTGGCCACACGCCACGCGAACAGCAGGTCTTGCAGTTGTTCGCTGGTCGGCTGAGTCTTGCTCGCGACCTTGAGTTGCGCCGCCTGTACGTTGAGCGTGTCAGGCGATTGCACCAGCAGTCCGCCGTTGACGCGTTTGAAGTCGAATTGGTTGTGCGCGTTGGACAGCGGCACGGAGAGTACTCTCACGTTCTGTTTTGCCGCGGTGACCTTGAGCGCCGCATCGCTTGCGGAAGGCGCGATGATGAGTTCGACGAACTGGTTGGCGGTGATCTGCGCCGCGCTTTCGGCATCCAGCTCGCGGTTGAAGGCGATGATGCCGCCGAACGCGGAGGTGGTGTCCGTCGCGTAGGCCAGCTTGTAGGCATTCAGCGGTGTGTCGGCGATCGCCACGCCGCAAGGGTTGGCATGTTTGACGATGACGCAGGCCGGCTGATCGAAAGTCTTGACCAGTTCCCATGCCGCATCGGCATCGCCGATGTTGTTGTAGGAAAGTTCCTTGCCCTGCAACTGGGTGTAGTCGGCGATACCGCCCGCTACCGGAACGAGATCGCGGTAGAACGCGGCGCGCTGGTGCGGGTTCTCGCCGTAGCGCATGTCCTGCACCTTGGCGAAGTTGAAATTGATCTGCGCCGGGAATGCGCTCTTTGTGCCGTCCGCATTGATTGCGGTGAGATAGTTGCTGATCGCGGAATCGTAAGCGGCGGTGTGCGAGAACGCCTTCTTCGCCAGGTCGAAACGCGTCGCGTCGCTCACCGAGGCGTTGTTGGTCTGCATCTCTGCCAGCACATCCGCATAGTCCGCCGGATCGGTGACGATCGCGACATGGCCGTGGTTCTTCGCCGCCGCGCGCACCATGGTCGGTCCGCCGATGTCGATGTTCTCGATCGCGTCCTCCAGCGTGCAACCGGGTTTGGCGATCGTTGCGGCAAACGGATACAGGTTCACCACCACCAGGTCGATGGTCGGAATACCATGTTTTTGTAATGTGGCGACATGTTCCGGCAGATCGCGCCGCGCCAGGATGCCGGCGTGGACTTTCGGCTGCAGCGTTTTCACCCGCCCGTCCAGCATCTCGGGGAAACCGGTGTAATCCGCCACCTCGGTGACCGGGATGCCGTTGTCGGCGAGCAGCTTTGCGGTGCCGCCGGTGGAGAGGATTTTTACGCCGAGTTGGTCCAGACCCTGGGCGAATTCAAGAACGCCGGATTTGTCCGATACGCTGATGAGTGCTTGCTTGATTATTGCCATGATGATTCCAAAATAAAAATAAAAAGTTTATGCGCACGTTGCGGCGCTTATGGCTTGCCTTCCTGGCGCGGCGCGTGGTAGCGGGAGCGACACTATGTAGGAACGCAATTTATTGCGCGATTGTTTTGTTGAATAATCGCCCGATGGCCTTGCATAGCCATTCCACTAATCCATCAAAAAACGATGGATAAATGGCTGGTTAAATCGGGCTCCTACGGTATCACGATGTGCCTTGCAAACCTGATGCTCAATCTGGTTTTCACGAGATACCGTGTTGCTGCATTTTCTTGCGCAGGGTGTTGCGGTTGATGCCCAGCATTTCCGCCGCGCGTGTCTGGTTGCCGCCGACATGTTCCAGCACCATTTCAAGCAGCGGCTTCTCGACACAGTAGATCACCATGTCGTACATGCCGCAGCAGGGAGCTTCGCCGTCGAGATCCTTGAAATATTCCTTGAGTGACTTGCGCACGTGGCGCGCCATGTCGTTTTCGTCCACCACACAATCAGTCATGCCGCAAGTTCCTCCAAGTATTGCAACTGCGTTCCACGTTGCGATTGTTCCGCAAAAAATTCATCAACGGCCGCCAGTTGCTCCGCAGGATTTTCCAGTTGGTTCATGTGGTGCCGGAAATGTGCCGAGCCGGCCAGCCCTTTGGTATACCAGGAGATATGTTTGCGTGCCACGCGCAAGCCGGTGTGCTCGCCGTAGAAGACATACAGTTCATGGACATGATCGCGCAACACGCGATGGATCTCGCCGACTTGCGGTGCGGGCAGGCGTACACCGGTGTTGAGAAAGTGTTCGATCTCGCGGAAGATCCACGGGCGGCCCTGTGCCGCGCGGCCTATCATCACCGCATCCGCGCCGGTTTGTTCCAGCACGTATTTGACTTTTTCCGGCGTGGTGATGTCGCCGTTGGCGATGATCGGTATGCTTACGCTGGCCTTGACTGCGGCGATGGTGTCGTATTCGGCATCGCCGGTGTAGGCGCAGGCGCGGGTGCGTCCATGGATGGCGAGCGCCTGGATGCCGCTGGATTCTGCGATTTTGGCGATGCGGATCGCGTTGCGGTTCTGCTTGTCCCAGCCGGTGCGTATCTTAAGCGTGACCGGCACGCTTACCGCGTTTACCACCGCTTCCAGTAATTGCGCCACCAGCGGCTCGTTCTGCAACAGCGCGGAGCCCGCCATCACGTTGCAGATCTTTTTGGCCGGACAGCCCATGTTGATGTCTATGATCTGCGCACCGTTGTCCACATTGTATTGCGCGGCTTGCGCCAGCATTTTAGGCTCGGCGCCGACGATCTGCACCGAGATCGGATCGACTTCGCCTTCATGGTTGGCGCGACGTCTGGTCTTTTCCGAGCCGTACAGCAGCGAATTGGAAGACACCATCTCGCTCACCGCCATGCCCGCACCCAGGCGTTTGCACAACATGCGGAACGGGCGATCGGTCACCCCCGCCATGGGGGCGACGATGAGATTGTTTTTCAGTTGGTAGGGGCCGATGCGCATCCAGATTTTTTATAAACGAGTTTTCCACGAGGGGGTGGGATTATAAATGAAACTGGCGGTTGCGACACGGTGGTATGCAACACTTTGGTGCGGGAGCAACCGCCGCCGCCCTTCCCGCAGCGGAAGGGTCGCTGCATGGCAGCGGGGCACCCACCGGCGTACTCCTTGCGGGTGCACCGGATGCTGCGCAACACCGTGTCCGGGCGGCCGGCGTGCTATTATTCTGTGCATGAAATTCGATGTCGTGATCATAGGCGGGGGATTGGTGGGGGCCAGTCTGGCCGCCGCTCTCAAACACAGCGGGCTGTCGCTTGCGCTGGTGGAGAGTCAGTCCTTGCTGATGCCGGACAGCGCGCGGGCCAGTAATGCACGTTCCCCTCTCCCCAACCCTCTCCCGGTAGAAAGCCCCTCTCCTCAATCCTCTGGTGGAACTACTAGCCATTCGACTAAGCCGGCAAAGAACGCCAGCTTAGTCGCTGGTTATCCCGCAAGCGGGCGAGGAGGCGAACGAGAAGGGCTCTCTCTCGACGATTGGGATAGCCGGATTTACGCGATCAGCCCCGGCAGCCGCAGTTTCCTCGAACAATCGGGCGCGTGGTCGTTGCTGGATGCCAGCCGCATCGCATCGGTCGAAGCGATGCGCGTGTTTGGCGACACCGGAGCGGAACTGGAATTCAGCGCGTACCAGATGGGCGTGGCGGAGCTGGCCTGCATACTGGAAAATCGCGCGTTGCAACACGCGCTGTGGCAAGTGCTGCAACAGCAGGAAAATCTGACCTTGCTGCATCCGGCACGCTGCGCATCACTGCAATTTGCTGCCGATGAAGCCGTGCTGGGACTGGAAGACGGCCGTACCCTGAGCGCCAAACTCATCGTCGGCGCGGATGGACGCGACTCCTGGGTGCGCAATCAGGCCGGCATCAGCGCCGCGCCGCTGGATTACCAGCAATACGGTGTGGTGGCAAACTTTTCGTGTGAATTGCCCCACCGCGGTATTGCTTATCAATGGTTTCAGCCGGACGGCATCCTCGCCTTGCTGCCGCTGCCCGGCAACCGGGTTTCCATGGTGTGGTCGGTCAGCCCGGAACAATCGGTGCGCCTGCTTGCAATGACCCAGGACGAACTATGCGCGCAGGTTGCTGCCGCATCCCGGCACACGCTGGGCGAACTGAAACTCGCCACACCGACCGCAGCATTTCCGCTGCGCCTGCTGGTATTGCCGCAAATCAGCGCGCCGCGCGTGGCTTTGATCGGAGATGCCGCGCACAACATGCACCCGCTGGCGGGGCAGGGTGTGAATACCGGCTTTCGCGATGCGCGCCAGCTGGCGCAGATACTTCAGGAGCGTGGCGCGCAAAACGACTGCGGCAATGTACAATTGCTGCGCCGCTATGAACGAAAACGCAAGGAAGACATCTACACCATGCAGGCCGCGACTTACGGGCTGAAACATTTGTTCAACAATGAAGTCCCGCTGTTACGGGCCGCACGCAATCTTGGGCTGGATGCCGCCAATCGCATCACCCCGCTGAAAAAACTGTTGATGCAGCACGCCCTCAATTAAACTGCCCCAATTAAACCAATAGAGAATACCCGATGAAAAATATATCTGTACCGAGCATGTCGAAGTGGATCGTTCTTTTGTTGTCAATCATGGCATTTAACGCCCATGCCGGAGAGAACGAGATTCGCCAGTCGTTGCAAAGCAAATTTCCCGGCGTCGGCAAGATCGAACACATCGTCAAGACGCCCTATGCGGGACTGTATGAAGTCGTCATCGGCGATCAGCTTTTGTACACCGATGAGCAGGGGGAGTATATTTTCGACGGCAGCGTGATCGACGCGAAAAGCCGCCGCGACCTTAGCGAGGAACGGCGCCGTGTGTTGTTTGCGATCGACTTCGACAAGTTGCCGCTCGAACTTGCGGTAAAAGAAGTAAAGGGTAACGGCAAGCGCAAGCTGGCCATTTTCACCGATCCGAATTGCCCGTATTGCAAACGTCTGGAAAAGGAATTGAGCGGGATCAGCGATGTCACGCTGTATATGTTCATGTACCCGATCTTCCCTGGTTCCGCTGAAATCGTGCGCAACGTGCTCTGTTCCAGGGATCCGGTCAAGGCCTGGCACAACTGGATGCTTAAGGACATCAGCCCCGCGAAAGCAGTTTGCAAGACCCAGACTGACAAAGTCATGGCCTTGGGCCAGAAACTCCACGTCAACGGCACGCCAAACCTGATCTTTGGCAACGGCATACAGGCGCCGGGATATTTGCCGGCGGAACAGCTGGAAAAGAACCTGAACGCGCCGAAAGACAAGCAAAGCATGTCATGAATTCCAGCACGGAAACAAATCATAACTTGCTGATCAAGACGCTGGGTGAAGCGTTCGAGGGCGTTACCATTGCCGATGCGCAGCACCCCGATTTCCCGCTGATCTATGTTAACGGGGGTTTTGAAAGATTGACCGGCTATACCTCCGGCGAAGTCATCGGCAAGAATTATCGCGCCTTGCAGGGAACCGATACCGACCAGCCTGAAATAGCCGTCATGAACGCCGCTATCGCCAAAGGCGCGGGTTGCGTTGTCGCGTTGCGCAATTACCGCAAGGATGGCTCAATGTTCTGGGGCGAGTTCAGCATTGTTCCGCTGCATGATGCGCAAGGCATACTCACCCATTTCATCGGTATCCTGAGAGATGTGGCGGCCAGGGGGCAGACAGAACAGCAAGCGGAAACCCCGGTTCATACCGATGCGCTGGCCGGCATCGGTAACCGCCGCCATTTCGACGAAAGATTCGCCAACCTGCTCCATGTTGCACAACGCATCCGCAGCGGAATATCGGTGCTGATGATCGATCTGGATCATTTCAATCTGTTCAATGAACGTTACGGGCGATCGGCGGGAGATGAATGTTTGCGCTTGGTGAGCGGCTGCATTGCAAGATCGTTCAAACGCACGTCCGATTGCGTAGCGCGATATGGCGGCGAGGAATTTGCCGTCGTGTCATTTTCCACCAGTGCCGAGGCCTTGCGCCATCATGCGCAAAGCCTTTGCGAACATGTGCGCGCACTCAACATTCCGCACGGCGATTCACCCGATGGCGTGGTCACCATCAGTATCGGCGGCATCCATCGTCTGCCGGATCGGGATACTACCGAAGAGCTGCTCATAGCACTGGCCAATCAGGAATTGCTTGCCGCCAAGGCCAGCGGTCGTGACCGGGTACATATCATCGGATAGCTTGTTGCCCAAAAGCAGACCCGGGTGGTCAAGGTCGCTCACTGCTGCGATGTTTAGCGGGAATTGCTTTGATGGGAAAGACGATCTCTACGGCCCAAGCGTTGGTTCCGCACCCTTGGGAAACAGCACCCACATCTGACCGGTCTGTTTCATGCGTCCCGCCTGGGCGCCGGCCCGGTCGCCAAAGCCCCAGAAGAAATCGCCATGCAGATCAGCTTGTAGCCCACCTGTTATTCGCAGCAGATTACGGTCATAATCCGCCGTGACTCATGGGACCAGCACCGGGAGGGCTCATGGGACCAGCACCGGGAGGGCTCATGGGACCAGCGCCAGGAGGACTCATGGGGCCACCCATGCCAGCAGGGCTCATACTGGGACTGCCATTCATGCCATTGCCAAACTTTCCAACGGGGTTGTCGTCACTTTTTTGACCATCAATGCCCGATTTTTCCTCTCCGGCCTTCGGAGCGGCGACTAAATTTCCCCATCGGTCGAAGATGCTCATGCGGCCATCGCTGCCGCGCATCACATTGCCGCCGGCTATGCCATCGGCGTCGACTCTGACTGATCGGGCAGACTGGCCGGGGAGAGTGAGTTTGTATTTCCCGGCTGGCAAGTTGGCGAAGTGGAAAGCACCATGCTCGTCGGTCGTGGTGGTGCTGATTCGTTCGCCACCAGGGTCGTGATCAAGCCCAACCGGTGTGCCTGAGATAGGGGTGCCCGCCAGGCCAGGTGTTTTACCCCCATCCTTTGGCGGGCGTGGAGCGGTTCCTCTGGTTGTTGATACCTCCTGCAGAGCGGAGTTGCAATCGTCCACGCAGGGGGCGTTCCCGTCTCCGCCCTTGGGCGGAGACGCGGTGCGATGAGAGCTGAGGCCGCCGGCTGCGCCTTGATGCGTGATGCTTGGGTTTACATCCCCGCCCTTTAGGGGGGCGGCGGTGGAAAATTCGGCGGTGTTAACTGATACCGTAACAGGGGCGCCGGGCAATACCTCATCCGACCGCGGTTTATCACTCTTTATCCCTGCCTTTTTGTTGGAGCGGGTGGTGTTGACAGGGGCGCCGGGCAATACCTCATCCGACCGCGGTTTACCACTCTTTATCCCTGCCTTTTTGTTGGAGCGGGAGGTGTTGATAGGGGCGCCGGGCAATACCTCATCCGACTGCGGTATATCACTCTTTATCCCTGCCTTTTTGTTGGAGCGGGAGGTGCTGATAGGGGCGCCGGGGAGTCCGACCAGTACCGAGCCGACCCGCCCGTTGAAGGTGATAGAGGCGGTGCCGTCGGGCTGTCTGCTCAATACGCCGCTAATGGTTTTATTTGCGCCGACGGCGATCGTTTGTACGCGCTGGCCTGCGATAGACAGGTCATAGTTTCCCGGTTCCAGCCCATTGAGTTTATAAGTCCCGTCCGATCCCGTCGGGGCGCTAACAGCGATGCTGTGGCCTGGAGGGTTCTTCTCTACGATGATGTCGACGCCGGGAATGGGGTCATTGGCAGTTGGGATTTTATCCCCGCCTGTGGGTGGAGGGGCGGTGAGTGCATTAATTGGGGTGTGAATTTGTGGGAAATCATCCGCATACTTGTTGGCCAGTGCCGCCGAACCCCAGCACGCCAACGCCAGCCCAGCGGCGAGGGCGATTGCGGTAGGCGAATGTATTTTTCCTGCGGCGTTTATTTTACTGACCCGTTGATCGTTCATTGCGCTGCTCCTCGTTTAATCGGTTAATGGATCATTTAATTCCGCAATACTTGCCAGTTTGTCCGTGTGCAGGGCGGGCAAAGCATGTCCTGAGCAAGGCCGCAGGCTGTGCCTGCCAATCCGCGTGGGCAGATTAAGCTTGCCCACCCTACACCAGCTATTACGGCCCCATCGCGCCGCCCGCACCTGCAGCAGGATTTGGAGGAAAGCAGGCCGGAACCGCTGGCTTGCCGTCCACAACTTCAACAGCAGATTTGCAAGCGGGACACGTTCTCCAGCGTATTCAATGAGACGCGTGCCTTTCGGTATTATTCTTTTTGCAAATACACCTTTGCCTTCAATTAGAGATCGTCCCACTCGGACAAAATCCCTGTTCGTTTGTTTTATGGCCATACTCATCTGCCAGGCTATGGTTGTGACATTCATCTGCAACTCTGCTCAGTGGGAGCGCACGGGTATGTCCGGGATTTCATTGCATCCTGACTACACTCGTTTTTTGATTGCAAGTTCCATATCGAACCCTACAACGGACCCAGCGGTGAACCGGCCGCAGGTTGCGTGGAAAGCGGACTGGTGCCGGTGAATCCCCCACCGAAAGTCTGGCTGCCGGAGCCGCTGCCGCTGACTGGTGAGCCTAAGCCGCCGGTCAAGCTGGTGGCGCTGCCAGTGCCACCGCCGGGCCCCATGTTCGTGCCGCTGCCGAAGCCGAGAGCCGGGCTGGGGGCAGTCCGCTCCGACGCTGTGGTTGGCTGGTTACTTTCAGACTGATCCGCAGCCATGACGCTGCCGATGGAAAAAAAGGCCAAGGCCGCTGTTATTACTGCAAGTCTGATTTTCATTTCAATCACCTTTCATTGGAGTTGAATTTCTGAATTTTGGATTGCCAGGGCTATCAATAACTGAAGCTCAGGCCAGCCGACACAATGTTGTTGGTGTAGGCTGTTCCGGCGTAGTTGGAGTCATTTTTCATATGGGCATAGCCGCCGTTCAAATACCAGTTTTTCGTTATCCGCTGTGACACCTCGACAAACAGCGTTTGCGTCGTGGAATTGAAAGGCAGGATGGATTTGAAATCACGTGCGGTATGGCTGTAGCCGAGGTTGACGAAGGTGTCCCTGAGCGGCAGGTATCCCAGATTCACGCCCCATGTTTTACCGGTATAGCTGAAGCTGCTGAGATTGGCTTTGCTGTCCTCATAGTCGGCAACCCCTTTGACCCAGACGGTCTGGCCCAGTTGCTTCTTGATTTCAAGGGTTCCACCGAAGCCGTTGGAATTGCGCTCGGTCTGCCGGGTGTCGCGGGTGAATGCGCGGCCCGTGACCTGCCCTGACCAGGTGGGGGAAAGCTGCTGGTAGAGGCCCGCGCTCGCCACCACCCCGGAATTGTTGAGGTTGGTGAATGAGTTGTAGCTGGAAGAGAGTGCACCGATCTGACCGATGAAATAGCTGGTTTTCGCAGCGTCAAGTGTTGTGTAGTAAACGGCAGAAGCATTTAGCGACAGGTAGTTGTCGCCGCGCTGGCTGGCCTTGTTTGGTGTATCGGGCGAACCGTTGACGTTGTTGTCACGAGACAGTCTGGTGCCCGCATTCAAGGTAACTGCGGCTTGAGCCTGCCCAGTCAATGCTGCGAGTACCCCAGCCATGACTACAGCGGGAAGGCAGGAATGGAGATTGAATCGCATCGGCAAGTCCTATCTTTAGAGTTATGAAACGTAAAAATACAAGTTGCGAATTCAATTTCTAAAGCGGTGACGGAAAGCGGTGACGGAAAGCGGTGACGGAAAGCGGTGACGGAAAGCGGTGACGGAAAGCGGTGACGGAAAGCGGTGACGGAAAGCGGTGACGGAAAGCGGTGACGGGTGACATGTTACACCCAGTTACAACTATATCACGAACATTTCTACGGAAGGCAATTTGTAACCCAAGCTGGTTCCCGGCTCGAATAATTGCACCATCGCGTTTTGGCGGTTTCCTTGGTTACCGTCAGAAATGCATGTGTGGATGGATATCATCTTTGGGCTGAACTTCAGCAGTGGTACTCAGGAAATGCAAAGTTCCGTGTATACAAGGTACCTGAGATGTGAAAGACGGTCTCTACGGACTAAGCGTCGGTTCCGCACCTTTGGGAAACAGCACCCACATCTGGCCGGCTTGTTTCATGCGCCCCGCCTGGGCCCCGGCCTGTTCGCCAAAGCCCCAGAAGAAATCGCCGCGCACTGGTCCCCTGATTGCGCCGCCGGTATCCTGCGCCAGCATCAGACGGTTCAGCGGCTCGGTGGTGTTCGGATAAGTGGTGGAAATAAACACCGGTGAGCCAAGCGGGATGGTGCGCGCATCCACAGCCAGGCTGTACTGGTCGGTCAGCGGCACGCCCAATGCGCCAAGCGGGGCGGGCAAGGAATCGGGCAATACGCGGAAGAACACGTAGCTGGAATTCTGTTCCAGCAGGCTGTCCATCTGGTCAGGATGCTGTGCCGCCCAATCCTTGATGCCCTGCATGGACGCATCTTCAAGCTTGATCCCGCCCATTTCGACCAGTTTCCTGCCGATGGAAGTATAGGGATATCCGTTCTGGTCGGCATAGCCGACCTTCACCATGCTGCCATCCGGCAATTCGATGCGGCCCGAACCCTGTATCTGCAGGAAGAACAGATCGACCGGGTTGTCCACCCAGAACAACTCGTGTCCGTGCAACGGCGCCTTGCCGCTGTCGATCTCGCTGCGATTGTAATAAGGCACGACACGGTTGCCCTGCAGCCGTCCGCGCAGGCGCAAGTCCTTCAATTGCGGATAGGCATCGCCCAGATCAATGGTCAGCAAATCATCCGGCACGCCGTACAGCGGATAACGGAAGCGCGATGTCTTGACGCGGCTGCCATACAGTTTCGGTTCGTAGTAGCCGGTGAACAGTCCCTGTGAAGACCCGTCCGGGTTGTACACCTGGTAGGGCGTGAAATCTTCCTCAAAAAAAGCATGCAGCGCGTTGTTGTCCGGCTGCGTCATTTGATCGGCTCGGGTGCATACGGTTTGCCAGCCCGGCTTGTTTTTCAGTGCATTACAGCTTTGCCAGAAGGCGGCCCAGGTGGGTTGCAAATCGATGGTTTGCCAATCCGGCAGCATCTCCCACTTGCTTACAGAAAACGGTGGATAAGACTGGACGGAAGGCGGCACGGCAGGCGGCTTCGACGTGGTACAGGCGGCAAGAAAAATCAGCACCAGGGGTAAAGCGCGTTGTGTTGATGTTTTTAGTCGCGCGCCAAAAGCAGAATCAGTGCAGAACACGCGGCACACTCAGCACGAATTGCGGAATCTCGACCTCAAACTGCGCGCCATCATCGGCCTGCATCTGGTAACTGCCGCGCATCGTTCCCACCTGCGTGGTCAATACCGTGCCACTGGTATATTCGAAACTCTGGCTGGGTTTGAGCAGCGGCTGCTCTCCCACCACGCCCTGTCCGCGCACTTCCTGCACATGGTTGTTGGCATCGGTGATGATCCAGTGACGGCTGATGAGCTTTGCGGATGAATGACCGAGATTGGTAATGGTGATGGTGTAGGAAAATACGAAACGGTTGCCCGCTTCATCGGATTGATCAGGCAGGTAATTCACCTGCGTCTCTATGACAACTCCATGTTGATTGATTTCTTCCATGCGCGGCATTTGAACCGATTTTTGCTTATGTCGCAAGGGGTTCGCGGTGTTTTTATGCTAATCTTGCCAGGTATTTTTCACTCAAGTTAAATCATGAATGGTTATTTGAAACGCATCCTTAACGCGCGCGTCTATGACGTGGCAGTCGAGACCCCGCTGGAAGCGGCGCCCAATCTGTCGGCGCGCATCGGCAACACGGTGCTGTTGAAACGCGAGGATATGCAGCCGGTATTTTCCTTCAAGCTGCGCGGCGCCTACAACAAAATGGCGCAACTCACGCCCGAGCAACTCAAGCGCGGCGTGATCACTGCCTCGGCGGGAAATCACGCCCAGGGCGTGGCGCTCAGCGCGCAGAAGCTCGGCTGCAAGGCGGTCATCGTGGTGCCGACGACCACGCCGCAAATCAAGATCCAGGCGATTGCCGGCCGCGGCGCAAAAGTGGTGCTGCACGGCGATTCGTATTCCGATGCGTATCAGCACGCGCTGGAGCTGGAACAGAAAAGCAAGATGACCTTTGTGCATCCCTATGACGACCCGGACGTGATCGCCGGGCAGGGCACGATAGCAATGGAGATATTGCGCCAGCACACACGGGCCATCCACGCGATCTTCGTCCCGATCGGCGGCGGCGGCCTGATCGCGGGCGTGGCGGCCTATGTCAAAAATTTGCGCCCCGAGATCAGGGTCATCGGGGTGCAGCCGGTGGATTCCGATGCGATGTATCGTTCGCTGAAAGCCAAGCGGCGTGTCACGCTCGACCACGTCGGGCTGTTCGCCGACGGCGTGGCGGTCAAGCAGGTCGGCACGGAAACCTTCCGGCTGTGCCGCAAGCTGGTCGACGAGATCATCCTGGTGGACACCGACACCGCCTGCGCGGCGCTCAAGGATGTGTTCGAAGACACCCGCTCTATCCTCGAACCGGCGGGCGCGCTGTCCATCGCCGGCGCCAAGCTGTATGCCGCGCGCGAAAATCTGAAAGGTGAAACGCTGGTCGCTATCGCCAGCGGTGCGAACATGAATTTCGACCGGCTGCGTTTTGTCGCGGAACGGGCCGAGATCGGTGAAAAGCGCGAAGCGATATTGGCCGTCACGATACCCGAGACGCCGGGCAGTTTCCGCAAATTCTGCGCGTTGCTCGGCAAGCGCAACATCACCGAGTTCAATTACCGCTATGACAACCCGAAAGCTGCGCATGTGTTCGTCGGTATCCAGGTGCGCAACCAGCTGGAAACCGGCGAACTGGTGGAAAAATTGCAGCGCAACAAACTCAACACGCTGGATCTCAGCGACAACGAAATGGCCAAGCTGCATCTGCGCCATCTGGTCGGCGGACATGCGCCGGAAGCCAAGAACGAAATCCTGTTCCGCTTCGAGTTCCCCGAGCGCCCCGGCGCGCTGATGAACTTCCTCAACAGCATGAGCCACAACTGGAACATCAGCCTGTTCCACTACCGCAACCACGGCGCGGATTACGGCCGGGTGCTGGTCGGCATGCAGGTGCCGCACCACGACAAGCAGGCGCTCAAGACCTTCCTCGACACGCTGGGCTACCGTTACTGGGACGAGAGCGGCAATCCGGCGTATCGGCTGTTCCTGGGTTAAGCGACCATGCCGGCTTCGCCGTCCATGACCAAACCCGGCATCCGCAAACAACTCCTTGCACTGCGCGAGCAGCTTCCCGCTGCCATGCGTGCAGCCCATAGCGCAGCAATCACCGAGCGCTTATTGCAGCTGAGCGAGTACCGGCAAGCCGACACCGTGCTGGGCTACATGAATTTCGGCGCGGAATTTGCCAGCGAATTCTGGGTCCGGCAGGTATTGGCGGACGGCAAGAAATTGGCCCTGCCCCGGGTGAACCGCCACACCAGCCAGTTGGATTTGTATTGGGTGGACGATATGGGAAACCAGCTGGAGCCGGGGTTGTGGGGGATACGCGAGCCGGTCGTCGAACGCTGCGAGAGGCTGACCACGCTAAATGAGGTAGAATTCGCCCTGCTGCCGGGCGTGGCATTTACCCGGGATGGCGCGCGGCTGGGCTATGGCGGCGGTTTTTACGATAAATTACTGGCTCGCATGACTATCCAACCCGCATTGGTGGCAGCAGCTTTTGGGCTTCAAATCGTCGAACAAATCCCGCAGGAATCGACGGATGTAAAAGTCGAATGGATCATCACCGAGCAGGAAACAATCGCTTGTTTGGAAAATGGGAACCCCTAATATTACGTTGCAATAAAGAGAGAACGGAACGATGGCATCATTACCTGATTACGATCCGCAAGAAACCCAGGAGTGGCTGGACGCCCTGGAGTCGGTGCTGGAGAACGAGGGCGCAGAACGCGCCCATTTCCTGCTCGAGCAGCTAATCGATAAAGCGCGCCTTTCGGGCGCAGGCATGCCGTTCAGCGCGGTTACGCCGTATTGCAACACCATAGCGGTAGCCGATGAGCAACGCTCCACCGGCAACCAGGATCTGGAGCACCGCATCCGTGCGTGGACACGCTGGAACGCGATGGTGCTGGTATTGAATGCCAACCGCGACTCGTCCGAGCTGGGCGGGCATATCGCCAGCTTTGCTTCCGCAGCCACCTTGTACGACGTGGCCTTCAATCATTTCTTCCACGGCAAGACCGACACCCACGGCGGCGATCTGGTGTATTTCCAGGGGCATTCGTCACCCGGCGTGTATGCCCGCGCATTTCTCGAAGGACGCATCAGCGAGGAACAGATGCACAAGTTCCGCCAGGAATCCGAAGGCGGCGGCCTGTCTTCTTATCCCCATCCGTGGCTGATGCCCGACTTCTGGCAGTTCCCCACCGTGTCGATGGGCCTCGGCCCGCTGATGGCGATCTATCAGGCCCGCTTCATGCGCTATCTGGAACTTCGCGGTCTGGTTCAGACAGCAGGACGCAAGGTGTGGGCGTATCTGGGCGACGGCGAGACCGATGAACCGGAATCGCTGGGCGCAGTCTCGATGGCCGGGCGCGAGAGGCTCGACAACCTGATTTTCGTGGTCAACTGCAATCTGCAGCGTCTCGACGGTCCGGTGCGCGGCAATGGCAAGATCATCCAGGAACTGGAAGGGGTGTTTCGCGGTGCGGGCTGGAACGTGATCAAGGTGGTGTGGGGCAGGCAGTGGGATCGTCTGTTGGCCAAGGACAAGAACGGCCTGCTGCAAAAACGCATGCAGGAAGCGGTGGACGGCGATTACCAGACCTACAAATCGAAGGACGGCGCCTATGTGCGCGAGCACTTCTTCGGCAAATATCCTGAATTGCTCGAGATGGTCGCCGATATGTCCGATGACGAGATCTGGCGTTTGAACCGCGGCGGCCACGATCCGTACAAAATGTACGCCGCCTATGCGGCGGCCGTCAAACACACCGGGCAGCCGACCGTGATCCTGGCCAAGACCGTGAAGGGTTACGGCATGGGCGAAGCGGGTGAAGGCCAGAATATCACCCACCAGCAAAAGAAGATGGCCGGCGAGGTGCTGCTCAAATTCCGCGACCGATTCAATATTCCGCTGAACGATGAACAGGTCGCCAGCCTGAATTTCTACCGTCCTGCCGAGGACAGCCTGGAGATGAAATATCTCAGGGAACGCGGCCGTGAGATGGGCGTGGTGCCGCAACGCACGCCGGTGAATGAACCGCTGCAAATACCGGGGCTGGAGGCTTTCGATGCGTTGCTCAAGGGCACCGAAGAACGAGAGATTTCCACCACCATGGCATTCGTGCGCATGCTCGCCATCCTGGTCAAGGACAAGAATATCGGCAAGCAGGTCGTGCCTATCGTGCCGGATGAGTCGCGCACCTTCGGCATGGAAGGCATGTTCCGCCAGCTCGGCATCTTCTCGCAAGTCGGCCAGCTTTATACCCCGCAGGATTCCGATCAGTTGATGTTTTACAAGGAAGACCAGAACGGCCAGATTTTGCAGGAAGGCATCAATGAAGCCGGCGCGATGTCGTCATGGCTTGCCGCCGCCACAGCTTACGCGAACCACGGCAAGGCGATGCTGCCGTTCTACATTTACTACTCGATGTTCGGTTTCCAGCGCGTCGGCGATCTGGCCTGGGCGGCCGGCGACTTGCGTGCGCGCGGCTTCCTGCTGGGCGGCACCGCGGGCCGCACCACGCTGAACGGCGAAGGTTTGCAGCACGAAGACGGCCACAGTCACCTGATGTCTGCAACCATACCGAATTGCGTGTCATACGACCCGACCTTCGCGTATGAACTTGCGGTGATCATTCACGACGGCCTGCGCCGCATGTATGTCGAACAGCAGGACGTTTTCTATTACCTCACCGTGATGAACGAAAACTACGCCCATCCGGCGATGCCCAAGGGCGCCGAAGCGGGCATCATCAAGGGCATGTATCTCTTTAAGGGAAAAGATACAAGAGGCAAGAAACAAGGTGAGATGCCAACCGTGCAGCTGATGGGCAGCGGGACGATATTGCGCGAGGTGATCGCCGCGGCGGAATTGCTGGAAAAGGATTTCGGCGTCGCAGCGGACATCTGGAGTGTGACCAGCTTTACCGAGTTGCGACGCGACGGGATGGATTGCGAGCGCTGGAACATGCTGCATCCGGAAAGCAAAGCGCGGGTCAGCTATGTCGAGCAGTGCCTGTCCGGACGCAGCGGCCCGGTGATCGCCGCGACCGATTACATGCGCTCGTTTGCCGACCAGATTCGCGCTTTCCTGCCCGGGCATTTCAAGGTGCTGGGCACGGACGGTTTCGGCCGTTCCGACACGCGCAAGAAATTGCGCAAGTTCTTTGAGGTGGATCGCAACTATATCGCGGTTGCCGCTTTGAAGGCATTGGCCGACGAAGGCGCGATCAAGGCCGGCGAAGTCAGCAAGGCGATCAAGCTTTACAAAATCAATCCGGACAAACCCAACCCAACGACCGTTTAAGGCTGGGAGGAGACACACGTGGCAGAAATCAAACAAGTATTGGTGCCGGACATCGGCGACTACAAGGATGTGAGCATCATCGAAGTGATGGTGAAAACAGGCGACACGATCAAGGCCGAAGACAATCTGGTGACGCTGGAAACCGACAAGGCCGCGATGGAAGTGCCGTCGCCCTACGCCGGCGTGATCAAGGAAATGAAGGTCAAGGTCGGCGACAAGGTGTCGCAGGGTTCGCTGATCTTGCTGATTGAAAGCAGCGATGCGGCAATTGCGCCAAATGCAGGCAAGCCTGCTGCTCCCGTCGCAGCCGCTCCGGTTATAGCCGCTCCGGCAGCACCGGCAGCTCCGGTTGCGGCAAAGCCTGCAGCGGCGCCGCTGACAGCGCCGCAACCTGTGATGACGGATGCGCCGGCAGGTAAAGCGCACGCCAGCCCGGCGATACGCAGATTCGCGCGCGAACTCGGTGTGCCGGTCGCCGAGGTCAAAGGCAGCGGCGAGAAAGGCCGCGTCACCAAAGACGACGTGCAGAACTTCGTCAAGGCCGCACTCGCGCAGCCGCGCGGTGCCGCAGGCGGGAACGGCCTGCAGGTGCTGGCGATGCCGGTGGTGGATTTTGCCAAGTTCGGCGCGATCGAGACCAGGCCGCTGTCGCGCATCAGGAAGATCTCCGGCGCGAACCTGCACCGCAACTGGGTGACCATTCCGCACATCACGCAATTCGACGAGGCCGACATCACCGGGATGGACGCCTTCCGCAAGGAACTCGGGGCGGAATACTCAAAACAAAATATCAAAATCACGCCGCTGGCCTTCCTGGTCAAGGCGGTCGTGGTCGCGCTGCAGCAGTTCCCGGAATTCAACGCCTCGCTGGATGCCAGCGGCGAGAATCTGGTGCTCAAGCAGTATTTCCACATCGGCGTGGCGGTGGATACGCCGGACGGACTGATGGTGCCGGTGCTGCGCGATGCGGACAAGAAGGGCATCGTGCAGATCGCCAGGGAGCTCGGCGAGATCAGCGCGCGCGCGAGAGAGAAGAAGATCACCGCGGCCGAGATGCAGGGCGGCTGCTTCACGATTTCCAGCCTGGGCGGGATCGGCGGCACGGCCTTCACGCCCATCATCAACGCGCCCGAGCTGGCGATACTCGGCGTGTCCAAGGCAATCATCAAGCCGATGCACCAGGATGATACCTTCGTGGCGCGCCTGATGTTGCCGTTGTCGCTGTCATATGATCATCGCGTGATCGACGGCGCGGCAGCTGCACGTTTCATCGTGTTCCTCTCGCAAGTGCTGGCGGATACCCGGCGGCTTGCGCTGTAATCGTTGACATTGTCCTCCCGGGCCCCGAACTCAGTGAGCGAAAAGGCGATCGGCATGCCTGTTGGTATCCTGGGCGGGACGTTCGATCCGATCCATTACGGGCACTTGCGGCTCGCCGAAGAGATGCTGGAACTGGCGAATCTCCGCCAGATACGTTTCGTCCCCGCCGGCACGCCGCCGCACCGCGACGCGCCGCAGGTCTCCGCTCAGCATCGCAGCGCGATGGTGCGGTTGGCGATCGCCGACCAGCCCGCTTTCGTGCTGGACACGCGCGAAGTCGAGCGAACCGGAAAATGTTATACGGTGGATACCCTGCGCGAACTGCGTGCGGAGCTGGGCGAGGCGCAACCGATGTGTCTGCTGATGGGCGGCGATGCTTTCCTGCAGTTGCACACCTGGCACGAGTGGGAACGATTGTTCGGGCTGGCGCACATCGTGGTGGGCTACCGCCCGGGCTTTACGCTGGAGGAACGTATCCATACCGCCATGCCGGAATTGCAATCGCATTATCAACAACGTTTGTGCGCTGCGGAGGTATTATCACAAAAACCGGCGGGCGGGATTGCCGAACTGGCCATTCCGAAACTGGAAATCTCCGCCACGCTGATACGCAGCCGCGTGGCGGAAAATCGCAGCATACGCTATCTGTTACCCAACGCGGTGGCCGATTATATTCATCAACATCAATTATACGAGCATGCTAAATACTGAAGAAAAAACCAAAGCCGTCGTCGCCGCACTTGAGGACGTCAAAGCCAGCAAAATCACCGTGATCGACACCAGCAAACTCAGCTCGATGTTCGAGCGCATGGTCATTGCCAGCGCCAACTCCACCAGGCAGACCAAGGCGCTTGCCGACAACGTGGTGGTCAAGCTCAAGGAACTCGGCGAAAAAGTTTATGGCCGCGAGGGTGAAGAGAGCGGCGAGTGGATACTGGTTGATCTGGGCGAAGTGCTGGTTCATGTCATGCAGCCTGCCATCCGCGATTACTACAACCTCGAGGAATTGTGGAGCAAGGCGCAGGCGGCACGGCCCAAGTTGGCGCAACCCCCAAAATAGGCATGAAACTGGAAAAGCCTTTAGCCACAGAGATCACAGAGAACACAGAGAAAGTGCAGCCGATGGTTACTCTCTGTGCGCTCTGTGATCTCTGTGGCCTGAATTAAGGCTTTGAGTCTTATGAAGCTGATCATCGTCTCGGTCGGACACAAAATGCCGGACTGGATCGCGACGGGCTTCAATGAATACACCAAGCGCATGCCGCGCGAGGCGCAGATTTCGCTGCTGGAAATAAAGCCGGAACCGCGCACCACCGGCAAGACCACGGCACAGATCATGGAGGCCGAAGCGCAGCGCATCCTCGCTGTCCTGCCGCAAAACTGCCGGCGCATCGCATTGGATGAACGCGGCACACAGCCAACCACCAGAGAGCTCGCTGCACAGATGCAGGACTGGATGCGCGAAGGGGGCGACGTTGCATTCATCATCGGCGGCGCGGATGGCTTGCATGAATCGGTCAAACAGGCCGCACAGCAATTGCTGGCGCTGTCAGCGCTCACGCTGCCGCATGCTTTTGTGCGTGTATTGCTTGCCGAACAGTTGTACCGGGCGCACAGCTTGATGCACAATCACCCTTACCATCGGGAATAGGAAACCGTCATGCGCATCATCCAGCCACGCATTTACCTCGCCTCGCAGAGCCCGCGCCGACGGGAATTGCTCAAGCAAATCGGCATCAACTTCGAGATGCTGCTGTTGCGCTCCGACCCGCGCCGCAATCCGGAAGTGGATGAGACTCCCCATGCAGGTGAGCAGCCGGAGAGCTATGTCAGACGGGTCGCCCAGGCCAAGGCAGAAGCAGGTTATGCGGCACTCAGGTTTCGCAACCTTCCTTCGTTCCCGGTTTTGGCCGCCGATACCACGGTCACGCTGGACGGCAGGATATTCGGCAAGCCGGACAGCGCAGAGCATGCGGTCGACATGCTGCGCCAGCTTTCCGGAACAGAGCACCAGGTGCTTAGCGCGGTTGCAATCGCATTGGACGAGCATGTCGAAGTTGCGCTTTCCACTTCCACGGTGCGCTTCGCTACGCTCAGCGAAGAGCGTATCCGCCGCTACCTGCACACCCGCGAATACGCGGACAAGGCCGGCGGCTATGCCATACAGGGACAGGCCGGCGCGTTCGTCGAATACCTGTCAGGCAGCTATTCCGGGGTGATGGGTCTGCCACTGTTCGAAACGGTTCAATTGCTGCAGCGCTTTGATTACCCCACGCCGTGAGTGAAGAGATACTGATCAACGTAACCCCGCAGGAAACCCGCGTCGCGGTGATGCAACTCGGCGTGGTTCAGGACCTGCACATCGAGCGCGGCAGCAGCCGCGGCATCGTCAGCAACGTTTACCTCGGCAAGGTCAAGCGCGTGCTGCCCGGGATGCAATCTGCCTTCATCGATATCGGTCTGGAGCGCTCGGCGTTCCTGCATGTGGCGGATATATGGGAAAACAGCCACAACGGCGACACTGCAAAACCGATAGAAAAAGTTTTGTACGAGGGCCAGAATCTGCTGGTGCAGGTCATCAAGGAGCCGATCGGCAGCAAGGGTGCGAGGCTGTCCACCCAGCTCAGCATCGCCGGTCGATTGCTGGTGTACCTGCCGCAGGAAACGCATATCGGCGTATCGCAACGCATCGAAACCGTGGAACAGCGTGATGCCTTGCGTGCCAGCCTGCAAGCCGCTCTGCCGCCCGAACACCAGGGTGGCTACATCATACGTACCGTGGCGGAAGCTTCGGCAGAACTGGATTTTATCGCCGACATCGCCTATCTGGACAAGCTGTGGGGCAATTTGCAAACCATTGCGAAAACCGCCAGTGCGCCGCAACTGCTGTATCAGGAACTCGACATCAGCTTGCGCGTGCTGCGCGATTTTGTCAGCCAGGATACCGTGCGCATCCTGGTCGATTCGCGCAGCACTCACCAGAGAATGCTGGAATTCGCGCGAGCCTACAATACGATTGCGAGCGACAAGCTTGAGCACTATCCCGGCTCGCGCCCGCTGTTCGATCTGCACGGCGTGGAAGAAGAAATCGAGCGCGCCCTGTCCAAGCGCGTCGACCTGAAATCCGGCGGTTATCTGATCATCGACCAGACCGAGGCGATGACCACCATAGACGTGAATACCGGCGGCTATGTCGGGTTGCGCAGTTTTGACGACACCATCTTCAAGACCAACCTGGAAGCCACGCAAGTCATCGCGCGGCAATTGCGCCTGCGCAACCTGGGCGGCATCATCATCTGCGATTTCATCGACATGGATACCCAGGAACATCGCGATGCCGTACTGGAACAATTCAAGAAAGCCCTGGTGCGCGATCACACGCGCATCACCGTGAACGGCTTCTCGTCGCTGGGTCTGGTGGAAATGACCCGCAAGCGCACCCGCGAGAGCCTGGCGCATGTGATGTGCGAGCCATGCCCCACCTGCCAGGGGCGCGGCGAAGTGAAAACCGCCCAGACGGTATGCTACGAGATCCTGCGCGAAATCCTCCGCGAAGCGCGCCAGTTCAACGCGCGCGAATACCGCATTCTCGGATCGCAGCAGGTGATCGATCTGTTCCTGGAAGAGGAATCGCAGGCGCTCGCGATGCTTTCCGACTTCATTGCCAAGCCGATCTCGATGCAGGTCGAAACGATGTACAGCCAGGAACAATACGACGTGATTTTGATGTAGGGCGCCGCGATATGCGGGAAAATTCAAAGATGGACAAAATGACAAAGACGGCGCTACTGCTGGCGATATTCATCTTGCCCCTGACAATCGGCGGGTGCGGCAATTCCGATTCTCAGCAGGGAGCCGCTCCGCTAAACAACGCCGCGGCGGACGATACCTCGCGATTGTGTTCATCTATTGAAGCCACCGGCCTCGCCAAACAATGCACTGTCAACAGTCGCGATCACACAGTTCACGTCACAATCGACAGTTTTGACGATGAAGCGGCCAGGAATGTCTGTGCCGATATCGCAAACAGGATGGCGCAACTGACTGCCCGTTTTTCAGGGCTATGGACGCTGCAAGTGTTTTCCCCGTATCGCAGCGACAAACCGATGGCTGCCTGCACACTTCGTTAGCTGCACGCTGACCGTCATTTTCTGTTGTGGAGCACCTGCATAAACCGGCGGCCAGGTTCATTCCGCCAGCGTCGGGTACAGCCTCACTGCGACTGATAGCAGGGCAACGAATACCGCGAGCATGACCGAGAAATCGACGGCGTAACCGTGCACGCTTTCCCCGCCGCTGATCATCAGTCCGCGCAGCGCGTCGATCAGGTAGGTGAGCGGATTGATCTGTGCGACAACGCGCAGCCAGCCCGGCATGATGTCCAGCGGATAGATCGCGTTGCTCGCGAAAAACATCGGCATGGTCAGCAGCTGTCCGATGCCCATGAAACGCTCGCGCGTTTTTACGATGCACGCGATGATCAGCGAGAAAGTGGCGAATATTCCCGATCCCAGCATCACACTGGCCAGAACCGCGAAGATAGCCAGCGGATCCAGCCTGAGCGAGACATGCATGGCGAGCGCAATCAGGTATATGACCACTGCCTGCACGAGGCCGCGGAATCCCGCGGCGACCGCTTTGCCAAAAACCAGCGAAGTGCGCCGTGCGGGACTCACCAGGAGTTTATGCACCACGCCGAGGTCGCGCTCCCAGATCACTGCGATGCCATAGAAGATCGCGCTGAACAGGACGCTCTGCGCGAGGATGCCGGGTGTGATGAACGCGAGGTAGCTTAGCTGGCCGGTGTGGATGCCGCGCACCTGTGCCAGCACCTGTCCGAACACCACCAGCCACAGCACCGGCTGCACCGCGCGGGAGATGATTTCGGTCGGATCGCGGACGAGCTTGATCAGCTCTACTTCCACTATCGCTGCACTCTCGCGGATGAGTCGTTTCATCTGATCGTCACTCAGCCGAGGCGTTGGGCAGTTCTGCGGTTCCGGGCGACCTCGCTGAAAGTGCCGCTTTCGTGTATCAGGCCACCCGCATAATGTATGAACACGTCATCCATGGTCGCTTCCGCTCCGAGACCCGCGCGCAATTCGGCAGGCTTGCCGACCACGCTTATCCGCCCCGCATGCAGGATCGCCAGCTCGTCGGAAAGTGTCTCGGCTTCTTCCATATCGTGCGTGGTAATCAGAACTGTCATGCCATAGTCATGCCTGAGATTCAGCAGGCGATCCCACACCAGACGGCGCGCAACCGGATCGAGACCTATCGTCGGCTCGTCCAGGAACAGGATCGCTGGGCGATGCAACATGGCCTGGGCAAGTTCGAGCCTGCGGATCATACCCCCGGAATAGGTTTTGACCAGTCTGTGCGCCGTATCGGCAAGACCCATGAATTCGAGCGCGCCGGCGATGCGTTCGCCCCGTTCTGTTGCCGGCAGTCCATAGAGTTTGGCCGACAGGCGCAGGTTTTCGTAACCGGTCAGCGCGCCATCGGCCGACACGAGTTGCGATACATAGCCGATGCGCCGTCTGACCTCTCCCGGCGACTTGATGATGTCGAATCCGCCGACTTCGGCCGAGCCGGATGTCGGCGACAGCAGCGTCGTGAGCATCTTGATCAGGGTGCTCTTTCCCGCCCCGTTTGCGCCCAGCAAACCGAAAATTTCCCCATAAGGAATGCGCAGTTCGATAGCATCCGCAGCTGTCAGATTCCCGAACCGGCGTGTCAGCGCAGACGTTCTGATGGCAAATTTGTCGGATGCGGCGGTGTTCATCTGGCTGGATGGCCTGTGGTTACAAACTATGCCGCCGTATCTTATCAGGAAATTTCCTGATCCTCATCGGAGGGCATGGTCGTCAGTGCCAGTTCAAGGTTCGCGGCAAGGTTGCCGGCATATTTTGCCGCCTCGAACAAATGAAGCGTCTCGTAGCTTTTGGCTTTCAGCCGAAAATTATCGATATCGTCTGACAGCATCTTTCTTGTTTCGTCTTTGGTCATGTCGCTCTCCTGGGGTTGATGGAAATGATGGGGGCGGAGTCCCATTGATGTTCGTAGATTAAAATTTGAGCTACGTTCCCAATTGTTTTGCAATTGCCCGGCAGAGTCTATTCCGGACAGATCAGATGCTCCCGAGATCAAAACATATGAAGGTGCAATTTCAGGGAAATGATTATTTTTTCTCGCGTAATATTTCTTCCACATCCTCGATTTTGTCATAGAGCAGGTTGATTCTGCGTGCAAGCCCCTGGATTTCAGCATGCGCCCTCCGGTTCACGTCAAAGTCCAATTCATTACGAAGGCGGTCCTTTTTGTCCTGGCGGTTCTGGCTCATCATGATAACGGGGGCCTGTATCGCCGCAATCATCGACAAGAACAGGTTGAGCAGTATGAAGGGGTAAGGATCCCAGGCATTGCCCTTTAATTCGATGTTGATGAGCGTATATAAAACGAGCACAAATCCGAAAATGATAATGAAGTTCCATGAGCCGCCAAATGAGGCAACCACATCGGCAATTCGTTCCCCCATAGTTTGGGATTCTTCAAATAGTTCGTTCGGGTTGCGTGCAGCACGCAGGCGAACCAGTCTTTCGGTAGCATGAAACTGCCTGCCCATGACTTTCATCAGGTCCAGCCCGGCATCAGGCTTTTTGCGAATCAGGACAGTAATATCGTTAAGGTCCAGTTCTATGCACAGCGATTCCTGCACGGCAATGGCTTCGGTTTGGTGCGGGGTCTGTGCCAGCATTGATGCAAAACCAAACAAATCTCCCCTGATCGGTTCATCCAATAATACGAATTGATTGTCCTCATCAATGGTCGAGACTTGGACCGAACCAGACAACATGACGAACGCACGGTTACTTGGATCGCCTTGCTTGTATATCCGCTGGCGCGGCGCAAACTTGCATAGCTCGACCTGGCTGGCGAGGACGGCCAATTCCTCCTTGTCGAGCAAGGAGAATAACGAGACATCCTGGAGGACTTCCGGATTACAGGACATAGAACACCGAACACTTTCTTGAGCCACATGTGATTGTGTGTAGCAGTGCAGTCAAGTCGCTCAGGCTTTTTAAATAGTACACGACTGCACTTATGCTGCTTTTCCCGGGCGGTTGCGGGGGAATATATAGCTCATATTATTTGCCGGTGTTTATCTGTCTTTCTGGGTGTCGACCACGCGGATCGCTTCGCCCTCGATCACTTCACCCCTGATCACATCATTCGCGGCCATCTCTCCTTCCCTCACCATGCCGGGGGGCGGGTAGTTGCGCATCTGTTTTCGCAGTTCGCGGGTCTTCCACCAGAGATAACCCCAGGCCATCGTTCCGGCGACCAGAATGACCGCGACCACCACCACCGAGAACATCAATGCCAAACCGAACGCTGCCGCGGTTGCGACAACAGCGACCAGATTGCGAAGCGGGTTGGGGATATTTGCAGGGCTATGTGGGAGATTTCTCATCTGTTCTTCTACCGGAAGACCGCAATTCCTGAAAGCGGTCTGCCAAATTGTCTAGTAAAGCGGCGGTGATTTACGCGGAATATTTCCGGGTATCCAGTAGCAGACATATTCCTTTCCCTCCTTGAATCCGTTACAGGTCTGCAACTCCCGGCTCTGACACATCGATTCGAGAGTCGCGTTGAGTTCTGCCAATTTGACTCTGGGCACGACCAGCGACTTTAGGCTTGTCAGGAAAACCGGCATCTGGCTGGAAGATCCAGCCAATGCATTGAGTATGTTTTCGCGTATCGTTGAATCAGGCATTCGCGATCGTGTTTAAGTTCACGGTAAATAGTCGGCTCGCCCATAATACTCCGATGCGGCTGATCGATTCGAACTTCCGTTGCGTGCCCGAAGGTGACGGACGGAATGATCCTAAAAACCGTAATTCAAGCCACATAACCAGCGACTTGGCTGGCGTCTTCTGGCGGCCTAGTCGAATTGCTAGTAGCTACACCATAGAACACAGAGGGATAGCGGACCCCACATTTTTTTCAGAATCACCTGATGGGTGAAGTCATTATTTACGGCAACCATTTGTTTCTTTTCTGTGATCTCTGTGCCTAACCGCTTTTTCTAGGATGATTAACTTGAACCATGGAATCTTTTGGTGGCGATTCAGTTGGCGACCGTGACTGCCGGCAGCGGCCAAAATACCGGCATAATGATCACCGGATAGATTATGCGTGCACTTTTTTCTTGGCACCGACCCTGGCAACGAATTTCTCCTTGTTGATCACGAACCGTTCATGCCGTCCTCTGGAGATCAGGTCCACTCCATCATGGGCCTCCACATTAAAAACAAGCCTTCTTCCCTCTACCGCTGTCAGCTCAACGGTTGCGGTTACCTCCAGGCCGGGTGGTGTTGCCGCTTCGTGACTGACGTCGATGTGCGTTCCGACCGTTTGTTCCTGTGGCCAGTCAATATGGGGATTGATCGCCCTGATGCAGGCCCATTCGAGAAATCCCACCAGGAAGCCGGTTGCAAAGACTTCCGGCATTGCCGCGAATTCCTCAGATTCCGGATAGAGCGCGGGGACAGTTTTCGATTGCGGTATGACGAACCTGTGCTCGTATCTGATACCCGGTTTTAACGTTTCTTTCATTCGATACTCCCGATATGCCGAACCTTGCTAGCTGCCTGGCAGCAGGCTTTCCGGTTCGATTCTGCTGCCGGTGACCGCCACCACCTTGTGACGTGATTGTCCGCCCTGTTTGAGTTCGGTGTTGCGCAGCGGAACGGCAAACAGATCGGCGATGAATTTCAACAGTGCTTCGTTGGCGCGTCCCTCGATGGGCGGGGCAGCCAACCTGATCTTGAGTGCCTCGCCGTGCAATCCGACGATTTCGCTGCGCTTGGCACCCGGTTGTACATGCAGCGTAAGCATGATGGTTTCCCCGTTGCGGCGATACCAGTTCGTTTGCACGAGGTTCCCGTCAGAGTAATCGGACCGCCAGGCTTTCCAGCATCGCGATAGGCACCAGCAGAATGATCTGGCAGATCACCAAAAGCAGCAGCGGAGACAAGTCGACGCGGCCGACCGGCGGCAAAACTCTTTGCAGCGGGCGCAGGAATCGCTGAGTGATCGCCGCAAGCAGGGGGGCAAGCGGAGTAAATGGATTGACCCATGACAGGATCGCTTGCGCCACCAGCGCGCTCATCAACAGATAGACGCTGATCTTGACGAGCTTCACCGCGCTCAGTGCCAATAATCCGAGCAGCGGGAAATGCACGAATGGGTATCCGTCCAGTGATAACGTCAGGCCCAGATAGGCAAACTCGACAATCAGCGCAAGCAGAAAACTCGCACTGTCCAGCCGCCATACCGGCGGAATGAAGCGGCGCGCGCGCAATACCGCAAAATTGCTGATCGCCATGACGAATTCGCCGACCGGATTGCGCATCGGGGCGCGCAACCACTGCATCAGAAAACGAAACAGCAGCACGCCGGCAAATCCCTGCAAAAAAATATCAAGCAAAAATTGTATCGTTTGATTGAGCATCACGCTTTACCCAGTTCATCGCCCATTTCGCGGGAGCGCGCCGCCGCTGCACGCGCGGCTTGTGCGATATGTTCGGCAACCTGGTTGGCAGAAAGGCTCAGTAACGCGCGCTCGGTTGTGCCGTTTTTGGACGTGACACGCTCGCGCAGCATGCTGACATCCTCTGCGCTGGATGCGGCCAGTTTGCTTGCCCCCAGAAATGTCGCAAGGCTCAAACGGCGGGCATCTTCGGCATTGAAGCCAAGTTCCTGCGCAGCTTGCTGCAGGGCCTCGATGAAATAAAATACGTAGGCCGGGCCGCTTCCGGAAATCGCCGTTACGGCATCCAGCATGGCTTCATCTTGCAGCCACAAGGTTTCTCCCACCGCCGCCAGGATGCTTTGCGCCTGTTCGCGTTGCGCGGTATTGACTGCGGGCAGGGCATACAAGCCGGTCATGCCGCTGCGGATCAATGCCGGAGTGTTGGGCATGGCGCGAACGACAGACTGGCTGTTTGACCAGCGTGCCAGATCCGTCGCAAGGATGCCTGCGGCGATCGAGATCAGCAACTGCCCCGACAGCAACGGGGCAAGCTGTTGTGCGACCGCACGCAATTGTTGCGGCTTGACTGCAAAGACGATGATCTGGCTGCCGGCCACGCCTTCGCCAAGGTTGTCGAACGCATGTACCGAGTAATCCCGTTGCAGCCGCGCGCGATTGTCGGCATTGATTTCCACCACGCTGATCTGTGCAGCGGTGAATCCCCTGCCGAGCAGGCCGCCGATCAAGGCACTCGCCATGTTGCCGCCGCCTATAAATGTAATTTTCATATTCAAATCCCTAAATTTGCCACAGAGCACACAGAGTAAAACCGATTTTCTCTGTGCGCTCTGTGATCTCTGTGGCTATGGTTTTTGCCTTCCACCAAAGATCGCGGTGCCGATGCGCACTATGGTCGCACCTTCCGCGATTGCTGCGGCAAAATCATGCGACATGCCCATCGATAAAGTATCCAGCTGCAAACCCTGCCGGTTCAATTCGTCGCGCAATTTGCGCAGCTGCGCGAAGGGCGGGCGCTGCCCGGCAACATCTTCGCCGGGTGCGGGAACCGCCATCAGGCCGCGCAATTTCAACCTGGGCAGTTTCGCGATGGCGTGCGCCAGTCCGCTGACTTCATCCGGGCGCACCCCGCTTTTGGTGTCCTCGCCGCTGATGTTGACCTGCAGGCACACCTGCAAATCCGGCAAGTGAGCGGGGCGTTGCGCGGATAAACGCTCCGCGATCTTCAGTCTGTCCACGCTGTGCACCCAGGCGAAATTTTCCGCGATGGCGCGGGTCTTGTTGCTCTGGACCGGCCCGATGTAATGCCAGACTATAGTCAAATCGTGCAGCGCGGCGATCTTGTCCAATGCTTCCTGCACGTAGCTTTCCGCAAAGCACCTCTGTCCGGCGCCGTATACCTCGCGTAACATATCCGGCGTAAAAGTCTTGCTGACTGCGAGCAATTTGACTTCGTTTTCGCGGCGACCCGCCCCGGCAGCCGCTGCAGAAATCGCGTCGCGCACAGCTTGCAAGTTGGAAGCGATTGTTGTCATAATCCCGTACGCAAAAACATTCCGCCAAACATTCCAAATTTGTGCGGCCCTGTGCCAGTCAGCCCAGGGCCGCCTTACCAAACCGGGACGATTATAATGGATATCACCGAACTGCTTGCCTTTAGCGTCAAAAACAAAGCGTCCGACCTGCATCTTTCCGCCGGCCTGCCGCCGATGATCCGCGTGCATGGCGACATACGCAGGATCAACCTGCCGGCGCTGGAGCACAAGGAAGTGCACGCGCTGGTGTATGACATCATGAACGACGGGCAGCGCAAGGCTTACGAGGAGAACAAGGAGATCGACTTCTCCTTCGAGGTTCCCGGACTTGCGCGTTTTCGCGTCAATGCTTTCGTGCACAACCGCGGTGCGGGTGCGGTCATGCGTACCATTCCTTCCAAGATATTGTCGCTGGAAGACTTGAAGGCCCCCAAGAGTTTCGAGGCGATTTCGGAATATCCGCGCGGCCTGGTGCTGGTCACCGGGCCGACCGGTTCGGGCAAATCCACCACGCTCGCGGCGATGGTCAATCATCGCAACGAGACTGAGTTGGGCCACATCCTGACCGTGGAAGACCCGATCGAATTCGTGCATGAAAGCAAAAAGTGCCTGATCAACCAGCGTGAAGTCGGCCCGCATACCCTGTCATTCCAGAATGCATTGCGCAGCGCGCTGCGTGAAGATCCGGACGTGATCCTGGTCGGCGAGATGCGCGATCTGGAAACCATACGCCTGGCGATGTCCGCCGCGGAAACCGGCCATCTGGTGTTCGGTACGCTGCACACCAGTTCGGCGGCCAAAACCATAGACCGTATCATCGACGTGTTCCCCGCCGACGAGAAGGAAATGGTGCGCGCGATGCTGTCCGAGTCGCTGCGCGCGGTGATTTCGCAGGCGCTGCTCAAAACCAAGGACGGAACCGGCCGGGTGGCGGCGCATGAGATCATGATTTGCACACCTGCGATCCGAAATCTGATCCGTGAAGCCAAGGTGCCGCAAATGTATTCGGCGATACAAACGGGTCAATCAATCGGTATGCAGACGCTGGACCAATGCCTCGCCATCCTGGTCAAGGAAAACAAGATCACCCCTGCGGAAGCCCGTAGCAAGGCGGCCAATAAAGACTCGTTCCCCGGCTAATCACAGTCCCACATCAGGAGTTTTTCATGGAAAGAGATCAAGCCACCGAACTGATACACAATTTGCTGCGCGGCATGATCAGCAAAAAAGCTTCCGACTTGTTCATCACGACGGGCTTCCCGCCGGCATTCAAGGTCGATGGAAAAATGACCCCGGTTTCCAATCAGGCGCTCACGATGCAGCATACGCAGGAACTGGCGCGCAGCATCATGAACGACCGCCAGGCAGCCGAGTTTGAAACGACCCATGAATGTAATTTTGCGATCAGCCCGCACAGCATCGGCCGGTTCCGTGTCAATGTGTTTCTGCAGCAGCAGCGCGTCGGTATGGTGCTGCGTACCATCACGACCAAGATTCCCGATCTCGACGAATTGGGCATGCCGCCGGTGCTCAAGGACATCGTGATGACCAAGCGCGGTCTGGTGATCGTGGTTGGCGGAACCGGTTCCGGCAAGTCGACCACGCTGGCCGGGATGATCGGTCACCGCAACAAAAACAGCTATGGCCACATCATTACCATCGAAGACCCGGTGGAGTATGTGCATGAACATATCAATTGCATCATCACTCACCGCGAGGTCGGCGTGGATACCGAGTCATGGCACAACGCGCTGAAGAACACCCTGCGCCAGGCGCCCGATGTGATCTTGATCGGCGAAATCCGCGACGCGGAAACGATGGAATATGCCGTGGCATTTGCGGAAACGGGACACTTGTGCCTGGCTACGCTGCATGCCAATAGTGCCAACCAGGCGCTGGATCGCATCATCAACTTCTTCCCCGAAGAGCGCCGCACGCAGCTGCTGATGGACCTGTCACTTAACGTCAAGGCGTTTATTTCGCAGCGGTTGATCCCGAAAAAAGACGGAGCGGGCCGTACTGCCGCGATTGAAATCATGCTCAACTCGCCGCTGATTGCAGACCTGATCTTCAAGGGGGAAGTGAATCAGATCAAGGGTGTGATGGCGCAATCGCGCGAACTGGGTATGGAGACTTTTGACGGCGCGCTGTTCAGTTTGTTTGAATCTGGCATGATCTCTTATGAGGAAGCCCTGAAGAACGCAGACTCGGTCAATGATCTGCGCCTGCGCATCAAACTGGAAAGCAAGCTGACGTCAGACCGGAACCTGATGAGCGGTACCGAAAATATGAAGCTTGATTGATCCGCGGCCGGGAAAGGCTTGCAAAAACCGGAATGCCCGAGTTATCAGCCGGCCATGCTGCCGCTAAATCCCTTGTTTGCCGGCCGTCTTGGGCCGATTGCTTCCGGACACGATCTTGTACTCCAGCAAACGGCATTCGATCGCGCCGTTGAACAACGGGGTGCGCTTCGAGGGAGACAGACGCATCAGCTTTAAAATGGCCTTGTCGGCAGTGAACAGATAAGCCGTCCAGCCGCCGAATTTCTTTTTCAGTGCATCGCCCAGTTTCGGATAAAGCTCGGCCAGTTCGTCCAGCTCACCCATGCGTTCGCCGTAGGGCAGGTTGGCCACCAGCATGCCATGCTCTGCCGGTGCGGAGATTTCCAGCACGTTGGCCTGTTTCAGTTCCACACATTCCGACAATCCCGCCTCATCCAGGTTGCGCCACGCGGTCTTCAGCGCGTCACCGTATAAATCGCTGCCATACAGTTCCAGCGGTTTGGCCGGCAGCTGTGCGGCAATCGCTTTTTCGCGCATCGTATTCCAAGTGGCCGCATCAAAATTCTTCAGCTTCTCGAACGCGAAACCGCGCGCAATACCCGGCTGGATGTTGAGCGACATCTGTGCCGCCTCGATCAGGAACGTGCCGCTGCCGCACATCGGATCGAGCAGCGGCGTGCCGGGTTGCCAGTTCATCAGGCGCAAAATGCCCGCTGCGAGATTCTCCCGGATGGGGGCGATATTGGTGTGTGACCGCACGCCGCGCTTGAACAGCGCGTCGCCGGAAGTGTCCAGATACAGCATCAGCCTGTCGTCTTCGATAAACACATGGATGCGCACGTCCGGATCCAGCGTGTCCACACTGGGCCGTTCGTTGCAGTGTGCGCGGAAGCGGTCGCACACCGCATCCTTGACCAGCAGGGTGATGAACTCCAGGCTTTTCAGCGGGCAGCGGATCGCGGTGGTGTTCACGCGCAGGGTATGGGTGACATCGAACCAGCGCTGCCATTGCAATTGGAACGCTGCCTGGTAGATATCCTGCTCGGTGCGGTATTGCGTTTCCTTGACGCGCCACAGGATGCGGCTGGCGATGCGGCTCTCCAGATTGGCGCGATAGCACAGCGCCCAGTCGCCGGAGAAATGCACGCCGCCTTCGGTGCTGCGCACATTGTTTGCGCCCAGCTTTTCAAGATCGGCCAGGAGTATGGTTTCCAGACCGCGCGGGCAGGGGGCGAAAAAATCAGGCATAAGTCAGAAGGGTTTTACGGTGACGAGAATGACGATAGCGGTCAGGAGCAGCACCGGGATTTCGTTGAACCAGCGATAGAACACATGACTGCGGGTGTTCCGGCCGGCAGCGAATTGTTTGACCAGTATGCCGCAGTAGTAGTGATAGCCGATCAACAGCAGTACCAGGAAAAGTTTGGCGTGCAACCAGCCGCCACTGAAACCATAGCCCAGCCACAGCCACATGCCGAAACCCAAAGCCAGCCAGGCAATCGGGGTGACGAAGCGGTACAGCTTGCCTTCCATCAGCTTCAGCCGGGCGATTTCCGCGGGTTCGGTCGCCATCGCGTGATTGACGAAAATCCGCGGCAGGTAGAACAAGCCGGCAAACCAGCTGACTACGAAGATGATATGAAACGCTTTAACCCATAACATGACGATGTTCCTTTAGCCTGCTTACATTGAATATTGTCGCTCAGTAGGTTGCTTCATGTATTTGCGGCATACCGTCGTCCACCCAGCGGGCATAGCCGCCGTTCAGGTTGAGCACGTTCCTGAAGCCCATCATCTGGAGTACTGCGCAGGCCATGGCAGAGCGGCCGCCGGTTGCGCAGTAAACGATGACCTGGCGGTCGCGTGCAGCTGTCAGTTCCGGTACGTGTTTGGGATAAGCCGGGTCGGCAGCGGCCTCGATGATACCGCGCGGCACCAGGTGGGCGCCCTTGATGTGGCCGTTTTCATATTCGCCATGCTCGCGCACGTCGATCAACAGCAGGTCATTTTTTTTGTTGAGCTTGTCGACCAGCTCCTGCGGGGTGATTTCCCTGATGCAGGACTTCGCGGCGCGGACAAAGTCCATCAGGCTCATGGGTTGTTCCGGTTTGAAGGTGTTGTACATCTGTCGTTCTCCTGTGTTCGTTTTGAAAAGATTTAACCTGTGCGGGGCCGGTCTTGAAAGAGAGTATTGAAATCAGCTCCCGGGTCTAAGCTGCCGTTTGCATCACTCATCGCGTCTACTGCGCGAGCCTGCGCCGGAACAACACCAGCGAAACATAAAACCCGACCAGCATGTAGCCCAGCAATATCGCGATATGCAACATGAAATTCGGCGGCACCAGGTTGGTCAGCAGGGGCCGGGCCAGGTCTATCGCGTGGGTCAGCGGCAGGACAGACGAGACATTCTGCAACATCGGCGGCAACCGGTCGACCGGAAAAAACACGCCGCATAATAGCACCATCGGGGTGATGGCCAGCGTGAAGTAGTACATGAAATAGTCGTAGCTGGGCGCAAGTGCGGTGACGATCAATCCGATCGACGCGAAACACAGCCCTACCATGAACGCGAGCGGGATGATCCACAGCGACAGCAGCGAGTGCGACAGCCCCAGCAGCCAGATCACCAGCAGGACCGCCAGACCGGACAGCAGGCTCTTGCTTGCCGCCCAGACGATCTCGGAGAACACGATATCGTCCAGCGTGACGGGCGTGTTGAGTATTGCCTCCCAGGTGCGCTGTTCGTGCATGCGCGCGAAGCCGGAATATAAAGCTTCGAAGCTGGCGCTGTTCATGGTGCTGTAGCACACCGTCCCGCCCGCCAGGAATGCGATGTACGACGTGCCGCCGATCTGCGGCAACATGCCGCCCAGGCCATAGCCGAGCCCCAGCATGTAGATCACCGGGTCGGCAAGGTGGCCGAGTATCGACGAGCCCGCCATTTTTTTCCACACCATGAAGTTGCGCCGCCAGATAGGAATGAAACGGCGGCTGAATTGCGGCAGTGCGAAGTTTTGCCTGCTCATTTCAGCTTGTCCTGTTCTACCGCGGCCATCGCATCGGCCGGACTGATCACACCGAGCCCGCGCGCATAAACGCAACCCTTCGATGTCCCTTCGGCCGCAATACGCTCCCCACTGAGGAAGGTGTGTTTCATGTAGAAATACTTGTCGTCCCAGTGGGTCACTTCCAGTTCCACCTGGAAGCGTTCAAACAGCCCCAGCGATTTCTTGTAGGTCATTGTATGTTCCGCAATCACCGGTATCCATTTGCGCCTGAACATGGCTTTCAGCAATCCGGTGCGGATAAACAGGTCGACACGGTTGAGATCGCAGATGGTCAGGTAACGGCCGTTGTTCATGTGGAAATTGATATCCAGATCGTTCGGCAGCACGCGCAAGTTCAACCGGCTCAGCGAATTGCCGATGCTGAGCGATTCGCGGAACTGCGATAAAACGAACACATACAGCATGCGGAAGATCAGGTTCATTCGCGCATCTCCCGTCCGGTCAGCTTGAGGAACACATCTTCCAGATTGGCCGGCCGGTGCAGGTAGCGCAATTCGGGATGTTGCTGTAATTCATTTAATAACGGTTGCGCATCGGTCACATAGCAGAATACTGATTCGCCGCTCACCTCGAAGCGTTGTGCATGACGCGCCGCATGGTCCCGGGCCCATGAAGCCGCCTGCTCGCCGAACACCTCGACCACCTGCGGCTCGATGTTCTGTGCGATCAGTTCGCGCGGCGAGCCGGTGCTGATGATGCGGCCGTTGTCCATCACCGCGAGGCGGTGGCATAGCCGCTCGGCTTCGTCCATGAAGTGCGTTGTGAGCAGCAGGGTCTTGCCGCGTGCGGTGAGTTCGCGCAGGCGTTGCCAGATCAGGTGGCGCGCCTGCGGATCGAGTCCGGTGGTCGGCTCGTCGAGGAAGATCACTTCGGGGTCGTTCACCAGCGCGCGCGCCAGCGTCAGGCGCCGCTTCATGCCGCCCGACAGCGTCGGCACCTTGACGTCGCGCTTGTGGGTCAGGTTGGCGAACTCCAGCAACTCCGGCATGCGCGCATTGATTGCAGAGTCGCTCATGCCGAAGTAGCGGCCGTACACCAGCAGGTTTTCCGCCACGGTGAAATCGGGATCGAGATTGTCTATCTGCGGCACGACGCCGACGCGCACCCGGGCGGCACGCGCCTGTTGCGGGACGGCATGATCCAGCAATTGCAATTCGCCCGAATCGGGGGAGATCAGGCCGAGCATCAGGCGCAGCGTGGTGGTCTTGCCCGCGCCGTTCGGCCCGAGCAGACCGAAACACTCTCCGCGCGGTATGGACAGGTTCAGCCCGTCCACCACCACCTGTTCACCGTAGCTTTTGCGCAGGTTGCGCACGCTCAGTATTGCGTTCATACAGGCTGCCCGTTGAAGGCATGCAGCACGATCTGCCTGAGCTGGTTCAGCCGCCCGTGGAAAAAATGGCCCGCCTCCGGCAATACCACGACGGGCAGATGCAACGGGCGAGCCCATTCCAGTACGTCGGTCAGCGGCACGACTTCATCCAGCTCGCCATGGACCAGCAATGTGTCGTGCCGCACCGGCGGCATGCCGGTACTATTCATAAATGAAGGAACGGAACGGCCCACCGCGGGCGCGATCAGCACCAGCCGGTGCGGATGCGGGTGCAGATGCTGCGCGGCACGCGCCTGCACATAGCCGCCGAAGGAAAAACCGGCAAGGATCAGCGGCAGGTCGCCATATTCCTGTTGCGCATCGCGCACGATCGCCAATACATCTTCGATCTCGCCGTTGCCGCTGTCGAATTCGCCTTCACTGGCGCCCACGCCGCGAAAGTTGAAGCGCAATGCGACGCAATCCAGTTCCACAAAAGTTTTCGCCAGGGTCGTGACAACCTTGTTGTCCATCGTTCCGCCCATGGTGGGTAGCGGGTGTGCCACCACAGCGATGGCGCGCGGTTCACTGTCAGGCAGGTGCGCGGCCCCTTCGAGATTTCCGGATGCGCCGGCGATGGAAAATTTTTTCAGGGTAGGCATATAAGTTTGTGTATCTGAATTCTGGCGGAATGGTTACTGCTGATAGATATAACCCGGCAAGCATATAATTGCATACACTTCGTGACCGGCAATACTTGATCAGCATTGCTATAGTCGAAATTCATTCCTGAAGGCGCATAATGAAAAAGTTTATGCAATATTCCGTTCTCTTACCCAGGCATTTTAAAGCATTCATCGCAGTGATGACGCTGTTTTCAATTTTCGGGGGATATCAACTCTCCCAGTTGATTTATAGAATGAATGACTATTATCTGCAACGCACAGAAAAAATACTGGCAATGGAGAGAAGCCTGAACGACGCAACCATTGCTTTGGGCAGCCAAATTCAGGAATGGAAGGACATGCTGTTGCGTGTCAACGACACGGAGCTTTACAACAGGCACCGGAAGGCTTTTACAGAGGCTGGCGTTGGTGTGCAAGAGGCATTGATGCGCACTAAAATGGCCATGAAGAATAACGGCATGGATACCGGTGAAATCGAGCAGTTGCTCGGCGAACACCAATCATTGGGTTCGGACTACGTGTTTGCAAAAGCTGTTCTGAATCCCAGACAAATTGAATCCTACCTTGAAACGGACAAGTTGGTTATCGGGGTAGATCGTAAACTACAGCATCACATCGCTGTCGTAAAAACCGAAATACGGCATTTTTCCGACCGGCAGTTGAAAGAAACAATGCCCGTAGACGAGAATCGCTATCTGCTCGGCCTCATGGCAGCATCGTCACTATTGGCCATGTCGTTGCTTGGGTTGATCTTTGCCGGTCGGTTTCAAGGTAATAAAAATTAGGACAGCCAAGCATATATCCGCATCCTAAAAACGTGCTCCGATTCGGGCAGGTTATTCATATTGCCATTATCAAACGGTGGCAGCAAAGCAGAAACAGGGTTTGTACGCTCACCCGAATATCAACAGCGATTGGCTTTCCTTCAACGACGCCTCAAACTGCTCAATCGGTACCGGTTTGCCAAACAGATACCCTTGGTAGTGAACGCATCCATTGTCCAGGAGGAATTGCCGATTTTCTTCCGTCTCCACCCCTTCGGCAATGACGGCGATGCCGAGGCTTTGTGCCATGACAATGATGGTGCGCACGATCGCTTTGTCGCTGTTATCTGTAACAATATTTCTTATGAACGACTGGTCGATCTTGAGTTGATCCAGCGGCAGGCGTTTGAGGTATTGCAGGGATGAATAGCCGGTGCCAAAGTCGTCCATCGAGAACTGGATGCCGATCTCACTCAATATATTCATAGTCGCTATGGTGTCTTCGACATCCGCCAGCAACATGCCTTCAGTCAACTCCAGCTTCAGCCGCATCGGGTTGATGGCATGCCTTTGCACGGCATCATGCACTTGAGCCACAAAGTCAGACTGGTGAAACTGTCTGGCACTCACGTTTACAGCCAAAACGAGGTCGCGGGTCAGCGCATCTTGCTGCCATGCCTTGAGTTGAGCGCAGGCCGTCTCCAGCACCCAAAGGCCTATGGGCAGGATCAACCCGGTTTCTTCCGCCAGCGGAATGAATTGTGCGGGCGATACCATTCCCCGTTCGGGATGAACCCAGCGTATCAATGCCTCTGCACCCAATGGACGATGTGAACTATCTACCTGGATCTGGTAATGCAGTTGAAACTGTTGCTTCTCGAGTGCTTTGCGTAATTCGGCTTCCAGTGCGACACGGGTCGTGATGCTGGCTTGCATTTGCGGATCAAAGAATCGCAAGGTGTTGCGTCCCGCTTTTTTGGCCTGATACATGGCGATGTCAGCCTGTTTAAGCAGTTCATCTGTCGTTTGCGAGTTGCTGTTAAACAGGACAGCACCAATGCTGCACGAGCAGTAGTGATCGTTGGTTACGAGCTGGCAGGGTTGACCGAGGGCAGCAAGAATTTTCTCGCCAACGACTTCCGTATGCGCCGCCGCTTCAAGCGCATGCTCACTCAGATTTTCCAATATCACCACGAATTCGTCCCCACCCAAACGAGCCACTGTATCGTCTTCGCGCACACAGGCGGTCAGGCGTAGCGCAACCTGTTGCAAGAGCAGATCGCCGACTTGATGGCCGAGCGTGTCGTTGAGGGTCTTGAAATTATCCAGGTCAATGAGCAGCAATGCCCCTTCTCTGCCTAAACGTGCACCGGATGCCAATGACTGGTGGAGCCTGTTCATAAGCAGGCGCCGGTTGGGCAGATGAGTGAGCGGATCGTAGAACGCCAGATTGTTGATCCTATCCTCGGAGTTTTTGCGTTCAGTGAAATCCTGAACGATGGCAATACCGCCTGCCACATTCCCACTGCCATCACGGGAAGAAGCGCAGGTCAAGTCCAACCACAAGTCTGTATCGCAAAAAGGGGTGGAACATAGCCCTTCGTGATGGACTATTTGAATGCCAAAGGCCTTTCTCAAAATTGGCGGTAAAGTCTGATCATTGAGAAGCTTTATATCCAGTCCGATGATGTGTTCAGTTGTACTTTGCAGAATGTCGGCCAAACGATTGTTGCAATAAGTAATGATGAGGTCGGTATCGTAATGAAAAATACCAACTGGCGAATGGTTCAGCAGCAGTCGATAGCGCTCCTCGCTTGCCCGCACAAATTCCTCGCGCTCGGTTGCTTCCAGACGCAAGGTGATATTGTCGGAAATGTTCCGGTTGATACGCAGCAAGCACAAGATCATAAAGCAGAGGTACAGCATTGCTGCCATGCCAAGAACCACAAGCAGGCTGTCTCCCGAAACAAACAAACGGATCGTGACAGGTGCAATAACCGATACTGAAAATACAATGGCACTGATCAAATCGGCTGAAAATGAAATCACGCCCCCAACCGTCATTCCGGCAAGTATAAGAATCAGGAAAACCTGGTGTTCTGGGTCGCTTGCAGGAAACAGCAGCCAGCCAGCCGCTCCCCACCCCAGGGATGAAACCAGAATAACCAGGCGAAACCTTACCAGTCGAGTATGGGTTGCGGCAGCGTCATCCGCTGGATGACGTTGATAGCCGATAATCTGGCCGGCACGTAAAAGCGATGCCAACACCATGAAGAAATACCAGGTCAGGAGTACCTGGGAGGAGATGACTTCTCGCTGTACATAAGCAAGAATTGTGGCGATGAGCATGCTGATAAGCAGCGACACATTGCTGATGGAAAGCAGCTGCCGCATCTGTGCGGATTGTATTGCCGATCTTTTGTCCAAGCTATTTTCCACTTACAGCGGGCAAAAAACGGCCACTAAAATCTGAGCGGGGCCAAGACAACGGCCAGTTGATCTATCTGATTTGTTCATCGTTTGTTTGCACGGTGACCTTTAAATTGCTTGCCATGTTGCGATATCTTTACATCCACAGGATGCACGCGAGCAACTAAACCCGCATCGCAATGGATGTCCCGGTTATGATCATCAAGGACGACCTAATCATTCAGCGACGGCATGGAAAAGTGGGGCAGGAAAAATACAGGCATAGGGAGGAAACCCCATGTTGCAATCCCGCTACCATAGTTTCCATTAGGCCGGAGACTTTGCGTCCATACCTTTCAGTATGTTTGCCGAGTGCGTGGCGATACTAGTTCATTATTAAAACAAGGTCAAACCCCGCCACAGCCAAAAACTGACCCAGTATAAAAACAATAATAATGATGGCACACTACATTTTATAATGTGGTACAGGCGATTGAATGTTTTTAAAAACTCTCGAATATCTGCACGCCCCGAGCCGAACTTCATGGTATCGATTCGACACCTTAAAGCAGCCGGTCGCCACTGGCCGCTATTGGCCGAAGCAGACATGGTGTTTGTACGCTGTCTGCCTGCCGCAAGAAATTCCCAATGCCTAAATTCTCAGCCGCTCCACGATGCGCCCGTTCTTCAGGTGCTCTTCTATGATTTCGTCGAGATCACTTTCATCCACGTAGGTATACCAGGTGCCCTCGGGATAAACCACGATGACAGGACCTTCATCGCAGCGATCCAGGCATCCGGCGGAGTTGATGCGGATGTTGTTGTGGAGCTTGGAAATGCCGAGCTCTTTCACCTTGTTCTTCACGTAATCGCGGGCTTTTTGCGCGCCGTGGTTGTTGCAGCAGGCTTCGCCGGCTTCGCGCTGGTTGGTGCAGAAGAAAACATGTTTGTCGAAAAAGCTCATGTGAGACTCCAGAAAGATTGAATTATCCCAGATAATCCATTAAGACCAAGGTGCCATGCAGGAGCGCATTTTATTGCGCGATAGCCCGGATACACAATCGTCCGATGAATCGGGCTCCTACGGGTGCCCGGCCATAAGTTTTTCGGATAAAACATGAACGGCCTAACGGACACTCCAGAATTATAATTTTCTGGCGCGCCACAGGTGAAACAGCAGCAGCAAAGGAAAGACCTGCGCGATGGTCTGCGCCAGCCCGTTGTAGTTGAGCAAATGCCCGTAATGCCAGTGATAGATGGACATCGCGGCAGAAGGTGAGTTGTTGTCAAACACAAAATTCACGATGGCAAGGTCGCATAATGCCGCCGCAGCGCCGAAACCGATGGAGGCACTGCGCGGCAGCCACAGCGCCGCGAACAGCAGCAATATCCCCAGCACCATGCCAAACACCGCCTCGCTGCTGATCCATAACAGCAGCGCCCAGGATTTCAGCAGCAGCGCGGCGGTAACGAATTTAACCAATGCCACCGAGCTCAATATCACCAGTAACGCCATGACGATATTGCGCGGTGCGCGCAGCAGGGTCAGCATCAACGTGCCCAGCATCAGCAGATTCAGCGTGACAACATTGCTTTCCCATGCATTAAAGGGCGCAGGCGGCAGCGTCACAAAAGGCTGGCTCGCGGTCCCGCTGATAAACACATTGCCGAGCATCGGCAGGGACGGGTTGGTCTGCCCGAACATCCACAGCGCAAGCAAAGCCAGGCCAAAATCCATTTCTTTGCCTTGGCGGAAAAGATCGTTTCGCCAGCGTGTTATTCGCGAAAAGAACCAGGTCCAGGAGGTAATGCTCACCGCCAGTACCGCGCCTATCAGAGCTCCGGAGCTGTTGGTCAGCAAATCCATATTGGAGCTGATGCGCGTCGGCAGGTACATTTGCAGGTACTCCATGCTCGCTGACAGCAGCATACCCGCACACAAGCCGATCAGTACGCTTATCGGCGCACCGGAACGCGCACGTGCCGTCAAACCAACCAGCAAGCCGAATGGCAAGTAGGACAGCAGATTGATGACGGCATCGAATGCGGTATAGGTAAATTGAAAAGGCGTGCGGAGCACATCCAGGAAATTAAAGCCCGGTTCGCGCCAACCGGAAAAAGGTGAAAGGCTCCCGTACATGATGAACAGCGTATAGCCGATGGTCAGCCAGGCTCTCAGCCTTAGGCGGGATTTGCCGATATAGCGTTGTTCCATGTTTGGTACAGTTCCATTGCCGGTCGTCGGGCAAGTTTAACCCATTCGACGGCGCAGGTTCGATTCAGAAACAGGGTCAACTTTAACGTTGGTTCTTTTTGCTGGTGTTAGCCGACATAAGGCGTACTTCGGTGGAATAGACAGCTTCCCGCGAGGTTAAAACCCGGGGTGAAGTCCCAGGCCGCCGACAGGGTATAATTGCGCCACTATTTTCGTCTCACCCCCAATGAATATCCTTTACGAAGAAGACGGCAGCTTCAAGGTCGGTAGCATCATGGCTGACAACACCACATCGCTGCAGATCGAAACCCTGTCCGGGAAGCGCAGCAAGATCAAAGCAGCCAATGTGATGCTGCGTTTTACCCAGCCCGCCCTGGCCGAATTCATGGCGCAGGCCGAAGCGCTGTCGGAAACCATAGAGGTGGATTTTCTGTGGGAATGCTGTCCACCGGATGAGTTTGGTGCAGAGCAGATCGCCGCCGAGTATTTCGGCCATGCGCCAGGCGCACTGGAAGCGGCTGCCGTTCTGATACGGTTGCACAGCGCGCCTATCTATTTCCACAAAAAGGGTAAAGGGCGCTATCGTGCCGCGCCGCCCGAAGTGCTGAAAGCCGCACTGGCCGGTGCAGAGAAGAAGCGCCAGCAACTGGCGCTGCAGGCGAGCTACACCGAACAGCTCACGCGTTTTGAATTGCCCGCCGGGTTCAACGAACATCTTAAGTATCTGCTCTACAAGCCGGACCGCAACACCCTCGAAGTCAAGGCGCTCGAAGCCGCCTGCGCCGCAACGCATCTGTCCGCCGCGCACCTGCTGCATCGCTGCGGGGCGTTGCCGTCCACGCAGGATTACCACCTGCAAAAATTCCTGTTCGAACACTTTCCCAAGGGCACCGGCTTCCCGCCTGTCGAATTGAGCGCGTGGGAAGAATTGCCGCTGGCCGGCGTGAATGCCTTCAGCATCGACGATGCGACCACCACGGAAATAGACGATGCGATTTCCGTGGAAAAACTGCCCAACGGCAACTGGCGGATCGGTGTGCATATCGCCGCCCCGGCACTGGGAATGCCGCGCGATTCCGATGGAGACAGGATCGCCGCGCAGCGGCTGTCCACGGTGTACATGCCGGGAGCCAAGATCACCATGTTGCCGGACAGTGTGGTGGAGGCCTTTACGCTTTGTGCGGATCGCGTCTGCCCGGCGTTGTCGATGTATAACGAAATCGACGGCGAAACCCTGGCGATACTGGGTCACGAGAGCCGCGTCGAGCGCATCCACATCGCGGCGAATCTGCGCCATGACACGCTGGAACCGCTGTTCAACGAGGAGACGCTGGCGGCAGGCAAACTGGATTACCCCTACGCTGGCGAACTGACCCTGCTGTGGAATCTGGTGCAGAAACTGGAGGCCGGGCGCGGCAAGCCGTCCGACAACAGCACGCAGCAGGTGGATTACAATTTCCACATCGAGAATGACCGGGTCAGCATCACCCAGCGGCGGCGCGGCTCGCCCATCGACAAGGTGGTTTCCGAGCTGATGATCCTGGTGAACAGCGAATGGGGCAAGCACCTTGCCGAGCACGGTTTCGTCGGCATCTACCGCACCCAGCAGAACGGCAAGGTGAAAATGAGCACGGTCGCCGCGCCGCACCAGGGTCTGGGGGTGGCGCAATACATGTGGTCGAGCTCGCCGTTGCGCCGCTATGTGGATATGGTGAACCAGCGCCAGATCATTGCGATGCTGCGCGACGAGGAACCGGTTTATCCCAAAAACGACCCCGCGCTGTACACCACGATGCGCGATTTCGATACCATGTATGGCATCTACAACGAATTCCAGCGCAGCATGGAGCGCTACTGGTGTCTGCGCTGGTTGCAGCAGGAAAAGGACAAGCTGGTTGCCCTCCCCCCAACCCCCTCCCGCGTTGCGGGCGAGGGGACAAACGAATCGCTGCGCGAACTTATCGTTACTGGCGTGGTGTTGCGCGAAAACCTGGTGAAGCTGGGCAACATACCGCTGGTCTTCAAAGTGCCGTCGCTGCCGGAATTGCCGGCCAATGCCCGGGTGAGCCTGGCAATAGGCGAGATAGATCTGCTTGACCTGAATCTGCAAACGCGCTTTATCGCAACGATAGAGGACGCTGTTTGAACACCAGAAAAAAACCCGGAGTCTTGTCGCATTTGAGAACGAGACTTTCCTTCTCGATGTATTTTTCCATCGCGCTGCACGCTTTCCTGTTGTTCGGCCTCGTGCTGGTGATGCCCGATCCGCGCAGTGCCGCAAATTTTTTCCAGCCGCTGCAAGTGGTGCTGGTCAACAGCAAATCGCAAACAAAGCCCGTCCGGGCCGATGCGCTGGCACAGTACAATCTGGATGGCGGCGGCAATACCCCGGAAGACCGGCGGGTCAAGAGTCCGCTGCCCGCGATAAGCGACGACCCCCAATTCACTCCCGAGCAACAGGCCAGACACGTCGCCGAGCTCGAAGCGAAAACCAAGCGCATGCTGACCATGATGAAGAGCAATTACTCGGCAGTGCAAGAGGAGCTCAAGAAACAGAAAAGCGACACATCCGGCAACGGTGAAGCGCTGGTGCAGAAATCTCTGGAAATGGCGCGCCTCGAAGCGCAGATCGACAAGAACTGGGATGCCTACCAGAAGATACCGCATCGCACACCGATAGGCGCGCGCACCAAGGAATACCGCTTTGCCCAGTACATCGAAGACTGGCGGATCAAGGTGGAGCGCATCGGCAACCTGAATTACCCGGAACAGGCACGCCGTCAGCATATCTATGGAAAATTAGTGCTCACCGTTTCAATCAACAAGGACGGCAGCGTGGAGAACATAGAAGTGAGCAGAACTTCGGGTCACCCCATCCTGGATGCGGCGGCAATGCGTATCGTCAGGCTTGCCGCACCCTATTCGCCGCTGCCGCCGAGCATCACCAAAGATACCGATATTCTTGAAATCACGCGCACCTGGACATTCACTTCGTCGGACCGGATGCAAAGTGAATAGCAGCTTGCCCCGTTCCGGTTTGTTGGTTAAAGTGCGCGCCATGCAACGCTCCCTGTTCACCACGCTCACCCTGGTTTTTGCCCTGCTGCTCGCGCAGATGGGAAGTCTGGCGCATGGCATTTCACACATTCATCCCGAGCAATCGCAGCACTCCGATCAATCGCTGCCCCATGACAAGTATTGCGGCCAGTGCGCGGCTTACGCACAGATCGGCGGCCTGATCGGCAGCAGCAGCATCAGCTTCGCCAGCGTCGAGAGTTTCGAAACGCTGCATTTTAACGAACCCGCTTCATACACTTCCGTTACGTTCGTCGCATTCGCGGCGCGCGCCCCGCCTTACTCCGCTTAAGCTTATTCAACCGCCCCGCCGTCAGTCGGCGGGGTTTTGTCATGCCTTATCAGGAGTCATCATGTACCGAAATATATACTGGTGCACGGCTGTTGCCGTGCTGTTGGGCAATCCGCTCAACGCCCTTGCCGCGAACGATACCGATCCGCAATCCCTGGGCGAGCAGATCCGGCAATTGAAGCAAAGCAATGCCCGGCTGGAACAGCGTCTGCAGCAGGACGAAGACGCCGCGGTGCAGGCGCCGGCGCGCAGCAGCGCCCCGCCGAGCAGTGTGAACAGTTTCAACCCCGCCGTGTCGATGGTCCTGTCCGGCACCTATGAACAGCTGCAGCGCGATCCCGCGATTCCGGTGACCGGGTTTGCGATGAACGCCAACAATACCGGGTATACGCGGGGATTCTCGCTGCAGGAATCGGAGCTGGGCATCGCGGCCGACATCGATCCGCTGTTTCGGGGCGTCGGCACGTTCTCGCTGGCGCCGGAGGGCGGCATCGCGGTGGAGAATGCCTTCGTGCAGACCAGTGCGCTGGGCAACGGCCTGAATCTTGAATTCGGCCGGTTCTTCTCGGACCTCGGCTACCTGAACGATCAGCATTCGCACGTCTGGGATTTCGTCGACCAGCCGCTGGTGTACCGCGTGATGTGGGACAACCAGCTGGCCGAGGACGGCATGCAGCTGAAATGGCTGGCGCCGACCGACATGTTCATCGAAATCGGCGGCGAGGCCGGCCGCGGACTCGATTTCCCGGGAACGAACCGGCAGAACAAGAATGGCACGGGAGCAGGGGTTCTGTTTGCGCACATCGGCGATGATGTCGGCATCGAGAACAGCTGGCGCGCCGGCGTTTCGCTGCATGAGACCCGGCGTGAGAATGCGGTCAGCAATGCGGTCGATTCGCTTGGCATGCCAACCGGCCTGACCAACAGCTTCACCGGTGACAGCCGCACGGCGGGACTGGATTTTGTCTGGAAATACTCGCCCAACGGCAATATCCGCGAGCGTTACCTCAAGGTGCAGAGCGAATATTTCCGGCGCAGGGAAAACGGCCTGCTGACCGACAGCCTCGCGAATACCGGCAGCTATGCCGTCACGCAAAGCGGCTGGTACTTGCAAAGCGTGTACCAGTTCATGCCCGACTGGCGCACCGGTGTGCGCTATGACCGGCTTGATTCGGGTAATGCCGGTTTGGGCGCAACTTTCGCGCCCGGCATCGTCAGCAATTACGCATTCCACCCGACGCGGCTCACCTGGATGGCGGATTACAACGCCAGCGAATTCTCGCGCATACGCCTGCAGCTGGCGCACGACGACTCGCGCCAGGGACTGGCTGACAACCAGCTGTTCTTGCAATACATCATGGCCCTGGGCGCGCACGGCGCGCACCAGTATTGATTGTTCAATGGCAGGAGCGGGCCATGCCCGCGAAATTTTGCGTTCGCGGGCATGGCCCGCTCTTACAAATGATGGATAAATTTTATTGGAGTAATGACATGAATAAATTAATTTGCACTTTGGGGTTGATAGCGCTTGCTGCCGTTTCCACCCCCGCATCCGCCGCGCTCAACGTGTTCGCCTGCGAACCGGAATGGGCGGCGCTCACCCGGCAACTGGCGGGCGACAAGGCTGACATCTATACCGCCACCGGTCCGCTGCAGGACCCGCACCAGGTCCAGGCGCGCCCCAGCCTGATCGCCAGGGCGCGCAACGCGCAACTGCTGGTGTGCACCGGCGCGGAACTGGAAATCGGCTGGATGCCGGTGGTGCTGCAGGAATCGGGCAACAGCGCGATACAGCCGGGCAGCAGCGGCCATTTTGAGGCGGCGAAATATGTCACCATGCTGGAGGTTCCGACGCGGCTTGATCGCGCCGACGGCGATGTGCATGCTGCCGGGAATCCGCATATCCAGACCGATCCACGCAACTTTCTGCCGATCGCGGATGCGCTCAGCAAGCGGCTGATCCAGCTCGATCCGGCCAACACCGCGTATTACCGGCAACGACTCGCCGCGTTCGACCAGCAATGGCGGGCCGCGATCGCAAAATGGGAAATCCAGGCTGCGCCATTGAAGGGCGTTTCCATCATCGCGCATCACAAAGGTTTCCCATACATGAACAACTGGCTGGGGCTGAAAGAGGTTGCCGAGCTGGAACCCAAACCCGGCATGGAACCCAGCGCGGCCTATCTGGGGAAAGTGCTGAACGATCTGCAACAGCACCCGGCCAGGATGGTGATACGAGCCGCCTATCAGAATGAGCGGCCATCGGAATGGATCGCGGAACGCGCGCATATTCCCGCCGTGATGTTGCCTTTCACCGTGGGCGGCACGCCGCAGGCGACCGATCTGTTCACGTTCTTTGACGACACCATTCAACGTCTGCTCGCGGGACTGAAATGAACGACATCGAGTTGAGTATCCTGCTGCCCGCGTTCATCGCGGGTCTGCTGGTGCTGGCGACGCACATCCCGTTCGGCATGAAAGTGCTGGAACGCGGCGTGATCTTCGCCGATCTTGCCGTCGCGCAAATCGCCGGACTGGGTGTGATCATCGCAGGGCTGCTCGATCTGACCGGGAAACCGCTGCTGGTGCAGGCGATTGCCGCCGCCAGCGCGCTGTGCGGCGCGGGACTGCTGGCATGGATCGAAAATCGTCTGGCCGAAGTCAAGGAAGCGTGCATCGGCCTGACCTTTGTGCTGGCCGCCAGCGGCGGAATCCTGCTGATGAGCCACGACGTGCACGCGGGCGAGCACCTCAAGGATCTGCTGGTCGGGCAGATCCTCTGGGTCAGCACCAACCAGCTGATTGCCACGGCTTTCCTGACGGTGGCATTGCTGGCGCTGTGGCAATGGAGCAGGCTGAAGACCCATTATCTGGGTTTCTACGCGCTGTTTGCGCTGGCCGTCACGGCCTCGGTACAACTGGTCGGCGTGTATCTGGTGTTCGCCAGCCTGATCGTTCCGGCGCTCGCCACCTGGCGCGCCAGCCGGCGGCGCACGCTTTATGCCTTTGCGATCGGCATTAGCGGTTATGCCGCCGGCCTGTTTCTGTCCGCATGGCTTGATTTGCCCAGCGGTGCAACGGTGGTCTGGGCGATGGCGGCTGTGGGTGTGATTGCCGCAAGACTCCTTAAAGCCAAGTGACTTGTAGGAGCGCAATTCATTGCGCGATGGCTCACGGCAATCGCCCGGTAAACCGGTCTCCTACATTGGCATCGCAATACTTTACAATGCGCGCAGTGAATTTTTACGATCATCCAAAATGACTGACAAATACGCCGTTATCGGCAACCCCATCGCCCACAGCAAGTCGCCGCAGATCCACAAGATGTTCAGGGATCAGACCGGGCAGGACATCAGCTATGAAGCCATCCTCGCGCCGCTGGATGGCTTTGCCGCGACCATTGAACGATTACGCAAGGAAGGGTACAAGGGTTGCAATGTCACGGTGCCGTTCAAGTTTGAGGCATTCAAACTTGCCGCCGAACTAAGTGAGCGCGCAGAAATTTCAAAGGCAGTAAACACACTCAAATTCGAAGACAACGTTATTAAGGCGGACAACACCGATGGCGCTGGCTTGGTGCATGACGTCCAACGGAATTTAAAATATGAGCTACAAGGCCAAGATGTTTTACTGCTGGGCGCTGGTGGTGCGGCTTGGGGAGTGTCATTTTCGCTGTTGGGATCGGGAGCAAACATTTACATCTTCAACCGCACCCCTGAAAGAGCGCAGGAACTTAGCCACGGACTTCAAGTATTTTTAAAGCGCGATTTATATGTAAGAAAAGGCCTTAAGTACGGCATTCCAAATTTTGTAAATAATTTTGCAGAGCTAGGTGACAAGCAATTTGATCTCATCATCAATGCTACTTCCGCCGGACTGACCGATAGCAAGCTTCCCCTTCCACCGACCATCTTCGCGCCCGGCGCACTGGCCTACGACATGATGTACGGGCGCGTAACGCCGTTCATGAAATTCGCGCGCGAACACGGTGCCGCCGTGGTTTCCGATGGTCTCGGCATGCTGGTCGAACAGGCCGCCGAATCCTTCTTCATCTGGCGCGGCGTCCGCCCCGAAACTGCGCCTGTCATCGAGGCGCTGCGAAAATTCCAATGAAAAAATCCAGAAGTCCATTGATGCGCTGGATCTGGCGCAGTGTGGCGGTGTTTTTCGCCGTGCTGTTCCTGTATCAACTGTGGCTGTTCGCGCATGTCTGCTGGTGGGTGAAATTCAATCCGTCCAGCAGTGCGTTCATGGATACCCGGCTGGAAATCATGCAGGATAAAAACCCCGATGCCGAACTCCGGCAAAAGTGGGTGCCCTATGCGAAAATTTCCGACAACCTGAAGCGCGCGCTGGTCGCAGCCGAAGATGCAAAATTTGTCGACCACGAAGGCTTCGACTGGGAAGGCATACAGAAGGCCTATGTAAAAAATCTCAGGAAGGGCAGGATTGTGGCGGGCGGTTCCACCATCAGCCAGCAACTCGCCAAAAACCTGTTTCTCTCCACCAGGCGCACCCCGTGGCGCAAGCTGGAAGAGGCGGCGATCACCGTGATGCTCGAAGCGGTAATGGACAAGCAGCGGATTTTCGAGATTTATCTCAATGTCATCGAATGGGGCAACGGCGTGTTCGGCGCAGAGGCGGCTGCACGCCATTATTTCCATGTGAGTGCGGCACAGCTTTCTGCAGAGCAGGCCGCGAAGCTCGCGGCGATGGTGCCCAACCCGCGCTACTATGACAAACATCGCGATGCGCGCGGCCTGCTGCTCAAGACCGATATCATAATGGCGCGCATGAACGACGCGGAAATTCCCTGAGCGCCCGGGCAAGGTATTCTTTACAATTGCGCGCGTTTACAGGGGAGCCGCTATGACCGAGAACAGCCAGGAACATCACTACACCGAGAATGTGCAGGAACACCTCAAGCAGGTGGAATCGCTGCTGCACAAACATGCCCTGCTGGAGGAGGTCATCCACCGGCAGGAATTGCCGCGCGACGACCGCCACGTTCTGCTCGACACCATAGTGCATAAACAGCACAACGCGGAACTGCAGCGCAAATTGGCCGGCATGCACCCGGCCGACATTGCGTATATTCTGGAATCACTGCCCATAGAAGAACGGTTGCTGGTATGGGACCTGGTCAAGTCGGAGCATGATGGCGAGATTCTGATCGAAGTTTCCGACTCGGTCCGCGATTCGCTGATCGCGTCGATGAGCCGCGATGAGTTGCGTGTGGCGACAGAGCAACTCGACACCGACGAGATCGCCGACCTTGCGCCTGACCTGCCGCAACATGTGATTCGCGATGTGTTCAAGTCGCTACCCATCGGGGAACGCGAACAACTGCGGGCCGCGATGTCCTACGCGGAAGATTCGGTCGGCGCGCTGATGGACTTTAACATGGTGCATGTGCGCGAAGACGTCACGCTGGAAGTGGTGTCGCGCTATCTGCGCCGTTTGGATGAGCTGCCCGACCATACCGACCAGGTATTCGTGGTTGACCGCAACGACAAGTTCAAGGGTGTGTTGCCGATCAATCTTATTGTCGTCAACGAGCCGGAGGAAATAGTCGGTAACCTGATGCTGACCGATATCATCCAGCTGCATCCAGATGACAAGGCCGACCAGGCTGCCCAGGCGTTCGAACGCTATGACCTGGTTTCCGCGCCGGTAGTGGACGAGGACGGCAAGCTGTTCGGACGCGTGACGGTGAACGTGGTGCTGGATTTCATACGCGACGAATCTGAAACCGAGTTGCTGAACCAGGCCGGTTTGCGCGAGGAAGAAGACATTTTCGCCTCGGTGTGGAAAAGTGCACAGAATCGCTGGATGTGGCTGGCACTGAATCTTTGCACAGCATTTTTTGCCTCGCGGGTCATTGGCGCTTTTGAGGGCACCATTGCAAAATTTGTCGCGCTGGCCGCTCTCATGCCCATAGTGGCGGGTATTGCGGGCAATTCGGCGAATCAAACAACCACCATCATCATACGCTCGTTGGCTTTGGGACAGATCACGTATGAAAATGCACGCAGATTGTTCCTCAAGGAATTGGCCATCAGCGCCCTGAATGGTTTGGTATGGGGCGGGGTTGCGGGCTTGTTCGCTTACTTCCTGTATCACAGCGTGTCGCTGGGCATCGTGATGACGTGCGCGATGCTGCTTAATCTGCTGGTAGCTGCGAGCGTTGGTTTGGGTATCCCGCTGGTCATGCAAAAGCTTGGACGTGACCCGGCTATCGGCTCCAGCGTAATGATCACCGCCATAACTGACAGCGGCGGATTCTTCATTTTCCTGGGATTGGCGACAATTTTCCTGATTTAAAAACAGGGGTGCAAATGCGGCCACGAGGATCTGCCAAGGCGCTTGCCTGTCTTTGATAAATGCAGGTCATGAATCGATTGCCCCGTTGCGGGACATTTGAGCAATGCAGGATTTATTGAAGAAACTTCAGTAGGGAAAAGAAAAGCACCGTACCGAAGCACGGATTATTTCAGCAGGTTCTGGCAGGATAAAAAGGGCGAGGAAGCTGACCGCGCCCCTTGCGAGGCAAAACTAAGCGCCCAGAATACCCTTGCCAGCTGGCTTTTTGGCAGCCGGTTTCTTTGCGGCCGGTTTTTTGGCTGCAGCTTTTTTGGCAGCCGGTTTCTTTGCGGCCGGTTTTTTGGCTGCAGCTTTTTTGGCAGCCGGTTTCTTTGCGGCCGGTTTTTTGGCTACAGCTTTTTTGGCAGCCGGTTTCTTTGCAGCCGGTTTTTTAGCTACAGCTTTTTTGGCAGCCGGTTTCTTTGCAGCCGGCTTTTTGGCTACAGCTTTTTTGGCAGCCGGTTTCTTTGCAGCAGGTTTTTTAGCTACAACTTTTTTTGCCGCAGGTTTTTTCGCTTTGGATGTTGCCATTTTAATTCTCCATGAAATTTTAGAATAATTACTACGACTCACTGCACACCCAAACGCCCTGTGTTTTTGCGAAAGACGCTTGCGGCATCGGTACTGTATCGACGTTTAAAAAAACGTGCAACAAATATCGTAAAAATTATTAGCGAAAACTGCAACACTCACGAAATCAGTTTTTCCCCGGCATACAACTGCGCCACCGCCTCGCGTTCACGAACCAGATGCACGAGAGTGCCGTCAACGATCACCTCTGCAGCACGCGGACGAGTGTTGTAATTGGAGCTCATGCTCATCCCGTACGCTCCCGCGGAAAGCACAGCCAGCAAGGATTCAGGGCCTATTGCGAGGTCGCGTCCATGGCCGATGAAATCGCCCGTTTCGCAGATCGGCCCGACCACTTCGTAACTCTGTGCCGGCCCCTTTTCATGCAGAACCGGCAATATATTATGGTAGGCATCGTATAAAGCCGGACGCATCAGGTCGTTCATCGCGGCATCCACGATGGCGAAATTCTTCTCTTCGCCATGCTTCAGATATTCGACGCGGGTCAGCAAAACTCCCGCATTACCGACCAGAACGCGGCCCGGCTCGAGCAGCAGCTTTTCGCTGCGTCCCTTCAATACCGCCAGTAACGCTGCGACATAATCGGCTATTGCCGGGGGTGTCTCGTCGTTGTAACGAATACCCAGGCCTCCGCCCAGGTCGAGGTGTTCCAGCCGGATTCCCTCGCTCGCCAGCGCGTCTACCAGCACCAATATCTTTTCCGCTGCGGCGATGAACGGGCTGGTCTCGGTCAGTTGAGAGCCGATGTGGCAGTCCATGCCGGTGATATGCAGGTTGGTCAGGCTGCGCGCTTTGCGATACAGCGCGATGGCATCGCCATAAGCCACGCCAAACTTGTTCTGCTTCAAACCGGTGGAAATATAAGGATGGGTCTTTGCGTCCACATCCGGGTTCACGCGCAGGCTGATCGCCGCGATTTTGCCCATGCTTGCAGCCACCCCGTTAAGGCGATCCAGCTCCGCATCAGACTCGATGTTGAAGCACAAAATGCCGGCATCCAGTGCCATGCGCATTTCCGCAACCGTTTTTCCCACGCCGGAGAACACCACTTTGCGCGCGTCGCCGCCAGCCGCCAGCACACGCTGCAACTCGCCGCCGGACACGATATCGAAGCCCGCGCCGAGGCGCGCGAAAACATTCAGGATCGCCAGATTGGAATTGGCCTTGACCGCATAGCAAATCAGATGTTCCCGTCCCTGCAGCGCATTCGTGAATTGGCGCAGGCTATCCGTCAGGGCGGCGCGAGAATACACATAGCAGGGCGTGCCGAACCGCGCGGCGATGTCGGCCAGCGGGACCTGTTCGGCATAAAGTGCATCGTTTTGATAATGGAAATAATCGTTCATGGTTATTGGCCGGATTGCGTAGCGGGCACGCCGGATGCCGGCGCGATCGGCGCTTGAGCCGGCGAAATGCGAATTCCGGCCTCGGGCAGCATAAGCGGGCCCTTGTGCCCGCAACCCTCCAGCAGGAAAGCTGAAATTACGATGATGCCCAGGATAAGACTGGAACGCATGATTGCACCTGAAGAAATTTAACGGTTCGGATTATAAGTCATCTGATCGCAACGGCCTTGAGCTCGCCGCGCAGGCTGGCATAATCGGGGCAGGCGCTTTCCACTACCCGCCAAAATGCCGCCGAATGGTTCAGTTCGCGCAGATGCGCCAACTCATGCACCACCACATAATCGATCAGGCGTTCGGGCAGTTTGATCAGCTGCACATTCAGCCGCACCGAGCCATGCGCGGTGCAGCTGCCCCACTGGGTTTTTGCTTCCGACAATTTGACTTCGCGCGGCGCGACATTCAGCAACGGGGAGAAATGCGCCACGCGCCGGACAAATAATTGTTCGGCCTGGTGCCGATACCATTCAGATACCGCCTGTTTTATGTGACCGTTGTCGCCGGCTACAAACACCCACAATTCTTTGTTGCGGTGATGGGCAGGGGTGGCAAACAGGCCCTGCACCACGCGCAACTCCAGCAGTTCGCCCAGGTAGTCGATCTGCTCGCCATCCTGCCAGCGGATTTCAGGCGGCTTGCACGTCTGCCATCCATCCAGTTTTTCCACCACCCAGAATGCCTTGTCCTGCAACACACTGTGCAGCCATTTCTCGGAAGCGCGCAACGGTATGCTGACAGTCAGGCCGCGATCGTCGATGCGCAGACCGATGCTGCGGCGTTTGCCGCTGCGCTTCAGCGTGTAAGTGATGTGCTTGCCGGCGAGCAGGGCGGCGCGTTGTTCGACGGCAGGAGGAGTGATTAATTTACGCAACATTATCCCGGCAGGTTCCAGGCATCAGTGGGCAAGATTCTCGATTTCATTTTCTATCCATGCCTCGACGCGTTGATTGATTTCGTCCGCCTTGAGTCCCCTGGTTTCGATGGGCGCACCGATGCTCATGGTGATCAGGCCGGGATGTTTGCTGAACGCATTGCGTCCCCATAAACGCCCGGCGTTGTGTGCCACCGGAATTACCGGGACGCCGCTGCTCGCGGCGAGCAGCGCGCCGCCGATCTTGTATTTGCCGCGCTGGCCGTAAGGAACGCGCGTTCCCTCGGGGAAAACCACCACGCAGAATCCCTGTGCCAGCCGCTGCTTGCCCTGCTCCAGCAATTGCTTGATTGCACCCTTGCCGTCGCTGCGCTTGATGGCGATCGGACTGGTCAGCGCCAGTGCCCAGCCAAAAAACGGTATCCACAACAATTCGCGCTTCAGCACCCACACCTGCGGGGGGAAGATTTTTTGCAGGGCCAGCGTCTCCCATGCCGACTGGTGCTTGCACATCACGATGCACGGCTGCGTGGGCAGATTCTCGATACCGCGCACCTCATGGCGTATGCCGCACACCAGCCGCAGTATGGGCAGCATCATCTTTGCCCATAGTGAAATGAAGCGATAGCGCGTGAGCCGGCTGAACGGGAATGTCAACAGCGCCAGCAGCGCAAAAACCGGCGTGATAATGATTTGCAGCAGCAGGAAAATCAGTGAGCGTATTGCCAGCATATCAGGTTCCCTATACCAGCTCAGCGACCACAGCCGCGAGATCCGTGAACACCACCGTACCTTCCGGCAAGCCGCCCGCCGCCTGGGTTCTAAAGCCTTTTCCGGTCAGGACCAGATAGGGCAGCGCACCCATCTTTGCGGCAGCCTGCAAATCGCGCAGCGAGTCGCCGACCGTGGGTACGCCGGCGAGGCCGACGTTATATCGATCCGCGATCTCCTCAAGCATGCCGGCTTTGGGCTTGCGGCAATGACAATGACTTTCAGCGGTATGCGGGCAATAAAACACCGCATCGATGCGCGCACCGACCAGCCCGCAGGCTTTGTGCATTCTGTCATGTATCGCATTCAGCATTGGCATGTCGAACAATCCGCGTCCGATACCGGACTGGTTGGTTGCCACTACCACGCGATATTCGGCCTGGTTCAGGCGCGCAATCGCTTCCAGGCTGCCCGGGATCGGCTTCCATTCTTCCGGATTCTTGATGAATTGATCGGAATCGAAATTGATTACGCCGTCGCGGTCGAGAATGATAAGTTTCATGGCTGGTATATTCCGAAGTCCCTAGGCTGCCAATTTGGAAATATCGGCAACCTGATTCATCAGTTTGCCGAGTTGCTGCAACAGCAGCGCCCGGTTCAACCTCAGGTTCCTGTCTTCGCACATCACCATGACTTTTTCGAAAAAGTCGTCGATGAACGGCTTGAGCGTGACCAGCGCCTTCAGGTTTTTTCCGTATTCGCCGCGATCCAGATAGCCTTGCACAAACGGGGTTATATCATGCATGGCCTGATACAAGTCCTTTTCGGCAGCCTCTATCAGCAGCGCGGGCTTTACAGCCGCTCCTTCCAGATCAGTGCCGATCTCTTCATGGTTCTTGCGCATGATGTTCTGCACACGTTTGTTGGCTGCGGCCAGGTCCTTCGCGACCTCGAGCGCGGCGAAAGCGCGCACGCCTTCCAGGCGCGGCAGGACCTGATGCAGCCGCCCATCCAGCATGCAGAGCACCGCCTCGATGTGCGACACCTCAAAATCACGCTCGCGCAGGTAGCCGCGCAGGCGATCAAGCATGAATGCCTCGGCATCTTTTGCCACCGACACGCTCAATATGCCCGCCGGGAAATTACCAGCCGCTGTCTTGAGCAATGCGCCCAGCGGCAAATCGAGCGGCGTCTCGACCAAAATGCGCAATATGCCCAGGGCATGGCGGCGCAAACCGAACGGATCCTTCTCGCCGGTGGGAACCTGGCCGATCCCGTATATGCCTACCAGTGTCTCCAGCTTGTCGGACAGCGCCACGGCGCATGCAATGGCACCCTGCGGCAGGGTGTCGCCTGCGAAGCGCGGGTGATAGTGCGCCTCGATCGCATCCGCCACTACCTTGTCTTCGCCGTCGTGCAGTGCGTAATAACGTCCCATGATGCCCTGCAGTTCGGGGAATTCGCCCACCATGTCGGTGAGCAGATCCGCCTTGGACAGGCGCGCAGCCAGTTCGGCATCCGCCTTGTCGGCACCCAGCATCCGTGCAATGGTGCCGGACAATGTGGCGATGCGCTCCACGCGCTGCAACTGCGTCCCCAGCTTGTTGTGGTAAACCACATTGGCGAGTTTTTCCACGCGCGACTCGAGCGTCTGCCTGCGATCCTTGTCATAAAAGAATTTCGCGTCGGCCAGACGCGGGCGAACCACACGCTCGTTGCCGCCGATCACCAGGCTTGCATCCGCCGGACGGATGTTGGACACGATCAGGAAATGATTGGTGAGTTTGCCGTTGGCATCCAGCAGCGGGAAGTATTTCTGGTTTGCCTTCATGGTCAGGATCAGGCATTCCTGTGGCACGTCCAAAAATTCCTTTTCAAATTTCCCGACCAATACATTGGGACGCTCGACCAGCGCGGTCACTTCGTCCAGCAAAGCTTCATCATCGATTGGTTTCACTCCGCCGCCCACCTTCGCTGCAGCCGCCATCAACTGGCGCGCGATCTCGGTGCGGCGTTTGGCAAAGCCCGGGATCACCGCGCCTTCGTTTTCCATCTGCTCTTCGTAGCTGTCGGCATCGCGGATCACCACAGGGCTGACGGCGGCCTCAAAGCGGTGGCCTTGTGTTTTGTTTCCGGCTTTCAAGCCCAACACGTTTATCTCCACTGGCTTCGCGCCATGCAGCGCCACCAGACCGTGTGCCGGGCGCACAAAACTGACTGTCTCCCATCCGTCACCAGATGGGTTTGGGTAGGTCATCACTTTGGCGATCGGCAGTTTCTCCAGCGCATCCTGAATGGCTCCTTCCAATCTGATAGCCAATGTAGTGCCGGCGGCAAGATCTTCATGCACCAACACTTCAGTTTTGCCGTCATTTTCCTTTGTCACCCGTTCTGAAACGATCGCGGCAAAATCAACTTCCGCATGGTAACCGAGCGACTGTTGCAGTTTTTTGATCAACGCCGGAGTCGGCTTGCCATCGGCTGACAAACCAAATGATACCGGCATCAGCTTCACCCTCCTGGCCTTGGGCAACGATACAGACCTCACCTCGGTGATATGAAGACCCAACCGTCTTGGAGAAGCAAACGTCGTGAGTTTTGCTCCTTCAAGCAGGAAGTCATTAAGCTTAAGGCCTCTGAAAACTTCAGCCCCAAACGCTTCAGAAAGTTTTTTCAGCGACTTGGGCGGCAGTTCCTCGACGAACAGTTCGACGAGCAGGTTCTTGGCCGTTGTCATTGGGCGGTTTCCTGTTCCATCTGGGCAACGACTTCGTCAGCCCACTCGCGCGGTGCCATCGGGAACGGCGGATCAAGCCGCCTGCGGCTTTCCTTGTAGCTTTTGGCGACACTGCGCGCCAGGTTGCGGATGCGGCCGATGTAGGCAGCACGTTCGGTTACCGAGATCGCGCCGCGCGCATCCAGCAGGTTGAAACTGTGCGCGGCTTTCAATACCTGTTCGTAGGCGGGCAGCGCCAGCTGGTGTTCGATCAGATGTCTGGCCTGCTTCTCATGGCTGCCGAATGCGCCAAGCAGGAATTCCACATCGCTGTGCTCGAAGTTATAGGTGGATTGCTCGACCTCGTTCTGGTGATAAACGTCACGATAGCTGACGCCCTCGGTCCAGGCCAGGTCGAACACGTTCTCCACGCCTTGCAGATACATCGCCAGCCGTTCCAGCCCGTAGGTGATCTCGCCGGTGATCGGCTTGCAGTCGATGCCGCCGACCTGCTGGAAATAGGTGAACTGCGTCACTTCCATGCCGTTCAGCCACACTTCCCAGCCCAGTCCCCACGCGCCCAGCGTCGGGTTTTCCCAATCGTCCTCGACGAAGCGGACGTCATTTTTTTTAAGGTCGAAGCCGAGCTCTTTCAGCGAACCGAGATACAACTCCAGAATATTCGCCGGTGCGGGTTTCAATACCACCTGGAACTGGTAATAATGCTGCAGGCGGTTCGGGTTCTCGCCGTAGCGGCCGTCCTTGGGGCGGCGCGAAGGCTGCACATAAGCGGCTTTCCACGGCTCCGGACCGAGCGCGCGCAAAAATGTCGCGGTATGCGAGGTGCCCGCGCCGACTTCCATATCGTAGGGTTGCAGCAGTGCGCAGCCCTGCTTGTCCCAATATTTCTGCAGGGTCAGGATGATTTGCTGAAAACTCAGCCCCTGGCTGAGTTTCGGTGAAGACTCATGCACGCTTGCGGGCGTTATGTCGGAGCCAAAACTTTTTTTGAGTTTCGGTGAAGACTCATGCACGCTTGCGGGCGTTATGTCGGAGCCAAAGGTGAGCATGTGATGGTTCAGGCAGTTGCAAAGGTGCGCATTTTACCGGTTTTCGGCTGCCGGCGTCAGCACAACACTGTTATACGGGGTCCCGGTTTGATTGTTTGCGTCGCGGTACCGATTCGACCAATGCCAGTTTATTTGTCCGCGACAGGCTTTTGATTTTCATCTCGCGTTTCAGCGCGGCTGACTTGCCGGCGCAGCTTTCCACAAACACCAGTTCGACCGGCCCGCGACCCCGCGTGTATCTGGCAGCCGTCCCCGCGTTATGCGCGGCCAGGCGCTTCTCCAGATCGTTGGTAATGCCGGCATAAAGTGTATCGTCCGCACAGCGTAAAATGTAGCATAGCCAGGCCCCGCAGGGCGGAATGGCGACAGCGCATTTGACCCGATGTTTTGATCTTGAAGCTGGAGAATTCACCGATTTTTTTGATGTTGTGGGATTCACAAGCGCGCTCCTGATAATTGCGCATAAACTACGCTATTGAGTCGTCTGCATTGTAAGATGTTTCGGCGGAATATTCGTTCGATGTATCAAACACGCACCGGAATTTATTTTTTTTGAGGCCCTTAATGTTAAAAATCTACAACACGCTGGCGCGTGACAAAAAGGAATTCGTGACTATCGTGCCGGGCAAGGCCGGCATGTATGTGTGCGGCATGACGGTATACGACTATTGCCATATCGGCCATGCGCGCGTGCTGGTGGTGTTCGACATGGTGTATCGCTGGCTCAAGGCTTCGGGTTATCAGGTGGATTACGTGCGCAACATCACCGACATCGACGACAAGATCATCAAGCGCGCGGCTGAGAACGGCGAGTCCATCCATGCGCTCACCGCGCGCTTCATCGCCGCGATGCACGAAGATGCCGACGCGCTGGGCGTGCTGCGTCCGGACCATGAGCCACGTGCCACGCAGTATGTCCCGGAGATGCTGGACATGATCGGAAAACTCGAGGCCAACGGACTGGCCTACCGGGCGAGCGATGGCGATGTGAATTACGCGGTGCGCAAGTTTCCCGGCTACGGCAAGCTGTCCGGCAAATCGCTGGAAGACCTGCGCGCCGGCGAGCGTGTCGAGGTGACCGACAACAAGCATGACCCGCTCGACTTCGTGCTGTGGAAGCACGCCAGGGAACAGGAAGCCGACGAAGTGAAATGGGACTCACCGTGGGGCAAGGGTCGGCCCGGCTGGCATATCGAATGTTCGGCGATGGGCGCCAAATTGCTCGGCGAGCATTTCGACAT
>Ga0307375_10000232_pt1 | contig 75659 bp, 73 predicted proteins | sample TR1MG_FD_202531 | JGI IMG/M metagenome (GOLD analysis project Ga0307375, IMG submission 202531) | Soil microbial communities from Risofladan, Vaasa, Finland - TR-1 | ecosystem: Environmental > Terrestrial > Soil > Coastal area > Acid sulfate soil | place: Finland: Risofladan, Vaasa | collected... | reverse complement strand
CGTCCCGGCAGGTGTTCCACGATGGCTAACAGATCGTCGCCGACGATGGGATAAACCCCCGGCGCAAGCGCGTGCAGATCGGTACTGCGGATGTATTCGAAGGCGCGAAAAAAAAGCGGATGAAGGACAATATAACGACCGGCAGTGGCGAGGTTGGAGAAAATCATATCGGTTTCCTTAAATCTGTTTAGATAAAACGCGCCACCATGCCCCTGGCCAACTCGCCCTGCAACGGTATCTGCACGCGATGCCCGCTGCCGGGTGCGGTGGTGAGGGTCTCCCCTGCGAGGCTGCTCATCTCGGTCAATGCGACGATGCGATTGCCGGAGGGATGAACGATCTCGAGCCGGTCGCCGACCTGGAACTTGTTTTTCACGTCGATCACGGCAATACCATTCTCGCACGCGACGATGTCGCCGACATATTGCTGGCGCGTGCTCTCGGAATGGCCGCGCAGGTAGTTCTGCTGTTCGTGGGTGTGGTGGCGCTCGTAGAAGCCGTCGGTGTAGCCGCGGTTCGCCAGCGCATCCAGCGCGCCCAGCAATGAGTAGTTGAACGGCCTGCCCGCGACGGCATCGTCGATCGCCTGTCGGTATACCTGCGCGGTGCGCGCCACGTAATAGACAGATTTGGTACGGCCCTCGACCTTGAGAGAGTCGATGCCAATCCTTGCCAGCCGCTCGACGTGCTCGACCGCGCGCAGGTCTTTCGAGTTCATGATGTAGGTGCCGTGCTCGTCTTCCAGAACCGGCATCAGTTCGTCGGGGTGATCCTGGCGCGAGATGAGATAGGCGCGATCGGCCATCGGGTGCCGGGCTTGTCCGCCGCAGTCGGACAGCGCGCTTTGGCCCAGCGCCTTGTCGAAATCGAAATCTATTTTTTGTATATCGCCGGTGCCGTTCTCATCGGCATTTTCCATCTTGTAGTCCCAGCGGCAGGAATTGGTGCAGGTGCCCTGGTTGGCATCGCGGTGGTTGAAATAACCGGATAGCAGGCAGCGACCGGAATAGGCGATGCACAGTGCGCCGTGCACGAACACTTCCAGTTCCATGTCGGGGCACTGCTGGCGTATTTCTTCGATCTCGTCCAGCGACAATTCGCGCGACAGGATCACACGGGTCAGGCCCAGCGATTGCCAGAACTTCACCGCCGCATAATTGACGGTGTTGGCCTGAACCGAAAGATGAATAGCCACTTCAGGCCAGCGCTCGCGCACCATCGCGATCAGCCCGGGATCGGCCATGATCAGCGCATCCGGCTGCATCGCGATGACCGGCTCCATGTCCGCCATGTAGGTTTTCACCTTGGCATTGTGCGGCATCAGGTTGCTCGCAACGAACAGTTTCTTGCCGAGCGCATGCGCCTCCGCGATGCCGGTGCGCAATTCCTCCATCTGGAATTCGTTGTTGCGCGCGCGCAAGCTGTAGCGCGGCTGTCCGGCATATACCGCGTCCGCACCGAAGGCGTAGGCGGTGCGCATTTTTTCCAGCGTGCCGGCGGGAAGAAGAAGTTCAGGTGCTTTCATCGTGTGCTCCCTCTCCCTAACCCTCTCCCGCAAGCGGGAGAGGGGATTGTGGAAGGTGTACGGCTGGTTTCCCCTCTCCCGCTTGCGGGAGAGGGTGGCCGAAGGCCGGGAGAGGGAGCGACATCAAATCCCCAGCCTCTTCCAGATTTCAACTGATGGGCCGGCATGGTTCAGCGTATAGAAATGCAGGCCGGGCGCGCCGCCGGCGAGCAGTTTCTCGCAGAGCTGCGTGACGACATCGAGACCGAAGGCTTGTACCGCTTCGCTGTCATCCCCGTAACCTTCCAGTGTCCTGCGCATCCAGCGCGGGATCTCGGCACCACAGGCGTCGGAGAAGCGCGCCAGTTGCGCAAATTTCACGATCGGCATGATGCCCGGCACGATCGGGACCGTGACCCCCAGCTTGCGGCACGCTTCGACAAAACGGAAGTAACCATCCGCGTTGTAGAAATACTGGGTGATGGCGGAATTCGCACCGGCGGAAACTTTCCGCTTGAAGTTGAGGATGTCCTCCTGTGCGGATCTGGCCTGCGGATGGAATTCCGGATAGGCCGCCACCTCGATATGAAAATGATCTCCCGTTTGCGCGCGGATGAACGACACCAGTTCATTGGCGTATTGAAACTCGCCGATGCTGCCCATGCCGGACGGCAGGTCGCCGCGCAGCGCGACGATGCGACTGATACCCATATTCTTATAGGTATTCAGCATCGCGCGGACGTTCTCGCGCGTGGAGCCGACGCAGGACAAGTGCGGAGCGGCATTATGCCCCTCGGCCTTGATCTGCCTTATGGTTTCCACCGTGCGGTCCTGTGTGGAGCCGCCCGCGCCGAAGGTAACGGAAAAGAATTCCGGCTTGAGCGGCGCGAGTTGCCTGCGCGTGGCCGCAAGTTTTTCCACCCCTTCGGGAGTTTGTGGCGGAAAGAATTCAAAACTGAATAGTGGTTTGTTCATGCCGTTCTCATTTGCCATATGGCTCATTTATTATTTGGCCTCATCAATTGTGCGGCAGCCGAAGACAGCGCCCAGGAAAAAATGCTGTACAGCACCGCACCCACCACGCCGGACCAGAAACTGTCCACGACAAATCCGCGCAGCACCGAGCCGACCAGCCAGAACAATGCGCCGTTCACGACAAAGATGAACAGCCCCAGCGTAAGCAGCGTGACCGGCAGAGTAAGCAGCAGCAGCAACGGGCGCAACAGCGCATTGACCAGCCCGAGAAAGAACGCCGCAATCAATGCCGCGCCGAAGCCGGCCACATGGATTCCCGGCACATAATTGGCGACTGCGAGCAGCGCGAGCGCATTGAGCACCCAGATCAACAATAACTGCAATTGCATATTCATTTGCTCCCTCCTTTGACGGACTTGCCCGCCCCTGCAACTTTCGTATGGGCAGCTTTTGCACGCAACGCCGCCCCATAAGCGGATTGGCACCATTCGCCCATCTCGGCGGGCGAATCAAGGCTGGCGGCCGGCGCTGACCAGTATGACATTTGCACGGTCCTGTTCTGGTTCTGATAAACGAACGGGTGGCTGCCCGCCCGCTCGAGCCGGGCCAGATTGTCCGCGTCGGTCTTGAGGAACAACTCATCTTCAACGATCAGCGCGAACATCAGCCCTTCGCGGTACAGGCCATAGCCCCCGAACATCCTGCGCACCGACACCATTGCCCAGCCCGACATGAGTTCCACCACATAGCCAACGAACTCATTGCGGGCAGAGGTCATTGCTTTTAGTAGCGGTAGTGGTTGGCCTTGTACGGACCTTCCTTGGGCACGCTGATGTATGCAGCCTGCTGGTCGGTCAACGTGCTCAGCTGCGCGTTCAGCGTAGTCAGTTGCAAACGCGCAACCTTCTCGTCCAGATGCTTGGGCAAAGTGTACACACCGACAGGATAGTCCTGGTTGCGGGTAAACAGTTCAATCTGCGCGATGGTCTGGTTGGCGAACGAAGAAGACATCACGTAGGAAGGATGGCCGGTGCCGCAGCCCAGATTCACCAGCCGGCCCTCGGCCAGCAGCAGGATGCGCTTTTCCGGCTTGCCGTTCGCGGCGGGGAAGATCACGTGATCGACCTGCGGTTTGATGTTTTCCCACTGGTATTGCTTGAGCGAGGCAACGTCGATTTCGTTGTCGAAGTGGCCGATGTTGCACACGATGGCCTGGTTCTTCATCTTCTTCATATGCTCGTGGGTGATGACATGGTAGTTGCCGGTCGCGGTGACGAAGATATCGCCGTGCTCGCAGGCGTAATCCATGGTCACGACGCGATAGCCTTCCATCGCGGCCTGCAGCGCGCAGATCGGGTCGATCTCGGTCACCCATACCTGGGCGGACAGCGCACGCATCGCCTGTGCCGAACCTTTGCCGACGTCGCCGTAACCGGCGACCACGGCGATCTTGCCGGCCACCATCACGTCGGTCGCGCGCTTGATCGCATCCACCAGGGATTCGCGGCAGCCGTACAGATTGTCGAACTTGGATTTGGTGACCGAGTCGTTCACGTTGATGGCCGGGAATTTCAGTTCGCCGCGCTCGTGCATCTGATACAGGCGATGCACGCCGGTGGTGGTTTCCTCGGTGACGCCCTTGATCGCGGCGAGACGCGTCGAATACCACTTTTTGTCAACTGCCAGCTTGGCCTTGATAGACGCGAACAGACAGGTCTCTTCTTCCGAGCCCGGATTGTTCAACAGGGATAAGTCTTTCTCGGCGCGCGCGCCCAGATGCAGCAGCAGGGTGGCATCGCCGCCATCGTCCAGGATCATGTTGGAATGGCCGCCGTCCGCCCATTCAAAAATGCGGTGGGTGTAATCCCAGTATTCGGTCAGCGTTTCACCCTTGTAGGCGAACACCGGCACGCCGGTAGCGGCGATGGCGGCGGCGGCATGATCCTGGGTCGAATAGATATTGCAGGATGCCCAGCGCACTTCCGCGCCGAGCGCTTTCAGCGTCTCGATCAGCACGCCGGTCTGGATGGTCATGTGCAGACTGCCGGTGATGCGCGCACCGCGCAATGGCTGGGTGGCCGAAAATTCCTTGCGGATCGCCATCAGGCCGGGCATTTCGATTTCGGCGATAGCGAGCTCCTTGCGTCCCCATGCCGCCAGGGACATATCGGCGACTTTAAAATCGGTAAATTTTTTTTCCGTAGCGTTCATGCGTTGCTCCATTCATAAGCGGTTAATGAATGGGTGCGGTTGCATCGTTGAACCACTGGCTCCGAGCCTGACGGGGGACTGTTTCCAGCCCCGCTGCAGCACCCCTCGGAGGGTGGGGTAAATCTAATAAAAAAACTGAGATGCGCTATCCACGAAAGTCGCGAAAAGCACGAAAAAATACACGAGCCTCTTCTTTTGCTACGTCTTATTTTCGTGCCTTTCGTGTTTTTCGTGGACCGTGTCTTCAGTTGTTATGAGCGTGTGTAACGACAATGAATAATTACTTGCCGGCATCCTCGCGCAGCGCCAAAGCACGATCCGTGGCTTCCCAGGTAAAGCCCGGTTCTTCGCGGCCGAAATGGCCATAGGCAGCGGTATTTTCATAGATCGGGCGCAGCAGATCGAGCATCTGCACGATGCCTTTGGGACGCAGGTCGAAATGCTTGAGCACCAGCTCGGTCATCTTCTCGTTGGAGATCTTGCCGGTCCCATAGGTGTCCACCATGATGCTGGTCGGTTTGGCAACTCCAATTGCATAGGATATCTGCACCAGGCACTTGGTCGCCAATCCGGCGGCGACGATATTCTTCGCCACATAACGGCCCGCGTACGCGGCGGAGCGATCCACCTTGGACGGGTCCTTGCCGGAGAACGCGCCGCCGCCGTGCGGGGCTGCGCCGCCGTAGGTGTCGACGATGATCTTGCGTCCGGTCAGTCCGCAATCTCCCTGCGGGCCGCCAATGACGAACCGTCCGGTCGGATTGATCAGATAGTTGATATTGCCCTTGATCAGTTCCTTCGGCAGCATCGGCTTGATGATCTCCTCGATCGCGGCTTCGCGAATCTGGGGCAGCGTCATCTCCGGCGCATGCTGGGTCGAAAGCACCACGGTATCGATGGAATGCGGTTTGCCGTCCAGATAGCGGATCGTGACCTGGGATTTTGCATCCGGACGCAGCCAGGGCAAACGTCCGTCGTGGCGCAATTCCGCCTGGCGTTCCACCACGCGGTGCGCCAAATAGATCGGCAGCGGCATCAGCGTCGAGGTTTCATCGCAGGCATAACCGAACATCAGTCCCTGGTCACCCGCTCCCTGATTGAGGTAATCATCGGATGCGCGATCGACGCCCTGCGCGATATCCGGACTTTGCTTGTCGTACGCCACCAGTACCGCGCAACCCTTGTAGTCGATGCCGTATTCGGTGTTGTCGTAGCCGATGCGCTTGATGGTATTGCGCGCCACAGTGATGTAGTCCACGTTTGCGGTGGTGGTGATCTCGCCCGCCAGAACCACCAGCCCGGTATTGGTCAGCGTCTCGGCAGCGACACGCGCATAGGGGTCTTGCGCTAGAATAGCGTCCAGAATGGCATCAGAAATCTGATCCGCCACTTTGTCGGGATGACCTTCGGATACAGATTCGGACGTAAACAAGTAATCACTCATGGCTCTCAACCCAATTCAGAAAGAATCAAAGGGGCGCATTGTATCAAATAGTTCGCCTGACCGCAGATGACCTCTTCCCTGTTCAAACTGATCTTTCGACTACTGGCCAGCTTGCCGCTGCGCTGGCTGCACGGCCTGGGCGCGCTGCTCGGCCGCATCACCTTTGCCACGTCCAAACAATATGCCGCGCGCACCCGGGAAAACCTGCGTCAGTCAAATCTGGCTTTAGATGAAGCCGACTATGCCAAGTTGCTCGACCAGACCATTGCCGAGGCCGGCAAGGGCGTGGTCGAGTTGCCCTGGGTATGGGGCAGGCCGCTGGAACAAGTCTGCGCAACGGTACAATACTGCCAGGGCTGGGAACATGTCGAAGCGGCACATGCACGCGGCAAGGGAATTATTTTTCTGACGCCGCACTGGGGTTGTTTCGAGATTACCAGCCTGTATATCGGGCAACACCTGCGGCTGACAAACCTGTACAGCTCCCCCAAACAAACCTGGCTGGAAACAGTGATGCGCAGCGGTCGCGAACGCGGATTGGCACGCCTGGCAACCGCCGACCTCAGCGGTGTACGCCTGCTGTTCAAATCGCTCAAACGCGGCGAGGCGATCGGCCTGTTGCCCGACCAGGTACCCAGCCAGGGTGAGGGCGAGTGGGTCGATTTCTTTGCACGACCCGCCTATACCATGACTTTGAGCGGGCGGCTGGCCCAGAGCAGCGGTGCGCCCGTGTTGCTGGTTTATGCCGAAAGGTTGCCGCGCGGAAAGGGATACAACCTGAATTTTGAGCCACTGCCATTGGATTTTTCAAAATCTGTCCCTCAGCAAATCAACGCGGCCCTCGAACGCGTGATTGCGATTTCTCCCGCTCAATACCTGTGGAGCTATAACCGTTACAAAACCCCGCCCGGTGTGGAGCCGCCCGCATCCAGGGAACAGACATGCTAGTAAAACTGGGGGTCTTGATTTTATGGCTGTTGCATTTCCTGCCGTTTCGCGTGCTGGTGTGGATAGGCACCACCCTGGGTTCCCTGCTTTACCTGATTGCCGCCGAACGCCGCAAGGTGGGCGCCATCAATCTGGCACTGTGCTTCCCCGGCATGAGCGATGAGGCACGAACGAAACTGTTGCGCGAGCACTTCAGGATGTTCGCCCGCGGCCTGATCGAGCGCACCATCCTGTGGTGGTCGAGCGCCGAATACATTTCCAGCCTGATCCGTGTTGAAGGCGTCGAACATTTCGAGAGCCTGCAAGGCAAGCCATCCATCCTGCTCACGCCGCACTTTGTCGGTATGGATGTCGGCGGGCAGTGGATCGCCCAGCATACCGATACGGTATGCATGTATGCGAACCAGAAGAATGTCTACCTCACCGAACTGCTGCTGAAGAAGCGTGCCCGCTTCCGCAACCAGCGCCTGTATTCCCGTCAACAGGGACTGCGTCCCATCCTCAAGGGTATGCGCGCAGGCATGCCGTTCATCTATCCGCCTGACCAGGATCAGGGCGTCAAGGATGGCGCATTCATCCCGTTCTTCGGCGTAGCCGCCGCGACCATGACTTCGGTGCCGCGCATTGCGCAGATGACCGGTGCGAAGGTCGTACCCTGCATCACGCGGCTGCTGCCGCGAGGCGAAGGGTATGTACTGACCTTTTATCCGGCCTGGGACAATTATCCGAGCGGTGATGACATCGCTGATACGCGACGCATGAACGAGTTCATCGAACAGCGCGTGCTGGAGATGCCGGAGCAGTATTTCTGGCTGCACAAACGATTCAAGACTCGCCCCGAAGGCGAGGCTAGATTTTATTAAAACCCCTCTCCCCAACCCTCTCCCCCAAGGGGCGAGGGAGCCGCTCCCCTCTCCCACTGGCGGGAGAGGGGCTGGGGGAGAGGGCCTGCAAAAGGGGGTTTCATGAAGTATAAGGACCTGCGCGACTTCATCGCACAACTGGAAAAAATCGGCGAACTCAAGCGCGTCACCGCACCGGTCTCGCCGTATCTGGAAATGACCGAGATCTGTGACCGGGTGCTGCGCGCGCAAGGGCCGGCTGTGTTGTTCGGGAACGTCGCGGGTCACAACATGTCCCCGAACAAAATACCCGTCCTGGCGAACCTGTTCGGCACGCCGCGCCGCGTGGCACTGGGCATGGGCGAAGAAAGCATTGGGGCGTTGCGCGAGGTGGGCAAGCTGCTTGCCTATCTCAAGGAACCCGAACCGCCAAAAGGATTGAAGGACGCCTGGGAAAAATGGCCGGTGCTGAAACAGGTGCTGACCATGTCGCCGAAGATCTTGTCCAGCGCGCCCTGCCAGGACGTAGTTTGGGAAGGCAATGAAGTGGACCTCGGCAAGCTGCCGATCCAGACCTGCTGGCCCGGCGATATCGCCCCGCTGATCACCTGGGGCCTGGTGGTCACGCGCGGGCCGAACAAGCCGCGCCAGAATCTAGGCATCTACCGCCAGCAGGTGATTGCGCCAAACAAGGTCATCATGCGTTGGTTGGCGCAGCGCGGCGGCGCACTGGATTTTCAGGACTGGCGCAAGACCCATCCCGGCGTGCCGTTCCCGATCGCCGTGGTGATAGGCGCCGATCCGGCCACCATACTCGGCGCGGTCACGCCGGTGCCGGACAGCCTTTCCGAATACCAGTTCGCCGGACTGCTGCGCGGCAGCAAGACCGAACTGGTGAAATGCATCGGCAGCGACCTGCAGGTGCCGGCCAGTGCCGAGATCGTGCTGGAGGGCGTGATCCACCCCGATGAGATGGCGCTGGAAGGACCGTTCGGCGACCACACCGGCTATTACAACGAGCAGGACAAATTCCCGGTGTTCACGATCGAGCGCATCACCATGCGCCGTGATCCGATCTATCACAGCACCTACACCGGCAAGCCGCCCGATGAACCTTCGATGCTGGGCGTCGCGCTGAATGAAGTATTCGTGCCGCTGCTGCAGAAACAGTTTCCCGAGATCGCGGATTTCTATCTGCCGCCGGAAGGGTGCAGCTATCGCATGGCGGTGGTCAGCATCAAGAAACAGTATGCCGGACACGCCAAACGCGTGATGTTCGGCATCTGGAGCTTCCTGCGCCAGTTCATGTACACCAAGTTCATCATCGTCGTCGACGACGATATCGACATCCGCAACTGGCAGGAAGTGATCTGGGCGATCACCACGCGTGTCGACCCGGTGCGCGACACCTTGCTGGTGGACAACACGCCTATCGACTACCTGGATTTTGCCAGTCCGGTGTCGGGATTGGGCGGCAAGATGGGACTGGATGCGACCAACAAATGGCCGGGCGAGACGCGACGCGAATGGGGCACGCCCATCGTGATGAACGAGGCGGTGAAGGCAAAGGTGGACGCGATGTGGAGTGAGTTGGGGCTATAGTCGGGCGTCTGGTTTTTCGGATAGCAAAAAAGCCGGAATCAGTCCGGCTTTTTTGTATCCATTCGAAGCTCAAAGAGACTGTATCTAGAACGCGTATCCCAACCCGATCCTGACCGTTGTGTAATTTGTCTTGCTGTCCGGTTCCCACGCGACGTAACCGCCACCAACAGGGTACACGGCGCTGATGCCATAGCTGAAACTCGTATAATCAACGCCGATGTTCCCGTGCAGATTTTGCGCAAACGCATAATCTGCACCGGCACCAACCCTGTACAGGCTCGAATCGCCCAGCGCTCCCGAGAATGCACCATTAATAACGATATTCGATCCAAACGTACTGCCGAACATGGCATTGGCCGAAAGCACCAGCCTGCCGGCAGGCGAGTACTGACCCAGTGCACCGATTCCATAATAATTGTGGGTATACAACTCACCCCAATTGACTCCCCTGTCCCATTCGTGATGGCCAAGTTCTGCGTAGGGTGTCAGCATAAACTCGTCATTGACAATGAAGCCTGTTCCGTAGCGTACGCTGTAATTAATGAGTGTTGCGCCGGAGGTACCGACTACTGAACCATACGGCATCAAAGGCGCGTTCATTGACCCGCCAACATAGTTTGTGAAGCCGCTGGAATAGTCATACCCGGCTTCGATATAGTCGTTCCCCAGCCACAAATTCTGCATGGTGGATATGGACAGAGCATAACCGGGTACACGGCCCGCTTCAGTGTCCAGGGTTCCGGTCGGCGAGCCCAATATCCCATTTCCGGTTTCGGTGTAATCGACATTCGTCGAAATTGTCTGGATGCCAACCTGATTGTTGGATGCCTTGATATCTGACGTATCCGCCAATGCCGTTGCCAGGCCAGACAAGCCGGCGACTGCCAATACAGTCAATAACAAACTCTTCATGTTTTCATCTCCGGGCATGAATCGATATTACCTTGGTCTGCATCCTTGCAACAATTGCAAATGAAACAGCCGGGTAAACCCGGCTTGATTGATGCGGGGCCACAACTTTAATAAAAATTGTAAACCACGCCCAGCGATGCCGATGACGCTTTCATCGGGGGGAAAAAATTGTCGAACTTTCCGTAGTTGTCATAGAGCGCACGCACGCTGACCTGTGAATTGACATGGAATTGCCCGCCAAAGCCGATCAACAGGTCGCTTTGCGCCCAGCTGCCATATCCACCCGCTGCATCCGAATAATATTCGGCATTGCTGGCCAATCCCGCCTTGCCGATCAGGTCGAATTGTGAATTCAGCGGAAAAATGCCCACTGCCGCGATCTGGAATGAGGAGGCGGAGATGGCAGCAGGACCATAAACAGGATCTATCGTATTGGAATCGCCAAACATCGAATAACCCATTTCAACGGCAAAGACCGGACTGAAATAGTAGCCGCCCGCGATGCGGATAACGCGAGGATTGGACCATCCGGGCAAATTGCTATAAGTGGCCGCACCGACATCGGCCGCAACATAATAATTGCCGGTATTATCAGCCAGTGCGGGCGCGGCAATGAAGGCAGACAACAGCATGGTAATAGTCAGTTTTTTCAAGATTGATATCCCTCTTTATCTCTGCAAGGTTAAGCAAAAACTGCAACAGCCTGCAATAAGAATACACTACTCCCCCTCCTCGGAGCTCGCCAATGTCGACTATACGGTTGCTACAGCCGCGCTAAATATTGAAGCTGATACTATGCTATCCAAGTATCTTGCCATGGCTAAACGCTGACGGTACATGAACGTAAGCCAGTCCGAGTCGGGGATTTGCAGGCAACAAAAAAGCCGGGGTAATCCCGGCTTTTTTGATAGTGCGCGAAACGTATTTAACTTTGATAGGCGCCCAGATGGAAACCCCAATTAGAAACTGAAGTTAGCCCCGATGGTCAGCCCGCCAATGTTGTTATAGTTCAGATCTGCTGCAACTTGAGGCGTTAAGGCATATCTGACCCCGCCTGTAATATACAAACCTCCAGTATCAGCGGCCGTCGTAAATGTCCCGCCAGGTCCGCTCAAACTCGCATTTAAGGTATACAAGCCCAGACCCGCATAGGGCTTGATTTTTTTATCCAGCTTGGCCAAGGAACTGAAGTCATAGATCGCTGCGGCACCGAAACCATTGTAACTGTACTTATAAGTCCCGGCAAAAGTAGCGTAGGACTGCGAATAACCCTTCCAGAACACTTGAACTGAAACAGGCGCCTTGTTGGTCATGGAAGAAATATCAAATTCTCCCTGAATACCAAATACGCCATTCAGATCAGTGCCGTAATTTATTCCGACACTGTTATTACCATCCGCCGCAAAGGCAGGAGCTGAAGCAAAAGCGGACAACAGCGCAACAATTACAATTTTCTTCATGATTTATTCCCTAAATTTTTTATAGAAAGACTATTTGCGTGCAGCAAGGCTGCGGATCGCATCGTATCGAGCATGGTGACCTGAATCAAGGAGTATCAAAGCAAGCGTTGTAAAAATGCCACTTCTAGTGTTCTCTTTGCAACCACTCGATCAGCGCGTTTTGTGCCGGCTCTGCCAAAGCGGCGTTGCGGTTATTGACGATAAACACCACGATCCATTGTTTTCCGTTGTGCGCTTTCACGTAGCCCGCGATGGACTTCACGCCATCCAGCGTGCCGGTCTTGAGGTGCGCATATCCTGCGATATCGCTATCCCTGAAGCGTTTTTTCACCGTGCCATCCATACCCAGTATCGGCAGTGAGGCTTCCAGTTCGGCCTGGAACGGGCTGCTCATGGCTCGCTGCAACAACTCGGCGATATGCCGGGCGCTGATGCGTTCCCTGCGTGACAAACCGGCGCCGTTTTCCAGGACCAATTCTGGAAATTGCAGATGTTGTGTGTTTAACCATTGCTGGATCGCCGCAATGCTGCGGGCGATGTTTGCTGCGGGAGTGTCGATGCCTGCGCCAAGACCGCTCAAAGGGCGAGTGTCTGGCGGCGATGCGATTGCAAGTTCCGAATCTGCGGTATCCCCGCCTTCCTGCCTTGCATGAAGCGAGTCTTCGTTGAAAGCTTGCGGACTTGAAAATTCGTCACGTCTGTCTTTGCTGTCAGCGGTCAACAGCCCCCCGCTGCTCTGATTGGCATTTTCCTGCTCTGCCGCCCCCAGGGTCAGGAACAGCTGTCTTGCCATGGTGTTATTGCTGAATTTGTTGATGTCGCGTATTACTTCCGCCAACGGCGGAGACACATACCGGGCAAACGGAACCTGATCGGCAGGCGCAATTCCTTCGCGCAATTGGCCCTGTACTGTCCCGCCGAGTTGTTTCCACAATGCGCTGAACACCGCAAAGAAGTATTCATTTTGCGGCAACAGCGAAAAATAATCGTCCGCCTCGCCGCAACCGGCCGGAATGCTTCCTTCCAGCACGATGTTGTGCCCGTCCAGATGCGCCTTGTAGGCATCTTCACCACCGCAGTGCAATTTCGTCGAGGTGGTGATTCGATTGACCACCGTATAGCCGTCCAGATCAGGTTCCAGCAGAGCCGTGGTTGCGTGACCATTCGGGACCAGATGCAGATGTATTGCATTGAAGTTGAGCAGCAGCGCGTTGGTGCCGACGTTGTAAGCACGGGTGGGATCATGGTCGAATTTTGCCGGATCCTGCTTGACCGCCTCAAAAAAGCTGTGGTCCAGCACGATGTCGCCGCGTATCTCGCGCAGTCCGCGCTGGCGCAATTCGTGCAGCCACATCCAGAATTGCTCGACGGTCAGCTTCGGGTCGCCATAACCCTTGAACACCAGATCGCCCCGCAGCACGCCGTTTTCCAGTTTGCCGTCAAGATACGCCTCCGTCTTCCAGCGATATGCGGGCCCCAGCGTCTCCAGCGCGGCGATCGTGGTGAGCAGTTTCATCGTGGATGCCGGGTTGATCGCCCGGTCGGCATTCAGGCTGACAAGGGGCTTGGGTGCGCCAGTCTCCTGCACCACGATACTGACGCTGGACAGCGGGATATGCGCGCGTTTGAGTGCCGCGCTGACCGACTCCGGCAAGGTGGATGCAACAGCCCGTGTCGTGATCAGGCAGAGCAGGAACAGCTTGAAGAAAAATATTCGCATTCTGATTAACTCAATTCGTCGACGATGTGCAAGGTACGATCGACCAGCAAGTCCATCTCCGACTCGTCAATTATATACGGCGGCATGAAATAAATCGTGTTCCCGACGGGACGCAGCAATAATTCATGTTCCAGCGCAAGCGCGAAGCAGCGCCGCGCAAAGTCGCTGTGTGGCGATTCCACTTCGAAAGCCCAGATCATGCCGGTATTGCGCCAGTTATGCACCGCGCGGTGTTCGCGCAAAGGCGCCGATATCCCGTTCAGGTACGCCGCCTTGCCGCGGTTCGCAACGAGCACATCATCCCGGGCAAAGATATCCAGCGTGGCAAGTGCTGCCCGGCAGGCCAGCGGATTGCCGGTATAGGAGTGTGAATGCAGAAATCCGCTTGTCATCTCGTCGCCATAAAATGCCTGGTAAATTTCGTCGCGTGTCATCACGACAGACAGCGGCAGGTAGCCGCCGGTGATGCCTTTCGACAGACACAGGAAATCCGGAGTAATTCCCTTGCCCCCCAGGGAAGAGGTCGAATCGTTCTGCGCCGGCGCCTGCTCGCAGGCGAACATCGTGCCGGTTCGCCCCATGCCGACGGCGATCTCGTCCGCGATCAAATGCACCCCGTATTGGGTGCAAAGCTGCCGCGCGCGCCGCAAGTAAACCCGGTGATACATCGCCATTCCCGCCGCGCCCTGTACCAGCGGCTCGATAATGAAAGCGGCCAGTTGCGCATGATGCTGTTGCAAATGCAGTTCCAGCGCATCCGCGCAGCGCAGCGCGTATGACTCGGCGCTTTCCCCTGCCTGGGCTTTGCGCCAGTCCGGGCTGGGCACGGTGGCCTGCTGCCGGACCAGCGCGCCATAAGCACTGCGGAACAGCGCGACGTCGGTCACCGACAACGCGCCCAGCGTTTCGCCGTGATAACTGTTTTCCAGGCTGATGAATTGCGTCTTGTCCGGTTTGCCGCTGTTGCGCCAATAATGCGCGCTCATCTTGAGCGCGATTTCTGTGGCCGATGCCCCGTCCGAGGCATAGAAGCAATGCCCAAGGCCAACGGGTGCCAGCTCGCGCAATCGCTCCGAAAGCCGCACCACCGGCTCGTGGGTAAATCCCGCCAGCATCACGTGTTCCAGTGTTTCCAGTTGATCGCGCAACGCGGCATTGATGCGCGGATTGCTATGCCCGAACAGATTCACCCACCAGGAACTGACCGCATCCAGGTAGCGCTTGTTGTCATAGTCATACAGCCAGATACCGCTGCCCTTTGCAATCGGCAACAGCGGGAAATGTTCGTAGTGTTTCATCTGCGAACAGGGGTGCCACACGGCCGAGAGACTGCGCGCAAGGAGATCGGTATTGCTTTGCGGATGATTCGTCATGCGTGGAATCATAGCGGGTTTTGCGGCTTGCGCGCAGCGCAAAGTTTGGCTAGTCTGCAATCGTCCCTGGATTACTGACGGAAGTTAAAGTGCATATTCTCATCACCGGTGGCACGGGCTTGATCGGGCGGCAGCTTTGCAGGGTGCTGCTGGCGGAAGGGCATGAGTTGACGGTGCTGAGCCGCAACCCGGATGCCGTTCCGGCAAAATGCGGCGCGAACGTGAGGGCGATGGCCAGTCTTGACGAATGGCAGCCCGACCGGACTTTCGATGCGGTCATCAATCTGGCCGGGGAGCCGATAGTCGATGCGCGCTGGACCGGGCAGCGCAAACAGGCCCTATGGGATAGCCGGGTTACTTTGACAGAAAGCCTGGTGCGTCGCATCGCCGCCGCGCGACACAAACCCGGCGTGTTGTTGAGCGGTTCCGCGGTGGGCTATTACGGTGATCGCGGCGATGCCGTGCTGGATGAGTCGGCCGAGGCCGGCGCAGATTTCCCCGCCCGACTATGCGAGGCCTGGGAAGCAGCTGCGCTCGTTGCCCGAACTTCAGGAGTACGGGTGTGTTTGCTGCGCACCGGCCTGGTGTTGAGTCGTCAAGGTGGCCTGCTGGGACGCATGCTGCTCCCCTTCAGGCTGGGCCTGGGCGCGCGTCTGGGTAACGGGAAGCAGTGGATGAGCTGGATACATATCGATGATTATGTGGCGATGCTGCTCGATTTATTGCGCAATGAACACGCCAGCGGGCCATACAACATGACCGCTCCGCAGCCGGCAACCAACCGGGAGTTCACCGCAACCCTGGCGAAGGTACTGCATCGCCCCGCTCCATTCATCATGCCGGCATGGTTTCTGAAACCAGTCATGGGCGAACGCGCCTGCCTGTTGCTGGAAGGACAAAAAGTGTTGCCGCATAAAATCGAATCGGCGGGTTATCGCTTTGCCTTTACAAATCTGGCGGTTGCCTTGCAGGACTTGCTGGGCAAGTAGTTTTGGCGGTTTATATCCATGCCGCAGAGCTTGCTTTGCTTTCAGTATCCCGGCGTTTGTGGCATCCTTCGCAACTTACATGTTGTTACACAGAATTTATTCCGTCCATTTGATAAATTAATGGGACGGACGGAGGAAGGCAGTAATGAAACAAGTTGATGATTTCCGCTTGCGCTTTGGCAAACGCGAGCTGGTGCCGATCATAATCGGCGGTATGGGTGTGGATATTTCCAGCCGCGAACTGGCCTGGGAAGCCGCCCGGCTGGGCGGGATCGGGCATATTTCCGACGCGATGCTTCCTACTGTCACGGATCGTCTCGACAAAACAAAATTTGTCAGCCACAAACAAAAGCAATACAAACTCAACGTCAAAGAGACCAACAAAGCGATCGTGCAATTCGACCTGGGGCAAGTGGCCGAATCCACACGCCTGCATGTCAGCAAGACCATGGAAGCCAAGCGCGGCGATGGCATGATTTTCGTCAACTGCATGGAAAAATTGACCATGAATGCGCCGCGCGAAACTCTGCGCGTGCGGCTGTGCGGCGCGCTGGATGCCGGAATCGACGGCATCACGCTAAGCGCGGGGCTGCATCTCGGATCGTTCGCATTGATGGAAGACAATCCCCGTTTCCGCGATGCCAAGCTGGGCATCATCGTTTCCTCGCTGCGCGCCCTGCAATTGTTCATGCGCAAGACAGCCAGACTCAACCGTCTGCCCGATTACATCGTGGTGGAAGGCCCATTGGCCGGGGGGCATCTGGGCTTCGGCATGGATTGGGCGCAGTATGATCTGCACACCATCGTGGCGGAGATCGTTGCACATTTGAAAGCCGAGAAACTGGATATCCCGGTGATCGCGGCGGGCGGGGTTTTTACCGGCAGCGATGCGGTCGATTTCCTTGAAAAAGGCTGTGCTGCGGTGCAGGTGGCAACCCGCTTCACCGTTGCCATGGAATGCGGCATCCCGGAAAAGGTCCAGCAGGAATACTTCAAGGCCGACGAGGACGATATCGAGGTGAACATGATATCGCCGACCGGTTATCCGATGCGCATGATCAAGAGTTCCCCGGCCATCGGCGCCGGCATACGCCCCAACTGTGAAGCATTCGGTTATCTCCTCGATGCCCATGGGCATTGTGATTACATCGATGCATACAACCGCGAAGTGGCGTTGCATCCAAATGCCAAGAAGATTTCCGTCAAGGACAAGACTTGTTTGTGCACCCACATGCGCAACTACGATTGCTGGACCTGCGGACATTACACCTACCGCCTCAAGGATACGACGCACCGCAATGCCGACGGCACTTATCAAATCCTGACCGCCGAGCATATATTTCACGACTATCAGTTCAGCATCGACAACAAGATCGCCCTCCCCCCTCAAAAATAAACATTTACCCCGCCCTTGAAATCGGGCGGGGCCGCCCCGACTATTGGCACTCGAGGATGGAGAGTGCTAAACTCCGCCTCCGCAATTTTTTAACCCCTTGTTTTAGGAGACATCAGTATGAAAATTCGTCCTTTGAACGATCGCGTGATCGTTAAACGTATGGAAGAAGAACGCAAGACCGCCTCTGGAATCGTCATTCCGGATGCTGCAACTGAAAAGCCGGATCAAGGCGAAATCATCGCCGTGGGCAAAGGCAAGGTTAGCGACGACGGCAAATTGCAGGCCATGAGCGTCAAGGTCGGTGACCGCGTTCTGTTCGGCAAATACGCCGGACAAGCTTTCAAAATGGACGGCCAGGAATACATGACGATGCGCGAAGATGACATCATCGGCGTGGTAGAAGCCTAATCCAGGCTCAATTCGTCGGTGATACTGCGTTGGCATCCCCACTCGTTCCTGGCCGTGCTTGATGCACTGTCTTCGTCACGAGTTTGTTGCCGCCTTGTCTCACCATGGCTTTGAACTTGGCACAATATTTTAGATATTCAGGAGAATAAATCATGGCAGCAAAAGACGTAAAATTCCACGACGCCGCTCGTGCAAAAATGGTGGTCGGCGTGAACATTCTGGCCGATGCGGTCAAAGTGACCCTGGGCCCAAAAGGTCGTAATGTCGTTCTGGATCGCTCATACGGATCCCCCACCATCACCAAGGACGGTGTCTCCGTCGCCAAAGAAATCGAACTGAAAGACAAGTTCGAGAACATGGGCGCACAAATGGTCAAGGAAGTTGCTTCCAAGACATCCGATGTAGCGGGTGACGGCACCACCACAGCGACCGTACTGGCGCAATCCATCGTTCAGGAAGGCATGAAGTTCGTCGCAGCCGGCATGAATCCGATGGACCTGAAACGCGGCATCGACCAGGCAGTCATCGCAGCCGTTGCCGAACTGAAAAAGATCTCCAAGCCCTGCACCACCAGCAAGGAGATCGCGCAGGTGGGCAGCATCTCGGCCAACTCCGACACCGTGATCGGCGAGAAGATCGCTGCTGCCATGGAAAAGGTCGGCAAGGAAGGCGTGATCACGATTGAAGACGGCACCGGTCTGGAAGATGAACTGGACATCGTGGAAGGTATGCAGTTCGACCGCGGTTACCTGTCACCCTACTTCATCAACAACCAGGACCGCCAACTGGCCTTGATGGAAAATCCCTACATCCTGTTGCATGACAAGAAGGTTTCCAATATCCGTGACCTGCTCCCGGTACTGGAACAAGTCGCCAAGGCCGGCCGCCCTTTGCTGATCATCGCCGAAGACGTGGACGGTGAAGCGCTGGCCACGCTGGTGGTGAACAACATTCGCGGCATCCTGAAGACCGTTGCCGTCAAGGCACCCGGCTTTGGCGATCGTCGCAAGGCCATGCTGGAAGACATCGCGATCCTGACCGGCGGCACCGTGATTGCCGAAGAAGTCGGCCTGTCTCTGGAGAAAGCCACCCTGGCCGAGTTGGGCCAAGCCAAGCGCATCGAAGTGGGCAAGGACAACACCATCATCATCGACGGTGCCGGCAAGGAAGAAGCGATCAAGGGCCGCATCGGCCAGATCAACAAGCAGGCCGAAGAAACCACCAGCGATTACGACAAGGAAAAACTGCAGGAACGCAAAGCCAAACTGGCTGGCGGCGTTGCAGTGATCAAAGTCGGCGCTGCAACCGAAGTGGAAATGAAGGAAAAGAAAGCACGTGTTGAAGACGCGTTGCATGCAACGCGTGCAGCAGTTGAAGAAGGCATCGTTCCCGGCGGCGGCGTGGCATTGTTGCGCGCCAAGATTGCGGTTGGCAAACTCAAGGGTGACAACCACGACCAGGATGCCGGTATCACCATTGTGTTGCGTGCCATGGAATCTCCGTTGCGCGCGATCGTTTCCAACGCAGGCGACGAGCCTTCGGTGGTGGTGAACAAAGTGGTGGAAGGCAAAGGCAGCTTTGGTTACAACGCGGCCACCAGCGAGTATGGCGACATGTTGGTCATGGGTGTGGTTGACCCGACCAAGGTGACGCGCGTCGCATTGCAGAATGCGGCCTCCATCGCCGGCTTGATGCTGACCACCGCATGCATGGTGGCTGAACTTCCGGAAGACAAACCGGCGCCAGGCGGTATGGGCGGCGGCGGAATGGGCGGCATGGAAGGCATGATGTAATTAATTGCTGGTTGTTTTTCAGTGATTCGACAAACCCCGCTTCGGCGGGGTTTGTTATTTGGCGCGGTACCGGTATAATGCGCGGCTTCCCGAGTTGGCCGGTTTGCTTGGTTGACGGGAATATGGCCTGGTAGCTCAGTCGGTAGAGCAGAGGATTGAAAATCCTTGTGTCGGTGGTTCGATTCCGCCCCGGGCCACCAGATTTCGCATGCGCTAGCATGCAAAATCAACTAGGTAGTTTTAGTTGATGGATTTCGCATGGGTAGCATGCAAAATTAATCAGGTGGTTTATGGTTAATGATTTCGCATGCGGTAGCATGCAAAATCAACTAGGTAGTTTTAGTTGATGGATTCGCATGCGTAGCATGCAAAATTAACCAGGTGGTTTATGGTTAATGACTTCGCATGGGGTAGCGCGCAAAATGAACTAGGTGGTATTAGTTAAAAGATATCGCATGCGCCAGCATGCAAAATCAACTGGGTAGTTTTAGTTGATGGATTTCGCATGTGACATCATACAAATTTTTAAGGGGCTTGCAGCGATGCAAGCCCTTTCGCTTTTTACACCCCCACCTTTTCTACCCCGAGCACACCGTGCGCCATGGAAGCTGGATCTGCCTTGGGAGCTATGTGATGGCAATAGGAGTATCATTCCAATGATATTGCAGTGCGGGTAACGCTCTCGAGTTGAACTTTTAGAGCTGATTACCGGCCAAATTGTGCCATCGTGTCATCGCAACAAGATTTGATGTCGTTATTCAAGACGTGATTTCGAGGAGCAACAGCATGAGAGAAGTGCAAACCGGTTCATCAGGCAAAGCGGAAAGCGGCAGGATAGATTATCCGGCAGAGGTAAAAGAACAGCGCCGGACATTCGGCGACATTTTTTTTGCGCCAGACAAGCTGCTGCTGACGAACATGCTGCGTGCCATCGGCGATCCGCCCGTGCAGTTGGAATTGTGGAATGGCCAGATAATCTCGAATCACAATGGAAACGAGGTTGCGCGGTTACTCATACGCGACCGTGGCGCAATGTTGAAACTCATTGCCGATGCCGAGCTTTACTTTGGTGAGATGTACTCGGCACAGCGTATCGAGATCCAGGGGAACCTGCTGGATTTTCTCGAAGCGGTCTATCGAACCTGGCCGCTGCAAAGCCCGGGCAGGATCGGCAAAAAACTGTTGTCCTCCTTCTACGACGCACGTCGCAACACAATCAACGGATCGCGCCGCAACATCCACCATCACTACGATATCGGCAACGATTTTTACAAGCTCTGGCTCGATGAGCGCATGTTGTACACCTGCGCTTATTTTCCCGAACCGGGCACCAGCCTTGAAGATGCCCAGCTTGCCAAGATGGATCACGTATGCCGAAAGTTGCGCCTCCAGCCGGGCGACCAGGTAGTGGAGGCTGGCTGCGGGTGGGGAGCCCTGGCATTGCATATGGCCAAACACTACGGTGTGAAAGTAACCGCCTATAATATTTCCAGAGAGCAGATTCTCTATGCACGGCAACGCGCCCAGGCAGAGGGGCTGGACGGACAGGTCGAGTTCATCGAGGACGATTACCGCAACGTCCTCGGCAAGTTTGATGTTTTCGTCTCGGTCGGCATGCTCGAACATGTGGGAACCGATCATTATCAGGAGCTGGGGTCGGTCATCAACCGTGCCCTCAAGGATACCGGGCGCGGCCTGATCCACAGCATAGGCCTGAATTTCCCGCGCCCGATGGACGCATGGACCGAGCGGCACATCTTTCCCGGCGCAAGCCCGCCCAGCCTGGGGCAGATGATGCAGATCTTCGAGCCTTTCGACTTCTCGGTTCTGGATGTGGAAAATTTGCGGCTGCACTATGCCAGGACCCTGGAGCACTGGCTGCAGCGCTATGAGAATAATGTCGAACGCGTGACGGAAATGTTCGACGCTGATTTTGTGCGGGCATGGCGCTTGTATCTCGCCGGATCTTTCACCGCCTTCAAGATGGGTGGGATGCAGCTGTTCCAGGTGAGCTTCACCCGCGCCGGCAACAACCGGATCCCGTGGACCCGGCAATATCTGTACCAAACGCAGCAGGGAGCATCCGATGGAAAGCTGTGACGCGCTGATCATCGGGGGCGGCCCCGCGGGTTCGAGTTGCGCATGGCAACTCCATGGTCATGGGCTGGATGTGATGGTGATGGACAAATCGACCTTCCCGCGCGACAAGGTCTGCGCGGGATGGATCACTCCTGCGGTGACGGAAGCACTGCAACTCGACCACGAGGATTACGCCCGGCAGCACGTGATGCAGCCGATCACCGCCTTCCGTACCGGCCTGATCGATGGCGAGGATGTGGAGACCCGGTATCCGACCACGGTCAGTTATGGCATACGCCGCTGCGAGCTGGACAACTATCTGCTGCAACGCTCGGGAGCACGGCTGCGCACGGGTGAAGCGCTGAAATCCCTGCAACGGGACGGCACACGGTGGATCGTCAACGGCGCCATTTCGACGCCGCTGGTCATCGGTGCGGGCGGGCATTTCTGCCCGGTGGCGCGTTTCATGGGTGCAAAACTCGGCGCAACCGAACCGGCGATTGCCGCCAAGGAGATCGAATTCGAGATGACTCCGGCGCAACAGGATGATTGCCGGGCACGGGGCGATACGCCAGAACTTTATTTTTGCGCTGACCTGAAAGGTTACGGCTGGTGTTTCCGCAAAGGTAATTACCTGAACATCGGGCTGGGTCGCGAAGACAACCATCAGCTTTCGGAACAGCTCAGAAATTTCTGCGACTTCCTCAAACAGCGCGGCAGCATCCCGCAGGACATCCCGGACAACTTCCACGGCCATGCCTACCTGTTGTATGGGCACGCGGTGCGCAGACAAATCGATGACGGCATGCTGCTGGTCGGCGACGCGGCCGGGTTGGCCTACCCGCAAAGCGGCGAAGGGATACGTCCCGCGGTCGAATCCGGCCTGATGGCTGCGGCCACGATCATCGAAGCCAAGGGAGACTACCGCCGTCAACAACTGCTGCCTTACGCCAACCGCCTGGCTGCGCGCTTTGGTGTTGCAGCGGCACCGGCCAGTGCCGAGCCATCTTCACTGCGCAAATTTCTTGCCGGGAAATTGTTGGGTAACCGGTGGTTCACGCGCCACGTGGTGCTGGACCGCTGGTTCCTCCACGCCAACCAGGCAGCCTTGCAGACCACTTAAGACACTAGCCAAAAACGGAGGTCATCATGCCTATCAGTGAAATCTGTAACCGCGAAGTCGTTATCGTGCAGCCCGACAGCGCCATTCTGGAAGCGGCCCAGTTGATGCGCCAGCATCATGTCGGTGATGTGGTGGTCGTCGAAGAGCGTGGCGGCGTGCGGGTTCCGGTCGGTATCGTCACCGACCGTGACCTGGTAGTAGAGATCATGGCCCCTGAACTCGACCAGAAGGTTATAACTGTGGGTGACATCATGATGCCCGGGCTGGTCACGGTTAAGGAAAATGCCGGTGTGTCCGAAACCATCGAATATATGCGCGCCAAAGGTGTGCGACGCGTCCCGGTAGTGGATAATAGCGGTGGGCTGGTTGGCATCCTTACCCTGGATGACCTGCTGGAACTTCTGGCAGAAGAATTGCTGGCGCTCGCCAAGCTGGTGAAGCACGAGCAAAAAAAGGAAACGATGAACCGCCGTTAACAGAAGCCCAGAAAGCGGGCATGGCGGATTTATCATCAGGCACGGCATGTTCGCCATGCCTGTTAGCGCAATTCAAATCAAGGAAAAAATCATGCAAATCCCATTACAGATCACCATCCGCGACATGGAACATTCAGATGCGCTGGAAACGCACATCCGTGACAAGGCGGGCAAGCTCGATGAATTTTTCGATCACATCATGTCCTGCCGGGTAGTAGTTGAAATGCCGCACAAGCATCATCATCAGGGCAAGCAGTTCAATGTGCGCATCGACATCGGCGTGCCGGGCAGCGAGATCGTGGTCAACCGCGACCACGCCGAAGATGTTTATGTGGCCTTGCGCGATGCATTCGATGCCGCCAAACGCCAGCTTGAGGACTATGCGCGCAAAATACGCGGCGACGTCAAGACGCACGAGCCGAAGTATCGCCCGCAAGAAAGCGACGAAGCGGATGCGGGCGATAGGGATGCAGGGCAATAACGGTGCGATGAAGCGCGCCTTGCATATGACTACCACTGTCCCAGGCGGGTCGCAAAAATGAGGGGGGCGTTATGCCACTGAACCTCACGTCACCTTCATTCACGCATAACGGCGCGATTCCCGCGCGCCATGCCTGTGATGGCCGGGATATTTCCCCTGCCCTTGCCTGGACCGGCGTGCCGGCAGGAACGAAAAGCCTGGCCCTGATCGTCGATGACCCGGATGCGCCGGACCCGGACGCGCCCAAAATGACCTGGGTGCACTGGGTGCTGTACAACATTCCCCCCGGCGCAAGCGGCCTGGCAGAGGGCGTTTCTGATCACGATCTGCAGGATGGAACCATGCAGGGGATCAACGATTGGCACCGCTCCGGCTACGGCGGGCCATGCCCCCCGATAGGCAGGCACCGCTATTTTTTCAAGCTGTATGCGCTGGATACCGTGTTGCCTGATCTGAGACATCCCGCCAAGGCGGCTCTGGAAAAGGCGATGCGTGGCCATGTCATCGGCCAGGCCGAGTTGATCGGACTTTATCAGCGCAACCGCTGACAAGTTTTATCCGGCCCTGTGCTTCAGCGCGATGCCGAACAGCTCCAGGGCCACACCGGCGGCAAGCAGCAGCGCGCCCTGCCAGATCTCCGGCGCGAGGAACATCAGGATTGCGCCCAGCACCACCATGATCGCTGCAATGGCGCGCCGGATACGTGGATTTTTAATCATGGAATTCTCCCCGCTGTTAATTATCCGAAATTTGAGTATAGTTCAAACACTGATTTCCGTTCGACATGATATTTACACCACCTGATAAGGCTGCCCAACAAGAAAAGGGGGAAATAAAATGGCCATCATCGGTATCGATCTGGGCACTTCCAATTCCGCTGCCGCAGTATTGCGCGGCGGGCGTCCCGTCATCATCCCCAGCGCCGAAGGCATCAGCATCGGCGGCAAGGCATTCCCAAGTTATGTCGCGCTCACCGCAGACGGCCAGATGCTGGTCGGCGAACCGGCGCGGCGCCAGGCGACATCGAACCCCGAGGGCACGGCCAGCGCGTTCAAGCGCAAGATGGGCAGGCGCGAGAACTACCGCCTGAGGGACAAGGATTATTCGCCTGAGCAGCTGTCGGCTTTCCTGCTGCAAAAGATCAAGCGCGATGCCGAGGCGTTCCTCGGCGAGCCGGTGGAAAAAGCCGTCGTCACGGTGCCCGCCTATTTCGACGACAACCAGCGTGCCGCCACCAAGGATGCCTGCCGCATCGCCGGTCTCGAAGTGGTGCGCCTGGTCAACGAACCGACCGCCGCATCGCTGGCCTACGGCCTCGACCGGCTGGCGCAGGAACTGCGCATCGTCGTGATCGATCTCGGCGGCGGCACGCTGGACGTCACTATCATGGAGTTCGGCAAGGGCGTGTTCGAGGTCAAGGCCACCAGCGGCGACACCCAGCTCGGCGGCACCGACATGAACCAGCGCGTTTTCGTGCACCTTGCCGAACGCTTCCAGATGTCCACCGGCGTGGATGTTCGCAGCGACCGCAAGGCTGCCGCACGCGTTATGGAAGCGGCCGAAAATGCCAAGATCGAACTCACCGCCAGCGTCACCACCCACATCAGCCTGCCTTATCTCGCCGCCGTCAATGGCGAGCCGCGTCATCTCGAGCTGGACCTGAACCGCACCGAACTGGAACGCCTGGTGCGCCCGGTGATCGACCGTTGCCGCGGACCCGTGGAGCAGGCTTTGCACGATGCGGGCATCACACCCAAGGATGTGGACCGTGTGGTGTTCGTCGGCGGACCGACGCGCATGCCGGTGGTGCGCAGCTATTTCGAAGACCTGTTCGGGCACAAGGCCGAGATGGGCGTCGACCCGATGGAATGCGTCGCCGCCGGTGCCGCGATCCAGGCCGGGGTGCTGGCCGGAGAGGTGGGCGGCATCGTGCTGGTGGACGTCACGCCGCTCACGCTGGGCGTCGAAACGCTGGGCGGCATCGCCACGCCGCTGATCGCGCGCAACACGCCGATCCCGGTCAAGCGCAGCGAGACTTTCACCACTGCCGCCGACATGCAGACCAGCGTCACCGTTCATGTCTTCCAGGGCGAGCGTCCGATGTCGGGTGACAACACCAGCCTCGGCGAATTCAATCTGGGAGGCCTGCCCCCGGCGCCGCGCGGCATCCCAAAGATAGAAGTGACTTTCGACATCGACTCCAACGGCATCCTCAGCGTCTCGGCAAAGGACACTGCCAGCGGCAAGTCGCAGTCGATCAGCATCACCGGGTCCACCCGTCTTTCCGAGGACACCAAGAAGCGCATGGTGGAGGATGCCGAACATTATGCAGACGCGGACAAGAAGCGGCGCGAGGATGCGGAAAAACTCAATGCTGCGGATGCGGGCTGCTACGAAGCCGAGAAGATGCTCGCCAATTTTTCCGACAAGCTCACCGACGATTTGAAGAAGCGCATCGAAAGTGCATTGCGCGAAACCAAGGAAGCGCTGCTTAAAAAAGATGTCACGCTCGCCACGGAGCGCGCCGAGGCATTGAAAAAAGTGCTGCAGGAAGCCGGCGCGGTGCTCTATTCGCAATCAGGCCAGGCAGCCAAGGGACAACCCTACGCGGAAACGCGCTGGGAAGGAACGGAACCGCCACCCGATGTCGGCGCGGCAACCGGCGGGCCGCGCCCGAGCGGATCAGGTTCGCGCGGCAAGGTGGTGGATGCGGAGTACAAGGAAAACAAATAAACCTGAAAAACAATTTGTCCACGAAAAACACGAAAGGCACGAACAAAACCCAATTAGTTACATACTTGGATAGATGATAAAAGTTCGAGCCGCCAAGCCGATTTAATCTGTTGTTTATTTCGTGCCTTTCGTGTTTTTCGTGGACAGCTTCAGCTTCTAAAGAACGCACAGGCGAAATGATGAACTTCCCTCTCAAACCGCAACAGCTTCACCATTCCTGCGACCCCGCGCAATTCGGATTCCAGACCACGGCAGATCTGGAGGATCTGACCGAAATAATCGGCCAGATGCGCGCGATGGACGCAGTGCGCTTCGGCGCCAGCATCCGTCATGAGGGCTACAATCTTTTCGTGCTCGGCCCCTCCGGCATCGGCAAACGCAGCATGGTGCGGCAGTTCCTCGAAAAAAAGGCGGAGGGCGAACACGAACCCGCCGACTGGTGCTATCTCAACAACTTCGCCCAGCCGCACAAACCCCATGCGCTCAGGCTGCCATCCGGCAGGGGCGAGGAACTGCGTCTCGCGATGGAGCAACTGGTGGATTATTTGCGTAGCGCAATTCCCGCGCTGTTCGAAGGCGATGAATACCACGCCAAGGCAGCGGCGATTCAGGAGGAATTCAGCAAGCGGCAGGAGCAGGTGTTCAAGGAATTGGGAGAGGATGCCGAGAAGCAGGAGATCGTGCTGCTGCGCACCCCCGACGGATTTGCCTTCGCGCCGACCCGCAACCATGAAGTGATTCCACCGGACGAATACGAGAAACTGCCGGATGAAGAAAAAAAGCGCGTGGAGGCAGCGATCGCCGGGCTGCAGGAGCGACTGGAAAAAGTCATGCGCCAGATGCCGCAATGGCGCAGGGAGCGGCACGAGCGCATCAAGCAGATCAATCGGGAAACTACGCTGTCGGCAGTCGAGCACATGATGAACGAATTGCGCGCAAGTTACGCCGACCTGCCAGAAGTGTTGAAATACCTCGACATCGTGCAGCAGGATATGGTGGAAAATACCGACGACTTCCTCAAGCAGGAGGAGTCTTCCACCATTGGCGGCATGACCATCGTTACCCACCAGAGCTTCCACCGCTATCAGGTGAACGCGCTGGTGACTAACGGCAAGAAAGCCGGCGCGCCCATCGTCAGTGAAGACAACCCAACCTACAGCAACCTGGTCGGGCGGGTCGAGCATATCTCCCAGTTCGGCGCGCTGGTCACGGATTTCACGCTGATCAAACCGGGTGCGCTGCACCGTGCGAACGGCGGCTATCTGCTGCTGGATATCCGCAAAGTGCTGTCCCAGCCATTCGCCTGGGAAGGTCTGAAACGGGCGATGCAATCGCGCGAGATCCGCATCGAATCGCTGGGGCAGATATACAGCCTGGTCAGCACCGTGTCGCTGGAGCCCGAGCCGATTCCGCTGGATGCCAAAATAGTCCTGTTCGGTGACCGCCTGTTTTATTACCTGCTGCAGGAATACGACCCCGAGTTCGGCGAGCTGTTCAAGGTGGCGGCGGATTTCGAGGAGCATATCGAACGCAATGCCGACACCCACCTGCTCTATGCCCGGCTGATTTCCACACTGGCCCGCAAGGAAGCGTTGTTGCCGTTCGACCGCAGCGCGGTGGCGAGGGTGATCGACCACAGCGCGCGCCTGGCCGGCGATGCGGAAAAGCTTTCCACCCACATGCGCAGCGTCGCGGATCTGCTGCGCGAAGCCGATTACTGGGCGCGCGAAGCCGGACATGCAGCGGCGGAATCCGCCGATGTGCAGCGGGCCATCGATACCCAGATCAGGCGGCAGGACCGGTTGAGGGATCAACTGTATGAAGCGATCCTGCGCGATACGTTGATGATAGATACTCAGGGAGCGGTGACGGGGCAGGTCAACGGACTTTCGGTGATCGAGCTGGGCAATTTCGCCTTCGCCCAGCCGACCCGGATCACCGCGACCACAAGGCTGGGCGAAGGGGAGCTGGTCAACATCGAGCGCGAGGTGAAGCTTTCCGGCGCGATCCATTCCAAGGGCGTGCTGATTCTTTCCTCTTTCCTTGCCTCGCGTTATGCAAGGAACCAGCCGCTGGCGCTTTCCGCCAGCCTGGTGTTCGAACAATCATATGGTTTCGTCGAAGGCGACAGCGCATCAATGGCCGAGTTGTGCGCACTGCTTTCCAACCTCGCGGATGTGCCGGTCAGACAGTCGCTGGCAATAACCGGCTCGGTGAACCAGTTGGGCCAGGCGCAGGCGATAGGCGCAGTCAACGAAAAAATCGAGGGCTTCTTCGACATCTGCGCGGCGCGCGGATTGAGCGGCGAGCAGGGCGTGCTGATCCCCGCTGCCAACATCAAGCATCTGATGCTGCGCCGCGATGTGGTTGTGGCCGCCGAAGCCGGGAAGTTCAGCATATACGCCGTGGAAAATGTCGATCAGGCAATCGCGATCCTGACCGGCTTGCCGGCCGGGGAAGTTGATCCCAGCGGTGTTTATCCGGAGGGCAGCGTTAATTGCAAGGTTGCGGCGCGCCTGGCCGAGTTGACGAAGATCAGGCAGTCGTTTTCAAAGCAGTCAGGAAATAAGGCGAGTGAGAAGAAGCAAACTGATTGATTTTTCGCTTTCCGTTTCTGCTGAGTTATAGATTAGAGGTGAGCCATTGGTTTCTCCCCAGCGCGATTACTACGAGGTGCTCGGTGTCGCCAAGGATGCCGAGCAGAAGGCGATCAAGGACGCTTTCCGCAACCTCGCGATGAAATATCACCCCGACCGCAACAAGGAGCCGGGAGCAGAGGAACGCTTCAAGGAAATCGCCGAGGCCTACGCCATCCTGTCCGACCCGAAAAAGCGCGCCGAATACGATGCCCGCGGATTTGCCGGCGTGGAAGGATTCAGCCAGGAAGACTTGTATAGCGGCATCAATTTCGACGATATCTTCGGCGGGCTCAATTTCGACTTTGGCGGGGACAGTCCGTTCGAGAGCTTCTTTCATCGCCGCCGCACAGGGCCAGTGCGCGGCGCGAATATCGAGGTGGAGTTGTCCATCCCGCTGGAGCGGGTGGCAAGCGGGGGCGAGGGAAAAGTCCGGCTAAGCCGCCCTTCCGCTTGCCCGGCCTGCCACGGCACGGGTACCGCAGGCCGTGCCGCGCCGAAGACCTGCGAGACGTGCAAAGGCACCGGGCGCATCACCCGCAGCAGCCACAAGGAAAAAGAACATATCCTGATCCAGCAGATCAGCACCTGCCCCGCCTGCCATGGGCGCGGCAGCATCATCGATCACCCCTGTTCGAAGTGCAGCGGCAGCGGCGAAGTGGAACAGCAGGAAGACCTGACGGTGAAGATCCCGATAGGTGTCGAGGAGGGCATGGCGCTGCGCATTCCCGGCAAGGGCATGCCGAGCCCCGAAGCGGGCGGCGTGACCGGGGATCTGTTCGTCGTGGTGCGTTCGGAGTACGACCCGCGCTTCGAACGATCCGGGCCTGACCTGCTGCGCCAGGAAACCATTCCGCTGACCGATGCCGCGCTCGGCGCCACGCTGCAAGTGCCGACACTGGACGGATCGGCCAGCGTGACGATACCGCCCGGCACCCAGCCGGGCGCGGTATTGCGACTCAAAGGAAAAGGGCTTCCTGAATTCGGCAGCGGGCGCCGCGGCGAAATGTATTTGCGCATCGATGTCCATGTGCCGGAAAAACTTTCCCGCGAAGAACGGGAACTGTACGAACGGCTGCGCGCCATAGCCGGCAAGGAAGGCTGGAGTTTCAAGAAGATATTGAAGTGATCGGACAGTGAAGGATTTGAATCCTGAAATGCTTGGAGCGGAAGTCTGCATCTGTAGGAGCGGGCCATGCCCGCGATAGCTTTTTGTTCGCGGGCATGGCCCGCTCCTACAGGGGAGCTTACCCATCCTGCTAGTTCAAAAGTGAAATCATGAAACGCCATTTTGCTTTAAGCGCATTTCTTTTTTTCTGCTTTGTCCTGCCGTCGCGGGGAGGGGAATTCGACACGGCGCGCCACAAGATGGTGGTGGAGGTTTTGCGCGATGCCGCTGAAACATCCACCGCACTCAGTCCCGGCGTCGTCGCGGCGATGGAAAAAGTGGAGCGTCACCGTTTCGTGCCTGCCGCGCTGGCCACGGTCGCCTATCTCAACCGCCCGCTTCCGATCGGCTACGGGCAGACGATCTCGCAGCCTTTCATCGTCGCGCTGATGACTAACCTGATGCAGGTCAAGCCTGGCGACAGGGTGCTGGAGATCGGCACCGGCTCGGGCTATCAGGCCGCAGTGCTTGCGGAAATGGGCAGTTCGGTTTACAGCATCGAGATCATCGAAGAGCTGGGGAAAGAGGCTGGCGAGCGGCTGAAATCTCTCGGTTACCGCAACGTGCATACCAGGGTGGGCGACGGCTATTATGGATGGCCGGAAGCGGCGCCGTTCGACGCGATCATCGTGACGGCCGCTGCCAGCCACGTGCCGCCGCCGCTGCTCAAGCAGCTCAAGCCGGGTGGGCGCATGGTGATCCCGCTCGGCACGCAATTCATGACCCAGTACCTGATGCTGGTGGAAAAACAGCAGGACGGTTCGGTGACCAACCGCCAGACTCTGCCGGTGCGCTTCGTTCCGCTGACCGGCGGACACTAGATCTCCATCCATATGCCACGCCCTCCGTTTATCGCGATCAGCTTGCTCGCTATCTGCGTGCTGGCGTACGAGGTGCTGTTGACGCGATTATTCAGCATCGTGCTGTGGCATCACTTCGCCTACATGATCATCAGCGCGGCGATGCTGGGCTACGGAGCGAGCGGCACCGCGCTGACGCTGCTGAAAGATAAGATCGCGCCGCACTTCGGTGCGGTATACATCATTGCCGCAGCGGCATTGGCTGTGCTGATGCCGGCGGCGTTCTGGCTTTCACAACAGATTCCATTCAATCCGCTCGAACTGCTGTGGGACAAGAGCCAGCCGGCCAAACTGCTCGCCGTTTACCTGCTGATGATGCTGCCGTTCTTTTGCGGCGGGCTGGGCATCGGCCTGGTCTTTGCGCACTTCGGCAAGCAGGCATCGCGCATCTATGCCTTCGACATCCTCGGCGCGGGGCTGGGCAGCCTGGGCGTCATCGTCGTGCTGTTCCTCATGCCGCCCGCACAGGTGCTGACCGCGCTCACTGCATTGGCCTTGCTCGCTGCCGCGATCGCCGTCATAGAGCTGAAGATGCGGCCGAAATGGCTGATGGAATTGTTTGTCGGGCTGGCTGTGCTGGCGGCCGTGGCGCTGCCCGGCGTGCCGGTGCATCCTTCTCCTTATAAAGATTTGAGCCAGGCGCTGAACATCGCCGGGGCGCGCGTGATCGAGGAGCGCAGCAGTCCCTTGGGGCAGGTCACGGTCGTGGAGAACACCCGCGTGCCGTTGCGCGATGCGCCGGGGATGAGCCTCAACGCGACGAGCGAGCCGCCGCCGCAGCTGGGCGTGTACGTGGACGGGAACGGACCTTCGGCGCTGATCAGATTCGATGGCCATCTCGCGCCGCTGGACTATCTTGACCAGCTCACTTCGGCGCTGCCTTATCATTTGTTTGACCGTCCCCACGTGCTGGTGCTGGGCGCTGGCGCGGGCAGCGATGTGCTGCAGGCGCTCTACTTCCACAGCACCGCGATCGATGCGGTGGAACTGGACCGCAACGTCACCGACCTCGTGCAACAGCGCTTCAAGGATTACGCGGGCAACCTGTACAGCCGGCCCGGCGTGCACGTGTACGAAGCAGAGGCGCGCGGCTTCGTCAACGCCAGCGATCAGCGCTATGACCTGGTCCAGGTGGCGCTGCTGGATTCATTCGGCACCGCCTCGGCCGGGCTGTACGGCCTGAGCGAAAATTATCTGTACACGGTGGAAGCGCTGCAAGCCTACCTGAACCGCCTCACCCCGGGCGGCATGCTGGCCGTCACGCGCTGGCTCACGCTGCCGCCGCGCGACGCGCTGAAGCTGTTTGCGACCGCGGTGTCCGCGCTGGAGAAGAACGGCGTATCCAACCCCGCCGCGCGGCTGGCGATGATACGGGGCTGGAAGACGGTCACGCTGCTGGTAAAGAACAGCGATTTCACCGCGACTGATATTGCCGCGATCAGGGAGTTCTGCCGCACGCGTTCCTTCGATCTGGTGTATTACCCCGGCATGCGCGCCGACGAGGCGAACCGTTTCAATATCTTGTCCCAGCCCTATTTTTTTGAGGGGGCCGTTGCGCTGCTGAGTCCGCAGCGGCAGGATTTCATCGACCAGTACAAATTCTATATCGAGCCCGCGACAGACGACCGTCCGCATTTTTTCCGCTTCTTCAAATGGAATTCAGCCGCGGAAATATTCGCGCTGCGCGAACAGGGCGGCATGCCGCTGCTCGACTGGAGCTACCCGCTGCTGGTCGCGACGCTGGTGCAGGCGATTGCGGCAAGCCTGCTGCTGATCATAGCTCCGCTGGCCTTCTCGCACTGCCGCCGCACCTTGCCTGGCGCGCCGGTGGCGCTGTATTTTCTCGCGATCGGCTTTGCGTTCATGTTCATGGAGATCGCCTTCATCCAGAAATTCGTGCTGTTCCTGTCCCACCCGCTGTACGCGGTGGCGGTCGTGCTGTGCGCGTTCCTGGTGTTCGCCGCCGCAGGAAGCTGGCTTGCCGGAAATTGGAGAATTGCACGCTGGCAGGCTACCAGCAAGGTCACGCTGGCGGTGATCGCGATGGGCGCGATTGCGCTGCTCTACCTGGCCATCCTGCCATACCTGTTCCAGGCGCTGATCCATCTGCCCGATGCGACGAAGATCATCATCTCCATCGCGCTGATCGCACCGCTGGCGATGTGCATGGGCGTGCCTTTCCCCACTGCGATGGCGCGGCTTGCGGGAACAAACGAGCAAGCCATTCCCTGGGCGTGGGCGATCAACGGCTTCGCCTCGGTGGTGGGCGCAGTGCTTGCCACGCTGCTGGCGATCCATCTGGGGTTTGCTGCGGTAATATTATTGGCTGTGCTGGCCTATGCCTTGGCCGGTATCTCTTTGAGGAGATTTGCCTGATGAGCCGTTATCGCGCGGTGTCGAAATGCGCCTGATGTGGCAAGCGCTGAGTATCCTGGCTGCAGCCTACGGTGGGCTTGCGCTGCTGGTTTATATTTTCCAGTCGCATCTGGTTTTCTTCCCTGAAGTCGATCGCGAGATTTCCGCCACACCTGCCCGAATCGGATTGCCATACGAAGACCTCCATCTGCAGACATCCGACGGCGTCGCTCTGCACGGCTGGTATATCCCGGCCCCGCAGCCGCGCGGCACGGTGCTGTTCCTGCACGGCAACGCGGGGAACATCTCACACCGTCTTGATTCAATCGAGATGTTCCATCGCCTCGGCTACAGCACGCTGATCTTCGACTACCGCGGCTACGGAAACAGCGGCGGCAAGCCCACCGAGCAGGGCACCTATCGTGATGCCGAGGCCGCGTGGCGCTACCTGACCGAGCAGCGGCACATCCCTTCCTGCCGCATCGTGCTGTTCGGCGAATCGCTGGGCGGCGCGATTGCCGCATGGCTGGCCGCCACACACCCGCTCCCGCAATCGGCCGGCTTCGCCAGTAACGTGTCGCGGGATGTGGCGGTCATTCCCGCCCCGGATGCTTCGCAACGCCGTGTCATGGCCGCCAGCCACAAACCGGCCGCACTGGTGATTGCCTCCGGCTTCACCTCGGTGCCCGAACTGGGGCAGCAGCTCTACCCGTATCTGCCGATAAAGTGGCTGGCACGCATCCGTTACGATACAAGGGTATACCTGAGGTCTGTCACCGTGCCGGTGCTGATCGCACACAGCCCGCAGGACGACATCGTTCCGTTCGAGCACGGGCGCGCGCTCTACGCCGCAGCCAATCCGCCCAAGCAGTTCCTCGAACTTGCGGGCGGCCACAACGACGGTTTTATTTTCATGCGCGAATCATGGATCAAGGTGCTGGGCGATTTTCTCGGTGAACAGATGGATGCTGCCTGTCGATGAAGAATTTGGAGAGCAAGGGCCGGAATCTCCATGCATTGGAAGCAGAAAAAAATTCCCGGTTTGGGTTCCATGATCAATTAATCCGGACACCTTGGGCATCCTCCAACATACCGGCACGAACATGATCTTCCGACTGGCCGCTGACGCTGTTTTATTGATCCATCTGGCGTTCATCCTGTTCGCCCTTCTGGGTGGCGCGATCGCGGTGCGGTGGCGCTGGATTCCAGTTGTTCATCTTCCTTCTGCCGCATGGGGATTCTTCGTTGAGCTCACCGGCCGCATCTGCCCGCTTACGTACCTGGAGAACTACCTGCGTATCAAGGGAGGGTTATCGGGTTATACGGAGAGCTTTGTCGAGCGCTATCTTCTCGCAATTATCTACCCTGCCGGGCTCACCAGGGAGATCCAGTTTGCGCTTGCTGCCGTGGTCATCATCGTCAACATTGCCATCTATGGCTGGCTGTTCGTTCGCAAACGCAATTCGCGCGCACGCACTGAATTGGATCGCGACCGTTTCTTGTGATTTGGCAATGGACAATTATTCATGGTCCTATCGCTATAAATCCGCCGGCCGTATCACCCACTCGGCGTCAAAACAGGCATAGAATCGCAGCATGCGCATCGAGCAGAAGAAGGGTGTGATCATGTATCAACGTATTCTGGTTGCTATCGATGGAAGTGCGACTTCCGGGCGTGCGTTGCAGGAAGCGATCAAGCTGGCGGCTGTCAAGGCTCAATTGCGTCTGGTTTATGTGATCGAGGAAGCCTACCCGCTGGACGCCGAGGGCTATGCCTATATCGATTATGAGACCCTGCAGGAAGCGGTGCGCAGCACCGGCCAGCGCACTCTCGCAGAGGCCGCAGAAAAAGTGCGGCGCTCGGGCGCAACGGCGGAAACCGCGCTGCTCGATGTTCCCGGCGAGCGCATCGCCAGTGTGATCGACCATGAGGCGCTGAATTGGAAAGCCGACCTGATCGTGATCGGCACGCACGGGCGTTCCGGTTTAAGCCGTTTGCTTCTGGGCAGTGTCGCGGAAGGCGTGGTGCGCGGGGCGTCGGTGCCTGTGCTGCTGGTCCGCGCCGAATAAATTCATCCGGCGGTATTCAGGGCCTCCGGCAAGCGCACCGTATTATCCGGGCTGCGGCAATTCGACTGTTACCGCAGGACAGACCAGTGTGTTTCCCGAATCATTGCGCGCAGGAGACGCCTCATTTCATTTGCGGTGCCTTGGCAGCATCCCGGTGAAAAAAGGGACACGGATTTTCGACGCATATCGCTTCGATGAGTGTGTTTGATCAGGCAGCGCACAGCGGCGAAACAGTGACCGCCCGAAGTTCGGAGGATCCATGACCTTAAGGTTTGTCTCCAAATATTTTCCGGCCCTGCTGCTTGCACTGGGCTCAGGATTGGCCGTGACAACATCGGCAGCGGCAGTTCCACAAGCGCCAGAATCTTCACACCGGGAAGAATCTGCCCGCCAGGATGCATCGGTTCAGTCAGCCGATATTGAAGTCTTCGTCCGCGAAGGCTGCCCGCACTGCGCAAGCGCAAAGCAATTCCTCGAAGAACTGCAGCGCGAACAGCCGGGGTTGCGCATCGTGGTTCGCGACGTGATGCGCGAACCCGATGCGCTGGAACGGCTGAAGCTTCTTTCCGGGGAGCGTGGCCTGGCCGGCACCCGGGTGCCGACTTTCCTGGTGGGCGGTCAACTGATCGTCGGTTTCTCCGATGAGTCGGGCACGGGGCAACTCATACGGAACCTGCTCGGCCGGCCGCAATACAGGCAGGAAAATTTCATCGTCAATTTCCTCGGCCATACCGTGTCGCTCGATCGGGTCGGCCTGCCGCTGTTCACGCTGGCGATGGGTTTGCTGGACGGGTTCAATCCTTGCTCGATGTGGGTGCTGATCCTGATGATCTCGCTGCTGGCGCCGATGAAAAACCGGCCGCGGATGCTCGCCATCGCCGGCACTTTTGTCGCCGTGGAAGGTATTGCGTATTTCCTTTTCATGACGGCCTGGCTCAACCTGTTCCTGCTGATCGGACTCTCGCGCGCTTCGGAAATCATCATCGCCGCCATCGCGTTGCTGGCGGGAACGATCAACCTCAAGGACTTCTGGCGCTATGGCTGGGGAGTCACGCTCTCGATTCCCGACGCAGCAAAGCCCGGCATCTACTCCCGCATGCGCCGCATCCTGCAGGCCGAAAACCTTACCGCAGCGCTGCTCGGCACAGTGGCACTGGCTGTCCTGGTACAGGTCGTCGAATTCATGTGCACCTCGGGTTTCCCTGCCCTGTTCACGCGGATACTGACCCTGAAACAATTGGATACCCTGAGCTATTACAGTTACCTTTTGCTGTATGACCTTGCCTACATGCTCGATGACGTGATTGTTCTGGCGATCGGCATCATCACCCTAAGCCAGCGCCGGCTCCAGGAAAAAGAAGGGCGCTGGCTCAAATTGATCAGCGGCCTGGTCATGGTTGGGCTGGGCATATACTTGCTCGTTGTTCCGCATTGAAAAGCGCCCGCCAGGACGCGACGGCGGGCTGGGATTGCATGCCCGCAACAGATCAGCGGGTATTGCCGGAGAAATATATTCCTGACTGGGCATCGTGAACCCGCACCTGCATACCATCGAACACCTCTATGCGCATCTGCACAGCAGCGCGCAGGGACTGTCACAGGCCGAGGCCATGCAGCGGCTGCAAAAGTTCGGCGCCAACCGGCTTGAAAAAATTTCCGGACAGACCTTCGCCGCAAAACTGCTCAAGGAATTCACCCATTTCTTCGCGCTGATCCTGTGGCTTGCGGCGGGGCTGGCTTTTGTCGCGGAGTGGAAAGACCCGGGACAGGGTATGTCCACGCTGGGCTATGCGGTGCTCGGCGTGATCCTGGTCAACGGGCTGTTCTCGTTCTGGCAGGAATACCGCGCGGAAAAAGCGCTGGATGCGCTGCGCAATCTGCTGCCGCATTACACCACCGCGTTGCGCGACGGCCGCGCGGTGCAATTGCCGGTGGCAGAACTGGTGCCGGGCGATGTGGTGCTGCTCGCGGCGGGCGACGATGTCCCCGCCGATTGCCGCTTGATCGAAGCGTTCGGCGTGCGCGTCAACACCGCCAATCTCACCGGCGAATCAAAACCGATGGTGCGTGAAGCGGACCATATATCGGAAGAACAGGCCGTGTTGCGGCGGGATATCCTGCATGCCGGCACCTCGCTGATCTCGGGTGAGGCAAAAGCGATGGTGTACGCCACCGGCATGCACACCGAATTCGGCAACATCGCGCGCCTGACGCAAACCGCGCGCGAGCCGCTGTCGCCGCTGCAAATTGAGATCGCGCGCCTGTCGCGGCTGGTCGCGCTGTTCGCCACCCTGCTCGGCGCGGTGTTCTTCCTGATCGGCCAGGTGATCGGCCTGTCGCTCTGGGAAAACCTGGTGTTCGCGATCGGCATCATCGTCGCGAACGTGCCGGAGGGATTGCTGCCCACCGTCACGCTGTCGCTGGCGATGGCGACGCAGCGCATGGCGAAGAAGAATGCGCTGGTGCGCCACCTGCCCGCCGTGGAAACGCTGGGCGCAGCCAGCGTGATCTGCAGCGACAAGACCGGCACGCTGACGCAGAACCGCATGAGCATCCGGCAGGTGTTCTATTCCGGCGCGCTGGTGGAGCCTGATGCGTTGGTCACAGCCGAGCCGCTGTATGCGGTGATGCGCCATTGCCACGACCTGCGCCGCGTCGAACAGGACGGGCAATCAATATGGCTGGGCGACCCGATGGAAGTGGCGTTGCAGGAAGGCACTCCATCCGGCGGCGTGATATTCCCGCGCCTGGACGAGATTCCGTTCGACACCGAGCGCAAGCGCATGTCGGTAATCTGCGATACGCCGCAGGGGCACATGCTGTATTGCAAAGGTGCGCCGGAAATTGTGCTGCCGCTGTGCAGCGAAATGCTGCTGCAAGGCAAACGCCTGCCGCTGGATGAAGCCAGCCGCGCCAGTCTGCTGATTGCGCATGAGCAGATGACCGAGCGGGGCTTGCGCGTGATCGCGCTCGCGTATCGCAGCCTGCCGCAACACGCCACAAACCCCGAGAGCGAGCTGATCTTTGCCGGACTGATCGGGCTGCTCGATCCGCCGCGCGAGGCCGTTCCCGAAGCGGTCCGCCGCTGCCATGCCGCCGGCATCCGCGTGATCATGATCACCGGCGACCATCCGCACACGGCCAGCGCGCTGGCGCGCGAGATCGGGCTGGCGCAAAACCCGCTGGCCGTGACCGGCGACAAGCTGGTCACCATGTCGGATACCGATCTGCAACTGCTGCTCGACGAACCCGGATTGCTTTTCGCGCGCACTGGTGCGGACCAGAAGATGCGCATCGTGCAGGCCCTGCAGCACAAGGGCGAGATCGTCGCGGTGACCGGCGACGGGGTGAACGACGCGCCGGCGTTGAAGTGCGCCGATGTGGGCATCGCGATGGGCATCTCCGGAACCGATGTCGCGAAGGAAGCGGCCGACATCATCCTGCTCGACGACAACTTCGCGACCATCGTCGCCGCGATCGAGGAAGGACGCGCGGTGTTCGACAACCTGCGCAAATTCCTCACCTACATCCTCACCTCGAACATCCCCGAGCTGGTGCCGTATCTGGCCTTCGTGCTGTTCAGGATCCCGCTGCCGCTGACCATCATCCAGATACTCGCGGTCGATCTGGGCACCGACATGCTGCCCGCGCTGGCGCTCGGCGCGGAAAAGCCCGATCCCGACACGATGCGGCGGCCGCCGCGGCCGCGCAGCGAAAGGCTGCTCGACTGGGAATCGCTGATGCGTGCCTACCTGTTCCTCGGGCCGCTGGAGGCCATCGCCGCGATGGCGGCATTCTTCTTCGTGCTGCACGGCGGCGGCTGGCAGTATGGAAACATGCCGGGTTTTCACGACAACCTGTATCTGCAGGCCACCACCGCGTGCCTGTCGGCGATCATCGCGATGCAGGTGGTCAACGTGTTCCTGTGCCGCCATCCCGTGATGTCCGTCTTCAGCCGCGGCCATCACCGCAATCGGCTGATCTGGTACGGGATCATTTTCGAGCTGGCGCTGCTGGTGCTGATAGCCTACACGCCGTGGGGAAACGCGCTGTTCGGCACCGCACCGCTGGATGCCGGCGCGTGGCTGTTCATCATTCTTTTCATGCCCGGCATGTTGCTGCTGGAAGAGTTGCGCAAGGCGATGGTGCGCAAGCACAGACTATGAAAGAATCAATGGGACGTCAGCCGTTTCACCATACTGTGCACGCGCGGCGAGATCAGCAATACCGAGATAAAGGCGATCGGCCATGCGATCATGAAACTTCGCGCCCAGTGGGCGATTAAATTCTGATAGCCGAAATTGACGAGCGTCAATATGAGAGTGACGATGCAGGCCACGATCATCGACATCAGCAGCGAGAACAGCAGATGGGCAAAGCGGTGATGGAACTTCATGTCGCCAGGCTGGCGGTGTTGTCGCCGATTGAATAAGCAAATACGGTTTGTGCCACGATTCCCCCAAAGAATGCATTTAAAGCGCGAGCACTCTAGCAGATAAAAAAGCCGGGCATCGCGGGAAAAATTCCGTGCCTGACCGGGCGCGGCTGCAGCCCGGCATTTCTGGTTATCCGGCCTTTGCGGTAAGCTACGCCCTTTCCCAAACCGCACAAAAGTACAACCATGGCCCAATATGTAATGTCCATGCTCCGCGTGAGCAAGACCGTCCCCCCCAAGCGTCAGATCATCAAGGACATCTCACTCAGTTTCTTCCCCGGCGCCAAGATCGGCCTGCTCGGCCTGAACGGCTCGGGCAAATCCACCGTGCTGCGCATCATGGCGGGCGTGGACAAGGAATACGACGGCGAGGTGCAGCACCTGCCCAACATCAGCATAGGCTACCTGCCGCAGGAACCGCAGCTCGACCCGGACAAGACCGTGCGCCAGGAAGTGGAATCCGCGCTGGGCGAAGTGTTCTCCGCGCAGAAAAAACTCGACGAGGTGTATGCCGCGTATGCCGAGGAGAATGCCGACTTCGACGCGCTGGCCGCCGAACAGGCGCGCCTTGAGGCGGTCATCGCCGCGTCCGGCTCTGACGCCGAACACCAGCTCGAGATCGCCGCCGATGCATTGAGGTTGCCGCCGTGGGAAGCGGTGATCAAGAACCTTTCCGGCGGCGAGAAGCGCCGCGTCGCGCTGTGCAAGCTGCTGCTGGAAAAACCCGACATGCTGCTGCTCGACGAGCCGACCAACCACCTCGATGCCGAGTCGGTGGAGTGGCTGGAACAATTCCTGGTGCGCTTCCCCGGCACCGTGGTTGCGGTCACGCATGATCGCTACTTCCTCGACAACGCCGCCGAATGGATACTCGAACTGGACCGCGGCCACGGCATCCCGTGGAAGGGCAATTACTCGAGCTGGCTGGAGCAGAAAGGCGCGCGCCTGGAGACCGAGCAGAAACAACTCGACGCCCACGCGAAAGCGATGAAGCAGGAACTGGAATGGGTGCGGCAGAATCCGAAAGGACGCCAGGCGAAATCCAAGGCGCGTATCGCCCGCTTCGAGGAACTGAATTCGCAGGAACACCAGACCCGCAACGAGACCCAGGAAATTTTCATCCCGGTCGGCGAGCGGCTCGGCAACGAAGTTATCGAGTTCAACAACGTGTCCAAAGCGTATGGCGACCGCCTGCTGATCGACAACCTCAGCTTCAAGATTCCGCCCGGCGCGATCGTCGGCATCATCGGCCCGAACGGCGCGGGTAAATCGACGCTGTTCAAGCTGATCACCGGCAAGGAAAAACCGGATTCCGGCGAGGTGAAGATCGGCTCCACCGTCAAGATCGCGCACGTCGACCAGGCGCGCGACTCGCTGCAGAACGACAAGACCGTGTTCGACGCGATCTCCGGCGGCAACGACATCCTCACCGTGGGCAAATACGAAACCTCGTCGCGCGCCTACATCGGCCGTTTCAACTTCAAGGGCGGCGACCAGGCCAAGCTCGTCGGCCAGCTTTCCGGCGGCGAGCGCGGGCGGCTGCACCTGGCGCAGACGCTGATCGCAGGCGGCAATGTGTTGTTGCTCGACGAACCGTCTAACGATTTGGACGTGGAAACGCTGCGCGCGCTGGAAGATGCGCTGCTCGAATTCGCCGGCTGCGTGCTGGTGATCTCGCACGACCGCTGGTTCCTCGACCGTATTGCCACCCACATCCTCGCTGCCGAAGGCGATTCGCACTGGAACTTCTTCGACGGCAACTACCAGGAATACGAAGCGGACAAGCGCAAGCGTCTGGGCGAAGAAGGTGCGAAGCCTAGGCGGATTCGGTATAAGCCGATTAGTCGGTAACTATAAACATGCTTTTCAGTAAGTTCAAAGTACGCAGGGCAATATAAATGTTGGAATTCTCGATCTTAAGGAGAAAAGAATGGCTGTCAAAATAATTAAACGAAATACTGCTACAGCAAAGGGCACTAGTTCTCAAATTCTGAGCGCCATTTCAGTAGTCGGCTACAAGTCTCTTGAAAATAAACAGCGAATTGAAATTTCACCGTTAACGATTTTGGCTGGTGCGAACAGCGGTGGAAAATCGAGCATTATGCAGCCGATTTTATTGCTTAAGCAGACACTCGATGCACCGTATGATCCTGGTAGTTTGTTATTGGATGGACCTAATGTGAGGTTGACTTCAACGGACCAACTCTTATCGAAAAAATCCGATGGCTCAACTTCAAAAGAATTTGAAATCGGATTTGAAATTGGAACAAAAGAAATTGGGCTTTGTTTTAGAAAATTTCCAAAAAAAGGTCTAGAAATATTCAGTAATTCTGTCTCAGAGGGAAAAAGTAAAACAATTATTACCAAGAATGCAACAACTGATGAACTTAAGGAAATTGTTAGGTTATCTGGATTAAAGGACATTATCCCAAACAGTTTATTTAAAGACGCCGAATCAGAAATTGTTCGTGATCGAGCCTTTTTATCGGTTGAATTGGTTGTTGAAAAAAATCGTTTTAGAATCCCAGTGGTACAGCCTGGCGCAAAGCTTTCAAACATGATTGCCTCAATAATACATGTGCCAGGATTGCGTGGTAACCCTGAACGAAATTATAAAACTACGGCAGTTGGCGATTCCTTTCCTGGTACCTTTGAAAATTATGTAGCTAGTGTAATTAACCATTGGCAAGTTACTAAAGATCCACGTTTGTCTCAATTAGGTACTAATCTTGAAAATTTGGGGTTAACTTGGAAGGTAAAAGCGGAGCAAAGAGACGAAACTCAAGTAGAGTTAAAAGTTGGGAGATTGCAGCATAGTGCGCGAGGTGGAGCAAATGATTTAGTTAGTATTGCCGATGTTGGGTTTGGTGTATCTCAAACGTTGCCTGTGCTTGTTGCTTTACTGGCAGCAAAGCCTGGGCAGATAGTTTATATCGAGCAGCCAGAAATTCACTTGCATCCACTAGCGCAAAGAGCACTCGCTAGAATTTTGGCAGATGCGGCCATGAAAGGTGTAATTGTAATTGTAGAAACACACAGCGCTTTGCTGCTTAAAGGAATTCAGACGCTTGTGGCGAAAGATGAGTTAAAGCCTGAATTGGTAAAATTGCACTGGTTCCAGCGGGATACATCGGGGGCAACTACTGTTACGAGCGCTGATCTTGATAATGTTGGCGCTTTTGGTGATTGGCCTGAAGATTTTGATGATGTCGAGTTAACTGCTGAGAATGAATACCTTTCCGCTGCCGAAGCAAAACTCTATAAAAAACATAGCAAAGGCCATGCGGCATGAAGAAAACACAGTCTAGAAGTCTTGTGATTGATGCTTCAGTTGCGAGAGCTGCTGGCGGAGATGATGCAATCCATCCTACTGCTATGCATGCGCGCAACTTCTTAAGCGCAGTTCTTACGATTTGCCATAAGGCTGTAATGACACCAGCGGTTCGAACTGAATGGGATGCACATCAATCAAGGTTTGCCAGAAAGTGGCGAAGCAGCATGGTGGCTAGAAAAAAACTATTGTTATTTGATATTAATGAGCGAGATGACATAAGAGCACAAGTTAATTTGGCGACTATCAGCCAAAAGCAAAAAGCTGCCATGCTTAAGGATTGCCACTTAGTTGAATCTGCAATTGCATCGGATAATCGAATTATTTCTTTGGATAATGTTGCGCGTGATTTATTTAAAAATTCACTTGATGTGCCTGATGTAAACAGTGTCCTATGGGTTAACCCAACAGACAATGCTGAGAGTGTATTAGTTTGGCTAGAGAAGGGGGCGCTAGTCCGCAAAGAATATAAGCTTACCTAGCTAAAAAAGCTAATGGGGGCATAGAGCTAACGCACAAATTAAAGGGGTCAGCATCGAAATAGTTTTACTGGTAATAACATTGGGTAATTGAGCAGCAGAAGTAATTGCCTGTTCTAGATTGGTGATGAGTATTAAAGAGAACCAAAGCTACCGGAGTCGAATTGTTTTTGGAAATTAAAGGGGCCAGGCTCGATTTTCGCCATCATTGATAAATGATATGGGGACGGAGCCCAATTCCCTTCCGCCAAAATTCCCTTGACGATACTGTCGCTTGGCGATAGCATTTCTGTCCATGATCATCGACTTCCACGACGAAGATACCCTCAAGGTCTGGATCGGCGAATTTTCTCGCCGTTTGCCTAACCAGATACAGGACGTGGCTCGGCGCAAGTTGCGTATGTTGCACAACGCACAACGGATCGAGGATTTGCGTATCCCACCTAACAATCGCCTGGAACCATTGAAAGGCAAACGTGCCGGGCAGTGGAGCATCCGCATCAACGACCAATGGCGCGTATGCTTTGTGTGGAACGAAGGACAAGCCAGCCGCGTAGAAATCTGCGACTGATGGGACTACTAGCCATCTGACTAAGCTGCAAAAATCGCAGCAAGTCATTGGTTATATCACTGAGGAGTAATGACAATGAGCAAGCGAACCAAACAAAAACTGCGCAACATCCACCCCGGCGAAGTGCTGCGCGAGGAATTCCTGCTTCCGCTCGGCATTTCTCAATACCGGCTGGCAAAAGAGATCGGCGTGACCGAAGCCCGTGTCTCGGCGATCTGCTCCGGCAAGCGGGCGGTCACGGCAGATAGCGCTTTGCGTCTGGCTGCCTTCTTCGGCACGACGAGCGGTTTCTGGCTCGGCTTGCAGGCGGATTACGATACCGAAGAAGCTGCGAAGGAGTTATCCGGAGAATTGGCGCAGATACATCGCTTTGAGCCGATAGCAGCTTGAGTGCGCGAAAGGCGACTCGATATGAAAAAACGATCTACAAGCAAGGATGACCAGGACATTCCGGAATATACGCGGGAGCAGCTTGGGGCTGGGGTACGCGGGAAGCATTACAAACAATTTATGCAGGGCAACAAAGCAAAAGGTACCGGAGTCGAATTGTTTGGCAATTACAGAATGACATAGAGACTGGAGGTGTAATGGGCAAGCTGCGGTACTTTGCATTCTGTATAAGCATTGTTTTCGTTGCTTCCGTGCCGGCACAGGCGGAGGTTGAGTTTTCTTACGACAAGAACACGTTTATAAACTACTGGAGTTGTCTTGGTATTTACCCTGGAACATCCCTGGGGCTTGGGGAGAAGGTCTGGTTTTTTTCGAAGGATCAATCGCCCACGCCCGGCAAAGTCGACCACGTAATTCCGGCTGCGGATGCGAAAAAGAGATTCGACGCTCTCGGTTTCGATAAGGTCTACAAGGACAAGCCCCTGTGGGCGGAAATCGGATGCGCTCATTATTTTCGTGGCGATATGCCTGAATCGCTGGCTCGGGTATCGCCTGAGCCAGCAGATTCTTCCAGCATAGGGTTTGCCATACGCGGCCTTCCTGCAGGCGCGTGGGTTGCGGAAGGAAAGGGTGAATCTGTCGCCATGGATGTAAAAGACAATCCGTATGTGGAGTCGGTGCGACACCTTGTTACAGATGCTTGTTATGCACCTGATTCGCTGGTTCGCATGAAGCGGTTCCCGGTACGTGAGGGACGTGCGATCGTCCAACTGGACATTGGAAATGTAAAGAAGGTAAGCGCCGAAAAGAGAAAGCAGAACATCGAAGAAGAAATGCAGCGGGCCGAGAGGGTATACACCAAGCAGGCCTGGCCGGAATACAAGAAGAAAGAACTGGAAGCGTTGGAAAAAAAAAGATTACGTTGAGTCCGTGGAGATCTGCCGGTTTTTCCTGGATGGGAAGCGGGTACTCAAGGAAGAGAAAATTTCACGCCGTACTGGCGTCGATGAACGGGTCGATACCGCGCCGGATCTGAACAGCGACAACTGGGCGGACACCACCACCAGCGCCATTGGCTTTATCAGCCTGAACGAAGGAAAAGATTGGGATGCGCTTTTCGTGGATGAAGGGTGGGAAGGAATCAATTATTCGATTGAGCGACTCAATGACTCTGTCGTTCACTACAACCGCTTTTTGTACACTTACCATTGATAACACCAAGAAATATTTAATCGAGCTAATGCGGTCAGCATTACATTTGTCTGGATCAGCCAGGGGAGGAACGCATGATCCCGCTGCACGAATTGCTGAATCGCATCCACTGGGACCCGGAATTCGGGCGCGGCGAATTCAGGATCGGCTACCTCGACCATGTGCGTGGCGCGCTGGTGTATGTGCCGCTAAATGAAATGCAGCAGGAGCCGGGCAGCCATTTCTGCTTCGACGTAACAGACGAGGAGGGTGTCGTGCACAGCGTGCCCTATCATCGTGTCAAGGAAGTGTGGAAGGACGGCGCCCTGATCTGGCGGCGGGAGCATTGAGCCCAGGGATAATGGCATCGGCCCAGTAATGGCACCGGGACGGAGCCCAAATAATTTCAGCAACAAAAGTTATCCAGGCAATCTGCCGCGCAATACATCACGATCAAACCACCATTTGTCGCCGACGATGGCATCCACAACCAGCGCCATGCGCGGCAGAAACACCTGGGGATCACGCAGCTCCAGCCTGTCCAGCCACGTGTTCATCGCATCCTGGTCCTGCACCTGGCTATGGCGCTTGGCCACCATCGCAATGAGATTATTGACCAGGAAGCCCTGGCTCTCATGCTTGTCGTCCTCGGCGCGCAGATCAACCACATAACGCGCGGTAATCGCCGCCACTGCGGCACCGTCTGAATCATCCGGCATTTCGTCAATCGCATGGACCAGCATGGCCACCGTCAGTTCCGGATCGACCGGAAAGGTAATGGCAAGCCAGATGCCCATGCCAAGCACTGCTATGGAATTTTCATGGCCGGCCTGGTAAAGCACGTTGCACGCCTCGACTGCATCCTGCCAGGATTCTTGTTGCATGGAGATTGCAAATGCCTCTAGTGCAATATCCCATGCTTCTTTCTTGCGTTCCAAAGTATTCAGGATCTCGGCGATATCCAGTTGCAGTCGGGCGCGCTGCAAATGATCAGAGTCCACCAGCGTGCCGAGCTGCTGTATTTTTTCCGACAGCTGCATTTTCAGCCCGATTTGTTCCTCCGCTGTCAGGCCGTCATTCGCGTCTTTGATCAGTGAGCCAACGTTGATAAATTTTTCGTTCATGAGATTGCTTGAATTAGATGTTTGAATTAGATACTTGAATTGGATTTTGGGGGGTGGCGTCAGCAGAATTGCGTGGGCCAGTAAAATTATATGGTCTGACTTCGCAGGATGATAGCAGGTTGCGAGCTAATGGGTCAGCATCGCAATCAAGTTTGCAGGTGCAATGGGTTGCGGAAAAAACTCGCCCCTGGCCCGCTTAACTCTTGCGAACCAGACCCCGATAATTTCTATTTTACGACAATCTCGAAAAGAACCCTCATATTGGCCTTTGCTTCCGGCGAGTTGATGTCGCCTGGGGACACTTCATACAATGCCGGCTTTGTCCTGCCATATCCGATCACCGTGATTCGTTCAGCCTTGATGCCTTTTTCGATCAGATAATCCCTGACCGTATTTGCTCTTTCTTCGCTTAATTTTTGATTGCTCTCTTCCGTGCCCTGGGCTGAGGTATATCCCGCCATGCGGACGTCCACTTTTGGATTATCTTTCAAGACCTGGATATCCTTGTCTAGGAGCGCCTTGGCTTCACTGGTCAGCGTTGCTTTAGCAAAATCAAAATGCGTGTCCCCGAACACGGCCACCTTTTCATCCGGCTTTGGGTCAAGCACGATCATCATGAGCTTCAAGTCGGACAGGCTTTTTTGGGACAGCTCCACCTTGGGCGTTGGCTGAAACAACATGAATAACAGGATCGCCACAATGACGCACAGTATTCCCACAATGACAGCCATCAAGTTTGCCCTGTGTTTTTTGTGTATCAACGGGGCGTGTTTTCCCGCCAGCCTTTCCGCTTCAAGCCAATCAACATAATCATTGCCATTCTTGAAGCCGTGTTTTTCATAAAGCTCATAGGCCAGGCTCTTTATTTCCTTGTTTTCTTCGTTCAGGTCTTTCTGTAACATTTTGTTGCCTCTCTTTTCAGTTGTTAAGGGCAGAAAATCAACTGCTCAAGGGATGGAAAATTCGGGGATCACACGCTCGTATTGCCGGAAAAAACTGATGGCACAAACACCGTTAACCAACACCGAAATGAAATGGGCACGAAATATATCGCCCTCTTCCATTTTTTCGTTGCAATGAAAATTCAGAATCCAACGTCAGACAAGGTTGGTAATATTCCTTGCGCTGCATCCGACCGGATTCGCGACCGCACTATGGAAGATATTGCCTCCTTGTTCTGTGCGTTGCCGCACATGCTGCGCAATAAACCAGAGCTAATGGGTGACCTCAAATAATTGTGAATAAATTTTCTGACAAGTTGCTGGGATTCGAATGCGACATTCCCAATGGCTGGGATGTGTTGCCCGGTGCGTGGGCCAGGAAGGCCAAACTTACAGCTGCGTCCACTTCTGGAAAGGTGGAGGAATTGCTCAAGGCCAATACCAATACTCCCTTTTTGAGCCTGCAGGCGACTCAAAACGATCCATGTGAATCCATCCCGATGATTCAATACACTGCCAAATCTTTGCAGGTTGTGCATTATATGGGTGGGCCTGACGGGGTGATCGATACTGTAATTGCCCAGATGGAAAGTGCATATCCGGATTTTCATTTGGTACAGCGATTGTCCCCTTACCTGGTCGCAGGCGCGGCTGGGGCTTACATGAAGGCCGGTATGTCCGTGCTCAACGAGCATGGGGTCAAGTTCTCCTGTGTATCCGAAGTGATTCTGCTTCTGGCGTCCAGATATTGCCTGATTGTGGGCTTTAGCGGCCCGTCTGATCCGGATAAAAGACCAGCCGCCGATTTCGATGCGATCATTCGCTCTATCAGAATAGTGTGACCAAGAATAATCGGAGGCAGACCACGGTTACCGCGCGCAGATCATTTTCCTGATCGATTCAAATAATGGGATGGCAGCCCAACAATATTTGTTTCGCGCGATGATCGCCTCAATATACAATGAGATTCGAAGGTGCAGGCTCGAATTAAAGTAGTTGAGAAAACCAGGATGGTGGGGCCGATTTATAAGTGATGAATCAACTGCAACACATCAGTTTTTGTTGATCAATTCTTCCGAGTACGGTTTGCCGGGATTGTGTAACGGGATAGGGCTAGCCGGCTGAACCAGAGTGGCTAATGGGATCAGCATCGCAATGGTTTCGAAGCGGGTGAGAAGTGAAAAATCTTAAGGGGTTGAGCTTGGAGTGTAATGGGGACAGTGTGTGCTGTTTAGTTTGCCATTCAGGTCAAAGACAAACTCATTGTTAACGATTGTCAACGAAATGCATCAATAGGGAGTGTAAATATGCAAATGCGTGTTGCTTCAAGAGTTGAATACCTGCCGATTTGCCACGTGCCATTGTTGTTAGCGATTGCCCTCATGTTTGCGCTGACCGCCAGCATGAAGTCATTCGCCGCTTCAGCGCCGGTGACGTCTTCGGTGGAGACGCAGCCACAGGAAGCTGTTCTTGACAAGAAAACCCTGGAGATGATCCAAAGCACCACCTTTGAGGTGGTCGTAAAGAAGCCGGTGAACGATTCGCTGAAATACGAAAAGGCGCTGCCCTTGGATTTGCTTCCGTTTGCGTTTCGCAATGACAAATATCTTTCTGTGGGAACCGCATTCGCAATCGCACCTGATCAGTTTGTCACTGCCGCTCATGTCCTGACTTTGGGTTTAGATAGCCAGATGAAAGGTTTTTCACTACGCGACAAGAACGGAAACGTTTACCCGATCGACAATATTCTCAAATATTCTTCACGCCGGGATTTCATCGTTTTTACGATCAAAGGCCAGATCACCAAACAATTCATTCCGATCAACACCAGTCCAAAGTTGAATGAGAAGATCTATGCAGTGGGCAATGCCCTGGGACAAGGAGTCGTCATTCGCGATGGTCTGTATACATCGGATACGCCTGAGGAACGCGACGGCGCGTGGAAATGGATACGATTCTCGGCTGCTGCTTCTCCTGGTAATAGTGGTGGCCCCTTGCTTGATCGCGATGGCAAATTGATCGGTATCGTTCAACGCAAGTCCGAAAATGAAAACCTGAATTTTGCGTTGCCGATTGCTGAAGTGCTGAGCGCCAAAGATAACCTCGCGGTGATCGACAACAAGATGACATACGGTATCGACAACATGTCGATGACCAAAATATCCGATTTCCGTCGTGAAATCGTCTTGCCAAAGACTTATGACGAGCTGAATCAGGAATTAATCCGGTTAAACGAGCAGAACTATGAGAATGTGATGTCGGCCATGTTTGCCGAAAACAAGAAAAATATTTTCCCGAATGGCCCCGGCTCACTCCGATTCCTCCACAACAGCACTTTTTCCACCCTCTTCCCGGCTATAGTGGCGATGGGCAGCGATGGCGTGTGGACGGCCTATAAGCCGAACGACATTGCCAAAGCGGAACTGGGTGCTAATGGCTACCTGACCACTGGCAAATTGGGATATTCAAAATATTTCCACCTTCGGCTGCCTGACAATGTTGCCTTGGACGATGTTGTCGGAGATTCCGGGAAGTTTATGGACTTGTTTGTGAAGGGGGCGGCTTTTACGCGCACTGTAAGCACTGAAAATATCAAAATCACTTCCATGGGCAAGGCGCAGAAGGAAAACAATTTCATTGATGCATATCAGCGCAAATGGTTGGTGAAATCCTGGCCTATCGAATTTTCCGATGAAATGCTGGTGATGATGTCGTTGCCTGTTCCCGATGGGATGGTTGGATATATGCGCATTGTAGGGACCGGGGAATATGAAAATAACCTCAGCGATATGAAAAAATTGGCGGATTTTTTCTATGTTTCCTACTATGGAACTTTGCCGCAGTGGAAAACTTTCCTGTCGAACAAAAGCATTTTGCCTGTGGCGTTTTCTGACATTAAAATTAATTTCGAGCCTGGTCAGGAGTTTCGCTATCAATCGAAGCGCCTGGTCTTTAAATATCCGTCCAGCCTGATGAAGATATCAAATACCAGCGATCTCCAACTTGGATTTACTTACTTCCAGGATGCAGGAAAAGTGGTGTGGGATGTGTCAAAAATTGTAGTTGGTGAAGACAAGAGCAACAACTCTGCATTTACCATAGTCAGAGAAAACAACCCGCCATTGAATATTGGCGATGAAGATCTCCAGTACTGGGGAAATTTGTCGAACATGCGCTATCCGTACGACCACACCAGCTTCTTCGACAATGGGAGGACGGTCATCGGCACAGTTCTTTCGGGAGAAGGGCGCGTTCAGTCTTCAGACAAAGTTCTCTATTCCGTGATGTATTCGGTTGATGGTGTTATCCAGCAAGATGTTGCGGCCACCAAGCTTGACGGTTTTGTTCGTGGCATGAAAATGCGTGAAAACACCAGTTTGGTCGTCGGCAACCATATTGGAAAAGTCGCCACGAGTAAAAATTGATGCAACGGGAAGTGCGGCACCATGAAAACCAGAAGGTGCCGGAGTCGAATTGTTTTTGAAGTCGGAAGGCGTGTCTGAAATAGGAATCGGCTCCGACACCTTGTTATGCATTGAATCGGGCGTAATTCGCGCCTGACCGGTTACCTCAATCTAAAGATCAACGATCATTGTTTACGGCAACCGGTAAGGTGTTGCCGCCGGCCTGCATGTCGATCGCCTCCGTGACTTTTTTTCCGTTATCACGCCAGTGATGATGCCCTTAACCTATAATGGCCATGTGGCGACAGTTCTGATTCGACGGCAGACATGGAAGGGAGCACCTTGAAATGAGCAATAAAGCAGACTACAGGCTAATCGGCAAATCATCGGTATGTTCGGAAATTAGCGAGGACGAAGCCAAGATTCTGGCGACGGTAATGGGTGTGCGCCAGTTGAAGGATGGCGAGTTGCTCGTCAGCGAGGGCAACGCCGACCATACTTTGTACATACTCGCCTCAGGCAAGCTCGGCGTCATCAGCGCCACCGTTGACGGCAAGCAGAACCTGGTACACACCATGACAGCGGGCGAATGCGCCGGCACCCGCGCGTTTGTCGACCGATCGCCGCGCAAGGCAACTCTGCGTGCGATCGGCAATACCACGGTCTACATGCTCACCCCGGAGGCCTTTGACACCGTGGTGGATGCCCACCCGCGCCTGGCCTATAAAGTGATGCGCGCACTGTTCCGGGTCACCCACGCCAACCTGATGCGGATGAACCAGGAAAGCCAGCAGCTTGCCAATTACATCCACAAGACGCAGGGGCGGTATTGAATCGCGGGTAAATTCAAAAACCAAAGCAATCTGGATCGCAGATCGTATCAGGATGCCGCATTGAAATGAAATAGGTTAATGCGGTCAGGCAGCACCGCCATCGACTGCGAACTACCCTGCCCGTCCGCCTGTTCCAGCCCCGCTCTGCGTGCAATTCCGGAAGTCCCAAGTGATTAGTCCCTACGCGGTTATGGTTATCGACCGGCAAAGCTATTCATGTTTTTTTATAAGTAGTAATGTAGCTGCCTTTCCAACCCCACAAAGGAGCATCGCTATGTCTTACAACATGAAAGTAGGGTTATTCTCATACGAGCATCATTTGAAAAAAGGCATGCTCGCCGTTGTGCTGGCACTCGGACTGCCGCTCGGAACACCACTGGGAACGCCGCTCGCCAGGGCGGCCGAACCTGAGGTGACGGCGGACCAGGTGGTAAGTGCAATCGAGGGTGCTTTTGGCGTGACACCCGGCCAGCGCCGCAACCATATCAAGGGCACCTGCGCGGCGGGCGAGTTTGTCGGAATACACAAGGCCGCTGCCGCATATTCCCGGTCGACGCTGTTCTCCGGAAAACCGGTGCCGGTCGTGGCGCGCTTTTCGCTGGCGGGCGGCAATCCCAAGGTTCCGGATTTTGCAAAAAACCCGCGCGGCATGGCGCTGGAATTCAGCCTGCCAAATGACGAAATCCAGCATATGACCATGCTGAACACGCCAATGTTCGGCGCCGCGCAGCCGAGCACTTTTTACGACCAGATGGTCGCAATGAAGCCCGATCCGGCAACCGGCAAGCCCGACCCGGAAAAAATGAAGGCCTTCAAGGCGACCCATCCCGACAGCCTGGCGCAAGCAGATTTTCTGGCAAAACATAATCCGCCGGTGAGTTATGCAAACAGCGACTTTTACGGCATCCATACCTTCAAGTTCATCAATCGCGCCAACAGGACCACGCTGGTGCGCTGGCGCTTTGTTCCGCATGACGGGGAAAAGCGTTTGACGGATGCGGAACTCAAATCCATGCCGCCGAATTTTCTTGAGCAGGCATTGATCGACCGGACCAAAAAGGGCCCGGTGCGCTGGGACATGGTGATCTCGATCGGTAAGCCCGGCGATCCGGTGGACAATCCGACGTTGACGTGGCCTGCCAATCGCAAGGAAGTGAAAGTCGGGACGCTGACGATTGCCTCGGCAATGCCGCAGCATGGAGCGGCATGCGAGAATATCAACTACGATCCGCTGGTGATGAGCGACGGCATCGAACCGACGAATGATCCTATCCTGCAGTTCCGTTCGCCCGCCTATGCGACCTCGTTCGCCAAGCGGATGGGCGGGATGTAAAACGCGCAGTATGCGGCAACCCCGGCGCGCGCCCGGGTTGCCGCATGTCCGGTGCAACGGCGGCGGCAATACCAAATCGTGAAGAGGAGAATTACAAGTGACGCCTTTGTGCAATGTGCTTTTCCGCATCTGTCAGCTATAGCGCCGCCGCCGTGCTGGTGGGCACCGGTGTGTATGCCGTCCGGCAGGCCGGACGGCTGCAATCCCCATACCTGATGTGGGCGCTGGTTCCTGTCTTGTTTGGTTTGCAGCAGGCATTCGAGGGACGGGTATGGCAGGACCTCGATGCGGGGGATGCCGGTGCAGCTGTGCCATATGCGCTGGGGTTTCATTTCTTCTCGCATTTTCTGTGGTTGTGGTGGCTCCCTCTCGCCAGCTACCTGGTCGAGCCCGGTCGGACCGGCAAGACCGGAAAGCTGCGCAAGCGGGTCATCGGCGGCTGCGCAGTATTCGGCGCTTTCGCCGGCACGCTGGTTTATTCCGTGATGCTCTCCCATCCCGAATGGATGTCGGTCGGGGTAAAAGTACACTCCATCACCTATGATTTTTCCGTTCCCTGGCGCAGCTTCATCCACTTGCCCGTCACGCCGGCCGCGCTGTATGCGCTGACCATCCTGTTGCCGCTGCTCCTCTCCAGCCACAAGCTGATCAGGATCTTCGGGGTGCTGGTCGCCTTGTCCAGCGCGCTGACATCGGCGGCCTATGGTTATGCCTACGTCTCTGTCTGGTGCTTCTTCGCTGCCGTGCTCTCGCTCTATCTGGTCTACATGATCAGCCGTCTTGTGGCAGCAGAACAGGACGGACGTACCTTGCCCGCGCGGAGCGAAGGTTGATCAACCAGACTCATCGAGCGGGGTTCGACATGGTTGACTTGATCTTATGATCCGACTCGACGAATCATTGCATGCATGGGGAGAGGCCGGCTTCAACGCTATTCTCAAACGCGAAATCGAGAAGATGGGCGCAGACAATCTGCCCCTGCAACAGGGATTGTCCGGCAGTAGTTATGTTGCCGATAGCCCGATCACAGTGATGATCCACCGCGTTGCCGAAATGGAAAATGTGATCCGCATCAAGGCCGGGATTTTTTATCAGGGGATAATTGGCGGTTGCAGCTGTGCGGACGATCCGACACCCATCGGAGAAAATAATGAATACTGCGAAGTGCAGATAGATATTGATAAGGTAACCGCAGTTATTGCGGTTACGCTGATAACGGAATGATCAGTTCAAATTTGAGATGCTTATTTCAGGAAGTCAGACTCCGAATAGCGCCGGGATTTCTCCCCGGGATAAAGAAATCAATTCGGGCAGGTTGTGTGCCATGGTCTACAATATTCACTACGATGCTCTTTGCAGATAATCATTAATGAAGTCGCCAACCCCGCCCCGGAAAAAATCCCGCTTCAGCTTCAGGTTGCCCGGCAGGCCGGTGCGCCTGATTGTGCTGCTGCTGTTGCTGGGGCTGTCCGGATACATTTACTATCTTGACCTTACCATCCGCGATGCTTTCGAAGGCCGCAAGTTCGCTTTGCCGGCGCGTGTCTATGGCCGTGCGCTGGAGGTGTATCCGGGGCTGAAGCTGACGCGCGGGCAATTCGTCGGCGAGATGAAGTCTATCGGGTATCACGAGAACCCGCAGCCGGACGAGGCGGCGACCTACAAAAACACATTGAATGGCCTCGAGTTCACGACCCGCGACTTTGTGTTCGGGGATGGCACACAGCCTGCGCAGCATTTGCGCATTGCATTCGCCGACGGCAAGGTGTCCTTGCTGCAGGTTCTCGGCAGCAAGGATGTCGATCTGCCCCTGTTGCGCATGGAGCCTCCGCTTATCGGCGGCATCTATCCCGGTCATAACGAGGACCGGGAGCTGGTGAGGCTCAACCAGGTTCCCAAGATGCTGACCGCCGCGCTGATCGCGACCGAAGACCGGAATTTTTATACGCACTGGGGCATCGATCCGCGCGGTATCGTGCGCGCGCTGTACAAGACCGTCACCGGGCAGCGTATCGAAGGCGGCAGCACGATCACCCAGCAGCTCGTGAAGAATTTTTTCCTGACTCCGGAACGCACGCTGACGCGCAAGGCAAACGAGGCGTTGATGGCGCTGCTGCTCGAGTTGCACTACAGCAAGGGTGAGATACTCGAAACCTATCTCAACGAGATATTTCTCGGCCAGGATGCCAACCGCGCCATCCATGGCTTCGGCCTGGCCAGCTATTTCTATTTCGATCGTCCGCTCGACCGGCTGGAGCCGCAGGAGATCGCAACCCTGGTGGGCCTGGTCAAGGGACCGACGGTGTATGACCCGCGCAAACATCCGGAACTGGCTCTGAAGCGGCGCAACGTGGTGTTGCAGATCATGGTGAGCCAGCATGTCATCAATCAGGCGCAATTCGTTGTGGCCCGCCGCAAACCGCTGGGTGTGGTTGAACGTGCACCCGCCGGCACTTCGCCGTATCCGGCTTTCCTGCAGTTCGTGCATCTCCAGTTGGCGCGCGACTATCGCGAAGAGGATCTGCGCAGCGAGGGTTTGCGCATCTTCACCACCCTTGACCCGTTCGTGCAGCACCAGGCCGAGGAGGCTTTGAAGTCGCGCCTTGCGAAGATCGAAAAGACGCACAGGATTGCCGCCAATACGCTGGAGGGGGCTGTGGTGGTCAGCAGCACGCAGACCGGCGAGATACAGGCGATGGTGGGCGGGCGCGATGCGCGCTACGCCGGATTCAACCGCGCCACCGATGCGCAACGCCCGATCGGTTCGCTGATCAAGCCCATCATCTATCTGACCGCGCTCGAAGATCCGCAGCACTACACGCTGATCACGCTGCTGGATGACAGTCCGCTGCTGTGGAGCCAGCCGGGCACCACTGACTGGAAACCGAAGAACTACGATCGCCTGTTCCACGGCCAGGTACAGTTGCGCACCGCGCTGGCCCAATCCTATAACGTCGCGACCGCGCGTCTCGGCATAGCACTCGGTGTCGAGCATATCCTCGGCAAGCTGCCGCTGTATGGCATCGAGCGGCAACCGCCGCCTTTTGCCTCGTCGCTGCTCGGCGCCTTCGGGCTGTCGCCGGTCGAGGTGTCCCAGCTTTACCAGACCTTTGCCGACGGCGGCTTCCGCACGCCGTTGCGCGCGATCCGCACCATCGTCACGGCAGACGGCAAGCCGCTGCAACGTTTTCCGCTGAATGTCGAACCCGTCGCCCCGCCGGGGCCGGTCTATCTGCTGACAGCGGCCTTGCAGGGCGTGGTGCGCGAGGGCACTGCGCAATCATTGGCCAATTGGCTTCCCGCCGAAATGAATGTGGCAGGCAAGACCGGCACCACGGACGATCTGCGCGACAGCTGGTTCGCGGGATACACCGGCGACCGCGTGGCGGTGGTTTGGGTCGGCCGCGATGACAACCAGCCCTCCGGATTGACCGGTGCCACGGGGGCCATGACCGTCTGGGGCGAGATGATGAAGAACATCCAGCCCGAGCCGCTGGAACCCGTGATGCCGGAAGATGTCGAGATGGTGAATGTCGGTCCGGTCAGCGGGCTGCGTTATGATGCGGGATGCAAGTCAGGGGTGTTGCTGCCCTTCATCAAGGGTTCTGCACCGGCAGAGACGTCGCCCTGTGACGCATCGTCTGCGGACGCATCGGCCGCCAAGGCTGAAGCCCAGCCCGATGCGAAAGCTGATTTGAAATCCGGGGTCAATCAGGATACCGGGAAGAAAAACTGGTTTCAGAGGTTATTCAATTGAAAAACAGATTAAGTTGGATTTTTATCCCGGCATGGCTGGTGTTGCTTGCCGGTTGTGCAAGCGTGGTAATACCGCCGCCGGCAACACCCGCTCCGTCCGGAACAGCGCAACCCGGTGAGGCTGCCGTCATCGCACCGGTGCCCAAAACCGCCATGTCGGACAACCGCGCCGTCATCGCGTTACTGGACCAGGCACAGACCGACAACGGGTCCGGGCGGCGTGAAGCGGCAGGGTCATCGCTGGAGCGCGCGCTGCGTATCGAACCGCGCAACCCCTGGTTGTGGCTTGAGCTTGCGCAACTGCGCCTGGCCCAGGGCCAGTATGCGCAGGCAATCACGCTGGCCCGCAAATCGAACAGTTTTGCCGGGCGCGACAGTCGCGTACAGGCCGCAAGCTGGCAGGTCATCGGCCAGGCACGCGTCGCGCAGGGCGACCCGGCAGGCGCCGAGCAGGCGCTCAAACTTTCCGCAGAGCTTGCCCAACAGGCAAAGGCGGATCACGATCCCAATTTCAACTCACAATGATCGCCCTATGGAAATGAAGCAGATCAATTCTGGCAGGTTGCGCGCCATCGGCTACGATAAACGCGCCCGTTTGCTGCAGGTACAACTCGACGACGGCAGCATGCTGCAGTATGGTGGCGTTGGCGAAGAAGCCTGGCGCCGACTCAGCAACTCGGGCTCGGCTTGGAGTTTCTATCGCGACAACATCGAGGAGGAGTTCACCGCGAAGCGCGTTTCCGGAAGCAGTTCCGCAGGCAAGAACCCGCTCGACGAATTGTTCCGCAAACCCTGAATCAACGGGGGCGGCCGGCTCGTCGTTCCGCCTCGTTTTATCCGAACAATCCGTTTGATTTTCCGTACGCAATGGAATAGATTGCCAGTGCGGATGGCCCGGTTCCCGGCGTGTGCCGGATGTCGATCACAAGGCGGGTTTCATTGCCGTTGGTGCCAACGGGGCCAGCATCAAATTATTTTCCAGGACAGGTAACGAAATGAAATGACTTCACCGTTAGCCATCGCAGGGAAAGTTAGATGAATCTTTTGGAATTGTTTCGTCATCAGATCGATTTCCAGGTGGTTCCTGCGGGACAGGTATTGTTCAGGGAAGGCGAGCACGCCGAATTTATGTATGTCCTCATGTCCGGCACCGCCGAGATCATCGTTCGCAACAGACTGCTGGAGACTGCGGAGGCGGGCGCGATCGTGGGCGAGATGGCGATGATCGATGAAAGTGTGCGTTCTGCTACGGTCGTTGCCAAAACCGATTGCAAATTTTTACCTATCGAGCGCGAGCGGTTCAACTTTTTTATTCAGCAGAAGCCGGAGTTTGCGCAGCACGTGATGCGGGTCCTGGTTGATCGCCTGCGCAGAACCGATGCGTTCTTGTAATCGGGTGGCGATACGGAATTAAAGATGAGCGGGTAATAAACCCCAAACAGGGATTCAATTTGCAATCCTGAATCGAAACCAAATCAAGTTCGGAAAAAACTTTGTTCATTAATTCTTCGTGGGAGGAAGCATGGATATTGATCAGATTGAGCAATTCAAATCCAAACAGCGTGAAACATGGACGCTGGGAAATTTCGGCGACATGGCCGTCTTCACGACGCCCGTGGCCGGCCATCTGGTTCGCTTTGCCCGGGTGACGGGTGGCCAGGCGGTGCTGGATGTCGGAACGGGTACCGGTGTGGTTGCGATCACGGCACGAAATCTGGGCGCCAGGGTAACCGGACTCGACCTGACCCCTGCGCTGCTCGCACAGGCCAGGGAAAGTGCCGCGGTGGCCGGACATGACGATATTGCCTGGCATGAAGGAGATGCCGAGGCGCTGCCTTTTCCCGATGCCGCTTTCGATGCGGTGCTGAGCCAGTTCGGGCACATGTTCGCGCCGCGGCACGATGTTGTGGTGAGCGAGATGCTGCGTGTGCTGAAACCGGGCGGCACCATTGCGTTCGCGACCTGGCCCGGCGAGCAGTTGATCGGCCGCATGTTCAGTCTGAATGCGAAGTATGTGCCGCCGTCTCCGGGCATTGTTTCGCCGGTGCAGTGGGGCGATGTCAATATCGTGCGGCAGCGTCTGGGGGACAGCGTGAAACGCCTGCATGCCGAACGGGGCATCATGGGCATACCGGCGCTCAGCCCCAGGCATTTGCGCCTGTTCCTGGAAGCCAGGACGGGCCCGTTCATCCAGACCGTGAAGGCTTTGCAGCATGACCCGGCCAGGCTCGAATCATGGCGGAACGAGATGGACGAAATGCTGGGCGAATACCTGCAGGACAATGTCGTCCGTCACGAGTACCTGCTGATACGGGCGATCAAGGTCTGACAGCGGCGATCAATCAAACGGGCCAGGCTCGAAATATTTTCCGGCTATCGCCATGCCGAACCAGCGCGCGCAATCTGCGCGGAGCAACGTAGTTCGCATTTGATCTGAAAGGAACATCCCATGATCACCATATCGCCGGAAAGCAGGGAAAACATTCTTGTCGTCAGCGCCACGGGGAAGTTAACCGACAAGGACTACAGGGAAGTGCTCATCCCCCGCCTCGAAACGATCATTCAGGCACACGGCAAAGCACGGCTGCTGCTGAACATGGGGGACGAGTTCCATGGCTGGGAAGCTGCGGCAGCGTGGGATGACGCCCGCTTCGGGCTTGCACACATGAACGATTTCGAAAAGATGGGCGTGATCGGCGGCCCCCAATGGGTAGCGTGGTGTTTGAAGATCGGTGCCGTCGTCATGAGCGGCGAGATAAAAAACTTCCCCGTAGGCGAACGCGAACGGGCAATGCACTGGATCAAAAGTTGAATCAACACCCTGGCATCGCGCCCTTGCACTGGGAACCTAAAAACCGAATTGCCTGAACACGCGTATCTTGATGAAATCCAGTGCGACCAGGTAAGCCAGCACCAGGATCATCAACCCCGAGACCAGCCACAGCGGTATGGCAGTCATGAGTATCCCTTGTGTGGAAAGGACAACCACAGCGATGATATCCAGCAGGGAAGCCAGCAACAGCCACCGGCTGGGTGTCGACTTCCAGAAGTGGCTGCGTTCGCGCACCAGGTAGATATTGCCCTGGCCGGTAAAAACCAGCATCACGAAGATCAGCGTCTGCAACTGGTTCAGCGGCAAATGGAACCAGTCGCGCCCGGCAAAAAATACCGAAAATGAAAGGACCAGCACGAACCCCGCCAGAATGCCCGAAGTCCGCATCAGCCTGGGAATATTCCAGCGCTCGGGTTTGCGTGCAAAGGAAACGTGGTCCGTGGCAATCGACATCGTGACAAAATCATTGGTGAACAGCAGCAGCACGATCAGCAGCGGCGTGATCACGAACACGCCCGTCAGCATCACGCCGACGCTGAGGAAGACGGCGATTTCCATGGTCTTGATGATCTTGTTCATGGTATAGGTGAGCATGCGCTGGTTGATGCGCCTGCTGGTTTCCACCGCCGCCTTGACGTCCGCCAATCCGGGGTTGGTCAGCACCAGACTGGCGGCGGCCTTGGCGACGTCGGTGGCGCTGGCCACGGCTATGCCCACCTCCGCCTGCTTGAGCGCCGGGGCATCGTTCACGCCATCGCCGCTCATGCCGACCACATGCCCGCTTTGCTGCAATGCCTGCACCAGACGAAACTTGTCTTCGGGCAATACCCGTGCAAACACGTCATAGTCCAGCACGCTTGTCTGTATCGCCCGCTGCAGATTTTCCGGTGCACACACACGGGTGCCGATGCCCACTTTTTCGGCCACCGCGCGGGCCGTCGCGGGGCCGTCGCCGGAAACCATCAGCACCCGCACCCCCAGGTCGTGCAGGTCGCGGATCAGTGCCTGCGAATCCCCCCGCGGCGGATCTTGCAGCGCCACCAGCCCGGCGAGATGCAAGCCGTTGCCGGCGGTCTCGGCGGCGATCGCCAGCACGCGGGAACCATCCGCGCCCAGTCGCTCCACATCCGCGCCGATGTCGGGCCTACCCCCGACCAGCGCGGCTATCACGCTCGGCGCGCCCTTGAGCACGCGCAACTTGTCACCGTTCCGGCTGTATTCGGCTTCCGAGCGCTTGGCCTGCGGATCGAAGGGAATAAAGCTCAAGCGTTGCGGTATTCCGGAAAGCAGTCCGCGCGATTTTGCCGCATCCAGAATGGCAAGGTCTATCGGGTCTTGCGTTGCATGGTCGCTGGCGAGCGCGGCCCAAAGCAGCAGATCATTGTCGGTATAAGGGGCATATGACTGGAGCGCACTGAGCGCCAGACTATTTTGTGTAATGGTGCCGGTCTTGTCGCTGGCCAGCACATCCATAGCAGCGGCTTCCTCGATCGCCGATAACCGTGTCACCAGCACGCCGTTCCTGGCGAGTTCCAACGCACCCAGCGCCGTTGCAAGGGTGTAAGTTGCCGGAAGGGCAATAGGCACTGAAGCAACCAGCAGGATCAGCGCGAAGGGCAGCACTTCGGTTATCGCAATGCCGTGTATCCAGCTATAGAGCAGCAAGGCGGCAACCAGTATCGCGTCAAGCGCCACCAGGTACCTGACAATGGTCATGATAAGAATCTCAAGGTGGCTTGCCGTCCTGGCGCTGCGCACCAATTCCGCGGTCTTGCCAAAATAGGTGTGCACTCCGGTCGCAGTGACTTCACCCGATGCCTCGCCGCGCTTCACGATGGCCCCGGCGTTTACGGTCGTCCCGGCACTTGCATCGACCGGCAGGGATTCACCGGTGAGCGCGGATTGGTCCAGCAGCACTTGGCCATCAAGCAGGCGTATATCGGCAGGCGCAAGGTCGCCCATACGCAGATGCACCACATCCCCCGGCACCAATTCCTGTGCGGCCATCTGTTGCCAGACTTTGTCGCGCAGGACGCGCACCTGGATCGCCAGGCGGCTCTTTAGCAGTGCCAGCGCATTGTTGGCACGATGCTCCTGGGCAAAACCCAGCACGGCATTGAATATCAGCAGGACGGAAATAATCACCGGCTCGTCGGTCTTGCCAAGGGCGAACTGCAATGCGATGGTGGCTTCCAGCATCCAGGGAACCGGTGCCCAGAATTTTTTCAGGAACAGCAGCCAGGGATGGGGGCGATCTTCCGCCACCATGTTGGGGCCGTACTTTAAGAGCCGTTGCCGGGCTTCGGCGCCGGTGAGTCCTTGCAGCAGGATAGCTTCGGGCATGTTTCGCCTTTGATCAGGGTTGGCCGGCAGAAGTGCCAGGATGCGCAGTTTTCAGTTGCCGATTACGGACCAGCAAGATGGGCACCGGACAACCGCGCACGATGCCTTCTGCCACACTGCCCATCAGAAGATGATCCAGGCCAGTCCGGCCGTGAGTGCCCGCCACAACAAGGTCTGCCGGCCAAGCGCTGGCTTCTGCCACGATGGCTTCCGCCATCCTCGCGCCGGGAATCCCGGTTTCAAGCAATTTGACTTCGGCATCAATTCCGCCGGTGCGAGCCAATCGCTTTGCTTTGTCCAATATCCCGCGCCCGATGTCTATCCATGTTTTCTCAACTTCAGGCGATAGCTGGGTACTGTTGTAGATGGCGATCTTGTCGACCACATAGACGATGCGCAATTGGGCGCGCTGATCCTTTGCCAGGCCGATGGCTTCCTGCAGTGCAATATCCGATGTGGGACTATCGTCTACCGCTGCCAATATGCGCTGATACATGACCTTGATCCCTTTAGATAAGGCACAACAAAGTGCAGCGATTATATCCTGCATTTATTCATGCAAGGATTTGAACGCATTACCCTACACGCTGCGCCGGCTGTCTGCCATGTGCGAACGCCTCGCTTTACCAGGATCGGTTTCGGTTAGTGCATACGGCAATAAACTGCGGCGATCGAAATTATTCCGGAAACCTTGATCGGATTCATGCAGTCGTTTTACCGCGTTGCCGAAATCCATATCGGCAAACAACTCAGGCGACGCGATCGTGCGGTTCGCTGCCGGCCGCGATCGCATCGAGATTGTCCAGCGCGCGGAAGCCCATCGCATCACGGGTCTCGAACGTCGCGCTGCCGATGTGCGGCAGCAGGAAGGTATTTTCCAGTTCCCGGTAACCGGGGTGGATATGGTCGGGCTCGTTGTTGAACACGTCGAGCCCGGCCGCGGCCAGCTTTCCCGAGCGCAGTGCGGAAACCAGCGCATCGTCGTCGATCACACTGCCGCGCGCGGTATTCACCACGATCGCGCCGTCGGGAAGCAGCGCAATACGTTCGGCATTGAGCAGGTGGCGCGTCTCGGGCGTGGCCGGACAATGCAGGGCCAGATAATCGCAGTGCGGCAGCATCGCCTCGACGGTTTCGAAATAGGTCGCACCCTTTTCAAGCTTGGGTGCCAATCGGCTGCGATTGGCATAAAGGATGGTCATGTCAAAACCGCGGGCGCGCTGCGCGGTGACCTGCCCGACTCGTCCCATGCCGATGATGCCGAGCCTCTTGCCGGTGACCTGCCGCCCGACCATGAAGGCGGGGCTCCACGATGTCCATTTTCCGGCACGTATCAGGCGCTCGCCTTCGCTGGCGCGCCTGGCCGCGCCGAGCATCAGCAGCATCGCGATTTCCGCGGTCGCATCGGCCAGCACATCGGGCGTGTTGGTGACGATGATGTTGCGGGCCTTGGCCGCGGCAAGGTCGACGTGGTCGACACCGACCGAGAAGTTGATGATGGCTTTGACCGATCCGGGCAAGCGTGCGATGACGCCAGCCGGAAGCTTTTCGGTATGACAGGGAAGGATCGCATCGGCACCCTGCGCCAGCGCGATCAGCTCATCGGTCGTGTACAGCCGGTCGTCCCGGTTGAAACGGGGCTCGTAATCCCGGCGCAATCGATCTTCCACGGCCTGTGGCAGTTTGCGGGTGACTAAAACCACTAATTTCTTGTTCATCGGTAGGCCTGCGCGCGACAGCTCAGTAGAGCCGTAATATTAACAACATTACGGCGCTGCGACTCATCAAATCAACTCACGAATTTGTGTGGCCGGCATTGCAATTGTGTTTGCCTGAAGCAATGCAAGGTGGAAATCAATCGCCCCGGATTACGCAACGCGGAGCTTCGCGACCTTCTGCCCGCGTCAGGACCTGACCCACACCCGGCCCGCATCTATCTTCACCGGGTAGGTGCGTATCGGCTGATCCGCCGGTTCACAGGTTGGCTGGCCGGTGGCAAGATTGAAATAGCTGCCGTGCAGTGAACATTTTATTTTCCCATCCTGGATGCAGCCGAGGTACAGGGAATAATCTTCGTGGCTGCACATTTCATCCACGCAGTACAGCGTGCCCGCCGCGTTGCACAGCAGCAGGCGTTTGCCGCCGACCGCGATGCGTTTCATCTGCGCCGGTTTCAGTTCATCCACCCCGGCAACCGCAACGTACCCGTCCATCACGCCACCCTTTTCGCGGCGCGGCCCGAATCGAGCACGGCGCGGATCTGCGCGGCGGCATCGGCGAGACTGGCGGCTTTCCCGACATGGTGCAGCACGATGGCGCCACTGAGCACCAGCGCGTCGTAGAACGCACCCTTCGTTCCCTGCAATGCCAGCATCCCCGCTTCGGCGGCCGCGCGTGCGGTGGCATTGATGTCGATTGCTGCAACGATTTCATCTTCGCCTTCCGTGCCGGCGACCGAGCCCGGCAGCGGCACGGCGCGCACTTCCTGTTGTATGCCGAGTGTGGCCGGATCGATCGCCACTTCGCTTTCCGGACCCATGTCGTGGTAGTGGAAATAGCGGCCGGCCTGGCGCAGCGAAGGCACCACGCCGCCTTCCACGCCGCGAATGATGCACGCACTGTCGAAGCCGGCCACACGAGCCAGTTCGGCATAAATGGGCGGATAGGGCTTGTGCACGAAACCGGTGATGAAGTGGGTTTTCTTGCGACCTGCTATAGGTTTGGACAGCACTTCTACCGTGGTCAGCACCGGGCGCTTGATGATCTGCGCGCGCAATCCAACCATGCTGTGCAGGCCCGGATTGGATTGCGCCTGATCGATGTAGGCCCAGCCCAGCGCCGGATCCGACAGTCGGGCGGCCGCCTGCGGCGGGGTCAGGTCTACCGGCACGCCGGCTGCGTGCAGGATGTGGCGTGCGCACACGCCATACTTCGGCCCCACCCGGTCCAGCCCGTGGCTGACCACGTGCACGCCCAGCTCGGCCAGCAGCGGGCCGAGGAACGGCGCGGTCGGCAGGCAGCGGTTGTAACCGTCATACGGATCGCCGATATCGACGACCTCATCGGCGTCGGCCACGACGCGTCTGGTTGTCTCCAGCACCGCATCGAGCACGCCCTTGTTTTCGTCCAGCGTTTCGCGTTTCATGCGCAGCGCGATAAAAAAGATCGCGACCTGCACCGGGTCGATCCGGTTTTCAAGGATGGCTTTGGTGCCGAGACGGGCCTCTTCGCGGCTGATGTCCTTGGACAGTTCAGGGCCGGTGGCGATGCGCTGAATGATGGAGCGCATCAGCAGTTTTGGATCGGATGGGATTGTAGTATTCATGGTTGTCTCAGCAGCGATGGTATATAAGATTTTGGATTGCGCTGATTTTGGCTCATTTCCAGGGCAACAGCCAAATTTTGGTCATGACGATACATTCGATGTGGATATGACCCGGGTTCAGTCGGCGCCGGCCATACTGTTGAGGTCAAACCGAAGCCGCGCCGAAGACAGCGGTTCGAAGTTATGCTTAAATGTATTTTTATTTGCCATATTATTTCTAGGGGGGGGTTACGCTCATGCCACACGCGATCAGAGTTCATCAGGCCGGAGGTCCCGAAGTGTTGCAATGGGGCGAGATCGAGGTCGGCGCTCCCGGTCCCGGCCAGGTCAGGCTGAAGCAAACCGCTGTCGGGCTGAACTACATCGATGTCTATCACCGCATCGGTCTCTACCCGCTGCCGCTGCCTTTCGTGCCGGGCATGGAGGCAGCTGGAACCGTAGAGTCGGTCGGCAGCGGTGTCACCCATCTGAAACCGGGAGACAGGGTCGCGTACTCATCGGTGATCGGTGCCTATGCCGAAACCAGGCTGATCGCCGAGGATCGCGTGGTCAAGCTGCCGGATTCCATCGACAACAAAACGGCTGCGGCCATGATGCTGCAGGGCATGACCGCGCGCTATCTGATCCGCGACATCCACAAGGTCGGGCCCGGCGACACGATCCTGATACACGCCGCGGCAGGCGGGGTCGGCTTGATCGTCTGCCAGTGGGCCGCGGCGTTGGGCGCGACCGTGATCGGCACGGTGTCTACTGATGAAAAGGCGGCACTGGCCAAGGCCAACGGCTGCCACTATCCGATCGTCTATACCCGCGAGGATTTTCAGGCGCGGCTGCTCGAGATCACCGGCGGTGAAAAACTGTCCGTGGTCTACGATTCGGTCGGCAAGGACACCTTCATGAAATCGCTGGACTGCCTGCGGCCGCGCGGCCTGATGGTGCTGTTCGGCGCGTCGTCCGGTCCGGTTCCGCCGCTGGACCTGTCGGTGCTGTCGCAAAAGGGTTCGTTGATGGTCACCCGGCCAACGCTCGCCACCTTCGTTGCGACCAGGCCACTGCTGGAGGAAAATTCGGCAGACCTGTTCTCTGTGGTCGGTTCGGGCGAGGTGAAGATCCACGTCAACCAGACCTATCCTTTGCGGGACGCGGCACAGGCGCACCGCGATCTCGAGGCGCGCAAGACCACCGGATCGACTGTGCTGACTGTCTGAATTGCCGGAAAACCAGAGTGGGCAGGCTCGTTATGGCTTTTGTGAAAAATGACAACGGATAGAACAACAAATCAAACCACGGCCCGCCATGCTTAACATGAACTAATGCCCGGTATTGACCGGGCATTTTTTTGTTACTTGCAATGCAAATTCAGACGGTCATCTCTGGGGATTATTCTCCCCCGCCCGCCCGATTATTCCGCTGCGATAATGCTGCTCAATTTCAACCGGACAACCGAAATGGCCTTATCCATTTTCTTGAATCTCAATGCGCCGAACCACGCGATGATGATCCCGCTTGGAAGGCAAATGAATCCGGTCATCGTAAACCATAGTTCGTGCGAGAAATGAATGATCGATACCCCGGCGATGAACAGGGCCACACCCGAGCGCAGGTACGACATAAGCGTGCGTTCGTTTGCCAGCAGGGTACGGTCGATAGCCAACTGGTCCCTCAGGATCAGTTCGGCACTGTCGAATTGTGAATAAGGATTGTGTCCCATGTTAATTTTGTTCCCGGTCTTTTTAATCTTGGCAAATGCAACTATCCAATTGCATGCATAGCGTCATTTTATACGAATCACCGATGGCGGTGTGTTCGAATGATTAGGCCGGCCTCACTTCCCCATCGCCATTTCCAGCTCCAGCCAGCTTTCTTCCAGCGCTGACACTTGCGCTTCCAGCCGTGCATGCGCCGCGTTCAATTCGGTGATCCTGCCGCGGTCGGGGCTGGCGTAGGTGGCGGGATCGGCGAGTTGCCGGTTGACCGCGGCGAGCTCCGCCTGTGCGGTGGCCAGCGCGGTTTCGAGCTTGGTTTGTTTGGACTGCAGCGCCTTGCGGTTGGGCTTGGGCGCGCCTTGCGCGCGCGGCTTTTCCGGCTGGGCTTGGGCGGCTTCGCGCGGGCGGCGCGTCTCGATCCAGCTCTTGTAGTCTTCCAGGTCGCCGTCGAATAATTTCGCCTCGCCATCGGCGACCAGCCACAGCTCGTCTGCCACGGCGCGGATCAGGCTGCGATCGTGCGACACGATCACCACGGCGCCGGTGTATTCCTCCAGCGCGATGGTCAGCGCGTCGCGCATGTCCAGGTCGAGATGGTTGGTGGGTTCGTCGAGCAGCAGCAGGTGCGGCTTCTGCCAGGCCAGCAACGCGAGCGCGAGACGGCTTTTCTCGCCGCCGGAAAATGTCGCGACCGGACGGTCTTCACTGTCCCCGGCCAGGCCGAAACGGCCGAGGAAGCTGCGCAGCGCCAGCGTGGTTTCCTTGGGCGCCAGCCGCTCCATGTGCTGCAGCGGCGTGGCAGCGCTGTCGAGATTTTCCAGCTGGTGCTGGGCGAAGTAGCCGATGCGGATGTCGGGGGTGATCTCCAGCGTGCCCGAGGTGGGCTTCAACTCGCCCACCAGCAGCTTGATCAGCGTGGATTTGCCCGCGCCGTTGGGCCCGAGCAGCGCGATGCGCGCACCGGCACGCAGCACCAGATCGATGTTCCTGAACAGAACCTTCTCGCCATAGGCGAAGCCCATCTTTTCCGCGCGCATCAATAAATCGGGGCTGCGTTCCGGCGCTTCGATCTCCAGTTCGAAATGACCGTCGGTGACATGCACCGCGGCGATGCGCGTGATCCGGTCCAGCGCCTTGATGCGGCTTTGCGCCTGCCTGGCCTTGGTGGCCTGGGCGCGGAAGCGGCGCACGAAATCTTCCAGATGCGCGATCTTTTCCTGCTGCTTGTCGAACGCCTGGTTCTGCTGCGCGATCTTCTCAGCGCGGGCGCGCTCGAAGTCGTCGTAGTCGCCGGTGTAGCAGTCCAGGGTCCGGTCGTGCACATGGGCGATGCGGTTCACGCAGGCATTGAGGAATTCGCGGTCGTGCGAAACCAGCAGGATGCTGCCGGCATAGTGCGCCAGGTATTGCTCCAGCCACAGGATCGCTTCGAGATCGAGATGGTTGGTGGGCTCGTCGAGCAGCAGCAGGTCGGCGCGGTGCATCAGCGCGCGCGCCAGGTTCAGCCGCATGCGCCAGCCGCCGGAGAAACTGGTCACCGGGCGTTCCAGCGTGTCGTTGGCGAAGCCCAGCCCGTTCAGCAGCTGTGCGGCGCGGGCCCCGGCGCCGTAGCCGTCGATCGCCTCGAAGCGGTGTTGTGCATCGAACCATGCCGCATCGTGATTTTCCTTCGCCAAGGTTTTCTCCAGCAGGCGCAGCTCCACATCCCCGTCGAGCACGAACTCCAGCGCGGGCTGGTCGGAGCTGGCGATCTCCTGTTCGACGAACGCGATGGTCTTGCCGGATTGCATCGAAATTTCGCCGCCGTCCGGCTTGATCTCGCCGCGTATCAGGCGGAACAGCGTCGATTTGCCGCAGCCGTTCTTGCCGACCAGGCCGATGCGCTGGCTGGGAAACGCCTGCAGATTCACGTCGTGCAGCAGCGGGATGCCGCCCTGCAGGTAGGACAGATTCTGGATATTGAGCATGGGCGCGATGATAGCAGACGGTGAGTGTCATTTCGGTCTTCAGTGGCTAGCGCGAAACGTTGCGTATCAAATCGATATTCCGGGCTGCAGCGCTGAGTTAAAATACGCGTCGAATTTACTCAACCTCGCCCGCGCGATTCACGACCAGCTTTCCGATGGCAACGACCGACAACCTCGCAAACCTCCAACCCCGCACGGTCTCGGCGCACTTCGCAACGCTGTGCGCGATACCGCGTGCCTCGCTGCACGAAGCCGCGCTGATCGAGCACCTGATAGCGTGGGCACAGGCGCGCGACATCACCGCCCTTGTCGATGACGCGGGCAACCTGATCCTGAAGAAGCCCGCCAGTCCCGGCTGCGAAGGGCAGCCCGGCGTGATCCTGCAGGGCCATCTCGACATGGTGTGCCAAGCCAACGCCGGCACGCGGCACGACTTCGGGCGCGACCCGATACTCACCGTGGTGCGCGACGGCTGGGTGGTGGCGGATGACACCACGCTGGGTGCGGACAACGGTGTCGGCGTCGCACTCGCGCTGGCCGCACTGGAAGAGCCGGGCCTGATGCATCCGCCGCTGGAGGTGCTGCTCACCGTCAACGAGGAATGCGGCATGGACGGCGCGCGCGGGCTGGCGCCCGGCGCTTTGCTGGGCAGGACGCTGATCAATCTGGATACCGAGGAGTGGGGATATTTCTATCTGGGCTGCGCGGGCGGTGTGGATGTGGAGGTGCGCAACGATTTCGAGCCGGCAGAGGTGCCGCCGGATTATGCGCTGCTGCAGTTTGAAGTGTCCGGTCTGCGCGGCGGCCACTCCGGCATCGACATCCATCTCGGGCGCGGCAATGCGATCAAGCTGCTGGCGGAGGCGCTGCGCGACCTGTCCGCACACACCGACGTGCGATTGATTGCATTGAAAGGCGGCACCGCGCGCAATGCGATCCCGCGCGAGGCGTTTGCCGTGTGCGCGCTGCCTGCTGCCGTTGCAGCGAGTATCGACGAGTGGGTGCGGCATCGGCATCAGGCATGGAGGACGCGGTTCGCGGAGGTTGATACCCATGTGTCATTCGCGTGCAGGCATTACGACACGCCCCCGGATTTATCCATTTCGAACACGGAGCGCGACCGCCTGCTGGCTTTCCTCGACACTGCGGTCAACGGTGTCGCGAGTATCAGCGAGGACTTTCCCGGCGTGACCGACACCTCAAGCAACCTCGGCGTGGTCGAGCTGGAACACGGCGCGTTCAAAGCAACATTCAAGGTGCGTTCGCTGCACGATGCACGGGCGGATGCGCTCGCCGGCAAACTGGTCTCCTATGCCGCCGCTCACGGCTTGCGCGCATGGAAAGACGGCGCATATCCGGGCTGGACGCCGGACCCGTCATCACCTCTGCTTGGGCTGTGCCGGCAGGTGTACACCGCGCAATTCGGCCAGCCCGCCTCGCTGCAGGTGATCCACGCCGGGCTGGAATGCGGGCTGCTCGCCGCCAGCCATCCGCACCTCGACATGATCTCGTTCGGCCCCGACATACGCGGCGCGCACGCGCCCGGCGAGAGTGTTGGGATAGAATCCGTCGCGCGCTGCTGGACTTTGCTCAAGGCGGTGTTGCAGGCACAGGCGGCTGCTTAGGTCTTGGCGGAAGTTGAGACAGAAATCCCGGCGTATTCGGGAACAACAATACAAAACAGGAATGACATGATGCAAACCGGCCCGCGCGAAATCGTCACACCCTTCAGAGCGATCCCGCTGGAAATCCCGGAGGGGATGAAACACAACGAGTTCTTCAACAGCACGGAAAACCTCAACGATCTGGCGCACAACAACGGCTTGCTGACCAACCCGGAAAACCTGTTGTTGTACCGCAAGGCGCTGGGACACAGCACCGAGTTCGATTGCTCCATCATCCACAACACATCCAAGACCATACTCAACCCGCTGGGGCGGCCGGTGCGGCGCACGCAGGTCGCGGACAATGTGAAGCATGTGTGGGACCGGATGAACCAGATCATCATCGATTACATGCTGGAGCAGTATCCCGATCCGGAACAGGCGCTGATCCTGGCCGGCGAAGCAAGCCTGGATGCAACCTGGCCTCTGACCTCTCCCGGCGTGCCCAGCATACGGATGCTGCACAATCACTTTGTCGTGTTTCCGATGGAAACCCTGCGCAACGCCAAACTGGCCGATGCCGGTAATCCCAACCTGACCGACGGAGGCCAGCACAGCCTGTTTCAGACATACATGCGCGACGTGTATCGCGAGTTCTTCGACAGGGCACTGAACCTGCGCATCCTGAAGCCCGCCAGCGGCGCGGATGCGCGCATCGCGCTGACCGGATACCCGCAGGGCTTGCCCAGCTGGGAGATACAGGGCGGCGCAAGCGCGCTGAAGAACGTGCATTTCTGGAGGGAGTACGACGAAGTGCTGAAAGGCTTCATCGACTTCTATCGCAGCTTCTTTTCCCAGGTCTCCACGCACAACGCACCGATGCTGCCCGATGTGTACTTTCCGGAACAGGTGGAAAGCGTGCTGCTGTTCAACAACGACTTCATGAAGACGGCGAAGAAGGTGCGCGACCTGTGCATCGTGGATGCAAAATATGCCAATGCAATACGCTGGCAGCCCGCATTCAAGCAACTTATCTACCGCAATGATGCCGGCAAACTGATCGTGACCATCAGCCAGAATTCCATCGGCAATGCGATCACCGAGCTGCTCGGTGTCGTGGTGAACCGGGTCCCGGATGCCGAAGCCTACGCCAGGCACGAACCCGCATTGATCGCGCACCTGCTTGAGGTGCGCCGCCGACTGGTCGAGGCCGATCTTGGCGAAGGCATCGCCACCGCCTACTGGACCAAGGAATAGGTATGGCAGACAGTGATACGATGAAACCCGATGTACCGGACAAACCCCCTTCAACTTTCCATACAACCATGACAACCACACTCCCCGTCCTCTCCCTGCTCGAAACCCGCGTGCTGGGTGTGCTGGCGGAAAAGCAGCGCACGGTGCCGGATACTTACCCGCTGACGTTGAATACGCTGGTGGCGGGCTGCAATCAAAAGACCAGCCGCGATCCGATCATCGAGGCTTCCGAATCCGAGGTGCAGGCGGCGGTGGATGGCCTCAAGTTTCTGTCGCTGGTGATGGAGTCGAGCGGCGGGCGGGTGGCGCGTTATGCGCACAACACCGAGCGGGTGCTGCACATACCCACGCAGTCCACGGCATTGCTGGCCATGCTGATGTTGCGCGGGCCGCAGACGGCCGGTGAATTGCGCATCAACAGCGAACGCCTGCACAGGTTCGCCGACATCTCTTCGGTGGAAAGTTTTCTGGTGGAACTGGCAGAGCGCGAGGCCGGCGCCCTGGTGATGGAACTGCCGCGCCAGCCGGGCGCGCGCGAGAACCGCTGGACGCATCTGCTCTCCGGCGCACCTTCTGTCGAACAACATGCCGCCGCCGCATCCGCCGGCCATTCGGCTGATGTGACGGTGGGCGAGATCGCCGCGCTCAAGGCCAACGTCGCCAAACTGGAAGCCGAGTTGAATGATCTGCGCGTCCTGGTCGGCAAGCTTTATGCGGAGCTGGGAATTTCGGCCGGCTAGAACAACTCCTGTGCATGCAGAGGTGGAAATGAAGCTGTTGCTATACGGAACCCGATTCTGCCATTTGTGCGAACAGGCCGGGGCGGTGCTTCATGCGGCCGGGGTGACGGCCGAATATATCGACATTGCAGAGGATGAAGCGTTGCTTGAACAATACGGCATGCGCATTCCCGTGGTGCGGCGCGCCGACAACGGCGCGGAGCTGGCTTGGCCGTTCGATGCGCCGGCGCTGGAACGACTCACGGCATAGCCAGTCCGAGAGCTATGACCCGGATTACATATATCCTAGAAAAAGCAGTTAGCCACAGAGAACACAGAGATCACAGAGGAACAACAAATGGTTGTCATAAATAATGACTTTACCCATCAGGTGATTCTGAAAAATATGTGGAGCCGCTATCTCTCTGTGTCCTCTGTGTCCTCTGTGTCCTCTGTGTCCTCTGTGTTCTCTGTGGCTTGAATTACGGTTTTTAGGATTATTTAGAAATAAATACCAACCGATCTGTTGATCAGGAAAGTGTGGATGCGCCGTTCATCGGCGCATCCGGCTTGTCCGTTATTCCTTTTTCTTCCCCATCAGAAACCACAACAAGGCTGCGACTGCGATGACAATAGCGAGCAGCCACCCCCAGTAATTTTCCAGAAAACCTGTTTCTTCCACCGGTTGTGCCGGCACCGACATGGCGATGGGCGCGGCAGGTGGTTGCGGTGCGACTGCCGGAGCATCCTGTTGCACGGCCGGTGCCGGTGCTGCCACGGGCGCCGCCATTGCTACGGGCGGGGCCGGTTTGGCTATTTTCTTCATGGCCTTCCTGTGCTTCCCGGCCTTCTTGACCACCGGTTTGGGTGCAGGGGCTTCGGCCGCCATTGCCGGAGCAGGGGCAGCCTGTTCGGCAACCGGTGCGGGAGCCGGCTCGGCAGCTGCTGCAACCGGTGCGGGAGCCGCGGCAGCTTCCGGTTTGGTCGCGCAAGCGGATAAAGCCAGTGCGGAAAGAAACAGGACTACAGGCAGGGTAATTTTTTGCATTCCAGACATGGTGTTCTCCTGTGAGACGGTTATGGGAAGGGGTTGGTAAACTAATCTGAAAACGGGCGTCAATTGGCCGGCTTGGACATTTCACTCTCCAGACTCCGGTCGATCAGCATGATCTCGATCCTGCGATTTTTCTGGCGTCCTTCAGGCGTATCGTTCGATGCGACAGGGTCGTATTCGCCCCTGCCGGATGCCACCATGCGCTCCGGAGGTATGCCGACATCCTGCAGAAAGCGCACCACGTTGGTCGCACGCGCGACCGAAAGCTCCCAGTTGGTCGGAAACTTGCCCTGCAGGGACTTGGCGACCGGCACATTGTCCGTATAACCCACGACGCGGATGATCTTGTCCTGATATCCTTTCAGCGCATCGCCGACTTTTTTCAAGACTTCCTTGCCGCCCGCCTTCAGCGTTGCCCGTCCCGAGTCGAAGAATATCTGCTCCGCCAGATCCACGGTCAGCATGTCCTTGTATTGCCGCACCTGCAGCTGGCCCTTCTCCACTTCCTTCGACAGGTCCTTCACCAGCGCATCGTACTGCTGCTGACGCTGTTGGCTGGCCGCAAGCAATGCAGCCTTCTGCTGCTCCAGAAAACCGACCTGCTCCTGCATGGAGGTGTTCTGTTGGCCATAAGACGCATTCTGCTGCCTCAAAGTAGCGTTGTCCTGCTCCGCTGCGAGCTTTTGCTTTTCCAGGGCCGCCATTTTCTGCTGCAGCGTGGAGATCTCATCGTTCTTCCCGGTTTGCATCTTTTCGAACTTCCCGGTGCTGACGCAACCGCTGGTGAAGAAAGCCGCCGCGAGAATGGCAATTACGGTCAGAATATTCCTGTTCATGTTCTCTCCGCTAATAGTGGTTTGATCCATGGCATTCCCGGTATTGATATCGAAATATCAATCAATTCGACTTGAACCCGATGCGGATAACTCTATACCCCGTTGATGAATTGTTCAATCGGCATTTATTGCGTGAATCCTTCCCGTGTCGAACGGCTAAGGTGCTGCGTGCATATTGAACTTTCAGATTCTGCCCCAATATAAAAATATATATATTATATTGTGATATATTTAGTATTCATTCCCATAGGATGGCTGCTTTAGGAAAACCGAGGCAGCCGACTTCGAAACTCATCATTCAGGAGGATTGATTATGTATACAGCAATTACCGTCCCATTCGGTGTAAAAATGCTTTTCAATACGGTCAAACTGAAACCCGGTGTAGCGATGGAAGATGTCGAGATGGCGTTGGGCGAGATGTGCAATGTCGTGAAAGATACTTACGGCGGAGATAAAGGCGGTTTCGTCGCCGGACAGGTTTTCCAGTTCTCCGGCTTCGTTTCTGATGAAGGTTCCTTGAACGGGGCCAAGGCAGCGGAGAGCCATGTCGCCATCGTCACTTACTGGAGGTCTTTCGAGGAACATGAAAAGTCGCATGCCGACAAAGTGTTCAAGGAAAAATTCTCTGCGCTGGGCAAGCTGTGCACGGACAGCAAGGAATTTGGCTA
>Ga0307375_10000231_pt1 | contig 75662 bp, 75 predicted proteins | sample TR1MG_FD_202531 | JGI IMG/M metagenome (GOLD analysis project Ga0307375, IMG submission 202531) | Soil microbial communities from Risofladan, Vaasa, Finland - TR-1 | ecosystem: Environmental > Terrestrial > Soil > Coastal area > Acid sulfate soil | place: Finland: Risofladan, Vaasa | collected... | reverse complement strand
ACGGCGTCTCGGACGTGCTCGACGTCAGCGCCAGCGACGTGCGGCCGGTGCCGGACATGGGCACCGCCGTGGATACCGAATATCTCAAGGGGCTGACCTCGGTCGCCGAGCGCATGGTGCTGCTCCTAGACGTGGACAAACTATTGCAGCCGCAGGACGCGCAGATGCTGGAGGCCGCCCTGCCGGCGGCCACCGATGTACGAGCCGTGGCCTGATACGAGCCGACCTGACAGGAAACCTCATGAAAATGCCCAAGTTCAAGATTCCCTCCTTTACGGTCCGCAATCGCCTGCGCATCGTGCTCGGCATGCAGGTGCTGATGCTGATCGTGGGTGCCGTGCTCGGCATCGGCGGCATGCAGATGCAGGATAAGGCGATGAGCCACATGTACCAGGGCAATGTCGTGCCGGCTCAAATGGCCTCGCAGATCCAGCAGCGCGGGCTGATGGCATTCATCACCCTGGGCGAGGCCGCCAACCTGCTCGGCAAGCCCGACCAGCTGAAGCAGAAGATGGCCGAGTACACCAAGTACGAGACCGAGCTGGGGACGATGGAGAAGCAGTTCGCCGGTCTCGCCAAGAGCCCGCAGGTGGAGAAGGAGTACAAGAACTACCTCGCCACCAACGACGACTACCAGAGCGCCAAGAAGGACATGCTTGACGCCATCAAGCAGGCCGATCCGTCGGCCAACGACGTGCTGGAGATGGAAGTGCGCCCGCTGCTGATGCAGCGCCAGGATGCGGCGAGGAAAGTGATCGCGCTGTTGCGCGACGACGCGAACAACATCTACACCAGCCAGGTCCGACTCTTCAAGCTGATCCGCCTGGTGTGCATCGCGGGGATGTTGCTGGGGCTGGCCTTCGTGCTGACGCTGGCGATCCTGCTGAGCCGTTCGATCCTGCGGACGCTCAAGTATGCCGGCCGCATCGCCCACGGGATCGCCGAGGGCAAGCTCGGCCACGACATTCAGGTGAAGAGCGACGACGAACTGGGCCAGCTGCTCGAGGCGTTCCGCACGATGGACGAACGCCTTTCGATGATCGTCGGCGAGGTGCGTCACGGTTCCGGCGCGGTCAGTACGGCAGCCCAGCAGATCGCCCGCGGCAACGACGACCTCAGCCAGCGCACGCAGGAGCAGGCGTCGAGCCTGGAGGAAACCGCCTCGTCGATGGAGCAGATGACCTCCACCGTGAAGCAGAACGCCGAGAACGCCAGCCACGCGAACCAGCTGGCCCGCGGCGCGCGCGACCAGGCCGAGCGCGGCGGCGAAGTGGCGGCGCAGGCGGTCAAGGCGATGGGCGAGATCAATGCCTCCAGCCGCAAGATCGCCGATATCGTGGGGCTGATCCAGGAAATCGCGTTCCAGACCAACCTGCTGGCGCTGAACGCCGCGGTGGAGGCGGCGCGGGCCGGCGAGCAGGGCCGCGGTTTCGCGGTGGTGGCCACCGAGGTGCGCAGTCTGGCCCAGCGCAGCGCCGGTGCCGCCAAGGAGATCAAGGGCCTGATCGAGGACAGCGCGGAGAAGGTGCGCGGCGGCACGGCGCTAGTCGATCAGTCCGGCAAGGCGCTGGCCGAGATCGTCGACAGCGTGAAGAAGGTGACCGACATCGTCGCCGAGATCGCCGCGGCCAGCCAGGAGCAATCGTCCGGCATCGACCAGGTCAACAATGCCGTGATGCAGATGGACGAAATGACCCAGCAGAATGCCGCGCTGGTCGAGGAAGCCGCCGCCGCCGCCCGTTCGATGCAGGAGCAGGCGGACGAGCTGACCCAGCAGGTCGGGTTCTTCCAGCTGAACGACGCCGCCGCTGCCGCGGCACCGGCCAGCGTCGTGAATCGGCAGCAGGCAGCGGTTGCCGAAACCGCCGCCGTACTGGCCACGATCCGCAAGAGCCGGCCGGCGGTTCGTGCCGAGGAGCGCGCCGAGGCCGCCGCCGATGCCGGTGCGTGGAAGGAATTCTGATTCGATGAATGCGTCCGTCATGCACGACGAACAGGTCGCCATGGCGGGCGCGAACGGGCCGCTGCTCGGCGATGCCGATTTCCAGTTCCTGCGCCGCTACGTGCACGAGCAGTGCGGCATCGCGCTGAGCGATCAGAAACGTCAGCTGGTGCAGGGCCGTCTGCTGCGGCGACTGCGCGCGCTCGGGCTGCAGGACTTCGGCGGTTATTGCGATCTGCTGCGACGCGACCCGGCGAGCGAGCTGGGCGAGCTGGCCAGCGTGATCAGCACCAACGTCACCGCGTTTTTCCGCGAAGTGCACCACTACGACCTGCTGGTCGACGAACTGCTGCCGCGCTGGCTGGCGCACAAGCGCCGTGATGCGGATCGCCTGCGGATCTGGTCCGCGGGCTGCTCCACCGGCGAGGAGCCGTATGCGCTGGCGATGGTGCTGGCCGAGGCACTGGAGCGTACCGGCAGCAAGCTGGATGCGAAGATTCTCGCCACCGATCTGTCGCCGCAGGCACTGGAGGGCGCACGCAAGGGTGTCTACCCGCTGGAGCGGCTGACCGGCGTCGATCCGCAGCGGCGCCAGCGCTGGTTCCTGCGCGGCGAGGGCGACTTCGACGGGCTGGCCTGCGTGCATCCGCGGCTGCGCGAACTGGTCAGCATCCTGCCCCTGAACCTGCTGCACGAGTGGCCGATGCAGGGGCCGTTCGATGCGATCTTCTGCCGCAACGTGGTGATCTATTTCGACCAGCCGACCAAGCGTCGCCTGTTCCAGCGTTATGCCGCGCTGCTGCCCGTCGGCGGTTACCTGTTCCTCGGCCACTCCGAGTCGATGCATGGACTTTCCGACGATTTCGAGCTGATCGGCCGTACGGTCTACAGGAAGCGCGCATGAGTGCCGTGGTCGCCGCCAGTGCAGCGGTACCAGGCCTCGATACGGTGCTGCCGGGCTTCGAACACCTGCGGCGGTTCTGGGATCCGGCGCTGAATTGCGTTTCGGTGAAGGTGCTGCCGGGCGAGTTCTACGTGAGCACCCAGGCGGAGATGATTTCCACCGTGCTCGGCTCCTGTGTCTCGGCATGCATCTTCGATCGGCGCCGGTGCATCGGCGGCATGAATCACTTCATGCTGCCCGAGCCGCTGAACGAGCGAACCGGCGCGCGTCCGGGCGAGGCGGATGCCTGGACCGCCACGGTGGGCCGCGCGACGCGCTACGGCATCGATGCGATGGAGCATCTGCTCAACGCGATTTTCAAGGCCGGTGGCCAGCGCGCGGATCTGGAAGTGAAGATCTTCGGCGGCGGTCGCGTGCTGGCGCAGATGACCGACGTCGGCCAGCGCAACATCGAGTTCGTGCAGCGCTACATCGCCACCGAGCGGCTGAACCTGAGTGCGTCCGATCTCGGCGACGTATATCCGCGCCAGGTGCAGTTCTTTCCGGCGACCGGCAAGGCGCGCGTGCGCCTGCTGCGCCGCCGTACCGACGTGGTGCTGGTCGACGACGAGCGGCAGTACCTCAAGCGTTTGGCGACGAGTCCGATAACAGGAGAGGTGGAGCTGTTCTAGTGCGGATGGGCCTGGGGCCGTGGGGGCGTTGGAAACCCGCCGTACCCGCTGCAGTTCGTCGGCACAGGCCGTTGGTGCAAGTGGGCAGACCGCCCCCACGACCCGAGTCCCATCTGTTTCACCACCATGGCAAAGCGAGACCGAAGGCAATGGATAGAGTGCGTGTTCTGGTAGTCGACGATTCCGCACTGGTGCGCAAGATGCTGTCCGCCATGCTTGCCGGCGACCCGGCGATCGAGGTTGTCGGCACGGCCGCCGACCCGCTGATCGCGCGCGAGAAGATCAAGCAGCTCAACCCCGACGTGCTCACCCTGGATGTCGAGATGCCGCGCATGGACGGCCTCACCTTTCTCGAGAACCTGATGCGGTTGCGGCCGATGCCGGTGGTGATGGTGTCCTCGCTGACCTCGCAGGGAGCCGAGGTGACGCTGCGCGCGCTGGAACTGGGTGCCGTGGATTTCTTCACCAAACCCGGCAGCGATCTGGCCGGCAGTTTCGCCGCGAGCGCCGAGGAAATCTGCGCGAAGGTCAGGATGGCGGCACGCGCGCGGCCGAAGGCGCGCACCGCGGTGCGCAAGCTGGATGTGGCGCCGCGGTTTTCCGCCGATGCGGTGCTGCCGCTGGCACGGACGCCCGGTTCGCGCGGCGGCAGCCCGATCATCGCGATCGGTGCGTCCACCGGCGGTACCGAGGCGATCCGCGTGGTGCTGGAGGCGATGCCGCCGGATGCGCCGCCGATCGTGATCACCCAGCACATCCCCGCCGCCTTTAGCGGCCCGTTCGCCGAACGCATGAACAAGTGCTCGGCGATGCGCGTCTGCGAGGCGAGCGACGGCCAGCCGATCCAGCAGGGGCATGCCTACATCGCCCCCGGCGGCGAGCATCTGCTGGTGATGTGGGACGGCGCCAAGCCGGTGTGCCGACTGCACGACGGCCCGGCAGTGAACCGGCACAAGCCGAGCGTGGACGTGCTGTTCCGCTCGATGGCGGCCAGCGTCGGCGCCGCCACGGTGGCGGCGCTGCTCACTGGCATGGGCGACGACGGCGCGCGCGGGCTGGCCGAATTGCATGCGGCCGGCGCCGCCACGCTGGTGCAGGACGAAGAAAGCTCGGTGGTCTGGGGCATGCCCGGCGCCGCCTGGAAGCTGGGAGCGGCGCGCGAAATGCTGCCGCTGGATCAAATTGCTGCGCGCTTGCTGATGCTTGCGCGGCAGCTCCAAGCCGGCGCCTTGCGCGCCTGACCGACGGATACTGGCCATGACAGTCATCGATCGCATTTTTCACTTCGCCTTTGCGCGCCGCCCCCTGTATGGCTGGCTTGCCAGCACCGCGTGCCTGCTGCTCGCGTTGCTGTGGCCGGTGCCGTGGCTGGCGCCAGTCCTGGTGATCGCATTGACGGTCGTGTGGATATTCGAGAGCAGGCACCGCATGGAGCCGGCACCCGCGGCGCTGGAACGCGACAGCGCGCCGGTGCGCGAGGCGCTGGAGGACGTGCGCAGCGCACTGGTCGACGAACTCGGTCATGCGACCCGCGAGCTGCATCAGGGGCTGGACCTGCTGCGCGATGCGGTGTCCGAACTGGGCGGCGGCTTCGACGGCCTGTCGCAGAAGACCGGCCTGCAGCAGTCGCTGCTCAAGCAGATCATCGAGGCGCAGAGCGGCGGCGTATCGGTGCAGGATTTCGCCGCCCGTACCGGCGACCTGCTGCAGCACTTCGTGGGCATGATCGTGCAGATGTCGCGCGAGAGCCTGCGCATCGTCTATCGCATCGACGGCATGGCCAGGGAGATGGATGCGGTGTTCGGCTTGCTGAAGAACGTCAACACGATCGCCGAGGAAACCAACCTGCTGGCGCTCAATGCGGCGATCGAGGCGGCGCGTGCCGGCGAATCCGGTCGCGGGTTCGCCGTGGTGGCCGGCGAGATCCGCAACCTGGCCAGCAACTCCAACCAGTTCAACGTGCAGATCGGCAGCCATGTCGAGCGCGCGCGCGCCGCGATGGAGCAGTTGCGCGGGCTGGTCGGCGCGATGGCCTCGCAGGATCTGAACGTGGCGCTGTCGGCCAAGGGCGGCATCGATGCGATGATGGCGCATGTCACCGAGAGCGATGCGCGCACCAGCGCCGTCGCGGACCAGGCAGTCGAGATCAATCGCGGTCTCGGCAGCGACGTCTCCACCACCATCCGCTCGCTGCAGTTCGAGGACATCCTGAGCCAGCTGCTGCAGCAGACGCGCAGTCGGCTGGTCGAGCTGCAGGAGGTCGTCGCCGAATGCACCCGCGACATCGAGGAGCTGGCTTGTGCGCCGATCGATGCGGACGAACTGGCCCGGCACGCCCAGCGGGTACGCAGCCGGCTTTCCGTGCAACGCGAGAAGGCGCGACTGCGTTCGCGCGGCCCGGCCCTGCAAAGCTCGATGGATGCCGGCGAAATCGAACTGTTTTGAGGAGCTCACCATGATTGTCCATCACGATGCCGAACACGATTGCCTCACACTCCAGCTTGGCGAGCGTTTCGATTTCAGCATTCACCGCGATTTTCACGATGCCTGCCTCGGCAGCGGTGCCGCCGCGCGCAGTTACGTGATCGACCTCGGTGAAGTGACCAGCATGGACAGCTCGGCGCTGGGCATGCTGCTGCTGTTGCGCGAACATGCCGGTGCCGATCGCGCCGATATCCGCATCGTCAACGCAGGGGGCGAGTTGCGCAGCACGCTGCGCGTGGCCGGATTCGACAAGCTGTTCGTGCTGCACTGAGCGAGCTGCATGTAGGAGCGCACCGAAGTGCGCGATGGCTCCCACAAGAGCGATCGCGCACTTCGGTGCGCTCCTGCAATTTCGGGGTATTTGAGGTGCCTCTCGCGAACCTACCAGCTGCGTACGGAAACCACGCCGACGGCATAGGTCTGCATCTGGGCCTGATAGTGGAACAGGCGGCCGAGGTCGAAGGTCACCGACTTGCCCGGTGCGATGTTGGTCGTACCGGCCGGCCAGCCCTTCTTGGTCTCCAGCGGGCTGCCGCTGCCGTCCCTGGCCTGGATCTGCAGCTCTGCCGCGGCCGCCTCGGCGCAGTGGTTCACCAGCTCGCCTTTCATGTTCATCCTGGGACGTATGCCACCGTTGCTGACCGTGACCGTGAAGTTCTGGACGGTGAAATCGGTGGGTGCGCAGGCTGCACTGGCGGCGATCGGAGCGAACAGGAACAGGGCGGTGAGCAGGCTTTTCATGAGCGTGGATCCATCGATGAGGGTGATCAAGTTCGTTACCCACCACATCGACTGCGGCCCGGAAAACTTTAGAGCGGGTCGCCGCCCCGGCTGCCGGCATGTTCCATGAACCACAACCCGGCGAACAGCTTCGGATCGATCGAGTAGCCTTCGGCGGCGCGTGCGAACAGCCAGCTGCCGGCCTCGTGCCGCGGCACTTCGTGGACCACGATGTTTTCGGTCGCATCGCCGCCGCCGGGCCCGGTCTTGTGCAGATCCCACGCGCGCACGAAGGCGATCATCTCGTTGCTCATGCCCGATGACGAGGGGCCGCGATGGATGAACTCCACGCGCTGGCAGCGGTAGCCGGTTTCCTCCTCCAGCTCGCGCTGTGCCGCCAGCAGCGCGCTCTCGCCGGCCTGGCCGGCCAGGTCGCCGACCAGGCCGGCCGGCATCTCGATGGTGTACTGCCCGATCGCCACGCGGTACTGCTCGACGAACAGCACCTTGTCCTCGGGCGTCAGCGCCAGGACGATCACCGCGCCGGCCGGGTTGTTGCGTTCGGCGTATTCCCAGCGGCCGCGTTTGCGCAGGGTGAGCCAGCGGCCCTGGTACAGCGTCTGCAGCGGCGCGTCGGCATCGACGGGTATGCGGTGGGTGGTCTTGTTCATCGGCGAAAAGCGGCTTCGGTCTGGAGGAAAGCCAAGCATGTTGACTTGTCGAGGAGGCAGCGACAACCGGCGCGGCCGGTCGCCCTCCCCTGCTTGCAGGGGAGGGCCGGGGTGGGGTGCTCTTGGGGTGCGGCGGCAACTTGACCTCCCCTCCTCAATCCTCCCCCAAGGAGGAGGCGGCGGGGTGGGGCGCTCTTGGGGTGTGGCGGCAACTTGACCTCCCCTCCTCAATCCTCCCCCAAGGGGGAGGAGGCGGGGTGGGGCGCTCTTGGGGTGTGGCGGCAACTTGACCTCCCCTCCTCAATCCTCCCCCAAGGGGGAGGAGGCGATGGTGTGCGCTGCGCGCACGGTTTATTTCAGAAGGGTCGCAGCAGGGCACGCAGGCGGCTGCGGGTGAAGGCGCCGAAGCGCAGCTGCTCGCACAGCGCGTCGAGGCGATCCCGATCGCCGGGTCGGCGCAGCAGCGCATCGACCGTGCTGGCCCCCGGCGCATCCAGCGCGATGCGGGTCAGGCGCCGGAAAAGCCGTGCCTGCTCGCCGTGTTCGCGCAGTTTCGCGGCACAGCCGGCGGCGCCGCGCAGGCGCAGGAAGGCGACCTCATCGACGCGCTCGAGCAAGCTGTCCAGACTGCCGAAATGGGTGAGCAGGGCGGCCGCGGTTTTCGCGCCGACGCCGGGCACGCCGGGAATGTTGTCGACCGCGTCGCCGCACAGCGCGAGGTAATCGGCTACCTGGTGCGGATGCACGCCGAGCTTGTCGTGCACGCCGGCCGGCCCCCAGCGCAGGCCGCGGGCGTAGTCCCACTGCTCGTCGTGCTCACCCAGCAACTGGCCGAAGTCCTTGTCGGCGGAGACGATCACGCTGCGCCAGCCCAGTGCCCGCAGGTTCCACACGGTGCTGCCGATCAGGTCGTCCGCCTCGAAGCTGTGGTCGATCATCAGGTGGATGCCGAGCGCCTCGGTGATCGCGCGGCACTGCACGAACTGGCGCTCAAGATCCGGCGGCGGCAGCTCGCGGTTGGCCTTGTACGCCGGGTAGATCGCGTTGCGGAACGAGCTGGTCAGCGAGGCATCGAACGCCACCGCGATGTGCTCGGGCTGGGCGCGTTCGAGCAGTTCGCACAAGAAGCGGGCATAGCCGTGCACCGCATTGACCGGGTGGCTGTCGGCATCGAAGAACTCGTCGGGCATCGAGTGCCAGGCGCGGAACACGTACAGGCTGCCGTCGACCAGATGGACGGCCGGCCGCTCGCCGGCCGGGGTAGTTACGCGGTCCATGTGCTGAGCAGGTCCGCCAGTGCCGGGCGGTCGCGTTCGGGCACCTCGACCAGCGGTGTGCCGAGGTGGATGAAGCCGATCACCTGTTCGTGATCGCCAAGGTGCAGGATCGCCGCCGCTTCGCGATCGTAGGCGGTCCAGCCGGTCAGCCATTGCGCGCCGAAGCCCAGCGCGTGCGCACCCAGCAGAAGATTGTGCGCGACGTTGCCGGCGCACAGCTTCTGCTCGATCTCGGGAATCGCGCTGTCGGCATGCAGGCAGGCCACCACCACCAGCACCAGCGGGGCGAAGGTATAGCGCAGGCGCTCTTTCTCCTGCAGGGCTTCGGACAGTTCCGGGTTGCGGCGAACGGCCAGCGCCGCCAGTTGTTCGCCCAGGCGCAGTTTCGCCTGGCCCTGCAGGCGGACCAGCCGGAACGGCACCAGCTTGCCGTGGTCGGGTACGCGGATCGCCGCTTGCAGCAGTGCCTGCAGCGTGGCCTCGTCGGGCGCCGGCTCGCCGAGCTGGCGCGAAGGGACGGAACGGCGTTGCCGGAGCAGGGCAAGGGGATCGGACATGGACGGACTCGTCGGGGCTGCAGGAAGGCTCATGGTGACCGAAGACTCCTCATCGCGCGCCATCGGGCGGATCCAGTTCGAACCATGCCTTGACGCGTGCCAGCGCCGCGCCGTCGTCGCCGTCCCGGCGCGCAAACTCGTTGGTGACCGGCGAGTACACATAGTCCTGCGCCCACGTGTCGACATGCGCCACGATCTGTCGCACCGCGTGGAGCGTGTGGTCGATATCGGCCATCGTGGTGCTGGGGTGGAACGACAGCCGCACCCAGCCGGGTTTCTCCGACAGGTCGCCGTGGTCGATGCGATCGGTGATCGAGTGGGACAGCGACGGGTCGACATGCAGCAGGTAATGCCCGTAAGTGCCGGCGCAGGAACAGCCGCCGCGCGCCTGCACGCCGAAGCGGTCGTTCAGCAACTGCACGATCAGGTTGTAGTGGATGTTCTCGACGTAGAACGAGAAGATCGCCAGCCGCTGCCGGCGCAAGGGCGCCAGCACGCGCACGCCGGGGATCGCCTGCAGCGCGTCCATCACGTAGGGGACGATCGCCTCCTCGCGCCGCTGCATCGCCGCCACGCCCATCTGGTTCTTCAGCTGCACCGCCAGTGCGGCCCTGATCGTCTGCAGGAAGCCCGGCGTGCCGGCGTCCTCGCGTGCCTCGATGTCGTCGAGGAACGAATACTGCCCCCACGGATTGGTCCAGTTCACGGTGCCGCCGCCGCAATCGTCGGGCACGGTGTTGCGGTAGAGCGCGCGGTTGAAGATCAGCACGCCGGTCGAGCCCGGCCCGCCGAGGAACTTGTGCGGCGACCACAGCACCGCATCGAGTTGCTGCTCAGGGTCGGCCGGGTGCATGTCGATGTCCACGTACGGTGCCGAGGCGGCGAAATCGATGAATGCCACGCCGCCGGCGCGGTGCATCAGCTTGGCCATCGCATGGTAGGGCGTGCACACGCCGGTGACGTTCGAGCAGGCGGTGAACGAGCCGATCTTCACCGCGCGGTCGCGATGCTCGTGCAGCAACGCCTCGAACGCGGCCAGGTCCACCAGGCCGTCCCGATCGGGTGGAATCACGACCACGTCGGCGATCGTCTCGTACCACGAGGTCTGGTTGGAGTGGTGCTCCATGTGCGTGATGAACACCACCGGGCGCTCCGCCGGCGCGATGTCCACGAAACGCCGCAGGCCCTGCGGCGCCTTCAGCCCGAGGATGCGCTGGAACTTGTTGATCACGCCGGTCATGCCGGTGCCCATGGTGATGATCAGATCGTCCGGACAGGCGTTCACGTGCGCCTTCAGCAGGCGGTGCGCCTCGTGGTAGGCCAGCGTCATCGCGCGGCCGGTCTCGCTGCTTTCCGAATGGGTGTTGCCCACATACGGCCCGAAGCGCTCCAGCAGCATTTTCTCGATCGGCCGGTACAGGCGGCCGCTGGCGGTCCAGTCGGCGTAGACGATGCGCTGCTCGCCATACGGCGAGCGGAACGTCTGCTCCTGGCCTGCGGTGTTGGCGCGGAACGGGGCAAAGTAGTGCTCAAGCGAATCCATCAGTGGTCTCGGGGCGTCGTTGAAATGCCGAAAGGCAGGAAATGACCGGTTGCCATGGGGACTGTAGCGCCAATTGTCGCGGCCAAGGATCGCAAAGGCGACCGGGCGAATGAAGTCCGGCGCGCGCGACTGCCGGGATCGGGCACATCTGGCAGGCGTGGCTGGATCTTCGTGCCGGTCATCAAGTCGCCGTCGGCAACTTGAACGCACCCGGCAGCAACTCGGCCACGGTGGTTTGCCGGCTGCCGCCGTCGAGGTTGCCCAGCAGCACCGGCATCGCTGCGTCACACAGTTCGGCCATCACCTGGCGGCAGGCACCGCACGGGTTGACCGGGCCTGGCGTATCGGCGATCACCGCCAGTGCCGTGAAATCGCCAGGCCGGCAGCCGGCGGCAACGGCGCTGAACAGCGCCGTGCGTTCGGCGCAGTTGCACAAGCCGTAGGCGGCGTTTTCCACGTTGCAGCCGACGAACTGGCGGCCGTCGCGGGTCGACAGCGCGGCGCCGACCGGAAATTGCGAATACGGTGCGTAGGCCTGCTCGCGCGCGCTGCGCGCCAGTGCCAGCAGGGGATCAAACGGGTTCGGGTCTGCGGGCATCGGTATCTCCGGCAAGGGCCCTGCACCGTGCCAGTGGCTTGTGTCGGCGGGCCAGCTTACTCTTGGGGGCTATCGGGCAGCAAAAACCTGCATGCTGCCAAGTCCCGTTAAGATAGTCGGACCTTTGAAGGGGAATGCACCATGCCGATCACCGTAGCCGCCTTGCGCGAAACCGCTGCCGCCGAACGCCGGGTCGCGATCACGCCCGAGATGGCGAAGAAACTGCGCAGCAAGGGCCTGCGTGTCCTGCTCGAACACGATGCGGGCCGCGCCGCCGGGTTTCCCGACAGCGCCTACGCCGAGACCGAGTTCGCCGACCTCGACGCCGTGCTGGCGCAGGCCGATCTGCTGGCATGCGTGCTGCCGCCGGACGACGCGGTGTTTTCCCGCCTGCGCGAAGGCAGCATCGTGGTCGGCCAGCTGCGTCCGTATGGCGCACCCGGGCGCGTCGCGGCGCTGACCGCGCGCAAGCTGACTGCGTTTTCGCTGGAGCTCTTGCCGCGTACCACCCGTGCGCAGGCGATGGACGTGCTCAGCTCGCAAGCGGCGGTGGCCGGTTACCGCGCGATGCTGATCGCCGCCGAGGCATCGCCGAAGTTCTTCCCGATGCTGACCACCGCCGCCGGCACGATCCGGCCGTCCAAGGTGCTGGTGATCGGCGCCGGCGTGGCCGGACTGCAGGCGATCGCCACCGCGCGCCGGCTCGGCGCACAGATCGAGGGCTACGACGTGCGCCCGGAAACCCGCGAACAGGTCGAGTCGCTGGGCGCGAAGTTTCTGGAGCTGGGCGTCAGCGCGGCCGGCAGTGGCGGCTATGCGCGCGAGCTGTCCGCCGAGGAACGCGCCGCGCAACAGCAGGCGCTGGCCGAGCATCTGAAGTCGATCGACGTGATCGTCACCACCGCGGCGGTGCCGGGCCGGCCCGCGCCGAAGATCCTCACCGCGGCGATGGTCGAGGGCATGAAGCCGGGCGCGCTGATCGTGGACCTGGCCGCCGAGGGTGGCGGCAACTGCGAGCTGACCCGGCCGGGCGAGCGGGTCGAGCACGGCGGCGTGGTGATCCTGGGGCCGCTCAACCTGCCGGCCGGCGCGCCGCTGCATGCGTCGGAAATGTATGCGCGCAACGTCTACAACTTCGTCGAGCTGCTGGTGCACGACGGTGCGTTGAAGCCGGACTTCGAGGACGAGCTGGTAGCCAAAAGCTGCCTGAGCCACGCCGGCGAAACCCGCTTCAACGCGTAGGAGCGCACCCTGTGCGCGAATGCTTTTCGCCACGTGACGGAAAACATCGCGCACAGGGTGCGCTCCTACACGGGCCCATGCTGCCCTGCGCGAGGCGGGTTCATGGCTGGTCGGAGTCGTCCGGCGGTGGGCGGTCGTGGTTGCGCTGTTCGTCCCACTGCAGCCGCTCGGCGGGAGGCAAGGCGCGCCATTCGCGGATCAGCTTTTCGCGCTGTTCCGGCGGCAGCTTCTGAAAGCGCTCGAACGCGGCGTGCAGTTTTGCGCGCTGTTCGGGCGGCAACTGACGAAATTCCCGGCGGTGTTCACGCACCAGTTGGCGCTGCTCGGGCGTCATCTGCTGCCAGCGGATGATGTGCTGGCGAATTTCCTCGCGTCTTGCCGGCGGCAACGTGGCCCAGTGTCCGGCACGCTCGATCAGGTGTGCCTGCCGGCGCGGCGGCATGCTTTCCCATTTTTTCCGCAGTGGCGCCAGTATTTCGCGCTGGGCCGGATCGAGGCTGTTCCATGGGCGAGGCGGTGGCGGCGGCATCTCGCGATAAGGAGGCGGCGGCATTTGCTGCGCGTGCAGCGGTGCGGCCGCAATGCCGCCCAGCAGGGCGGCCAGCAGCAGGGGAACGATCGGGCGGAGAAAGCGGATCATGGCTCAGTGGTTCGCCGGACGGCTGTTGTTGGCCGCCAGCCAGCCGTAGAAGTCGAGGTTCTGGTAGAGATTCGGATCGGTCTTGTCGGCATCCGGCGGCAGCTCGCTGTCCGTCCCGGCACTGGCGTCGGAGCTGATGCCGGGTTGGACGGAAGGTGCTGTCGTGCCATGCGGCAGCGGCCGCCACACCATCAGCATGGCCAGTGCGAGCACCGCGAGCGCGCCGGTGGGGATCAGCCAGCGGGACGCAACTAGGCGATGTGACGCGTGTGCCGTTTCCAGCGCCTGCCGACGGGCCGCACGCAGGTGGCCGACGGTGACTGGGTCGATGCGCTGGCAGGCTTCGCGATAAAGCTCGCGGGCACGCTGTTCGATGTGCCGGTCGTTCGGGTTGTCAGGCAAGTTCATCGCCAGTCCTCCAGTTGGTCGCGCAGATGGTGCATGGCGCGCGAGAGGTGGGTCTTCACGCTGCCCTGGGAACAGCCCATGGCCTGCGCGGTTTCCGCCACGTCCAGCCCCTCCAGCACACGCAGCATGAAGGCCTCGCACTGGCGCTGTGGCAACTGTCCGACCGCGGTGACCATGGCGGCATACGAATGCGCATCGTGCAGCCGGTCGAGCGGGCCGGGGCCCGGGTCGGCAGGCTCCCATGACGGCATTTCGTCGCCGTCCGCGTCACGACCGCCACCGAGCCAGCCCACCATGATCGAGCGCACCTTGCGGCGGCGCTGCAGGTCGACGATGCGCCGGCGCAGGATGCCCCAGAACAGCAGCGGCCATTCCCCGGGCGGCTTGTCGCGGTAATGCCTGACCAGCCGCAGCATGGCGTCCTGCACCGCGTCCATGGCGTCCTCGCGATGGCGCAATTGCAGCTCGGCCATGCGGAAGGCACGCCGCTCGATCTGGGCCAGAAACGCATCCAGTGTGGCAGGCGTCTCGTGCATGTCCTCGCTCGCACTGCCATCGATCGGTCGGTCCACGTCCAGCATGCCGATCATGCTGTTCATGGCCTGTGCGCATGCATGGTCGGGTGACGCATCCTCGGGTTCCATCGGTTCGATCCCGCGTTCAACGCGACAAACTCGCACAGGTTGACCGGCAACCGATATGATGGGCGGACATTTGTGTCTTGACGGGGTGAGGTCATGATCGACGGGTTCCTGGCACTGTACATCTTCATGCTGGCCGCGTTTACCGGCTACGAAATCATCGCGCGGGTACCGGTGATCCTGCACACACCCTTGATGTCGGGTTCCAACTTCGTTCACGGAATCGTGCTGGTCGGCGCGATGATCGCGCTGGGCCATGCGCAGACACCGTTCGAGATGACGGTCGGCTTTGTCGGCGTGCTGCTTGGTGCCGGCAATGCCGCCGGCGGCTACGTGGTGACCGAGCGGATGCTGGAGATGTTCAAGTCCAGCAAGCCCGATACCGGCAAGGGGAGTAAGTGATGAGCTGGCTGCCGACTCTGATCAAGGCGTGCTATTTCCTTGCCGCCTTGCTGTTCATCCTGGGCCTCAAGCGCATGAGCTCGCCACGCACGGCGCGCGGCGGCATCGTTTGGGCCGGCTACGGCATGCTGCTGGCGGTGCTGGCCACGTTCTTCCTGCCGGGCATCCACAACGTCGGGCTGATCTTCGCCGCTGTGCTGATCGGCGTCAGTGCCGCCTGGTGGACCGGCAAGCGCGTGGCGATGACCGCGATGCCGCAGATGGTGGCGCTGTACAACGGCATGGGTGGCGGTGCGGCGGCGGCGATCGGTGCGGTCGAGCTGATCGGCTACGTGCGCGAGCTGGCGCTGCTGCAACCGGCGGGCCTGTCGGGCGGATCGCCGGCGATCCCCGCGATCGTGCCGCTGGCCCCGGTCGAGCTGGCGCTCGGCGTGCTCGGTGCGCTGATCGGTGCGGTGAGTTTCTCCGGCTCGCTGATCGCCTTCGCCAAGCTGCAGGGCTGGCTGGACAAGCGCTTCGTGTTTCCCGCGCAGCGCGCGGTCAACCTGCTGCTGCTGGCGGCGGCGGTGCTGGTCGGCGTGCTGCTGGCCAGCGGCCATGCCAGCTTGCCGCTGATCGCGGCCTTCTTCGTGCTGGCGCTGCTGTTCGGCCTGATGATGACGCTGCCGATCGGCGGCGCCGACATGCCGGTGGTGATCTCGCTGTACAACGCGCTCACCGGCCTGGCGGTGGCGTTCGAGGGTTTCGTGCTGGGCAACGAGGCGATGATCATCGCCGGCACGGTGGTTGGCGCGGCCGGTACCTTGCTGACCCAGCTGATGGCCAAGGCGATGAACCGCTCGATCGGCAACGTGCTGTTCGGCAGCTTCGGTGCGGCCGGCGGCGAGGCGCAGGCGATCGATGGCGCGCAGAAGCCGATCGAGGCCAGCGACGCGGCGGTGATGATGGCGTACGCCGAGCGCGTGGTGATCGTTCCCGGCTACGGCCTGGCGGTGGCGCAGGCGCAGCACAAGGTCTGGGAGTTCGCGCAGCTGTTGATCAAGCGCGGGGTGAAGGTGAAGTTCGCGATCCACCCGGTGGCCGGTCGCATGCCCGGTCACATGAACGTGCTGCTGGCCGAGGCCGGCGTGCCGTATGACCTGATCGCCGACATGGACGACATCAATCCGGAGTTCGCGGTGACCGATGTGGCACTGGTGATCGGCGCCAATGACGTGGTCAACCCGCTGGCCAAGACCGACCCGGCTTCGCCGATCTACGGCATGCCGATCCTCGACGTCGGCGACTCCAAACACGTCATCGTGGTCAAGCGCGGCAAGGGCACGGGCTTTGCCGGCATCGAGAATGCGCTGTTCTACGCCGACAACACGCGCATGCTTTACGGCGATGGCCAGGCGGCCGTGGGCCAGTTGGTCAATGAATTGAAGACGCTGGACGACTGAGCGCTGCCGCTGCCGATCATTGCTGCGGCGGTCCGCCGGCCGCAGCAGCGCAGTGGTCAGGGGGCGACGGATCCGATCGGGCAATCCGTCTTGCCGTGGTCGTAGGGCACCACCCTGCGGCCTCGTGGCCGAGTCAGTGCGGCAGCCGTTCATGCATACTTGGCGGCGAGCCCTGCAGGATGAATCAACCGTGCAACACCCGCTTTCGACCGTTTCCGACCACGACAAGGTCGCTCCCGCCGGTGTTCCTGCAGGGATGCCGGAGCGTCGCTGGGATGCCCTGCGACACCGCGTGGTCGGGCGCTTTTTTGCGGGACTGTTCGGCGGCGTGGGCCGCGCGCTGTGCGAGCCGGGGCAATTGCCCGTCCGCGGCATCCATCGCGTGCTCATCTGCAGGCCGAATCATCGCCTCGGCAACGCGCTGCTGATCAGTCCGCTGCTGGCCGAAGTGGAAGCGCTGTATCCCGGCGCCGAGATCGACATCATCAGCGCGGGCCACGCGGCCGGCACCCTGTTCGGCAATCGCTTCCTGGTGCGCCAGGTCATCAGCCTGCCCTCGAGGATCGCCCGCCATCTGTGGTTGAGCGTCAAACTGCTGCGGCAATTGCGGGGCAACAGCTACGACCTTGCGATCGATGCCAGCAACGGCTCGCAGTCGGGCCGCTTGCTGCTGGCGATCACCCACGCCCGCTTCAAGCTGGGGTTTCCGGACGAACGGGTCGGCGCGCAGTCGGCATGGCACGGCTTGCCCGCTCCTGAGCATTTCGCGCAGCGTGGTGTGTTCCTGTTGCGAACGGCCTATGCCGGCGAAGTACGCCAGGTGTATCCGCCCCTCAACATGCGGCTGTCGGACGATGACAGGGCGCAGGCCCGGCGGGCATTGGCCGGCATTCTCGGTGTGTCGATGCCGCGGCAACGGGTGGTGGGCATTTTTGCCAATGCCACCGGCGCCAAGCGTTATGACACGGACTGGTGGATGCCATTTCTCGACGCATTGCAGAAGCTGCAGCCGGAGGCGCGCATCGTCGAGCTGGTGGCCGATCACGGCCGCTCGCAGCTGGGCGAAAAATTTCCCGCCTACTACACGCGCGATCTGGTGCGACTGGCGGCGGTGATGGCGAACATGCAGGCCGTGATCAGCGCCGACTGCGGCGTGATGCATCTGGCCGTTGCCAGCGGCACGCCGACGCTCGGCCTGTTCTCGGTGACCTCAGCGGAAAAATACGGACCTTACGGGCCATCCAACAGCGCTGTCGACACCCGGGCCTTGAGCGCGGCCGAGGTGGCGGCGATCGCATCGGACTGGCTCGGTACGCACTGAACCGGTCCGTACTAAACCGGTCTGGGCACGACGCTGCGCCGGCGGCGATCGATGCAAGGGTGACGCGGCCACGACCGGGCGCGCTGCGGGTTGCCCGCCTTCAGTCGGCGATCCATGCCGCCGACCGCCGGCCGGGGTTGGCTACGGTCGTGCCTGCGGCGGCGGCAGGTGACCTCGCGCTGGCCGCGCGGCGATCATGGCGGCCAGCACGATACCGGCGATGAACCATCCGATATCCATCGGCGTCAGCGCCAGACGTGCCAACTGCCACAGCATGCCGGCGCCGGCCGTACGCAGCGCGTCGATCAGGCCCATGCCCATTTCGCCGGCAATCCGCGTCGCCGCGAGCAGCAGGTTCATGTACAGCGTCGCCAGCGTGGTTGCCAGTGTGGCCAGTGCCGCCGCGCCGATTCCCGGCCGCAGCACCACACGACGGATCGTCCACGCCAGCAGTGCGCCGATCGGCACGATCAGCCAGGGCAGCAGCTGGCGCAGGTAAAGCGTCGCAACCATCCACAGCGCGCCCGCGGCAAGCCCGAGCATGGCGGCGCTGAATACGGCGAAGGCAGCCTTCAACAATGAGCGCGCGCTCATCGACAATCACGGGGCAAGACATCAGGGGACATGTATTGCTCCATTGGGCAGGGCAGCGATGATAACGTGTCGTCGGCGGGAGGCTGCCAGGTCTTGTGATTGTCGGCTGCAGGACGCACATGAATTCGATGGTACCGGTGTGGTCCGCGGCTGCGTCATCCGCAGCGGCCTGATCTGGAGCAGGTGGCCACGGTCATCGGGCGGCATAATAGATGATCTGGATGCGATGTCTTGTCGTATCCGTGGATATGGACCGAAGAAACGGGGTTGAGGATTGGCATGAGCGGTTTCAGTCTGAGCAGCGAGCCTTTCACCCTGTTGCGTGATTGCAACGCAGTGATGGTGCCGCAAGGAGACGTGGTGAGCCTCCCCGCCGGCCAGATCGGCTACATCACCCAGGCGCTGGGCGGCAGTTTCACCGTTTACGTGGAAGGCAATCTGTTTCGGATTGCCGGCGTGGATGCCGATGCGCTGGGCAAGGAGCGGCCGGCGGCGATCGAGGTGGCCGCCGATGCCACCGATGCGGATGTGGAGAAGCTGGCATGGGACCAGTTGCGAACCGTGTTCGACCCGGAGATACCGGTCAATGTGGTCGAGCTGGGGCTGGTCTACGATTTGAGCCTCGAGCAGGTCGCGGACGGCGCACGCAAGGTCTATGTGAAGCTAACGCTGACCGCGCCGGGTTGCGGCATGGGTGACATCCTGGTGGATGACGCGCGCACCAAACTCGAGATGATCCCCACGATCAGCGAGGCCGAAGTGGATCTGGTGTTCGACCCGCCATGGAGCCACTCGATGATGTCCGATGCAGCCAAGCTGGAAACCGGCATGCTCTGAGCCATCGCCAGCCATGCCTTGCTGCCGTGCCTGTCCAGCCAGTGCGGCAGGAATCTATCTCCGCGGCGAAGCCGTCGGCGGCGATGGATTGCAGGCGGTCGCTAGCAGCCTGTCGGGCTTTGGTTGGCCGGGCTGCGAATCCGTCTGTGCGGTCCATATTTCCGCCGCTTCTTGGCCCATAGCACCACTATGGGCCAAGAAGCGTCAGAAATCTGTCCTCACACAGCCGAATTCTCGCCTCGACCACCAAAGTCCGACAGGCTGCTGGAACTGACGCCTCCGAGCAGGGCGACCAGTGGAACCGCGCGATAGTGCATCCGGTGCCCGCATGCGATGTCGGCGGGCACGGTGATCGTTCGCACGCCGGCCGCCTGTAGCCAACCTGAACAAGATGCCTGCAGACCTTGAACGTTCATGCCTGCGGCCACACTAAGCCTACGTATCGCCGTGACGGCGACAGGAAGTGAGGCAGCGTATCGCATCACTGAGGGGCCGGTCTTTCCTCCCCTGGAGACCGCCTGACAGACTCCACGCATCCTCCCCTGGTGTGTGGAGTTTTTTTTTGCGAAGGTGACTACCTTTCCGATGACTTCGTCACGTGCTGGCCGAACGCTTCGTGGTTGCAGATTCGCATGTTGCGCAAGAAGCCTGGCGCGCGTGGATAATGACTTGCGCGCCGTTCCCTCGTGCTCCTCCCGTTTCCCCAGAGCCATTGATGATCATCGAATCGCTGCTCGATACCGACCTGTACAAGTTTTCGATGATGCAGGTGGTGCTGCACCAGTATCCGGCCGCGCAGGTCGAATACCGCTTCAAGTGCCGCACTCCCGGTATCGATCTGGTGCCGTACATCGAGGAGATCCGCGCCGAGCTGGCGGCATTGTGCCGGCTGCGTTTCAGCCCGCAGGAGCTGGATTACCTGCGCAGCTGGCGCTTCATCAAGAGCGACTTCGTCGATTTTCTCGGTTTGTTCCAGCTCAACGAGAAATATGTGGACATCGCCCCGTCCTCCGCGGGCAACGGCGAGATCGAGATCCGCATCAAGGGGCCGTGGCTGCATACGATCCTGTTCGAAGTGCCGTTGCTGGCGATCGTCAACGAGGTGTATTTCTGCCATACCAGCGCCGGGCTGGATCTCGCCGAAGGACGCCGGCGACTGCAGGCGAAGATGGCACTGCTGCGTGACACGCCGGATTACGCCGGTTGCCGGATCGCCGACTACGGCACGCGCCGGCGCTATTCGCGGACATGGCAGGAGGAAGTGGTGACGACCCTGCGCGACGGCTTGGGCGCGCAGCTTGCCGGCACCAGCAACGTGTGGCTGGCGCGCAAGCTCGGGCTGACCCCAGTGGGCACGCTGGCGCACGAATACCTGCAGGCGCATCAGGCGCTGGGGCCTCGCCTGCGCGACTCGCAAGTGGCGGCACTGGATGCATGGGCGAAGGAATATCGCGGCGATCTCGGCATTGCACTTTCGGACGTCTACGGACTCAATGCGTTCCTGCGCGATTTCGACATGTATTTCTGCAAGCTGTTCGACGGCACGCGGCACGACTCCGGCGACCCGTTCGAGTGGGGCGACAAAATACTGGCGCATTACCGGGCGAACCGGGTCGATCCGCGCAGCAAGATCCTGGTGTTCAGCGACGGCCTGGATATCCCCAAGGTGATGCGGTTGTACGAGCATTTCCGCGGTCGCTGCCTGCTCGCGTTCGGCGTGGGTACCAACCTCAGCAACGACGTCGGGCCGACGCCGCTGCAGATCGTGATCAAGATGGTCCGCTGCAACGGCCAGCCGGTGGCCAAGCTCAGCGATTCGCCGGGCAAGAACATGTGCGAGGACCAGGCCTACGTGGCCTATCTGCGCCAGGTCTTCGAAATTCCCGCAACGCAGGGGTGATTCGCACCGCCGATGCCGGAGGCACCGCGGATCGCGCATGCCGATCCCGTAGGAGCGCACCCTGTGCGCGATAGCTCTTATCACGGCCGCTGCAAAGAGCAATCGCGCACAGGGTGCGCTCCTACGGGACCACGCTATTCGAGATGTCCGGATGTCGTGCGCCGGTGCGGCCCCGGCGATGGCGTAGACTGGGAGGTCAGATTCACTCAAGCGGGGTCCGAACCATGTCCAGCGTCTACGATTTCAGCGTCCGCGACATCGACGGCAATCAGCGTTCGCTCGCCGAATGGCGCAGCAAGACGCTGTTGATCGTCAATGTCGCATCCAAGTGCGGTTTCACCCCGCAATACCGGGGGCTGGAAACGCTGTGGCAGGACCAGCGCGACCTGGGGTTGGTGGTGCTGGGTTTTCCGTGCGACCAGTTCGGGCACCAGGAACCCGGCGACGAAGACGAGATCAAGAGCTTCTGCAGCACCCAGTACGATGTGACCTTCCCGATGTTCGCCAAGCTCGAGGTGAACGGCGACGACGCCGATCCGCTGTACAAGTGGCTGAAGAGCGAGGGCAAGGGCATCCTCGGCAGCGAGTCGATCAAGTGGAACTTCACCAAGTTCCTGGTCGATACGGACGGTCAGGTGGTCAAGCGCTATGCGTCCACGGATACGCCGGAGAAAATCGGCAAGGACACGCTGGCGCGACTGCGCGGCTGAGGCAATCGGGAAAACCGGGGCTGTTGTTTCAACGGCTGCCGCGAAAGTTCGCCAGCAGCACCGCGATCGCGTCCACGTCGCTGCTCGCGCGGGGTCCCTGTGGTGGCGGATCGTCGTTGTCGAGCATGATCGCAAACACCAACCGTTCGCCGTCGGCGGCGGTGACATAGCCGGCGAGGCTGTGCACGTAAGTCATGCTGCCGGTTTTGGCGTGCACGTTGTTCTCGGCGGCGGTGCCGCGCATGCGGTTGATCAGCGTACCGTCCCTGCCTGCGATCGGCAGCGCTTCGCGCAGCCTTGCGGCATAAGGTTGTGCGGCAAGGTACTCGAGCAGGCGCACCAGCGCGTCCGGCGTGACCAGGTCGCTGCGCGACAGCCCGGCGCCGTCATCGAGCAAACTGGCCGCAGGCGGAATGCCGATCTTGGCCAGCAACTCGTGCAACGCATGGATGCCCCATGCTTCAGTGCTTTTGAAACCAGTCATCGCAACCGGTGCCGCCGTGGCCTGCGCGTGTGCGCCGACGCTCAGCAGCAGGTTTTGCAGGTACAGGTTCTGCGAGCGCTTCAGGCCGCGTTGCAGGATATCCAGCAGCGGCGGCGACAGCACTTCGGCGAGGGTGTCGGCATGTGCCAGCACGGCCGCATCGTCCTGCGGCCAGTGCAATACCCGCAGCTTGCCGCTGACGCGGATGCCCTGGCGTGCCAGTGCCCGCCGCAACTGTCTGCCGGCGAGCAGGGCAGGGTCCGGCACCGCCAGCTTGAAATGCTGCGGCGGCGAGTCGAGCGCAATCGTGCCGAAGGCATAAAGCCCCGCGTCGCCGGGCGCACGATACAGATTGATATCGCTTTGCGAATGCGCCGCGCTGGTGGTCAGCTGGCCGAGCAGCGGCGGCGTGGCATCGGCGGGAACGAAATCAAGATTGGCTGGAAGTCCGGTGCGGGCACCGGGACTGACCGTGATGGCGACGACGTTCTCCTGCACGCTGAGTGCTGAGGGTGGTGCTGCGAACCCACTTTGCAGATCGCCGGCTTCCCAGCCGCTGCCGAAGGGCGGGCTGGCGAAATAGCTGTCGTCGGCAATCAGATCCCCACGCACGAGCCGTACCCCGCGCGTGGCCAGCTGGCTTGCCAGTCGGTCGGCCCAATCGGCGCTGCCGGCGGTTCCCAGGGTGGGGTCGCCCATGCCGTACAGTACCAGTGGGCCGTCCAGACGGCCATGACGGATATGACCATGGCCGAGCAGTCGGGTGGGAATGCGGTAATCCGGACCCAGCACGGCCAGGCTGACCGCGGCGGTGAACAATTTGGCGGTGGAGGCTGGCTGCAGCAGTTGATCGGCGTGGTGCGCGTACAGGAGGCGTCCGCTGTCCAGCGAAGCCACCGCAATGCCCCAACGGGCGGCGGCAAAGCGGGGTTGGTTGATCTGGGCATCGATCTGCGCCGCCAGTGCCGCGGTGCCTGCGGCGCCGGTTGCCGCGGGCGCAGGGGAGGCGATTGACGACGTTGCCGCGAGCAGCCATGCGCAGCCCAACAACAGACATGCGGCACGGTTGACGTGGTGATGAGCGGGACGCGGTGGCGCAATCATGCGCGCAGTATCGCCAATCCCGTTCGGGCTTGCAGCGAAGTGGATTTTTGTCGTTCTGCTAAACTTGCAACCTCGTGCCGGCACCCAGGAGCCTGTCGGACTTTGGTTGGCCGGGCCGCACAGCCGCATTCTCGCCTCGATCACCAAAGCCCGACAGGTTCCTGGCCGGCGGACTTGAACCTGTTCGCGAGACGCTCATGCAGATTGCCAAGAACTCCGTTGCCGCCTTCCACTACACGCTGACCGATGACCAGGGCCAGGTTATCGACAGTTCCGAAGGCCGCGAGCCGCTGACCTATCTGCATGGTAGCGGCCAGATCGTTCCCGGTCTGGAAAAGCAGATGGAAGGCCGCCAGAGCGGCGACAAATTCAGCACCGACGTGACACCCGAGGAAGGCTATGGCGTACACCATGCTCAGTTGATGCAGGAAGTGCCCATCTCGGCCTTCCAGGGCGTGGAGGACATCCAGCCCGGCATGCAGTTCCAGGGTCGTGGCCCGCAAGGCGAAATCAATGTCATCGTGAGCCGGGTCGAGGGTGACAAGGTATTCATCGACGGCAATCATCCGCTGGCCGGCAAGACCCTGCATTTCGCCATCGAAGTGACCGGCGTGCGCGCGGCCACCGACGAGGAGCTGGCACACGGACACGTGCACGGCGCGGGTGGTCATCAGCACTGATCGCTGCATTGCGGCGATCCGGCACCACGAAGGCCCGGCGATGTCCAATCGCCGGGCCTTCGCCGTTGACCGCAGACTCAGTACCAGTCGAGCAGCGATATGCCGATGCCGACATAGGTGGCATTGTGGTTGTAGTCGATCAGGCTTTCGCCGTAACCCTTGAACACATCCATGTAACCGCGCACATTGCCGGCCAGTGGAAAGCTCCAGGTGAATTGCGCTGCACCATGGCTGTTGCGTCCGCCTCGCAGGGAATGGCGCAGCAGCATGCCGAACTCCTGCCTATGCCATTCATGGATCACCTGCATTTCGCCGCGCCCCATGTAGTTGCTGATGTCGGGGTTGTTGTCGTTTCTGCGCGACTCCGGGATGCGCCACCACGGCCTGAACATCACGGTCCAGCCATCGCGTTCGAAACCGATGTCGGCGATCACCCGGTTCCAGCTGCGCGACAACGGGTTGCTGCGACCGTTCGACTGGTGGTCGACGCCGATGCCGAGCAGCCGGCCGCTCCAGCCGAACAACTCATAGTGGGTGCCGAACACGAGCATCGCTTCGGGCTCGTAATCGGTTTCGCGAAACGGGCGCGACAATTTCGTGTTGTAGAACTGCCAGCGCGAGGACTGGGTATAACCCACCCATAGGTCGCCGGCGTCGCCGAACACGCCCTGCCAGACCTTGGCCTTCAGGCTCAGCTGGAATTTCGCCTCGGTATTGTCCAGCGATTGGCTCTGCGTCAGCGTATTGTCGGGGTTCGGGCTGCGTGGCAGGTTGTTCTGGTTGCTGGTGAAGAAGACCGGCAGCACGTAGACCGGCTTGTAACCGCGAATATTGAACGTACCGAGCTTGCTCTCCGGCGTCAGTTCCCAGCGACTGTCGAGCAACGACAGCGGGCGTGCAACTTCATTGCCGCCTTCCGCCGCGGCGACCGATGTGCCGCCGGTGCCGGCATGACCGAAAATGCCCGGCGCATTGTCGGGCGGATGGTTCCGTTTCTGTGCGACAGGCAGGTTTGCCCGGCCGGTGGCTTTGTCGTAGCAGGCCAGTCGTTGCGCATCGTTTTCGATGGCTGTGCAGCCGCGAATGTCGGTCGGATCCGGATTCTGCGCCTGGATCGGCGTGGCAGGCACGAGAACGGCCAGTGCCAGCGCTACGGCAACAAGGTGAGTCTTCATGCGGATTCCGGGACGATCAGGCCTGTGCGCCGAATGCACTGAAAGTCTAACCCAGTGGCTTTGGTCGAGTCAGGCACCGTCCCGGAGCAGTTCCCGGAACCCGTGTTCGTCGGCGCGGCAACCGACGGATGCGCAGATCCCGGCCTTGCCGCGATGCAGACTAGAGTTGCTTGACCCAGCGTTCGTACTCGGTATTGCTGATGCTGCCGTTCTTGTTGCTGTCGGCGTGGATGAAATCATTGGCCAAGGGCGGGTAGGCTGCAGCCTGCTCGGCGGTTATGCTCTTGCCGCCAGCGGACAGCTGCTTGAATGACGGAGCCGGTCCGAAGGACGGGGCCGGTGCGGCGACGCTGCGTATCGTGACTTCACCCTTCGGCGTCTGGAAAACCGCCGTGGCCGGGGGAGGCGTTGCAGCCGATGGGCTGGAAGCGGACGACGCGGGTGCCGGCGTTTCCTGGGCGATCAGGTTGCCGGCGAACAGCACTCCGATCGTGGCGAGGGTGGCGAACAGCAACTTGTGGGATTTCATGTCATTACTCCATGCCAGAATGCGTGCTTGAAAGTTGCGATGGTGCCGGAACCGGCTCGGCGCGGGGCAGATCCTGGCCGCCGGGGACGAGCGTGAGATCAAGCTATCAGGAATTGCATCAATGCCGGTTCAACATCGTGTCCATTTGTCCGTGAAGATGCCGTGTCGTTGAGGGTGGATTCAGCCAGTCGTCCATCGCTGAACCTGGTACAGGCGCGCCTTCTGCAGTTGGCTGCGCAGGGGTTGTTGCAGCCGCTGCGGCGGCGTCCTCGCCGCGATGACGTGGTGGCGGCGATCGAACGCATGCGCATGCTGCAGATAGACACCGTCCACGTGGTCGCGCGCAGTCCGTATCTGGTGCTGCATTCGCGTCTGGGCGATTACCCGATGGCCTGGCTGGACGAGGCGCTCGAACAGGGGCGGCTGGCCGAGTGCTGGGCGCATGAGGCGTGCTTTGTCACGGCGACCGATATCGGCTGGCACCGGTGCGCACGCGACCTGCGCATGCATCATTGGGCGCATCGGCATGCCGTGCGGATGCACCGCGAGCATCGGGCCGATATGGATGCGCTGCTGGCCGGCATCGGTGCCTCCGGTCCGGTGCGCGCGGCCGATTTCGCCCGCCAGCCGGGTGGCGACGCCGCGGGCAAGCCCGGCTGGTGGGCGTGGAAGCCGGAAAAGCGCTGGCTCGAAGCCTGGTTCGCGCTGGGCGAGTTGATGGTGATGCGGCGCGAGAATTTCCAGCGCGTGTACGACCTGGCCGAAAACGTGCTGGCACGGCTCGATCCTCCGCTCGATCCTCATCTCAGTGCGGTTTCGCCGCAGACCATGCGACAACGCTTCATTGCCGACAGCGTGCGCGCATTGGGGGTCACGCCAGCCGGCTGGATTGCCGATTACCATCGTCTTCGACCGGCAGTAACCGACCGCGAGCTGGTCCCGCTGCTGGCCAGCGGCGATCTGCTGGCGGTATCGGTGCAGGGCTGGAAGACCCCGGGTTATGTGCACCGCGACCATGCCGGTGCACTGGACAAGGCGTTGCGAGGCCGCCTGCGCGCCACCCATACCGCACTGCTGTCGCCGTTCGATCCCCTGGTATGGGATCGGGCCCGACTGCTGGCCATGTTCGATTTCGAGTACATCCTCGAGTGCTATACGCCGGCCGCCCGACGGCGTCATGGCTACTTCGTGTTGCCGATCCTGCATCGTGGCCGGCTGGTCGGCCGGCTGGATGCCAAGGCACATCGCAGCGAAGCGGTATTCGAGATCAAGAGCATGTTCCTGGAGTCGGGGGTGGAGCCTGAGCCGGCACTGGTACACGCGCTGGCGACGGTGATCGCTCGTTTCGCCCGTTGGCACGGCACGCCGGAAATCCGCATCGGCCGCACGCAGCCTGCGGCGCTGGCGGCGGCGCTGCGCGCGGCGTGGCGCGCCGGGGTTTGAGTGGCTGATCGCCGGCCCGTGAGCCTGGACGGCGCGCGGTTCGACCGGTTGAAGCGGTCAGGGCGTGCTGCTGGCCGGTGCCGGGTTCACATCACAAGATTTGCCATGCAGCGCTTGGCGCAATTGCCTGGCCAGCGAGTTGCAGCGGGTTGCCAGCTGCGGACGCATGTCCGGGTTCAGCGAATCGCGCAGCAGGCTGTTGCGCATCATCCGATAACGCGACGGCAGTTGTTCCGGGGGGAAGATGGCGGCTGCGCGATGGCAGGCGATATAGCTGGACAGGTAGTCGTCGCAGGCGGCGATACCGGTCTTGTCCGGCAGGTTGATCGCAGGTCGCTGCCGATGCTGGATGTTGCGGGTGGCGGCAGTACTGGCGGGCATCGGGTTTTCAGTGGTCGAGGTGGCTCGGGTAGCCGATTTGTCCGCGCAACCGATCAATGCAAGGCTGGCGATCGTAGTGGCCAGAATCAGGCGTGGCAGGGCGGGCATCATCATGCTTTCCTTTGGAATGCGCAGCGTATCGGTCGGGCAGCCGCGACGGGAGATAACCGATTTACATCAAACAGGATTCAAGGTATAGGAAAAATGAATCGCATGTGCGGTTTGCGACTATCGGCGGCGCGGCACTCATTGTCGCGGGGCTTTCCACATCTCGTATCCCGTACGCTCTGCCGCTATCATTCGCGCACTGTGTTTGCCGGGGTCACCAGTGTCTTGTGGCCCGATGCAGCTGATCCGGGATCTGTCTCATCGTTCACCCCAGGGTTGTTTCCTTTGCATACCAGTAAGTCGGCCACGCCAATGCGGGTCGAGTCTATAACCTAGTGGAGTGATCAAGATGTCTGATCGTCAGATTGGTACAGTGAAATGGTTCAACGATGCCAAGGGCTTCGGTTTCATCGCGCGTGACAACGGTCCGGATGTATTCGTGCATTTTCGCGCGATCACCGGCAGCGGCTTCAAGAGCCTGCAGGAAGGCCAGCAGGTCTCGTTCAAGGTGGTGCAGGGCCAGAAAGGCCTGCAGGCCGACGAGGTAAGCGCGGCCTGACCGCCGCAACAGGCTTCAGGTGGACCCTGGCTGATGCCCGGGCCGGTCGGGACAGGTCCGGTAAAAAATCGCTTGACAAACCACTTGCATGTCTAATTTCCGTTATGCTTGGCGTACTGCGTCTGCTCGGTCAAGTGCGTGCCCGGTGTGAGGTTTCCTGAATCCGCATCGTTACACTCGGCTCCGGCATGCCCAGTAAGTCGTCGACCCGCGCGGGTCGGTTTGTCTCAGCGTCTCGAATGGATCGGAGTGAGTCATGTCGGATCGTGAAATTGGTACAGTCAAGTGGTTCAACGACGCGAAGGGTTTCGGCTTCATCAGCCGTGAAAGCGGCCCTGACGTGTTCGTGCATTTTCGTGCCATCAGCGGCTCGGGTTTCAAGAGCCTGCAGGAAGGGCAGAAAGTGAGTTTCAAGGTAGTCACCGGCCAGAAGGGCTTGCAGGCCGAAGACGTCACGGCGGCTTGATCGACGTGTCGGATTCGGGAAAAGGCCGGCGCAAGCCGGCCTTTTTTGGTGCGCCCGGCAGGGCGCCACCTGCTTGGGGTTGAAAGTTCGCTGTCCACCCGGCCCTACGCGTCAAGCACGCGGGCGAAACCCGACCCATGCGATCGAGACACTCGATCCGGCGCCTCGGGGTGGATCGGCCGCTTTCGGCCTGGCGAGAGCATATGGCAAGGGGCTCGACGGTGGCTGTGGCGCTGCCTGCCATGGCGGACAGGCCAGCGGGCAGGGCTATGCCACGTCGCTGCCCGGCCCCGACTCGGGCAGCTCCCTGAGCAACCGGAAGATTTCCCGATAGGCCCGCGGCGGCTTGTTGCCGTCGCGCTCGACCCGCGCCTGGCGGATCAGTGAGCGCAGGTGCTGGCGATCGATCTGCGGGTGCTGCGCGATCAGCTCGGCGAGTGCGCTTTCGTCCTCGCCGATCAGTCGATCGCGTGTCGCCTCAAGCCGATGCATGGCGGCGTTTTCCTGGCGTTGCTTTTCGCGGTTCTCGCCCAGTTCCGCGCGCACCGAGGCGAAGGCCTCATCGCCATGGCGACGCATGACTTTGGCCAGAAAGGCAAGCTGGCGCTTGCGTGCGATGTGCGCGGTGATGCGGCGGGTGACGTCGATCTCGTGCCGCACGTCGTCCGGCAGCTCAAGCCTGGCCAGCCGGCTGGCCGGCAGTTCGAGCAATTGAGTGGCCAGTGCCAGCACGGCCAGCGCCTCGCGGCGTTGCTGGGTGCGGCTGGGGCCGTAGTCCTCGTCGGACGGTTCGGTCGGGTTGCGGGTCACGGGTTGCAGTTCCTGAGGATATGGCGGCGGATCAGACGTGCGGGTCGTCGCTGTCAGGCCGCTCGGCCTGCTCCAGCGCGAAGCGGGCAATCGGTTCACCATCCAGCATGATGGTTTCGCCGAACATCGACGCCGGGCGTACCCACAAGCCATGGTCGCCGTAGAGCGCCTGATAGACCACCAGCAGTTCCAGCGTTTCGCTGTGACGGGCGGTGCCCAGCACGCGATAGCGCTGGCCCTTGTAGTGACGATAGATGCCGGCGGCCGGTTGCATCGCGTTCTCCGCAGCTCTTTGCATTTCGTCGCAGCGACCCCATCTCGGGCCAGGAGCGTCAGTGGACGCCCGGCCTCGATCGGACAGCCAGCGGTTGCGAACCGCCCATTCTACCCGCCAATTCCCCAGGAAACCCAACGTGAGCGAACGCGCCATCAGCCAGGACCGGCGCCAGCCGGATCGCAGCCAGCCCGATCTCAGCCAATCCGATCGCAGCGAACATGAACTCGATCGGCTCGCCGAGCTGGCCGAGGACGTGATTCGCCGTGCCCGCGCCGCCGGTGCCAGCCAGGCCGAAGTGGCGGCCAGCATCGATACCGGGCTGAGTGTCAACGTGCGCCTGGGCGAGGTGGAGACGGTCGAACATACCCGCGACCGCGGCTTCGGCCTCACCGTGTACTTCGGTCAAAGCAAGGGCTCGGCCAGCACGGCCGACCTGCATCCCGATTCGATCCAGGCGACACTGGATCAGGCCTGCGCGATCGCCCGCTATACCGAGGCGGATCCCGCATCCGGACTGGCCGACGCGGCGCGCATGGCGACGACATTTCCCGATCTGGACCTGTGGCACCCGTGGGACATCGACACCACGCGCGCGATCGAGCTGGGGATCGAGATCGAGGATGCCGGCCGCGCGCATGCGGGCATCAGCAATTCCGACGGCGCCAGCGTGCAGGCCGGCCAGGGGTTGTCGGTGTATGCGAACTCGCACGGCTTCGTCGGCCGCGAGCGCGGCACCCGCCATTCGCTGTCGCTGGCGCTGATCGCCGGCGACGAAGACGGCATGCAACGCGATTACTGGTACGACAGCGTGCGCGCCGCCGGTGATTTCATGAGCCCGAAGGCACTTGGCGACAAGGCTGCCGAACGCACGCTGGCGCGCATCGGCGCGCGCAGCCTGTCGACTCGCCAGTGCCCGGTATTGTTCGCGCCGGAGCTGGCCCGCGGGCTGATCGGCCATCTGATCGGCGCGGTCAGCGGCGGCGCGTTGTACCGCCAGGCCAGTTTCCTGCTCGATCATGTGGGCAAGTCGGTGATGCCAGTTTGGCTGAACATCATGGAGCGGCCGCAATTGTTGCGTGGGCAAGGCTCGGGCAGCTTCGACGCCGAGGGCGTGGCGACCCGCGACAGTGCCCTGATCGAAGGTGGCGTGCTGGCGCGCTACGTGCTGGGCAGCTACTCGGCGCGCAAGCTCGGGTTGGCGTCGACCGGCAACGCCGGGGGTATCCACAACCTGGTGGTCGAGCCGGGTCAGGACGACTTCGCAGGCATGCTCAAGCGCATGGGCAGCGGCTTGCTGGTGACCGAGGTGATGGGGCAGGGCGTGTCCACCATCACCGGCGATTATTCGCGCGGCGCGGCCGGTTTCTGGGTGGAGAACGGCCAGATCGCCTACCCGGTCGAGGAGATCACGATTGCCGCCAACCTGCGCGACATGTTCGCCGGTATCGTGGCGGTGGGGGCGGACGTCGATCGGCGTTCGCAGATTCTTACGGGTTCGATCTTGCTGGAACGCATGACCGTGGCCGGAGAATAAGCCTCCGAGGGGTGTACCGGCGGATCTCTGTGCCGCAAGTTCACTCGGCAAGGCTGCTAGCATCCACTCGTCCGGCATGGGGCCGGCGAACTGTCGACGCTGAGGAGAATCGCAATGAGCGTGCCACCCGAGTCCGTCATTCCGCCTTCGCCAGGCGATCCGTCGCCAGCCGGGGATCCTTCCGCCGAACAACGCCAGTGGGGCATGTTTGCCCATCTGTCCGCGTTGCTCGGCGCGCTTCTCACGGGTGCCCTGGGGGGTGGCTGGGGGGTCTTTATCGGTCCGTTGATCATCTGGCTGATCAAGAAGGACAGCATGCCGTTCGTCGATGACCAGGGCAAGGAAGCATTGAACTTCAACATCACGGTGGCGATTGCCAGCCTGGTCCTGTTGCTGCTGTCGATCATGACCTTCGGCATCGGCTTGATCATTGCGATTCCGTTGTGGGTGATCATCGGTATCACGTGGCTGGTGTTCACCATCATCGCGGCGGTCAAGGCGAATGAAGGCGTGCGTTACCGCTACCCGTTCACGCTGCGGCTGATCAAGTAGGCCGCGAGCGTTTTCCGGCGGACGAACAAGGTAGCCAGTGGGGCACCTTGCCGGTTGCGGTTGGACAGGTGCGAGGTACGCACTGCATAGTCCGCGTCGGGCACGGGCCCGCATCATCATTTTACGGGAGGGGTGAAATGGGATTTTTCGACTGGTATCTGAAGTGCGTCAGGGACCACTACGCGGATTTCGATGGTCGCGCACGGCGGACCGAATACTGGATGTTCTTTCTGGTGAACATCCTCATCTCCATCGTGGTGGCCATCATTGGCCGGATCATCGGATTGCCGGTGATCGCGAGTCTCTACAGTCTGGCGTTGCTGGTGCCTGGCATTGCGGTGGGCGTGCGTCGCCTGCATGACACCGGAAGAACCGGCTGGTGGCTGTTGATCGCGCTGATACCGCTGATCGGCACGATCTGGATCATCGTGCTGTTGGCGCTCGACGGCGATCAAGGCAGCAACCCGTATGGTGCGGACCCGAAGATCGACATGGCCTGATTGCGGGTGAATCCAGCGGGTCGAAAGGGCCGCGCAGGCCGCCCTTTCGATGCGTGCGGGTGCAGCTTGCGATGGATCGTGCCACTCGCCGGTTCTTTCGTGCCATGTCCCGCTGGCGCTGCAGGAGACTTGTTTCGGTCAGCGGAACACGTCTTTGGCGCTGCGCAGGGTGGCAAAGCGGGCAATGCGATCGCTGGCGCCGCCGTGTTGCCGCCGGCACCAATCCGCCACCGGGCCGGCGTCGATGCGCAGAAACGGGTTGCATGCCCGTTCGTCGGCCAGTGAACTGGGCAGCGTGGGAAGCTGCCGGGTTCGCAGCCCGGCAACTTCCCGCAGGCGCGCCTGAAGACTCGGATTGTCCGGTTCGACGGTGTGTGCAAAACGCCCGTTGGCCTCGGTGTATTCGTGTCCTGCGCAAACCAGGGTTTCTCCCGGCAACTGCGACAGGCGATCCAGCGAGGCGAGCATCTGTGCCGGGGTTCCCTCGAACAGCCGGCCGCAGCCCAGGCTGAACAGGGTGTCGCCGCACAGCAACAAGCCATCCCCGACGTAGGCGACATGGCTCAGGGTGTGGCCGGGGATGGCGAGCACCTCGAAGCGAACATCGGGCGAGGTCAACTCGATCGATTCGCCGTCACTCACCCGGATGGTCGCCTCGACGATGCGGTCATCGACCGGCGCGTAAACCGGCACCGGATGCCGGCCGAGCAGTTCGGCCACACCACCGATATGATCGTGGTGATGATGCGTCAGCAGGATCGCGCGCAGTTGCAGTTGCCGCTCGAGAAGGGCGTGCTCGACCACGGCGGCATCGCCCGGGTCGACCACGATCGCCTGACCCGCGTCGTTGTGCAGCATCCAGATGTAATTGTCGGCAAACGCCGGTAACGGTATGAGATGCAAGATGGACTCCGCGGTCTGGTGGATCTCCGGCGTGGCAGTGCTTCGCAGGGTTCCGCGACGCACGATGCCGGCCCGTGTGCAATCCGCAAACCCTGCCCGGACGGCAGCCGCCCGGCGCATCCGTGTGGCGTCCGGCCAGCTTCACTATAAAGACGCTTGGCGGACAACTCGTTAGCGAGGCGTTAACCGGGGGCCTCGTTGCATGGCGTGGCGCAGCCGAGTCCTCAATGCAACCTGCTGCCGACAGTCGGCAGCCGTTACACTGTTGAAACAGATCGAGACCGGCCCGTACGCATGCGTCGACAGCGCGACCACGACATCTATGCCAGCAAGCCGCTGCGGCGGCTGCTGGAGGACCAGATGCGCGTGATGACGCCCGATCTGCAACGCTGCAGCGGGACCCATGCATTGCTGGTGGGGGCGTCGCTCGACGATGCGACGCCCGGGCTGCCGATGCTCGGCTTCTGGACCCGGCTGCGGGTGAATGGCGAGCAGTATCGGGGCGATCTGAAGGCAGCCATCGGCGAGCCATTGCCGTTTGTCGATGATGCATTCGATCTGGTACTGCTGCGACACGCGCTGCAGGCGGTGCCGGTGGCGTCGCTGCTGCTGAGCGAAGCCGTCCGGGTGCTTGCTCCGGGTGGCGTGCTGGTGGTGACCGGCGTGCACCCGGTAAGTGGCTGGGCGCCATGGTTTTACTGGCACATGCGCCAGTCGCCGCAGGTGCTGCAGATGCCGCTGCTGCTCATCAAGATGCTGCAGCGGGCAGGGCTGGAGGTCGAGCGGACGCGCCGGGCAGGCCATCTGTGGCCCAGTGCCGCCGACGCGCCCATGAACCACGCCAACCTCTGGGGTGGTGGCTATGTGCTTTTTGCGCGCAAGCGGCATCATATGGCGACGCCATTGCGTATCAAGTCGGTGCCGATGCACGTGCCGGTGAGTGGCCGGCTGACGCCTGGTACGCGGCGCAGTTCGGCATCCTGATTTTCCGTGGAAGAAACGAGCGTTCGATGAGCGAAGTGGAAGCATTTACCGATGGCGCCTGCCTGGGCAATCCCGGTCCGGGCGGATGGGCCGCCCTGCTGCGCGCCAGTGGCAGCGAAAAGATGGTGGCTGGAGGCGACCCGGCCACGACCAACAACCGCATGGAACTGATGGCGGCGATCGCCGCGCTGGAATCCTTGAAGCGCCCCTGCCATGTCGTACTCACCACCGACTCGCGCTACGTGATGCAGGGCATCGAGCAGTGGGTGCCCAGGTGGCGCAGCAATGGCTGGCGCACGGCCGACAAGAAGCCGGTGAAGAACCAGGACCTGTGGCAGCGCCTGTCCGCTGCGGCTGGCGCGCATCGGGTGAGCTGGCGTTGGGTGCGCGGGCATAACGGACATGTCGAAAACGAACGGGTCGACCAGGCCGCGCGCGAGCAGGCCGAATTGATGAGGGTCAGGGCATGAGGCAAATCGTGCTCGATACCGAAACGACCGGCCTGGAGGTACGCCAGGGGCATCGCCTGATCGAGATTGCCTGCATCGAGATGGTCGAGCGCCGGCTCACCGGCCGCTATTACCAGACCTATCTCAATCCGGATCGGGCGATCGACGAAGGCGCCCGCCGGGTCACCGGCATCGAGGACGAATTCCTGCTCGACAAGCCCCGGTTTGCCGATGTGGTGGAGGCATTCCTGGCCTTTGTCGATGGCGCCGAACTGGTCATCCACAACGCCAGTTTCGACATCGGCTTCCTGGACGCCGAACTGGCGCGCCTGGATAACGGCGCGGGCCGGATCGGTGATCGCTGCAGCGTACTCGATACGCTGGCGCTGGCACGGGAACGCTATCCCGGCCAGCGCAACAGCCTCGACGCGTTGTGCAAGCGGCTCGGGGTCGACAATTCACGGCGGGACCTGCACGGCGGACTGATCGACGCCCAGTTGCTGGCCGATGTCTACTTGTCGATGACCTCGGGACAGGCCGCTCTGGATCTGGCCTTTGAAGGTGCGGCCGAGCAACACGACAGCGCCGTGGCCGCACCCGTGGCCCTGCACGCGCGCCCGCTGGTACTGCGCGCGGCGGCAGACGAACTGGCCTGGCATGAGCAGCGTCTCGATGCGCTGGACAAGAGTGCCGGCGGAAAGTGTGTGTGGCGCCAGATGGGGTGAGTGCTGCCGCCGCGCAGCCTCAGCCACAGCGCACGATGATCGCCGTGATGTTGTCGTCGCCGCCTTCGTCCAGCGCGCTGAGCAAAAGCTGATCGACGCATTCCTGCGACGCCAGATCGGTGCGTGCGACGATTCGTGCGATCGACGCTTCGCTGACGCACTCGGTCAGCCCGTCGGTGCACAACAGGAAGCTCATGCCCGGCTCCAGCCGGCCGCGAGCCAGTCCGATGTGCAGCTGCTCGGCGGCCGTCACGCCCAGCGCCTGGGTAAGCACGTTGCGCTGCGGATGTTGCCAGGCCTGTGCCGGATCGATCTGGCCGGCTTCGACCAGTGTCTGCACCAGCGAATGGTCGTGGCTGATCTGGCGCAATTCGTGTTGCCACAGGTAGATCCGGCTGTCGCCCACCCAGGCGACCTCGTAGTTGTCGCCGACCAGATGCAGAACCGCAATCGTGGTACCCATCGGCAGCTCGTCGGGGCTGTCGCTCGTGCGTGCACGCAGCCGTTCGCATGCACCCTGGATGGCCTCGGTCAGACGATGCCCGCGGGCAATCAGGTCGACGACGGCATCGCGCACCACGGCCGAGGCCACCTCGCCATGCTGGTGGCCGCCCATGCCGTCGGCCACCAGAAACAGGCCGAGAGAGGCGTCGGCATGGTAGGTATCCTCATTGCGCGTGCGACGCAGGCCGACGTGCGTTCCGTGTCCGAACTCGATCATGGCTATCTGGCTGGATCCAAAAGCGCAGCATGCCGGATGTAGGGGGCCGGCGCAAAAACTCCCGGCCGACGAGCGCGACTTGACTGGCGTCAGCGCTACCGGGGCCGCAGGGGGATTAGACTGTCCCCCGCCATCATGGTCTGCGCCATGGTCACCTGATCAAGGAGACAGCTTTGCAGCCTACCGATATCGCGAACCCGTCCTATTTCCACAAGGTCGTGGACTGCCAGTGGGCCTGCCCGGCCCACACGCCCGTCCCGGAGTACATCCGGCTTATCGGGCAGGGTCGCTACAGCGACGCCTACATGGTCAACTGGGTCTCCAACGTGTTTCCGGGCATCCTTGGCCGTACCTGCGACCGGCCGTGCGAGCCGGCCTGCCGCCGCGCCCGGGTGGAGCAGAGCAACGGCGAGCATCCGGAGCCGGTGGCGATCTGCCGGCTCAAGCGCGTGGCGGCCGACATGAAGGACGACGTGTCCCGGCGCATGCCCAAGGTGGCACCGCGCAACGGCAAGCGCATTGCCTGCGTGGGCGCCGGGCCGGCCTCGTTGACGGTGGCGCGCGACCTGGCCCCGCTGGGCTACGAAGTCACCGTGTTCGACGGCGAGGCCAAGGCGGGCGGTTTCATCCGCACGCAGATTCCGCGCTTCCGCCTGCCCGAATCGGTGATCGACGAAGAGACCGGCTACATCCTCGATCTGGGTGTGGCGTTCAAGAGCGGCCAGCGCATCGAGTCGATGCGGGCCTTGCTGGCGCAGGGCTTCGATGCGGTGTTCGTGGGCTGCGGCGCGCCGCGCGGGCGCGACCTCGATCTGCCCGGACGCCACGAGGCGGCACAGCACATCCACATCGGCATCGACTGGCTGGCGTCGGTGTCGTTCGGCCACATCACCAGTATCGGCAAACGCGTCATCGTTCTGGGCGGCGGCAACACGGCGATGGATTGCTGCCGCTCGGCGCGGCGTCTGGGCGGTGCCGAGGTGAAGGTGATCGTGCGCAGCGGATTCGATGAAATGAAGGCCTCGCCGTGGGAGAAGGAGGATGCCCAGCACGAAGGCATCCCGATCATCAATTTCCACGTGCCCAAGTCGTTCGAGCACAGCAACGGCAAGCTCACCGGTATGAAGTTCGAGATCGTACGGGCGGTCTACGACGAGCACGGCCGGCGCTCGCTGGTGCCGACCGGCGAGCCCGAGGTGCTGGTCGAGTGCGATGACGTGCTGATCGCGGTGGGGCAGGAAAACGCCTTCCCCTGGATCGAGCGCGACAGCGGCATCGAGTTCGATCAGTGGGGTTTGCCGAAGCTGGACAAGACCACGTTCCAGTCCACGATACCGAACGTGTTCTTCGGCGGGGATGCGGCGTTCGGCCCGAAGAACATCATCACGGCGGTGGCGCATGGGCACGAGGCCGCGGTCTCGATCGACCGGCTGCTGAATGGCGAGGACATTCGCCGGCGGCCGGATCCGACCACCAACCTGATGTCGACCAAGATGGGCATCCACGAGTGGAGCTACGACAACGACACCTCCAACGACCCCCGCTTCAAGGTGCCATGGGCCAAGGCCGAGATGGCGCTGGCCAATATTCGCGTGGAAGTCGAGTTGGGTTTCGATGCGGCCACCGCCTTCAAGGAGGCCAGCCGCTGTCTGAACTGCGACGTGCAGACGGTGTTCGCCGCGCCTGCCTGCATCGAGTGCGATGCCTGCGTGGACGTCTGTCCGATGGACTGCATCAGTTTCACGATCAATGGGGACGAGCCCGACCTGCGCAAGCGGCTGAAGGCACCGGCACTCAATCTCGCGCAGGATCTTTACGTGTCGGGCATGCTCAAGACCGGCCGCGTGATGGTCAAGGACGAGGACGTGTGCCTGCATTGCGGCCTGTGTGCCGAGCGCTGCCCCACCGGGGCGTGGGACATGCAGAAGTTCCTGCTCGAGCCGACCCAGGCCGGGCCCATGTGCCGCGATGCCAGGAAAGGCTCGCGCGCACCGGAGGTTGTTGCATGAAGCGCATCGAAGCGGTCAACGATTTCGTCATCAAGTTCGCCAACGTCAACGGTTCGGGTTCGTCCTCGGCCAACGAGCTGTTCGCCAAGGCCGTCCTGCGCATGGGCGTGCCGGTGAGTCCGCGCAACATTTTTCCGAGCAACATCCAGGGCCTGCCGACCTGGTACGAAGTGCGCGTGTGCGAGAAAGGCTACCTCGGCCGGCGCGGTGGCGTGGACATGCTGGTGGCGATGAACCCGCAGACCTGGGATGCCGACGTGGCCGAGCTCGAACCGGGCGGCTACCTGTTCTACGACAGCACCCGGCCCTTGCCGCCATCGAAATTCCGCACGGACATTCACGTGATCGGCATGCCGTTGACCGACATCTGCAATGCGGTCTACACCGATCCGCGCCAGCGGCAGTTGTTCAAGAACATCATTTACGTCGGCGCACTGTCGGTGCTGCTCGGGGTCGACGGCGAAGTTTTCGAGGCGCTGTTCGCCGCGCAGTACAAGGGCAAGGAAAAACTGTTCGACTCCAACCTGCGCGCCCTGCAGCTGGGCCGCGACTTTGCCCGGGAACATCTGGAGGCGCCGCTGGGCATCCAGGTGCGGCGTGCCGACATGGTGGGCGAGCGGATCTTCGTCGACGGCAACAGCGCCGCCGCACTGGGTTGCGTGTACGGCGGTGCCACCGTGGCGGCCTGGTACCCGATCACGCCGTCGTCGTCGGTGGCCGAGGCGTTCCAGAAGTATTGCAGCCGGTTCAGGATCGATCCGGCCACCGGGCAGCACAAATTCGCCATCGTGCAGGCCGAGGATGAGCTGGCCTCGATCGGCATGGTGGTGGGCGCGGGCTGGAACGGCGCGCGCGCCTTCACCGCCACGTCCGGGCCGGGCGTTTCGCTGATGACAGAGTTCATCGGGCTGGCGTACTTCGCCGAAATCCCGGCCACCATCATCAATGTGCAGCGCGGCGGGCCGTCGACCGGCATGCCCACCCGCACCCAGCAAGCCGACATCCTGTCGTGCGCCTACGCCTCGCATGGCGACACCAAGCACGTGCTGCTGTTCCCCGAAGATCCGCACGAATGTTTCGAGCACGCCGCCGCCGCCCTGGATCTGGCCGACCGGCTGCAAACGCCTGTGTTCGTGATGACCGACCTCGACATCGGCATGAACCAGCGCCTGTGCGAGCCGTTCGAATGGTCCGATGCGCATGCGTACGACCGCGGCAAGGTGATGACCGCCGAAGAGCTGGAGGCCGGCAAGGACTTCGGCCGCTACAAGGATGTGGATGGCGATGGCATTCCATGGCGCACGCTGCCCGGCACGCATCCCACCCTCGGCAGCTATTTCACCCGGGGCACCACGCGCGACGCCTACGCGCGCTATTCGGAGCGTGGTTCGGATTATGTCTACAACGCGCAGCGTCTCCTGAAGAAATTCAAGACCGCCGCCGACCTGGTGCCGCAACCCGTGCTGCGCCCTGCGACGCGCAAGACCCGGTTGGGCGTCATCTACTTCGGCTCCACCAGTCCGGCGATGCATGAGGCGCTCGATGTGCTGAACCACGCAGGCATCCACCTCGACGCCTTGCGGCTGCGTGCCTTCCCGTTTCCGCAAGTGGTCGCCCAGTTTCTGGCCGATCACGAGGAAGTGTTCGTGGTCGAGCAGAACCGCGACGCCCAGATGCGCAGCCTGCTGGTGAACGAGCTGGAGGTCGATCCGGCGCGCCTGGTGCCGGTGCTGCACTACGACGGCACGCCGATCACCGCCCGTTTCATCACCGATGCCATCACGCAGCACGTGCATGCCGAGGCGGTCATGCCGAAGCGCAAAGTCAAGAAGAACCGGCTCAAGGAGCATGCGGCATGACCTACCTGGCCAAACCCCGCCTTCACCACCCCTCGCTCACGGTCAACAAGGTGGGCTACACCCGGCGCGATTACGAGGGCAAGAATTCCACGTTGTGCGCCGGCTGCGGCCACGACTCGATCTCGGCGGCAATCATTCAGGCCTGCTGGGAGCTCGATATCGAGCCGCATCGCGTGGCCAAGCTCTCGGGCATCGGCTGCAGCTCCAAGACGCCGGATTATTTTCTCGGCGCCTCGCATGGATTCAATACGGTGCATGGGCGCATGCCCTCGGTGCTCACCGGCGCCAACCTGGCCAATCGCGGCCTGCTGTATCTGGGCATCTCCGGCGACGGCGACTCGGCTTCGATCGGCCTGGGCCAGTTCGCCCATGCCATGCGGCGTGCCGTGCGCATGGTCTACATCGTGGAAGACAACGGCGTGTACGGACTCACCAAGGGGCAATTCTCGGCCACGGCCGATCGCGGCTCCAAGAGCAAGAAAGGGGCGATCAACAGCGACAATCCGGTCGACTTGATCGGCATGGCGCTGCAACTCGGGGCCAGCTATGTGGCACGAGGTTTCTCCGGCGACAAGGCGCAGCTGGTGCCCTTGATCAAGGGCGCCATCGGTCATGGCGGCGCGGCGTTCATCGACGTCATCAGTCCCTGCATTGCGTTCAACAACCACGCCGGCAGCACCAAGTGCTACGACTATGTGCGCGAGCACAACGAGGCGATGAACCGCCTCGACTTCATCACGCCGCGCAGTGAAATCACCACCGACTACGCCCCCGGCGAGGTGGTGGAGGTGGTGCAGCACGATGGGCGGACGCTGCGCCTGCGCAAGCTGCACGATGGCTACGATCCCACCGACCGGCTGGCCGCCATGAACCACGTGCAGACGCACCAGGCGCGCGGCGAGGTGGTGACGGGGCTGCTCTATGTGGACCCGGACGCGAGCGATCTGCACGCGGCACTCAACACCAGCGCCCGACCGCTCAATACGCTGGGCAACCAGGAACTCTGTCCCGGCGCGGCGGAACTGGCCACGCTCAACGCCGCGCTGCGCTGCTGAAGCTCATCGTGGTGCATGGCGCTCCTGGCCCAGCGAGGAGGCTATGCAAAAAGGGTTTAGCGGCGTAGCGCCCCTCTGTCACGATTTTCCTGGGCTGCCTTCTTGACGCTCTTTAAATCAGAGCCATGCAGGCGGAAGTCACTCGACTTGGCACCAAAAACAGCAACATTTCCGTGTGGGCGAGATACGTTGGCATTCTTTCGGATATCGCCTTTCTTTTGCGTTTTCATGTCGATCCCTCCTTTTAGTCTTACTGATTCAGGTCAGCGGGGTAGTAATGCTTTCTTCGAATCCATTTGAATCCGTTGTGCTTTGTTATAGCGGCAGAGTCAATCGGGTGGGCAACCGTTGCTTGACCGGTGCAAAAACGAACGTATCCGCAAGTAACTTCAATCAGATAATGCACAAAATCAACTGCATCCTGTATGGGCATGGATGCATGGACGAGAGGCGTATTCACACTGAGCAAATCAAGCGCATCCTTCTCATCCACACCGTGAGACTTAAGCGTTTCCACAACGTCCCAAGAGTAACCAAGAACCAGTCGACGAATTGCCTCATGCTGGCCGTCCCACACAACCGTAGTCGGCACATCTGGCGGAATACTTAAGTTCGGTTCCGCACACGCTCCATCATTCATAACTAAACGCCAAACTTCAGCACTCGATGAATCAGATGAAAAGCCGCCCACGAGGAAACCGAGAGGGGGCGCTTTTTCCATGCCATCAAATTGGGTGTGATAGAGTTCATCGTAAAAGAACGCTTTGATTCTGTTGACAACATCGAGAACGGTAAAGTTTTCAGGATTGACGTACCATTCCGAATGCTGGTCTGACATCCTTCGCCGAAGGTCATTTATCAGGCTTGATATAGACCTGTTCGCAAGGCCGCCTAGGCCAAATGTCATGACGCCTACGGGAAGCCCTTTAACAATATGAAACAGTTTTTCAGCGTTGAAATACGAGTTCAGGTAGTTGCCATTGGCATCTTCCATGGTCGATGCGCTATCAGCACCCATAACCAATCCGTCGCCGACCTTGAACGCAACAACAATCGTCATGTCTCCTCCCTGAGGGTCTCCGATGTGCTGACGATCCTACCTTGAGCGAAGTTGCGCAAGTGTTCAATGGCATATGCGTTCATCCGGCTGGGGTTGCACTGCGTATCTGAAGGTGACCCCAAGGTGACCCCGAACTCCATGAACACAAATCCCGGCGCGGGGCCGGGATCGTGTAAACCCTTGGTACAACTGGCGGAGAGGGAGGGATTCGAACCCTCGGTACGCTTACACGTACGCCTGATTTCGAGTCAGGTACATTCGACCACTCTGCCACCTCTCCGGAGGGGCGCGCGCTGGTCGGCGCGAGCCGGCAAGTTTACGCGCCGGGCCGGGTCGAGACAAGCGCGCGAACATCGGGCTGGGTTACGTGCTGGCGAGGGTGGCGGCTTTTTTCTTCGCCAGCCGCAGCCAGGTATCGACCACGGTATCCGGGTTCAGCGATACCGATTCGATGCCTTGTTCCATCAACCACTCCGCCAGGTCCGGATGATCGGAGGGGCCCTGGCCGCAGATGCCGATGTACTTGCCCTTGGCGCGGGCGGTGCGGATTGCCATGGCCAGCAGTTTCTTCACCGCCGGATCGCGCTCGTCGAACAGGCTGGCGACGATACTCGAATCGCGGTCGAGGCCGAGGGTGAGCTGGGTCAGGTCGTTGGAGCCGATCGAGAAGCCGTCGAAGATGTCCAGGAACTCGTCGGCCAGCAGGGCGTTGGAGGGAACCTCGCACATCATGATCACCTTCAGGTCGTGCTCGCCTTGGCGGAGGCCATTCTTCGCCAGCACCTCGATCACCTTGCGGCCTTCGCCGAGCGTGCGCACGAACGGGATCATCGCCCACACATTGACCAGGCCCATCACCTCGCGCACGTGCTTGAGCGCACGGCATTCCAGCGCGAACGCCTCGGCGAAGCTCGGGTCCACGTAGCGGCTGGCGCCGCGGAAGCCGATCATCGGGTTCTCTTCATGCGGCTCGTAGCGCGAGCCGCCGATCAGGCCGGCGTATTCGTTCGACTTGAAATCGGACAGCCGCACGATCACCGGCTTCGGATAGACCGAGGCGGCGATGGTGGCGATGCCTTCGGCCAGGCGGTCGACGTAGAACGATACCGGATCGGCATAGCCGGCCATGCGCTCGTCGATCTTCGCCTTGGTCTCGGCATCCTGCCTGGTGTATTCCAGCAGTGCCTTGGGGTGCACGCCGATATGGCTGGCGATGATCATCTCCAGGCGGGCCAGGCCGATGCCGGCATTGGGCAGCATGCCGAAGTCGAACGCGCGCTCCGGGTTGGCCACGTTCATCATGATCTTCAGCGGCGCCTCGGGCATGGCGCCGAGATCGGCGGTGATCCGCTCGAACTTCAGGATGCCCTCGTAGATCGTGCCGGTATCGCCCTCGGCGCAGGACACGGTGACATCGACGCCATCGGGGACCTTTTCCAGCGCGTTGCCGGTGCCGACCACCGCCGGCACGCCCAGTTCGCGCGCGATGATCGCCGCGTGGCAGGTGCGGCCGCCGCGGTTGGTGACGATGGCGGACGCCCGCTTCATCACCGGCTCCCAGTCGGGATCGGTCATGTCGGCGATCAGCACGTCGCCCGGCTGCACCTTGTTCATGTCGGCCAGCGAGCGGATCACCCGGGCCTTGCCGGCGCCGATCTTCTGGCCGATCGAACGCCCCTCGGCCAGCACCTTGCCCTTCTCGTTGAGATGGAAGCGCTCGATCTGGGTCGCGTGATCGCGCGATTTCACGGTTTCCGGCCGTGCCTGCACGATGTACAGCTTGCCGCTGTGGCCGTCCTTCGCCCACTCGATGTCCATCGGGCGGCCGTAGTGCTGCTCGATGATCAGCGACTGGCGCGCGAGATCCTCCACATCCGCATCGCTGATGCAGAAGCGGTTGCGCAGCTCGGCCGGCGTGTCTTCGGTCCTGACCCGTTCGTCCGGCGCGTCGGAATAGACCATGCGCAGTTGTTTGGCGCCCAGGCTGCGACGCAGCACCGCGGGCTTGCCGTCGCGCAGCGTCGGTTTGAACACATAGAACTCGTCCGGATTGACCGCGCCCTGCACGACCATTTCGCCGAGTCCGTAGGAGCCAGTGACGAACACCACGTCGCGGAAACCCGACTCGGTGTCGAGCGTAAACAGCACGCCGGCAGCACCCACGTCCGAGCGCACCATCAGCTGCACGCCGGCAGACAGGAATACGTCCTCGTGCTTGAAGCCATGGTGCACGCGGTAGGCGATGGCGCGATCGTTGTACAGCGACGCGAAGACTTCCTTCACCTTGAGCAGCACGTCGTCGATGCCGACCACGTTGAGGAAGGTTTCCTGCTGACCGGCGAAGGAGGCGTCCGGCAGATCCTCGGCCGTGGCTGACGACCTGACGGCGACGGCGATGTCCATGGGTTTTTGCGATCGTCCCTGATTGCGGGAATCAATAGCCGGCCCTCCATGGCCGGACTCATCACCAAGAGCGTCCCGGCACAGCTTCTGGTACGCGTCCCGGATCGCCTGCTCGAGTTCGTCGGGCAGGGCGGTGCCGACGATCCAGTCGCGGATTTCCCTGCCGCAGGCAACCAGTGCGTCGACATCCTCGACGTCGAGCGTGGCCAGGCGATCCTGGATGCGAACGGCCAGCCCGCTCCTTTCCAGGTAATGCTTGAACGCATCGGCGGTGGTGGCAAAGCCGCCCGGCACGGAAACGCCGAGCTTGGCGAGGTTGCCGATCATCTCGCCGAGCGAGGCATTCTTGCCGCCAACCTTGTCCAGGTCGGTCATGCGTAGCTGGTCGAGCCATAGCACCAGATCGTTCAAGGGGTTCTCCTCCAGGAGTGCTCAATGGGGTAACGGGGTGGTGCGGCATGCCGGCACGAAACGGACGGCCATAAACTGGTATTGTCCGCTGTCGATGGTGCGAAGCACAAGAAGACCATTGCCACGTTTTGCCGTTCCAACTGCATACCAGTCAGCCATCAGTCAATCCACGACAGTGTTTTGCGCTTGGGATAAGGTGCGAACAAATGCATTCATCGAACGGGTAGAGGTCATGCAGCGCACGGTATATTTCATCTCCGACTCCACTGGTATTACGGCGGAAACGATCGGCAACAGCATTCTGACGCAGTTCGAAGGCGTGCAGTTCGACAAGCACCGGCTGCCGTTCACCGACGATGCGCGCAAGGCGGAGGCGGCCGCGTTGCGCATCAAGACCGTCTATGCGCAGAGCGGTCTGCGGCCGATCGTGGTCAACACCATGACCGATCCCGCACTGTGCGAAATCGTTGCCACCAGCGGGGCGCTGATGCTGGATGTCTTCGCGCCGTTCATCGGGCCACTGGAAAAGGAGCTGGGCGCCAATCGCTCCGGGGCGGTCAATCGCTCGCACGGCCTGGTGAATTTCGAGAAATACGAGGCGCGCATCAACGCCACCAATTACGCGCTCACCCATGACGATGGCATGGACGTGAACTACGCCGATGCCGACCTGATCCTGGTTGGCGTGTCGCGTTCGGGCAAGACGCCGACCTGCCTCTACATGGCCTTGCATTACGGTGTCAGCGCAGCCAACTATCCGTTGACCGACGAGGATCTCGAGAAACTGGAGTTGCCGGCACGACTGCGCCCGTACCGGGACAGGCTGTATGGTCTGACTATCGATCCGCTGCGTCTGGCGCAGATTCGCGAGCAGCGCCGGGCGGGCAGCCGTTATGCAACATTGAAGCAGTGCCGCTGGGAGCTGGAGCAGGCCGACAAGCTGATGCGTCACGCCGGCATCCCCAGTCTCAATACCACGCATGTATCGATCGAGGAGATTGCCAGCAAGATTTTCGACCGCTTCGGCATCGAGCGGACCATGTTCTAAAGTGAATGCGAGGAGTTGCCGCTACCGATGAGTACCGTGTCCGCCAACCGATCCAACCTGTTGCCGGGACGCTTCGGCTTCCTGATGGGGTTGTATGCGGAAAACTATCATCGGCTGGCCCGGCTGTTTGCGCCCTCGCGCTTGAGTCCGGGGCGCTATGTTTCCAATGTGGACGACGGACTCAACGTGCATCTGCATCTGCAGGCATGCCATCCGTACACGCTGGAACTCGAGCTCACCTATGATTTTGTCGACGCGCACACGGGCCAGCGCGCGCCCTCGGCGCAATTGCGCATGTACACCGACGCGCACGTGGCCGAGGCGCTGCATTGCCATCCCGGCAGGCACTTGTGGCAGGTGCTCGGGCCATTCCCGCCCGCACATACCGTGCTCCAGCACCGCTTGCGCATGAATGGATTCCTGTCGCGCTGGCTGGAATATCTGGCCGAGCAGGGACATTCCTTCGGCACACTGCAATCGCAAACGGAGTCGTGCGAGGGAGGTCGGGAATAGGTTTTTTTTGAAGAGTGCAGCCATGGATGGCTGCTTCTTGATCTTTAGCGCACATGGATGAGCGCACAAATACACCACAACAAAAAACCCGCACCAGGCGGGCTTCCCGTTAGTGGCGGAGCGGACGGGACTCGAACCCGCGACCTCCGGCGTGACAGGCCAGCATTCTAACCAGCTGAACTACCGCTCCACGTTTTTTTACAGCTTTTTCCAGCCTTGCGGGCCAACTTGGCGTCCCCACGGGGATTCGAACCCCGGTCGCCACCGTGAAAGGGTGATGTCCTAGGCCTCTAGACGATGGGGACAAGTCAAATTGGTGGAGCCAGGCGGGATCGAACCGCCGACCTCCTGCATGCCATGCAGGCGCTCTCCCAGCTGAGCTATGGCCCCGCCGCTGGAAGCCCGAAAGAATAGGTTGCGGTCGCATATCCGTCAAGCTTTTTCGGGGCATGGCTCGACGAGTCGCTGCCCGATACCGGTCGATCGGGACGGGCAAACAGATCGGCAGCCATTCGTTTAAGCTGCCGACGATCCATCGAGTGGATTCGCTGAAGGGCAAGGCATGCACGAAATCGGTTTCATTCGGGACCTTGCCGCGGTGATGATCGTCGCTGGGGTCACCACGATATTGTTCCAGCGCCTGCGCCAGCCGGTGCTGCTGGGCTACATTCTGGCTGGTGTGCTGATTGGACCGCATACGCCAGGCATGGTGGTGGCCGATCCGCGTGCGATCGACGACATCTCCAACCTCGGTGTGGTGCTGCTGATGTTCACGCTGGGGCTGGAATTCAGTGTGCGCAAACTGCGGGCGGTCGGTGTCGGTGTGCTGGTGGTGGCGGTGGCCGAAGTCGGGTTGATGCTGTGGATCGGTGTCGGCGTCGGTGGGTTGTTCGGCTGGAAAGGCATGGACACCTTGTTCCTGGGCGCGATCATCGCCTTGTCGTCGACCATGGTGGCTACCCGTACCCTGTCCGAGTGCGGCCAGCGGCAGCAGCCGTTCGCCCAACTGGTGGTGGGCCTGCTGGTGGCAGAAGACGTGCTCGCCATCGTGATGCTGACCCTGCTGACGGCGGTGGCAATTGGCGGCTCGGTGAAGGCCCAGACGGCGTTTTCGCTGATTGGCCATCTGGGTTTGTTCGTGATCGTGGGGACGATTCTCGGCCTGCTTCTGCTGCCGCGTCTGGTCGATTACGTGGCCGGATTCGATCGCGACGAAACCTTGCTGGTCAGCGTCCTGGGAGTCTGTTTCGGCGCCAGTCTGCTGGCGGTCTGGATGGGGTTCAGCGTGGCGCTGGGGGCATTCCTGGCTGGCGCGGTGGTGGCCGAGTCGCGCAGTGTCGGTCGCGTGTTGAAGCTGGTGGAGCCGCTGCGAGACATGTTCGCAGCGCTGTTTTTCGTGGCGATCGGCCTGAAGATCGACCCGGCGATGCTGCTGCAATATGCGTTGCCGGCACTGCTGATTGCGGCGGTAGTCATCGTCGGCAAGACGCTGACCTGCAGTCTCGGCATCTTCATCATCGGCCACGATCCGCGTACGGCGCTGCGATCGGGCCTGGGCATGGCGCAGATCGGCGAATTCTCGTTCGTGATCGCCACGCTCGGTCTCTCGCTCGGCGTGATCAGCAAATTCATCTATCCGATCGCGGTAGCGGTCTCGGTGCTCTGCATGGCGTTGTCGCCGTATCTGACGCGTTCCGCCAATGGACTGGTGGATGGATTGCGGCGGGTAACGCCGGGTTCGGTGCGGTTGTTGGCGACCAGCTACAGCGGCTGGCTGGAGAACCTCAAGCCGGTCAACGAAAACGCCGCGATCGCGGCGATCTTCCAGCGGCTGCTGTGGCACATCGGCATCAATGTCTTGCTGGTGGTGGCGTTGTTCATGGTTGGCGCCTATGTCAATGCGCACAACTGGACCTGGTTCTCGATGGTCGGTATCGGGCGTGACTTGCGCCACACCCTGATCTGGGCCTCTGCCTTGTTCCTGTCACTGCCGCTGCTGATCGCCATCTACCGCAAGGCCGAGGCGCTGGGCATGCTGCTGGCCGAGCTGGGCATCGGCGAGCGGTTTGCCGGGTCGTATACCCAGGCGATCCGCAATGTGCTGGCCAGGGTCATCCCGCTGGTAACCCTGCTTGCGCTGGGGCTGCTGGTCAGCGCGCTGGGTTCGGCCATTCTGCCCCCGCGCGAGGTTGCGCTTTCGCTGATCCTGCTTGGCGTGATGCTGGCGGTGGTGTTGTGGCGAGGTTTGGTAAAGATGCACGCCCGCCTGCAGGCGGCGCTGAAAGAGACATTGAACAAGCCCACTCCTCCCGAAGCCGGGCCGCCGGGCTGAATCGGGCAAACGTGCTGCGGTGAACCTTAATGTCGGCTGGCGGTCTGATGGTGAACCGTTGCCAAGACCGGCCCGGCGCCGCACAATGCGTAGCCTGCCCCATTGGGGGGGCCGGTCGGCATTGCCGGCATATCCAAATATGAGGGAGTTTCGAATGAAGCATTTTCTGCGTCCCGCGCTGACGGCGGTAGCGATATCCGTTGCGCTGGGCATGACTGCGAGCGTGTTCGCTGCCCAGGCTGCCAAAACCGGCGCCGCCGGCACGGTCGACAAAGCCAAGGCAAGTTATGTGGTGGGTTGGGAGGTCGCTTCGCAGATTCCACCGATCATGCGCGATGAGCTGGATCCCACGGCCGTGGCGAACGCGGTAAAGGCAGCGCTCTCCGGTCAGAAGCCGACCATGAGCGATGCCGAAGCCAAGCAGGTGCACGACGCCTTCATGGCCAAGATCAAGGCCAAGTACCAGGCTGAAATGACCAAGCTGGCTGCAACGAACAAGGCCGAAGGCGAGGCGTTCCTGGCCAAGAACAAGACCGCGCCTGGCGTAAAGACCACCGCCTCGGGCCTGCAGTACAAAGTGATCACCCAGGGCACTGGTGCCCGGCCTGGCCCGAACGATACGGTGGAGATCAACTACACCGGCACGTTCGTGAATGGCCAGGTGTTCGATGCATCGGCCAAGCACAATCCGCCGGGTCCGGCCTCGATCCCGCTGGCAGGCGTGATCCCGGGTTTCCGCGAGGGCTTGCAGTTGATGCAGGTCGGTGGCCATTACAAACTGTTCATCCCCTCGACACTGGCCTATGGCGCGCAGCCGCGGCCGCCGATGCCGCCGAATGCCACGTTGATCTTCGACGTGACCCTGGTCAAGACGGGGCCGACACCCGCGGGTGCCGCCCCGAGCCCGACTCCGGGCGGCTGAAAGCCGTGATGGCCTGACAGGTTGCGACAAAAGAAGGCATGAGGGGCGCGAAGCGATTCGCGCCCCTCGTCGTTTGACCGGGTGCCGGGATGCGTTGCGCGCCGGACCTTAATGGCGCAACGGCTTTCCGGGTGCCATGTTGGGTCCGCAGCACGGTTAGAATAGGCGGCTGACGTCCCGATGGAATCTCTGCGACGATGATGAAGGTCACTATTTTCGGTACCGGTTATGTGGGCCTGGTCACGGGTGCCTGCCTGGCCGAAATGGGCAATCGTGTGGTTTGCGTCGATGTCGATGTGGCCAAGGTCGAGCGCCTGAAGCGCGGCGAGATTCCGATTTACGAACCCGGGCTTGAAGCCATCGTCAGGCGCAACCACGCCAGCGGACAGCTCGATTTCACCACCGAGGCGCAGGCGTCGATTGCGCACGGCGAGGTGATCTTCATCGCCGTCGGCACGCCGCCGGACGAGGATGGCAGCGCCGATCTGAAATACGTGCTCGAGGTGGCCAGAACGATCGGCCGGCACCTGGACCGCCATGCGGTGATCGTGAACAAGTCGACGGTTCCGGTCGGCACGGCCGATCGCGTGCGCGAAGCCATTGCCGGCGAACTGGCCGCGCGCGGTGCCGTGATCGAGTTCGATGTGGTATCCAATCCGGAGTTCCTGAAGGAGGGCGCAGCGGTGGACGACTGCCTGCGTCCGGACCGGATCATCGTGGGCTCCTCCAGCGCGCGCGCGGTGGCCTTGCTGCGCAAGCTGTATGCGCCGTTCAACCGCAATCACGATCGCATGGTGGTGATGGACGAGCGCTCGGCCGAGCTGACCAAGTACGCCGCCAACGCGATGCTGGCGACCAAGATCAGTTTCATGAACGAGATCGCGAATATCGCCGAGCGTGTCGGCGCCGATGTGGAACTGGTGCGCCAGGGTATCGGTTCGGATCCGCGCATCGGCTACAGCTTCATCTATCCGGGTGCCGGCTACGGCGGTTCGTGTTTCCCCAAGGATGTGCAGGCGCTCGGGCATACGGCGCGCAGCTGCGGTTACGAAGCGCGCTTGCTCGATGCGGTCGAGGCGGTGAACCGGCAACAGAAGCTCAAGCTGTTCGAGCTGATCTCGCGCCACTTCGACGGTCAGCTGGCGGGTCGCACGATCGCGTTGTGGGGGCTGGCGTTCAAGCCGAATACCGACGACATGCGCGAGGCCTCCAGCCGGCGCCTGATGCAGGCCTTGTGGGATGCCGGCGCCAAGGTGCGTGCCTTCGATCCGCAAGCGCGCGAGGAGGCCCGCCGCCTGTATGGCGAGCGCGATGACCTGGTGCTGTGCGAGCAGGCGTACGACGCTCTGCAAGGTGCGGACGTACTGGCCATCGTTACCGAGTGGAAGGCATTCCGCAGCCCGGATTTCTCCCGTATCCGCAGCCTGTTGCACGAACCGGCCATCTTCGACGGACGCAATCTGTATGACCCGGTCGTGGTGGAAGAGGCGGGGCTGGCCTACTACGGTATCGGCCGGGGGCGCAGCTTGCAGCCCGCGTCATGAGCAACTCCGACGACATCCTCCGGCAACGGCTGACCGAGCTGGAAGTGAAGCTGACCTTCATCGACGATGCGGTGCATGAGTTGGCGACGGCGGGTGCCGGTCAGTCGTTGCGGATCGCCGCACTGGAGCGGGCGCTGCGCGAGTTGCGCGGCGAACTTTCGTCGATGCGTGTCGCGCCGGCCGAAGATCCGCACAACGAACCGCCGCCACCGCATTACTGACCCACACGACTACCCGACACGGATCACCATCATGGCCGATTCCCTGCGCGATCAGCTGCTCAAGAGCGGCATCGTCAAGCAAGCCCAGCAAAACCGGGTTCACCAGGACAAGCGCGCGACGTCACCGCAAAGTGGCAAGCCCACACCCAGGAATGCCAAGCTACTGGCGCCATCCGCGCCGCGACCGCCACGCAGGGATCAAGGCGAGATGGATCTGGCCAGGGCTTATGCCATCCGCGCGCAGACCGAGGCCAGTGAGCGCAAGCGAGTCGAGCAGGAGGCGGCCGAGCAGGCCCGCCTGCGCCGCGAGCGCAAGCAGCAGATCCAGCAGTTGCTGCGGGACAACACGCTCAACAAGGCCGAGGCCGATCAGCCGCGCAATTTTGAATACGCCGGCAAGATCCGGCGCGTATACGTCGATGCCGGTCAATTGGCGTCGCTCAATGCCGGCGAGCTGGGCGTGGTCCAGCAGGGTGGACGCTATCTGCTGGTCAGTCGCGAGGTTGCCGAAAAAGTGCGTGCCATCGATGCGCATCAGCTTGCACTGCTGGTCGACCCGGGCGCCGGTGGCGTGGATGCCGATGGCGTACCCGATGACCTGATGTGGTGATCGGGCGGGGAGTGAGTGGAGAGGCGTGACGAACGAGCGGGCAATAGGTCGCTCTCACTCGTTTCTCGCTCCTGCGCACTCATTTCTCGCGATCAAGCGCCAGTGCCGGATGATCCCAGCCGTTTTTCGGCCTGAAGCGGTCGCCGTGGCGCTGGGCCAGCTGTTCGAGCTGCGCCTTCAGCTTGTCGACGCCCTCGCTGCGCGCGTACTGGATCGGGCCGCCCCGGAACGGCGCGAAGCCGGTACCGAAAATCACCCCGGCATCGAGCAGGTCGGCATCGTCGACGACGCCGTCCGCCAGGCAGGCGATCGCTTCGTTGACCATCGGCAGGATCATGCGCTGCTGCAGATCCGCAGGCGCCACATAGCCCTTGTCGACCTCGGGTTTCACGGGCTTGCCGTCCTGCCAGACATACAAGCCCTGACCGTCTTTCCGGCCACGCTTGCCGGCGGCCAGTCTTTCGTCCAGCCCGGCGGGAATGTCCAGTCCAAGGAAGGGAGCGAGCTCCTTGCCGACCGATGCGCAGACGTCCAGTCCCACGGTGTCGGCCAGTTCGATCGGCCCCATCGGCATGCCGAAGTTCTTCGCCTCGCGGTCCAGCACCGGCCCGGGCACGCCCTCGCCGTACAAACGCATGGCTTCGAGCAGGTACGGCATCAGGATCCGGTTGACCAGAAAACCCGGCGTGCCCTTGACCGCCACCGGCAGCTTGCCGATGGCCTTGCAGAAGGCCAGCGCACGCTGCTCGATGGCCGGGTCAAGCTGGTCGTGGCGCACCACCTCGACCAGCGGCATCTGCGCCACCGGATTGAAAAAATGCAGCCCCAGAAAGCGTTGCGGCGCCTCAAGGCCCGTGCGCAGCTCGTCCAGCGGAATGCTGGAGGTGTTGCTGGCGAGCATTTCATCGGCCTGGAACTGCGGCTCGATCCGGCCGTACAACGCGCGCTTGGCTTCGGCGTTTTCGTAGATGGCCTCGATCACCAGATCGGCGCTGGCCACCCCCCGGCCGTCGACATCGGCACGCAGGCGGCCGGCGGCTTCCGCGACTTTTTCCGGCGTCTTCAGCTTCTTCTCGTAAAACTGGCGTGCGCGATCCAGTGCCGGCTGGATGTACTTCATCTCGCGATCCTGCAAGGTCACCTCGAAACCCCTGAAGGCGGCCCAGGCGGCGATGTCGCCGCCCATCACGCCGGCACCGACCACATGCACATGCCTGATCCGCGGATCGATGCCGCTGCCCTGGCCTTTCAGCCGTTCCTGCAGGAAGAAGACGCGGATCAGGTTCTGCGCGGTCGATGTCCGTGCCAGCCTGGCGACCGAACGGGCCTCCAGCCGCAGTCGCTGCCGGATGCCGGAGCCGCCGCGCCGCCAGACCTCGATCATGGCGAACGGAGCAGGGTAGTGTTCCTTGCGCACCTTGGCCGCGGTCTGCCTCAGCATCACCGGCGCGAGGATCTGCCGAGCCAGCCAGGTGTTGCTGGCCCATGCCTTGGCGCGCCGTGCGAGCGGTCGGGCCTGTGGCCGACGCAGCAGGTGCCGTGCCTCGGCCAGCAACTCGTCGGGGCGGGCCAGCAAATCGACCACACCCAAGGCGAGCGCACGCTTCGCGGACAGCGACCTGCCAGTCAACATCATCGGCAGGGCTTGCGTGGCGCCGATCAATCGCGGCAGGCGCGCGGTGCCGCCCCAGCCGGGGTGGATGCCGAGCATGACTTCGGGCAGGCCGATCTTCGTCTTGTCGTCGTCCGCGGCGATGCGCTGCCGACAGGCCAGCATCAGCTCGGTGCCGCCGCCCAGGCAGGCTCCGTGCACCGCAGCCACCGTGGGGCAGGGCAATCGTGCCAGCGCCTCGTACACGTGCTGGCCGTGCTCGATATTTTCCAGCACGCTGTCGTTTCTGGCGTACTCGACGAATGCCTTGATATCGGCGCCCACCGCAAATCCCGATGGCTTGGCCGAATGAATGATGACGCCAGTCGGTTTTTCGATCGCCAGCCGTTCGACGATCTGCTCGAGTTCGTCCAGTACGGCGCGGGAAATCGCGTTGACGCTGCTGTCGGCCCGGTCGAGGCTGAGAACGACGACGCCGTCGTCGTCTTCGCTGGTCTTCCAGTGGTTGAAGCGCAATCCTTCGAACATGGGAGTACAGGCGTGGTTGAGGTGAACTGAACCATACCGTTGTGCCGTCGTGATTGCGAGATGTGATGGCCATGCTTGACCCCGAAGTGAAGCGGGTATGAAATCGGGCCAGTGTGAACGGGCCGGCAGAAGCCGGTGACCCGGATCAAAAATCGACGTTGTGGACCATTTCACGGAGAATCATGCCGGTTCACGGCGGCTCCGTGCGACAAACAGGCATCAGCCCTGGCCGGACCAGCCGGGCGTGGTTTTCGTGTTCCACTGGTGAAGTACCTGGGTTTTCAACGAACATTCCGTGGCACAGCAGGACAGGCAGTCAATGACTTTCGGAATGGCTCCCGCGCCACCACAAGCCGGCACCGAGATTTTCGATCGCATCCTGGCGGCGTCCAGCGGTTTGGTTGTGCTCGATTGCAAGGACACCCATGCGCTGGTCGGCCAGTTTCAGGCGATCGCCAGGCTTACCGGCCAGGCCGTGTATTTGTGGCAGCCCGATACCGGCCTGAGCAGCTTGCGCGACGCGCATGTGCGGGTACCGGATTGCCAGCGGCTGGGCAATGCGCTGCGCTATATAAAACAGAGCATGCATTTCGGCGTTTATTTGCTGCTGGGACTGGAGTTGCCGTTGTCGGCCATGGATGCCACCTTGCTGCGCCAGCTTGCACGCTCGCCCAAGGATCACCTTCGACGCGTCGTGCTGATCGACGTCCCGGCGGCCCTGGCCGAACACCTTGGCGAACTGGCCGTCCATCTGAATGCCGAAGATGGCCAGTCGCCGCGTCTGCGCCTGCGCGACGGCCGCTGGCTGGTTTGAGGCCCATCGCGCATGAATACCGACATCATGGTCATTGCGACACAGCGCGAGTTGCGCCGCAGCCTGTTCGATGCGCTCGACCATGGCGGATATACGGATATCCACAGCGCGCGCAATACCTCGCATGCAGCGATCCTGCTGGAGGGGCGCCAACCGCTGCAGCTGATGGTGGTGGTTTTTGACGGCGACGAGGAACAGGCGAAAAGTTGCTGCAAGCAGTTGCGTCGCTTGCCCGGTGCCGCCGATACGCCGCTGATGGCGGTGCTGGCCGCGGAGTCGTCTCTCAGCCCGACGGATCTGCCTGATGAAGGCATTGTCGACTGGTTGTACGCCTCGCAGATCAGTGCCGAACTGGTACCGCGCTGGCGGCGGTGGCTTGCCGGCACACAAGGTAAGGGCCTCGTACCGGCAGCATCCGCCAGCGGCGGGCATGCGAACTATCGCTATCTTTTCGAAGAGGGCGACAGTGAGTGGCTGATCGCCGATCCGCAGACCAGATGCCTGCTGGAGGTCAGCCCGACGGTAACCCGGCACAGCCTCCTGCATGCCAGCCAATGGCCGGGTCTGGCACTGTCCGACGTGTTGCGTTTTGAGGGAGTCGCGCTCGAACAGGTGCTTGTCGAGGCCGATCGCCGCTGGTATCCGTGCCAGCGCAAATCGGCCCAGGGTTTCGATACCGGCCAGGCCAGCGTGCGACGGATACGGCATGACCAGAGCGATGTGCTGGCACTGATGTTTCGCAGTGACCGTGCCGATCTGCGCGCTGAAGCGGCCTTGTCGTTGCTGTCGCGGATCTATGCCTCGGCCAGTGGTGTCGATGCGAAAGGCGCGGCGGCCAGGCTGTTGTTCGACGAGTTGGGGCTCGACTATCTGGCCGTCTGGTCGGCGCGCAAGGATGGGGCCGAGGCTCCGGTTCAATTGCTGCAGTTGTGGAGTGGCCAGGAGCCGGTCTGGCCGGCGGCTTCGCTGCAGAGTTCGTTGCAACTCGTGCTGTGCGGCAAGCCGATCCTGTATCGAACCGACGCGCAGCGGCTGGCACCGCTGGATCCCCTGTTGCAGTTGCTTGATCTGGCCGGCTTTGCCGGTCTGCCATTATACGATGAACGTCACATGGTCATCGGCGCCATGCTGGCCGGCAACCGCAGGGGTTTCGGCGAAATGAGCATCGTCGAACCGGTACTGCGCTGCGCTTCGGCCCGTTTCGCGCAGGTGCTGGAATTGAGCCGCACGCGCGAGCAGGGACGTGCCGAGGGACTGGTCGATGCACTGACCGGCCTGCCCAACCGGTTGCTGTTCAATGACCGGCTGGACACGATCCTGCGCGAGGCGGCCCGCAATGGCGAGTGCTTTGCCGTGCTGTTCGTCGATCTGGACCGGTTCAAGGAAATCAACGACACGCATGGACATGCCGCCGGCGATCAGGTGCTGAAAGTGGTTACGCAGCGTCTGTGCGGCAGCATTCGCGCTTCCGATACGGTGGCGCGCTATGCCGGCGACGAATTCACCGTGGTGCTGCGGCACATCGTGAAGAACGACGACGTGCTTCGGGTCGCCGAAAAGATCGTGCAGACGATGAGTGCACCGTTGTACCTGGATGACGGTGTCGAGTTGCATGTCACCGCCTCGATGGGGTTGAGTTTCTTTCCCGACGATGCCGGCGATGCGGAAACCCTGCTCAAGCATGCCGACGAAGCGATGTATGCGGCCAAGCATCTGGGCCGCAACAATTTCCAGATCTACGAAGTCAGCCCGGAATACGCGCAGGAGCACGGGACGGTCTTGAGATCGCGCTTGCGGCACGCCGAAGGCAACGGCGAATTGCGCGTGGTCTACCAGCCTCAGGTCGATGCCCAGTCCGAGGACATCGTCGGCATGGAGGCGCTGGCGCGGTGGGAGCATCCCGAGCTGGGCATGATCAGCCCGGCGGTGTTCATTCCGCTGGCCGAGGAAACCGGCTTGATCGTCTCGATCGGCGAATGGGTCATGCGCACTGCATGCAAGCAGGCGAAGGAGTGGGAACAACGCTACGGGCTGCGTCTGCGCCTTGGCGTGAATTTGTCCGCGGTACAGCTGATGGAGTCGCAACTGCTGGACACCGTGACCCGTGTTCTGCACGACACCGGTCTGGATCCCTGCCTGCTCGAGCTGGAGATCACCGAGAGCATCAGCATCAAGACAGCCAAGAGTCTGGTGGAGAACCTGCACGCGCTGCACAAGCTTGGCTGCTCCATCGCGATCGACGATTTCGGTACCGGTGCGGCCTCGCTGGACTATCTGCGCCGGTTGCCGGCCGACCGCATCAAGGTCGACCAGAGTTTCGTGCGCAATATCGGTGTCGACCCGGACGACGAAGCCATCGTGCGTGCAACCATCGAGATGGCGCATCGGCTGAAACGTGCCGTGGTGGCCGAGGGGGTGGAGACCGAGCAGCACCTGCAATTCCTGCGCACACATCACTGCGACGAACTGCAAGGCTACCTTTTCTGTCGACCGCTGCAGACGATCAGCTTCGAGAAGCTGCTGGCCGAACGAAAGCGCCTGCTGGAAGTTCGCACGACCGAGACGGCTTGAGCGGGTGGCTTGCGACCCCATAACAGCCCATGGCTGGCCCCACCAGGTGTTGCAAGACACTCCGCCGGGGCCAGCCACGGAGGGTTCGCCACGAAAAGGGGCAGGGCAGCCCTTTTTCAGCAGCCTGACCGACGCATGGTCGGGCCGGACGTGAAACCACCCTGTCGGATGACAACCGGGCAACAGCACATGCGTTATGGTTCGGGGCAGCATAACCTCCGATGCTGAACTTGAGCGTTCGACTACGGTCTGAGCGGCGCGTTCAGTTCCAGACAAGTTCCCGCAGCGGATGACAGCATTGACGACGGATACGGCCCGGACGGGCGAAAACGAACTGGACCGGGCGCTGGTTGAGCGTGTCCAGAATGGCGACAAACGGGCTTTCGACCTGCTGGTGCGCAAGTATCAGCACAAGGTGATCGGGCTGGTGTCGCGCTATGTGAAAAGCCATGCCGAGTCCGAAGACATCGCACAGGAAGCGTTTATTCGCGCCTGGCGTGCGATCGGCTCGTTTCGCGGCGACAGCGCTTTCTATACCTGGCTGTACAAGATCGCGGTGAACACCGCCAAGAACCATCTGGTGGCGTTGGGCCGACGCCCGCCGGCGGGGGATATCGACGCCGACGATGCCGCATTCCTGACCGGCACCGAGCGCATGCAGGACAACGCCACGCCCGAGCGCGAGTTGATGCGCCAGGAGATTGAACAATCCGTATTTTCCACTGTCCAAGCCTTGCCCGAGGAATTGCGGATCGCCATTACGCTGCGCGAGGTGGAAGGTCTCAGTTACGATGAAATTGCTGAATCCATGGGCTGTCCGATCGGTACGGTTCGCTCACGTATCTTTCGGGCACGAGAAGCAATCGATGTGAAGTTGCGGCCACTGTTGTCCGACCGCGAGGATCAGGCATGAACCAGGCAGACAAGAATCAGACCGTCCGGGAAAACCTTTCAGCCGGCATCGACGGCGAGTTGTCGAAGGAGGAATTGCGCTTCCTCGTACGACGGCTCGACCACGATGCATCGCTGCAGCAGGTCTGGGCGCGCTACCACATCGCGCGCGATGGCTTGCGTCGACAGCTGCCGTCCTTCGCCTCCCCGGAGTTTGCCTCGCGTGTGATGCTGGCGATCGAGCAGGAGTCCATGCAGGCGACGACGGGCAGGCGAAGCCATTGGTTGCGCTGGTCGGCCGGCGGCGCGATCGCTGCCAGTGTGGCCGCCGCGGCACTGATGATCGCCCAACCCGCCGGCGATGCCGAGCGCATGGTTGCGGTGACCGCGCATGAGACCGGGAGCAGGACGACGGTCACCGGCCAGCGGCAGGCACCGATGGCCGCCAGCATTCCCGCCGCCGTGCCGCCGTGGCTGAGTGGCAATTCAGTCGGGTTGCTCAGCCAGCAGGCCGCCGCCACGCTGGGCGATGACCAAGCGGTTTATCCGCGCGACCCTTCGGCCTATCCGTCGCTGCCTCGCTACCGGATGCTGAACAACCATGACGGCAGTTATTTGCTGTTGCTCAACCCGCAGCAGAAAGCCATGTCTGACATGTCGCAGCAGGCCACTGCCGTCGCGCAATAAGGCTGGCCGCGTGTGAATTGCCCGCGGTCGATCGCTTCCAGATCGTTTTCCTTGCCGGCCCGTGTCTTGCGGCCGTGTGCCCGGCGGTGCTTGACGGTCGCAGTCAGCCGGTTCCGAAACCATCGGCCTGAAAGCCTTTCCGGCCCAAGTCAATCCGAGGAGGAGTCATGAGTCATTCCATCTTGCGCACCACGGCATGCTGCGCGTTGCTGGGTCTTGCTGTCATTGCCGGAGGGGTGCAGGCACAGACTGCACCAGCCACGGCAGCCTTGCCGGACTTCACCGGGATCGTGCAGAAAAATGCGCCTGCGGTGGTTCATGTCGAGGCCAAGTACACCGGCAACAGCCACTACGCGCAGCAGACCATGCCCGGACAGATGATGCCTGGCCCGGGCCAGGGCATGCCCAATGATCCACAGACCGAGATCCTGCGGCGATTCTTCGGCATGCCGATGTTGCCCTCGCCACAGGAGCAGGCACACACCTCGCTTGGCTCGGGCTTCATCATCTCCCGCGACGGCTACATCCTGACCAACAACCACGTTGTCGACGGTGCCGATGCCGTTACCGTGAGGCTGCAGGACCGGCGCACGTTCACCGCCAAGGTGGTCGGCACCGATCCGAAGTACGACATCGCGCTGTTGAAGGTGAACGATGGCGACGACCTGCCGACGGTGACCATCGGCGATTCGCGCAGCCTGAAGCCTGGCCAGTGGGTGTTGGCGATCGGTTCGCCGTTCGGCTTCGACTACACCGTCACCCAGGGCATTGTCAGCGCGATCGGGCGCAATCTGGGCAGCAGCGACCAGCCCTACACCTCGTTCATCCAGACCGACGTGCCGATCAACCGCGGCAATTCCGGCGGCCCGCTGTTCAATCTGCAGGGGCAGGTAGTCGGCATCAATTCGCAGATCTATTCCAACACCGGTGGCTATCTCGGGGTGGCGTTCTCGATTCCGATCGATGTGGCCATGAATGCGGTGCAGCAGCTCAAGACCAAGGGCTACGTGTCGCGTGGGCAACTGGGTGTGGAGATCAGCCCGGTCACCGACGACATGGTCAAGGTATTCAAGCTCGACAACGGCGGCGGTGCTGCCGTGGTCTCCGTCACCGCCGGCAGTGGCGCGGAGAAGGCGGGCATCCAGCCCGGCGACATCATCCTTGCCTACAACGGCCAGATGCTGCGGCAGGCATCCGACCTGCCGCCGCTGGTCGGCATGACCAAGCCCGGCAGCAAAGTGCCGGTGCAGGTCCTGCGCGACGGCAAGAAGCGGACCATCGAGGTGACGATCGGCGAGATGCCGCGCGATCGGAACGCGGTGGACAACGCCCATGGCACATCGATCGCGCACAGCGGTTCGGCGGCGCTGGGTCTGACCGTACAGACGCTGGATAGCGACACCCGCAAGCAGCTCGGGCTGAAGCCGGGCCAGGGCGTGGCCATCAGCGACATCACCGGTGACGTTGCCGCACAGGCCGGATTGCAGCAGGGCGACGTGATCCTGATGGTCAACCAGCAGAAAATCGGCAGCGTGGCTGCCTTCCGCGAGGCGACCAAAGACGTCAAGCCAGGCACCACGGTGCTGTTGCTGGTGCGTCGTGGCGATCAGAGCCAGTTCGTCGCCTTGACGGTGCCCGGCGGCAAATAGGGTTTTTCGGTCGCGCGCAACTTATGCCGGCATGCTCCATCCATTGCGGACGGACCATGCCGGCCCCGGCAGGCCGGACCTGCCGGCCGGGCAGGTCGCCGCGGCCGGTTCCATGCGATAATGTTGGGTTAGCGTCGCCATTGCGGCGACGCGCTGCCTGCGCTTCATGCATGGCGGCAGACCCAAGCCCGACAGGCCACCGGCGTTCCATGGAATTGATCCGCAACTTCTCCATCATCGCGCATATCGACCACGGCAAGTCGACCCTCGCCGACCGCATCATCCAGATCTGCGGCGGCCTGGCCGATCGCGAGATGGAAGCGCAGGTGCTGGACACCAACCCGATCGAACGCGAGCGCGGCATCACGATCAAGGCGCAGTCAGTGTCGCTGCCGTACACCGCACGTGACGGCAAGACCTATCAACTTAATTTCATCGATACGCCGGGCCACGTTGATTTCTCCTACGAGGTCAGCCGGTCGCTGGCGGCCTGCGAGGGCGCCTTGCTGGTGGTGGATGCGGCGCAGGGTGTCGAGGCGCAGTCGGTGGCCAACTGCTACACCGCGGTGGAGATGGGGCTGGAAGTGGTGCCGGTGCTGAACAAGATCGACCTGCCGACCGCCGATATCGAAAAAGTGAAGCTCGAAATCGAGGCCGTCATCGGCGTCGACGCCACCGACGCGGTGGCGATCAGCGCCAAGACCGGCCTCAACGTGATCGAGGTGCTGGAGGCGATCATTGCCCGCATTCCGCCGCCGAAGCCGCGCGATACCGACCGGCTGCAGGCACTGATCATCGACTCCTGGTTCGACAACTACCTCGGCGTGGTGTCGCTGGTGCGCGTGATGCAGGGCGAGATCAAGTCCGGCGACAAGCTGCTGGTGATGTCCACCGGGCGCACCCATGAGGTGGGCGACGTCGGCGTGTTCACCCCCAAACGCAAGAAACTCGACCGGCTCGGACCGGGCGAGGTCGGCTGGATCAACGCCTCGATCAAGGATGTGCATGGCGCGCCGGTCGGCGATACCCTGACCCATGCCGGCAAGCCTGCCGACAAGGCCCTGCCGGGCTTTCAGCAGATGCAGCCGCGCGTATTCGCCGGCCTGTTTCCGGTGTCCTCCGACGACTATCCGGCGATGCGCGAGGCGCTGGACAAGTTGCGCCTGAACGATGCCGCGCTGTTCTTCGAACCGGAGTCGTCCGAAGCGATGGGTTTCGGCTTCCGCTGCGGCTTCCTCGGCATGCTGCACATGGAGATCGTGCAGGAACGGCTGGAGCGCGAATACGACCTGAACCTGATCACCACCGCGCCGACCGTTGTGTACGAGGTGCTCAGGACCGACGGTTCGATCCTGATGCTGGACAACCCGGCCAAGTTGCCGACCAACTCCAGCCTGGTGCAGGAGATCCGCGAGCCGATCATCGTCGCCAACATCCTCACGCCGCCGGACTACATCGGCAACGTGATCACCCTGTGCGAGGAAAAGCGCGGCGTGCAGCGCTCGATCCAGTACCTGGCCACCCAGGTGCAGATCAGCTACGAGATGCCGCTGGCCGAGGTGGTGATGGATTTCTTCGACCGGCTCAAGTCGGTCTCGCGCGGCTACGCCTCGATGGACTACCACTTCGATCGCTTCGAGGCGGGCCCGTTCGTGCGCGTGGACGTGCTGATCAACGGCGAGCGCGTCGATGCGCTGAGCCTGATCCTGCATCGCAGCCACGCCGACCGCCGTGGCCGCGAGCTGGTCGAGCGGATGAAGGATCTGATTCCGCGCCAGCAGTTCGACGTGGCGATCCAGGCCGCGGTCGGCGCGCAGATCATCGCGCGCTCCACGGTGAAAGCCCTGCGCAAGAATGTTCTGGCCAAGTGTTACGGCGGTGACGTCAGCCGCAAGAAAAAATTGCTCGAGAAGCAGAAAGAAGGCAAGAAACGCATGAAGCAGGTTGGTCGGGTGGAGATTCCACAGGAAGCTTTTCTGGCCGTGTTGAAAGTGGACAAATAAGTGAACCCGGGACGGCGGGGGACCAGGGACCGGGGACCGGAAGAGCACGAGCCTGCAGGCTTCTGCTGTCCGGTCCCTGGCCCCCCGTCCCCGGTCCCGGCTCCATAGGAGCAATGCATGGAATTCGATTTTGCGGCGATGCTGCTCGCCCTCACGGTGCTGTTCGGCGTGGTGTGGGGCCTGGACCGCCTGTTTTTCTACAAGCGGCGCAAGGCGCGCCTGGATGCGGCCGGTACGGAGTACAGCGATCCGGTCGCCGTGGACTGGGCTCGCTCGCTGTTTCCCGTGCTGCTGGTGGTGTTGCTGCTGCGCTCGTTCGTGGCAGAGCCGTTTCGAATTCCTTCCGGCTCGATGATGCCGACGCTGGACGTGGGTGATTTCATCCTGGTCAACAAGTTTGCCTACGGCCTGCGCCTGCCGGTGTTCAACAACAAGATCGTCTCGCTGGGTGAACCGAAGCGTGGCGATGTGGTGGTGTTCCGTTTCCCCGGCTATCTGTGCCGGGATGGCGGCAAGCTGGTACGCAGCGGCGACATGAGCTGCAACGATCCGCATGCGCCGGTGCCGCAGCAGAACTGGATCAAGCGGGTGATCGGCCTGCCGGGCGATACCATCGAGGTGCACGGCGCCGACCTGCTGATCAATGGCAAGCCGGTGACGGCCGATGAGGTCGGCCCGTACGAGGGCAATCCGGGGCGCAGCGTCGATCAAACCATGCTGCAGATGGGGGCCACGGTCTGGAACGAGCATCTGCCGCGCGAGGACGGCAGTGTGGTCAATCACCTGACTGCACGGATGCAGGACTACAACACGCCCAACTCGATCCCCAACGACAGGGTGCCTTCCAAGGTGCCGCCGGGCTGCTACCTGGTGATGGGCGACAACCGCAACGACAGTCTCGACAGTCGCTGGTGGGGTTGCATGCCGGAGCGGAATCTGGCCGGCAAGGCATTCCTGATCTGGATGAGCTGGAAGGGCTGGGGCACCGGCGGCGTGGCTTTCTCGCGGATCGGCACGGTTGTCCATTGATCGGTTCGTGGCAAGGTCGGGCAGGTGCCAGACACGGCGCGGCCGATAGTGCGAGAATCCGTCGGCATGATCGACGCACGTTCGGCGTGCAGAGCCAAGCAGCGGACGCGCGATTGTCCGGGCATGACCAATCCACACATGGGCACGCCGCGCAGGCGGCATAGCGAGGGGATTATGAAATCGAAGCAGTCGGGCGTCACCCTGATCGGGTTCCTGATCATCATGGTCGTCGTGGCCTTTTTCGGCTTCATGGCGATGAAGCTGGTGCCGTCGTATTCCGAATACATGGGCGTGGTCAAGGCGATGAACCAGATCGCCACGGAGGGCACCACCGGCAAGTCGCTGGACGAGATCCGTCGCGAACTGGCCTTCAAGATGAATTTCCAGTACGTCGACGATTCCACCATCAAGCCTGCCGACATCACCATCCAGCGCAGCGCCGGTGGCAACAGCCAGTTGAACATCACCTACGACAAGAAAATCCCCTTCATGTACAACATCGACTTCCTGCTGCACTTCAACAAGAGTGTGCCGTTGCAGGGCAATGTGGGCTCGTAATCCTTGGAACTGAATTACCGTTTCCGCGATCCGGCGCTGGCGGAACTGGCGGTCACCCATCGCAGCATCGGCAAACCGAACAACGAGCGGCTGGAGTTTCTCGGCGATGCCCTGCTGGGCGCGATCATCGCCGAGATGTTGTACGAGGCGCACCCGAAGGCCAGCGAGGGCGAGCTGTCGCGCTTGCGTGCGCAACTGGTGAACGGCCAGGCGCTGGCGCTGGTGGCGCGCGAACTGGCCATTGGCGACGAGCTGAAACTGGGCTCCGGCGAGTTGAAGACCGGCGGGTTCCGGCGCGACTCGATCCTGGCCGACGCCTTTGAGGCATTGATCGCCGCGATCTATCTCGATGGCGGTTTCGAGGCCTGCCGCGAGAGCGTGCGCGGCCTGTTCGGCAAGCGCATCGCGGCGTTGCGTCGGTCGTCCAAGGACGCCAAGACCCGCTTGCAGGAGTGGCTGCAAGCCGGTGGCTGGGCGCTGCCACAGTACGAACTGACCGGCAGCCACGGCGATGACCATGCCAAGACGTTCGACGTCAGCTGCGTCATCAACGAACCGCTGCCGATCAGCGCCAGTGCCTGCGGCGGCAGCCGTCGCGCCGCCGAACAGGATGCGGCCGAGACCGTGCTGAACCAGCTGCTGGAGCAGCAGCAGAAACCCTGATTGCCACTTCCCCGCGTCGCACCGGTTGCGCGGCATGGAGTGCCACCCGATCCCGCGATGCGCGCGAATGGCCGGCGGATGCCATGCCGTTGCTGGCGACGCACTACACTTGTCGTCCGACCTGCCGAGCTCACTACACCATGAACCACGAACTGGAACCCGCCGCCGACACCGCCGGCAGCCTGCCGCATGCGGATTTTCGCTGCGGCACGGTGGCGCTGGCAGGACGCCCCAACGTGGGCAAATCGACCCTGTTGAACGCCTTGATCGGCTTTCGCCTGTCCATCGTCAGCCCACGGCCGCAGACCACCCGTCACCGCATCCTGGGCATCGCCAACAGTGCCGCCGGGCAGATCCTGTATGTCGATACGCCGGGCCTGCATCGCGGTGCCAAGCGGGCCATGAACCGCAGCCTGAATCGTGCCGCGCGTTCGGCCATCAGCGATGTCGATCTGGTGGTGCAGGTGATCGAGGCCGGTCGCTGGACCGACGAGGACGAGGCGCTGTACGCGGCGCTGGTCGAGCAATCGTCGCCACGCCTGCTGGTGATCAACAAGGTCGACTTGAGCAAGGACAAGACGGCGATGCTGCCGTTCGTGGCCGAGCTGGTGGCCGCGCACAGTTACGACGAAATCCATTACGTCAGCGCACTGAAGAAGCAGGGATTGAAAGAGCTCGAGCAGGCCATCCTGCAGCGCCTGCCGGTGCAGCCGCCGGTGTATGGCGAAGACGACATTACCGATCGCAGCGAGCGTTTCCTGGCGGCCGAGATGGTGCGCGAGCAGTTGATGCTGCGACTGGATCAGGAACTGCCCTACGCGACCACGGTGGAGATCGAGCAGTTCAGCGATCGCCCCGACGGCATCGCGGAAATCCACGCGGTGATCTGGGTCGAACGCGATGGCCAGAAGGCGATCGTGATCGGCAATGGCGGAGCCCAGCTCAAGGCGATCGGCACGAGCGCACGCCGCAACATGGAGCGCATGTTCGAGCGCAAGGTGTTCCTGAAACTGTGGGTGAAGGTGCGCGAAGGCTGGGTGGACGATGAGAACATGCTGAAGAAATTCGGGTATACGGATTGAGAACCGGGACCGGGGACCGGATGCGGCATACCTCGCTTTGGCCGTTCCCGGTCCCCGGTCCCCAAATAACCCATGCGCATCGAGCAGCAACCCGCCTATGTCCTGCACGCGCGGCCCTATCGCGAGACGTCGCTGTTGCTGGAATGCCTGACCCGCGAGCATGGCCGCCTGGGCGTGGTGGCGCGTGGCGTGCGCGGCGAGCGCTCGCGCCTGCGGCGGGCGCAACTCGAACCGTTCCAGTCGCTGACCCTGGATCTGCTGCTGCGCGGCGAAATGGCCACGTTGACCGCGGTCGAGCCGGTTGGCGCACCGCGGCGACTGCCCGGCAACAGTGGCCTGGCCGGACTCTATCTCAATGAACTGGTGGTACGCCTGACCGAACGGCAGGATCCGATGCCGTCGCTGTTCGATGCGTACGCGCAGACGATGGCGCGGCTGGCCGGTGGCGAGTCGATGGCGTGGAGCCTGCGTCGGTTCGAGCGCGATCTGCTGCAGGCCATCGGCTACGGCCTGCAGCTGCAGCACGAGCTGGAAACCGGCGAGCCGTTGCTGCCCGATGCGACCTATCGCTACCAGGTCGAGCACGGCGCCGTGCGCTGCAGCGCCGACTGCGCACAGGCGCTGCTGGGCCGCGACCTGCTTGCGCTGGACCAGGACCGGATGCCCGATGGCAACGGCTTGAAAAGCCTGCGCGGGATGATGCGCGAGGTGATCCGGTTTCATCTGGGCGGGGTCGAGATGCGTGCCTGGCGCGTGCTGGCAATGGCGGTTTCGCGGCGCTGAGGGGCACCCCGGATAACTCCGGTTTGTAGGCGCGCACCCTGTGGGAGGAGCGCCCCCTGTAGGAGCGGCTTCAGCCGCGATGCTCTTGGCTTGGTCGGAGCAAGAGCATCGCGGCTGAAGCAGTTCCTACAAAAGCCGCTCCGCATACAGCACATCGCACACCGTATCGCGCACAGGGTGCGCTCCTGCAGAATCAGGGTTGGTCGAGACTCGCTCCGGGGTGGACCAGTGCCTGCAGCGTGGCCCGCAGCGCCGTGCGGAAGCGCTGCAGTGCCGCCGGCGTCGCATCGTGCTGCGCCAGTTGCCGTTCCAGCAAGGCGGTCTGCACCGACAAGCTGGCGGCACCGCAGAACCCGCACGATGAGCGCAGGCGGTGCAGGCGCTCGATGAGGCCGGTGCGGTCGAGACTGAGCCGATCCAGCTCCTGCTCGAGCACGATCAGCTCCTCGCGCAGCAGCATTCGCAGCGATCGCATGATGCCGGCGTCGCCCGTGCTGACCAGCCCGGCGTCGTCATCCAGTATCCGCGCGTCGTGCCGATCCGGTTGAACCAGCGTCAGCAGTTGCTGCAGATCGGCCAGCCCGCAGGGTTTGAGCAGGATCTCGCTGAAGCCGGCGGCGAACAGGCGCTGGCGATCCTGCGGCGTCACCTCCGCGCTGGTGGCGACGGCCACGCTGGCGGCCGAACAGGCTTGCGGGTCGGCATGCAATCGGTTCAGTACCTGCAGCGCGCCGGCACCGGGCATGTGGCAATCCAGCAACAGCAGGTCGTAGGCTTCGGTATGGGCGCGCTGCAGTGCGGTCAGGCCGTCCGTGCAGAGCTCGGCCAGGACGCCGAGCTGGCGCAGGCCATCGCACAGGAAGCGGCAGCTGGCGGGGTCGTCATCCGCCACCAGTGCCCGTATCGGAGCCGGGTTCAAGCAAGCGGAATGCGGGTCGGCGTGTAGGCTTGGCATGACGAAATCCTTGTCGTTCAGCTTAATTTGGCAGAATGGTCCGACATGCGCTTCCTATCAAGCCCTCTTTTGCTGTGTTGCGGCCTCTTGCTGGGGGGCATCTGGGCGTTGCCTGCGCGGGCGGATGTGGTGTTTGCGGCGAAGTCGATCAGCATGCCGGGCGTGGTCCTGAGGACCGTGACGGCACGCATCAGTGAGGATGCTGCCGGCGGCATCGATCTGCAACTGCAGGCCGCGCAGGCGGACGTGGCCGCGATGGGCTGGCGGCGGCTGGGCCTGACGCTGGCCGGCAACCTGCAGCGCGACGATCGCATGCGCTGGATATTCGATGGCGGCGCACGCCTGACTGGCGCGCCGGGCGGTGCGCTGGGCGATGCCCACGTGAACATCGTGCTCAGCAATTCGGCAGATACCCTGCTGGTGAATATCGATCAGCACAAGGCGCACGCCAGTGTCGCCATGCCGCTGGATCAGCCCAGTCATGCGCAGATCAGCCTGAAAAATCTTCCCGCCGGCTGGTTGCAGGGCCTGCTCGGCACGGTCTGGTCCGGCCGCACCACCAGTGGCCAGCTGAATGCCGAGCTGGCGCTGGATGTGCGCCAGCTCGGCATGCAGTCGTCCGGGCAATTCACGCTCAACCGCGTGGGATTCGATACGCCGACCGGCACGCTGGCCGGCCAGGGCCTGAGCGGCAGCGGCCGCTTCGGCATCGATACCACGGCGGGTCCGGCACAAATCGACCTGGATGCCAGCCTCACCGGCGGCGAACTGCTGCTGGGGCCGATTTACGCCCAGCTGCCCGGTCATCCCGTGCAGTTGGGCATCCATGCCAGCGTGCAGCACGGCGAGTTCGACTTGAGCCGGTTGCGGGTGAACGATGCCGATGCGCTGCAACTCGACGGCGCGCTGACACTCGATGCCAGCGGTACGCTGAAGAAACTGAATCTGCGCCGCTTCAGCGCGAATTTTCCGGCGGCCTACCAGCGCTACGGCAAGGCATGGCTGGGCACGCTGGGTCTGGGCGATCTGAGTATCGACGGCCAGCTGAGCGGCCACGTGGATCTGCGTGCCGACGGTCCGCACAGTTTTGCGTTCAATACGAATGGCCTGGATCTGGTGGATGCGGACGGCCGCATGGCGGTCAGCGGCCTGCGCGGCGGACTGGATTGGGCGGCGCACGGCGACCGGCCGGCCACCACGCTTGGCTGGCAGGGCCTGAAGTTTTATCGGGTACCAAACGGTGCGGCGCAGTCGCGGTGGCAAAGCCATGACGGCATGCTCAGTCTGCAACAGCCGCTGGAAGTGCCGGTGCTGAAAGGCCAGCTGCGCATCGGCAAGCTGGACTGGCGTCCGGCGGCAGCGAAGGGCCAGCGGCTGGACACCTCGCTGGTGCTGACCGGGGTCGATATGGCGGCGTTCAGCCGTGCGCTGGGCTGGCCGGCATTTCCCGGCACGCTCGCCGGCGCGATCCCGTCATTGCGCTGGGTCGGCGATCGCTTCGAACTGCAGGGCGGGCTGTCGGCCAAGCTGTTCGATGGCTTCGTCGACATCACCCGGCTCTCGCTGCAGCAGCCCTTCGGGCCGGCACCGGCATTGAGCGGCGATATCCGTCTGCGTCAGCTCGATCTGGCGGCAATCACCAGCGTGTTCGATTTCGGCAGCATCAGCGGACGGCTGGATGGCTCGATCGACGACCTGCGGCTGGTCGACTGGAGTCCGGTCGCGTTCAAGGCGAGTCTGCTGGCCGGCAGTGGCGGCCGGATCAGTCAGCGCGCGGTGAACAACCTCACCAGGGTCGGTGGCGGCGGGATTGCTGCCGGCCTGCAGGGCATGGTGCTGAAACTGTTCAAGACATTCGGCTACCATCGGATCGGCCTGAACTGCACGCTGCAAAATTCGGTCTGCCAGATGAGCGGGCTGGAGACCGGCGAGGGCGGCTACACTATCGTCGAGGGCAGCGGTCTGCCCCACTTGCAGGTGATCGGTCATCAGACTCAGGTCGACTGGCCGACCCTGGTGCATCGTCTGCAAGCTGCCGTCGCGGGGGCGGGGCCTGAGGTCCATTGATTCGTCGCTACACCGTCCCGGGTTCACGTTTCATGTTCCGGCCACAGGAGTGCATCATGCGCAAACTCGCCTATCTCACCTTGACCATGCTGGCCGTGCTGCTGGTCGGTTGCGTCACCATCAACGTGTATTTCCCCGAGGCGGCGGCACAGAAGGCCGCCGATCAGTTCATCGGCAACGTGCTGGGTCAGCCGGGACATGCCCCGGCACCCGCGGCGAAGGACAACAAGCCCGCATCGGACAACCCCGGCCAGCCGCCCTCGGCGATGCTGCTCGATCTGCTGGTTCCGGCTGCCTATGCTGCCGACACGCCGAACATCCGCATCCAGACCAGCGCCACCGAGGCGATCCGCGCACGCATGCACGCGCGCTTCCAGGGGGCACTGGGCGCGCTGCTCGACAGCGGTGCGGCAGGCTTCACCCACGACGGCATGGTGGCCATGCGCGATGCCGCCAAGGTGCCGCTGAGCCAGCGCGCCCAGGCCAATGCCACGCTGGCGGACGAGAATCGCGACCGCAGTGCGCTCTATCGCGAAGTGGCCAATGCCAACAACCATCCGGAATGGGAGTCGCAGATCCGCGCCACCTTCGCCAAGGTGTGGATCGAGAAAGCGCGGGCGGGCTGGTACTACCAGGACGCCGCCGGCGCCTGGCAGAAGAAATAACACGCGCCAATCTGTTGTAGGAGCGTGCTTGCGCGCGATGCTTGCTTCGCAGGACGGGCACTACCCGCCGCTCTGCGTGCGTCGTCGAAAAGCAGGGCAGGCCAGTGCCCGTCCTGCGAAGCCGGAGCGAAAGAGCATCGCGCGCAAGCGCGCTCCTGCACGGGTGCCGCGCGCCGCAGGCACCATCCGGGCCGATCTGGGATAATCGGCGGTCCGTCACTGCTCCCGGCCTGTTGCCTCATGTCCCGATCCAACTCCGTGCCGTCAACGCCATTCGAAGCGGTGATCACCGACCTCGGTCATGACGGCCGCGGCGTGGCCCGTGTCGACGGCAAGGCGGTATTCGTCAGCGGCGGGTTGCTGGGCGAACAGGTGCTGTTGCGTCTGCGCAAGCGCCATCGCCACTTCGACGAGGCGGAAGTCGTCGAGGTGCTTACCGCTTCGCCGCACCGGGTCGAGCCGCGTTGCCGGCACTTCGGCGCGTGCGGCGGCTGTTCGCTGCAGCACATGGACGCCGCCGCGCAGATCGAGGCCAAGCAGCGCGTGCTGGCGGAAAACTTCGAACGCATCGGCAAGGTGGCGCCGCAGGCGTGGCTGCCGCCGCTCGCCAGCGAGCCCTGGGGCTATCGACGCAAGGGCCGGCTGTCGGTGCGCAACGTCGAGAAAAAGGGCCGGGTGCTGGTGGGTTTTCGCGAGGAATCCAACCCGCGTTTCGTGGCCGATATCCAGCAGTGCGAAGTGATGCATCCGGCGCTGGGCCCGAAGATCGGCCTGCTGGCCGAGCTGCTCAACGGACTGCAGGCCGCCAGCGACATCGCGCAGGTCGAGTTTGCCGCCGGCGACGACACCATGGCCCTGGTGTTCCGCCACATGCAGCCGTTGAGCGACGCCGATCGGGCCGCACTGATCGCGTTCGGCCGGCAGCACGCGCTGGCGATCTACCTGCAACCGGGTGGCCCGGGCAGCGTGCATCCGCTGTGGCCCGAGCAGCCGCGGCTGGCCTTCCGCATCGCCAGCGGCGATGCGCGATTCGCCGACGTCGAGCTGGAGTTCGAGCCGCTCGACTTCGTGCAGGTCAATGCCGGCATGAACCAGCGCATGCTGACGCGCGCACTGGAACTGCTCGATCCGCAGCCGGCCGACCGCGTGCTCGACCTGTTCTGCGGCCTGGGCAATTTCACCTTGCCGATCGCGCGCCGGGTCGCCGAGGTGGCGGGCGTGGAAGGCGAGCACGGGCTGGTCGAACGCGCCGCGCACAATGCCGCGCGCAACGGCATCGACAACGCGCGCTTCCATGTCGCCAACCTGTTCGAGGACCAGCGCGGCAGCGACTGGGCGCGCCAGCCGTGGGACAAGCTGCTGCTCGATCCGCCGCGTGCCGGTGCCGACGCGCTGCTGGACTACCTGCCGCACCGGCAGACCCGGCGCATCGTCTACGTCTCCTGCCATCCGGCCTCGCTCGCGCGCGACGCCGGCATCCTGGTCAACCGGCACGGCTTCAAGCTGCAGTCGGCCGGCGTGATGGACATGTTTCCGCACACCGCGCATGTCGAATCCATCGCGCTGTTCGAGCGGTAATTTGTGCATTCCTCCATGAATGCGAGTATCAAAAAGCGGCCATCCATGGCCACACTCTTCGATAAAACCATGTCCATAGAAATCGAACGCAAATTTCTGCTGCGCAACGGCGCCTGGCGCGACGTTGTCGAGCACAGCGAGCGGATTGCCCAGGGCTATCTGGTCGGGGCGCAGGCGTTGCGCGACGGCACGGCGCGCGCCTCGGTGCGCGCCCGCATGGTCGGCGAGCAGGGCTGGCTGAACATCAAGGCGGCGACGCCGGGCATTGCGCGCGCCGAGTTCGAGTACCCGATTCCGGCGTGCGATGCGCGAGCCTTGCTGGACACGCTGTGCGACGGGGTGATGGAGAAGATCCGCCACCATGTGCATGTCGACGGCATGCTGTTCGAGATCGACGAGTTTCTCGGCGACAACGCCGGCCTGCTGGTGGCCGAGATCGAATTGCCTGCGGAGGATGCGCCCTATCCGCACCCGCCCTGGCTCGGGCGCGAGGTAAGTGCGCTGGGCCGCTACTACAATGTCCATCTGATCGCGCACCCGTACCGGCACTGGTCGCCGGCCGAACGCGCGGTGGAGGACGCCACATGCTGATGATCGGCGTGGCCGCGCCGGAACTGGCCGAACACGAGAAAGCCTGGCTTCGCGCGCCGGGCGTCGCCGGCGTGCTGCTGTTCTCGCGCAATTACCGCTCGCGCGAGCAATTGCAGGCCTTGTGCGATTCGCTGCGCGACGTCGGCGGCGACGAGCTGCTGATCGCGGTCGATCAGGAAGGCGGACCGGTGCAGCGGTTTCGCGACGGCTTTACGCGACTGCCGCCGCTGGCGGCGATCGGCGCGGTGTACGACCGCGACCGGGCCGAAGCGGTGCGGCTGGCCGAGGAACATGCCTGGGTGATGGCCAGCGAGCTGCGCGCCAGCGGCGTGGATTTCAGTTTTGCGCCGGTGGTCGACCTGGCCCGCGGCAATGCGGCGATCGGCCTGCGTGCGTTCCACGCCGATCCGGCGGCGACGGCCGAGCTGGGCCAGGCCTACGTGCGCGGCATGCACCTGGCCGGCATGGCGGCGGTGCTCAAGCATTTCCCCGGGCACGGCTCGGTCGCCACCGATACGCACAAGGCGGCGGCGATCGATCCGCGCAGCCTCGCGGACATCCGCCGCGACGATCTGCGTCCGTTCGCCGAGTGCATCGACGCGCGGGTCGAGGCGGTGATGATGGCGCACGTGACCTACCCGGCGGTGGACCACCGGCCGGCGGGTTACTCGACCATCTGGATCGAGCAGATCCTGCGCGGCGAGCTGGGCTTCGCCGGTGCGGTGATCAGCGACGACATCAGCATGGCCGCCGCCGGTACGGCCGGCAGTGTCGGCGAGCGGGTGCGCGCGCACCTGGATGCCGGCTGCGACCTGGTGCTGGCCTGCTTCCCCGAGGTGGTGGAGGAAGCGCTGGCGGCCATCGCGGGCGACGCGACCGGCCTGCCGGTGCGGCTGGCCGCGCTGCGCGGTGCGCTCGGCGCCAGTTGGGACGGCCTGATCGACAATCCACAGCGCGATCGTTTCGTCGCGCGCATCACGGCGTTGAACGCCGAACCGGGAACCGCATGAACACTCCGACGCCACTGCTGGCCGATGCCCTCGCCGCCGCCGATCTGCTGTACGAACGCAAGGTGCTCGAAGCCGTGATTGCCGGCATGGGACGGCAGATCGACGCCGCACTGGGCGGCGAGCGCGCGGTGTTCCTCACCGTGATGAACGGCGCGCTGATCTTCGCCGGCCAGCTGGCGCTGGCGATCCGCACCGATCTGGAATTCGACTACGTGCACGCCACCCGCTATCGCGGCGCCACCAGCGGCAGCGAGCTGCACTGGCTGCGCGAGCCGCAGGTGCCGCTGCTCGACCGGGTGGTGCTGCTGGTCGACGACATCCTGGACGAGGGCCAAACGCTCAAGGCCGTGCGCGAGGACTGCTACCGGCGCGGCGCGCGGCGCGTGCTGATCGCCAGCCTGTGCACCAAGCGGCACGACCGGCTGGTCGAAGGCATCGCATCGGATTTCAATGGCGTCGAATTGCCGGACCGCTACGTGTTCGGCTACGGCATGGATTACCACGAGCAAGGCCGCAACCTGCCGGGTATCTATGCGTTGAGGGAGTAGCGAAACCCGTAGGAGCGCACCCTGTGCGCGATGCCCTTGCTTCGCAGGGCGGGCAGTGCCCGCCCTGCAAGGCAAGAGCGAAAGAGCATCGCGCACAGGGTGCGCTCCTACGGTCTTTGTCCACCGGCTGCAGACGGATCACAACGATGCCTCACCTTGAGCAAGCACCCATCGACCTGGCCGTCATCGGCGGCAGCGGCCTGTACCAGTTTCCGGGCCTGGAAAACGCCACGCGGCACGCGCGGGATACGCCGTACGGCGCGGCTTCGGGTGAAGTCCTGATCGGTGACTTCGCCGGCCGGCGCGTGGCCTTTCTCGCCCGCCACGGCGAGCACCACACGCTGCCGCCGCATCGCGTCAACTACCGCGCCAACCTGTGGGCGCTGCACAGCCTCGGTGCGCGGCGGGTGGTCGGCATCAACGCGGTCGGCGGCATCCGTGGCGACATGGGGCCGCGGGCGATCGTGGTGCCCGATCAGCTGATCGACTACACCCACGGCCGCCTCAGCAGCTATTGCGACGTCGATGGCGCCGAGGTGAAGCACATCGATTTCAGCGCGCCGTATACCGAATCGCTGCGTCAGCAGTTGCTCGCGGCGGCGGCAAAGGCCGGCATCGCGGTGATCGGCGGCGGTTGCTATGGCGCCACCCAGGGCCCGCGGCTGGAAACCCGCGCCGAGATCGCCCGGATGAAGCGCGACGGCTGCGATCTGGTCGGCATGACCGGCATGCCCGAGGCGGCGCTGGCGCGCGAACTGGCGCTCGACTACGCCTGTCTGGCGCTGGTCGCGAACTTCGCCGCCGGCTGCGGCGACGAGGCGCAGATAAGCATCGAGGAGATCTTTGCGCACCTGGCGGTGGCCACGGCCCAGGTGCCGCGCATCCTTGCGGCCCTGCTGGAAAACTGAACGGCATCCCGGTTTTGGCCGACCCCCGACTTTTTCGAGTTGCGCTGGCCCTCGGCCTCTTGGTATTTTTCGACAGGTCGGGGCGACGAACCATGGAGAGAGGGTTCGTCCAGGGGGCGGGCCCGGCGTATTCACTTCATGATGCGGGGGTTACACGATGAGTTTCGGTACGGTCAAGTGGTTCAACGATGCCAAGGGTTTCGGTTTCATCGCGCCTGAGGACGGCGGGGCGGACGTTTTCGTCCATTTTTCGGCGATCGCCAGCAAGGGCTTTCGCAGCCTGCAGGAAGGCCAGCGGGTGAAGTTCGAAGTGACCCAGGGCCCGAAAGGCGCCCAGGCTTCGGCGGTCGAGCCGGCCGAAGCCACCACCTGATCCGTCAGGCCGGCGTGGTTGGGCAACAATGAAACCCTGCATCCTGTGCGGGGTTTTTTGTCTGCGCGGCATTCGACCCACGCCGGCACCGATCCTGTAGGAGACATCCCGCCGTCTTCGTCGGTGCGCTGTCGCGGAGCAAACAAGGTGATGATGGAGGGCGCGCGGAGAGTGGAGGCCGACGTCACAGTGGTGTGCATGAATGTGCACCCGTGTAGGAGA